>Ga0247611_10000371_pt1 | contig 92676 bp, 78 predicted proteins | sample 177DNAGHGhighgp2_FD_192422 | JGI IMG/M metagenome (GOLD analysis project Ga0247611, IMG submission 192422) | Sheep rumen microbial communities from Palmerston North, Manawatu-Wanganui, New Zealand - 1770 DNA GHGhigh gp2 | ecosystem: Host-associated > Mammals > Digestive system > Stomach > Rumen...
CATTCTTTCGGGCGTGGCGGTATGGGTATTCAACAGCCGTGTACCCGACCTCGTCGTCGGAGCCGTGGTGTTCGTCATCGTCCTGCGCGGCGCCGTCCGCATCTTCAAACTTTCACGCTGAAAACTGGCGCACAATAGCCACATATAAAACACCACAATGAACATCTCAGTCTTCTGCGGGGCGTCGCTCCCGCGTAACACACGATTTGTCGACGCCGCAGAAACTACAGATTTAACAGAAACAATATGATAGAAGTAACAGACTTTGACAAAGTGGAAGTGCGGGTGGGCACCGTGGTGGCCGTCGCCGAAAACAAGAAAGCACGCCATCCCGCCTATGCGGTCACCATCGACTTCGGCTCCGAAATCGGGCTGAAGAAATCGTCGGCGCAAATCACCGCCCTCTACACTCCCGACGACCTCGTAGGCACGCAGGTGGTCTGCTGCGTCAACCTGCAGCCGATGCACATCGGCTCTGTCAAGAGCGAGGTGCGCATCCTCGGCACCGACTCCGCCCAGGGTGTCGTCCTCCTGCGCCCCACCCACCCCGTGAAGAACGGCGACCGCGTTTATTAGCACACCACACAGTCTACAACCATTCGAATGAAACAACAGATTGGACGGAAACAATAAACACATTGAGACAATGAACGAAGCGGGCGGCTAAAGCCGCCCGCTTCTATTTGCTGTGGGATTGCAAATCCCGTTCTCAACTGTGGCGGATTGCAAATCCGCCACAACAGGTTAAATCCGCCATAACGGGTCTGGATTGCAAATCCAGACCAACGGCACGGTGTCGAACAACCGCCAGGTCGGGAAGCCGAGGCCAGCAATGGTCTCGGCTTTCAGTCATATAGTGGCTATTAGGCCGAATGTACAATGTCGAGGTCTCAGCTCGACAAACGGCCCGTTTCGGCTCTGCTATTTTGCCTTCTCTAACGTGATTCTCCTCATCTCAGCATTATCGTCGAGGGCCGATACCGACAGACGCTCTTGGGTGAGCGAATCGATATGCCACGTCGGATAGAGTGAATTGTTGTCGAAGCCGAGGAAGATTGTGTCGCTCTGCACACTCCACGACTCGATGAGGTAGAAGGTGCCGTCGTCATTTTTAATCCACTCGGCCCTGTTATGAATCATTTTCTCATCGCCAGCATTGGACCGAATGTAGAGTGTGTCGTTCTCCATGAAGCAGTATCTCCATGGAAACTCATTGGTGACGATGTCTCCCGAATCCCTGTCAGTCACATGCCACATTCTGACGGGTTGCCATTCGCCGATGAGTGCCTGTTTGGTTTGTTCGTTGGCCAGCTGTGCGCTGTCGACCACGGTGTCGTTTGTCGTTGTCCCGCTCTTGCAGGCGGTCATGGCGGCGAGAGTGAACATCGCCGCACATACTAACATTATTTTCTTCATTGTCTTAATGTGTTTAGGTAGGCTCTAAAAATTGATTATTTTTGTTTTCTGGCTTAGACGGAGAGCCTAGTTTAACCGCTTCGCCAGACTTTTTCGCTGTTTGCAAAGTGTACAGGGGGTGGCTTTTTGCCGTCCTCAACTCTTTTAATGTTTTAATCTTTTAATTGTTATCCAGAACCAGACGCACCGCCTTGCCTTCGTTGCGGGTGCTGCCGCCTCCGGAAATAGAAGCAAAGTCGCTGCGGCTGTACATGGTGCACGCGTCGTACTCATCGTTGGGTGTATACGACCAAGACCAATAGATGCCGTCGTTGCCCACATAGTCGGTGCTCGTACCCCGGCGTACCCCCGCCGCAGGCAGGAAAACGGCTCCAGCGGCCTCCATCAACGCCCACTGGGCGAGGGTGTAGACGTTGCGAGTCCAGTTAGTCCAACTACTGGCAAAACCCGATGTGAAAGGACAGCCCGAAGGCAATGTCCAACTGTCGGGCAAGAGTATCAAGCCGTGTACTCCTCCGACGCTGCCCGATGCTATCTTGTCCGAAGCATTTTCGCGGGTGGAGAGGATATAAGACCACTCACTGTTGTTCAACGTACGCCAGCCACTGTTGGCGACATTGCCGCCGTTGCTGATGGGGTTCACGCCCCAGTCAACGAAGGTGCTATAGTCATTCTCGTTTGTGGAAGCCAAAGTGGGGTTATTGCCCGTACCCCAGCCGAAGAGGTCTATCCAACCGCTGTAAGTGGTGCTAATATTGCAGTTGGCATGACCCACATAAGAATCATACTGGTGTTCGGTAAACTGCCAAGTCTGGGTGCTGGCCTGATACCGAAGGTTGCCCTGCGAGAAGCGTACCTGCTGTGTGGCGCTCACCGAGAACAGGCCGGGCAGTGCGCCTTGCGGCAACGGCTCAACAAAGTTCATGTCGCTCTCATCGAACTCGATTTCGGTCACCGCGCTGCGCTGCACGTTGATGCAGACGTTGCTCTTCACAGTCTTGACGCAATAGCGGCCGTCGGCGGTGTTCAGCTCGATGCTCTTCAGCGAGTCGAAAGTGGCGGGCAGGTAGATGTAAAAATCACGGCCATTGTCAATAGACTGAGCCGTAGCGCAGGTCAAGGTGACGGTGTTCGAGCCGTTGCCTGTGTGGCTGAGATACGGCACATCGTTCACATAGCTGACGGTGTAGTCACCACAAATCTCCGCATTGGCGGTGACGCTGATAGTAGTGATATTGGTGTTGGCCTTGGTGAGGTGCAGCTTCAGCACGCCACAGAGGTTTTTGAAGGCTAACTGGTTGGTGGCACTCTCAGCATACATCGGGAACTCGTTGAGGGAATTCTCGACGTAGGTCTGAGCAGCGGGCAGGGTGATATTCACGCCGTCCGTGGTCAGCGAAGAGGGGTAGAAAGCACGGAAGGGACCGTTGCCGGTCTCGCCGCTCACGTTGTCGAGTGTGGCGACGGTGGCGGGAGTCTGCGGGGTGGCCGCATAGAGGCCGCGTCCGGCTGTACCGTAGATGGCCACTCGGTCGCCGCTGACCCAGTTCAGGGCCGTGCCGCTCAGCACCGTCTTGCCGTCGGCGGTGGGTTCCATTGTGGCGCGGAACTGGCTGCCGTCGCCCGTGGTGTCCTTCTGGCAGGAGGTGATGGTGAATAGAGCCAAAAGGCTCAACAGGCTTACTATTGTTCTTTTCATTTCTATTTTGTTTCTTGATTGTTTGTATTTATTTTCTTGTTTGTCTCTTGCGCACTGTATAAATAGAGGTAAACTCTAATCTACATAGTGGCAATTTTGCCGTGCTGGGAGTAATGCAACTCCTACGGCTGCTGGCGGTTAGTCGAAGTCGCTGCCGCCGTGCACCTCGCCACTGCTGATGAGGCTCTCGTTGCTGCCTGTGGGGAGCAGCTCGGTGCCGCTGGCCTGGAAGCCGCGCTCCACGCGGGCCGCAAGCACTTCGACCGAGGGGGTGGTGTAGTCTCGTTTGTTGTTTTGCGTCATAGTATTTATTTTTTTTTGTTTGTGCCTACTCTATACAAACAGTTTTCGGCTTCCCTGCCTGAGCCGGAAAGCCGATATTCTCTGAATAAGGGGCATGAAGAAAGGCGTGAGTCTTTCGTTCAAACTGCTTATTTCTACTATAGGTGTCTGGAAAAACCTTGAAAGTAAATAAGTATACGAAAATCCACGCCCCTTGGACGTGAACCCTCCGCTTCCCTATTCTCACTTTCTTTGAGTTTTCCAGACTTTATAGTAGGAGAACAAGAGCGTCAAGCTCAGTTATTTATGTCTTATGTTTTGTATCGTTTACATGTCGTTGTGTGTGTTGTTTTACGAATGCAAAGATACACTTTTTTTCTGATATGGCTGTTTTTTTGTTCCGGGGATTCTGATGTTTGCTGTTTCCGCTACTTGGCCGCACGGTTCTCCCTCGCCATGGGTGGAGCGGGCGTTGTCTGGAGGAGTGAGGCGGGGAATGGGCGATGCGGCAGAAATATGGGCGCGGGACACAATATTTTGCGCCGAACCGCGTTATGGGGTAAAACATTTAAACAAAACACTATGGCTTACAAAATTAACGACATTGAAGGAATTGGCGACGTGTATGCCGCCAAGTTGAATGCCGCCGGGGTGAAGACCACGGACGACTTGTTGGAAAAATGCTCCACGCGCAACGGCCGCCGCAAGATGGCCGAGGCCACGGGCATCAGCGAGAAGCTGGTTCTGCGTTGGACTAATCATGCCGACCTGTTCCGCATCAACGGTGTGGCTGGTCAGTTTGCCGAGCTGTTAGAGGCAGCAGGTGTGGACACCATCAAGGAGTTCCGCCACCGTGTGCCGGCCAACCTCTATGCCAAGATGGAAGAGGTGAACGCCGAGAAAAACCTGTGCAACCGCATCCCCTCGGTGAAGGAGATTGAGAAGATGGTGGCCCAGGCCAAGGAAATGGAGCCCCGCGTGGAGTATTAAGCGAGAAGAGAACGTAGACCCAGGGCGGAAAGAGAGGCGGCATGGCCGTTGGTCTCTTTCCGCCCTGGGTTGTGTTTTGAGGGTTTTTATTTGGAGTTTTCGGCGTTGCCGCGGATGTGGTCGACGATGAGAGCGATGGCGCCGTCGCCGGTGACGTTGCCGGCGGTGCCGAAGCTGTCCATGGCGATGTAGATGGCAATCATGAGGCCTTGCATGTTGGCGTCGAAGCCGAGCATGCTGCCCAGCAGGCCGAGGGCGGCCATGATGGCACCGCCCGGCACGCCGGGAGCGGCCACCATGGTGATGCCGAGCATGAGGATGAAGCCGATGTAGGTGCCGAAGTCGGCGGGGAGGCCCATGCTGAGGCTGATGGCGTAGGCCACGGCGGTGATTTTAAGGATGGAGCAGGGCATGTGGATGGTGGCGCAGAGGGGAACGGTGAAGCCGGCTGTCTCGGGCCGGACGCCGTTTTTGATGGCTTGCTGCAGGGTGACGGGGATGGTGGCGGCAGAGGAGGCGGTGCCGAGGGCGGTGACATAGGCGGGGAGCATGGTGGCGAGGGCGCGGAAGGGATTGCGTCGCGCTACGCCTCCGGCCACGAGGAAGAGGAAGACCAGCTCGGTGACATGGAGCAGGAAGATGAAGCCCACGATTTTGAGGAAGGCGCCGAGGACGGCTCCCACGTGGCCTTCGGCCCCCATCTGGAGGAAGATGCCGAAGATGTAGAGGGGCAGGAGGGGGATGATGACACGGGTGATGACGCTGGTGATGATGTCGCGGAAGTCGGTGAGGAAGCCCCGCATGGTGGTGCCGGGGATGTGGGCGGTGGTGAGACCAAGGATGAAGGCCAGCACCAGGGCGGTGGTGACGGAGATGAAGGCGGGCATGTCGATGGTGAAGTAGGGGGTGAGGGCGTTGGACATGTCCATGCCGCTGAGCGAGGAGAGCCCGTTGCCGAGGATGTGGGGATAGGCCAAGGAGCAGGAGACATAGGCAAAGGCACCGGAGAGGACGGTGGAGCCATAGGCCAGCACGACGGTGATGAGCAGCAGGCGGCCAGCCCCTTTGCCGAGCTCGGCTATGCCGGGGGCCACGAGACCGATGATGAGCAGGGGGATGAACATGCCCAGAAAGTTGCCGAAGATGGAGTTGAAGGTGAGGAATACACGCACGGCCCATCCCGGCATGAAGAATGAACAGATGATGCCGAGGGCGATGGCGAGGAGTATTTTGGGCAGGATGCCGAATCGCTTGATGTTCATGGTGTTGATGTGTGGTTTTGTGTGATGTTTGACAAAAAGTGTTTTGTATTATAGCATGTAACGGCATGAGCCGTCAATTATTGCTTGAAGGACGGGATATTTAGGGCTTTTGGGTTGGGAAGAGGGAGTGACAGGGGGATTTCGGCAAGGCGGGATGGTTGGTTGTCGGATTGGCCGAATATCGGCGCGGCCGGGTGTGTGGATGGAAAAAAAGTTGTATCTTTGCAGTGGGTTGCCCCACGGTGGGGTAACGATGATTTGACAGACAATCAATACTATGGATATATCGAGAAAGGCTGCGGAGAGCCTTGCGCCCAAGCAGCAAGTGGAAATTATGGCCCCGGTGGGGAGTTATGAGAGTATGAGCGCCGCCATTCAGGCTGGTGCGGATGCGGTGTATTTCGGGGTGGGGAATTTGAATATGCGGTCGCGCTCGGCGGCCAACTTCACGGTGGAGGATTTGGAACGCATAGTCCAGACGGCTCGGCAGCACGGTGTGCGCACCTATCTGACGGTGAACACCATCATCTATAACCACGAGATAGAGGAGATGCACCAGCTGGTACAGGCCGCTCAGGCGGCGGGCATCACGGCCATCATTGCCAGCGATATGGCCGTCATCACGTATGCCCACAGCATCGGGGTGGAGGTGCATATCTCCACGCAGTGCAATATCTCCAACGTCGAGGCGGTGCGTTTCTTTGCCCAGTGGGCCGACGTGGTGGTGACGGCGCGCGAGCTGCCACTGAGGCAGGTGGCTGAAATCACGCAATATATCCGCGACAACGACATCCGCGGGCCGAAAGGAGAACTGGTGCAGGTGGAGGTGTTTGCCCATGGGGCGTTGTGCATGAGTGTGAGCGGCAAGTGCTACCTGTCGCTCGACGAGTATAACTACAGTGCCAACCGGGGTGCCTGCCTACAGCTGTGCCGTCGCGAGTATCTGGTCAAGGACTTGGAGAGCGACACGGAGCTGGTGGTGAGCGGCAAGTATATCATGTCGCCGAAAGACCTCTGCACCATTGGGTTTATCGACAAGATTCTCCACGCCGGGGTGAGGGTGCTGAAAATTGAGGGGCGCGGCCGGAGCGCGGACTATGTGAAGACCGTGGTGGAATGCTACAAAGAGGCGGTGCAGGCTGTGGCCGACGGCACCTACACGCAGGAGCGGATAGCCGCGTGGGAGGAAAGACTGCGCACGGTGTTCAACCGGGGCTTCTGGGATGGTTACTATCTGGGCCGCAAGATGGGGGAATGGAGCGAGCGCTATGGGTCGCAGGCCACGGAGAACAAGGTGTATCTGGGCAAGGTGACCAACTATTATAACCGTCCGCAGGTGGCGGAGATGAAAATTGAGACCGCCGAGCATCTGCGTGTGGGCGAGGACTTGATGGTGATGGGGCAGACCACGGGCGTCTACCGTGCCACGGTGGAGGAGCTGCGCCTGGGCGACACGGCACAGCCGGTGCCCGAAGTGGGGCAGGGCGATGTGTTCAGCGTGAAGACCTCCGAACCACTGCACCGGGGCGACAAGCTTTACCGTGTGGACAGGGTGGTGGACGAGTTCTGATTCTTTTTTGAAATAGACCAAGGGGCTTGTGAGATATCATCAATTAAACGATAATAGCCCTACGCTTTTAAAATATAAACTATGACAACGGAACAGGAACAGGCGTTGCAATTGGCGACCGAGGCCGGACATATACTCCTCGAAAATGGGGCTGAGATCAGCCGAGTGGAGGAGACGATGACCCGCATTGCTTCTGCTTATGGGGTGGAGGATGAGAGCTTCTTTGTCCTCAGCAATGGTATCATAGCCACTGGGCAGCATTATGCGCGGGCCGACTTTATCCCCATCAAGGGTACGCAACTGGCAAAGGTGGCCGAGGTGAACCAGCTGAGCCGCGACGTGACGGCTGGCCCGATGCCCGTGGCCACCCTCCGGCAGAGGGTAGAGGCCATCCGCTCGATGCCCGGCAAACCGTGGTGGGAACTGCTGGTGGGTATAGTCTTTGGGATGTCGGCTTTCAGCATTCTTTTCGGAGGAAGTCTGGCCGATGCTGTGGCCACCCTCGTGGCTGGGGTGCTGCTGGGACTGTATATCACCTTCCTTTGCCCACACCTTTCGCGACTGGCGGGCAGCGTGGCCGGCGGACTGGTGGGAGGCCTGTCATGTCTGCTGGTCTATAAGCTGGCACAGACCACGGGTGTCGTGCCCTCGTTGCATCTGGCCAACATGATTATCGGAACGATTATAGCACTGGTGCCGGGCGTCCCGTTTACCAACGGCATGCGCGATTTGGCCAACGAGGACTATATCGCTGGCACCACCCGCCTCACCGATGCCTTCCTCGTCTTCCTCTGCATCGCCTTGGGCGTAGCCCTGTCGTTCATCATCGACGGCATGGTGGTGGGGGGCATAGTGGAACTCGGCTCGCCCGTCAAAGATGCGCTGGCCTCCCATTGGGCCATCCAGCTGGCCGCCGCCTTTATCGGCACCGTGGGATTCTCTGTCCTTTTTGGGGCTCCGCGCCGCCACTACCTGTCTTGCGGGCTGGTGGGCATGGTGGGCTGGGCGGTCTATCTCTGGGCGCTCACAGGCCTCTCGGTGGTTGGCGCGGCTTTCTTCTCGGCGTTGGCCATAGCCGCTTCAAGCCATCTGCTCTCTCGGTTCATGCACAGTCCCGTCACCATCTTCCTCATCTGCGGCATCATCCCGCTGGTGCCAGGAGGGGGCATCTTCTGGACCGCCTACTATATGGTCACCAACCAGCTGCGGCTGGCCTCCTCTACGGGTTTTGTGGCGCTGAAAGTGACCATCGCCATCGCCGGTGGCATCATCCTTGTGGCGGGCATTTTCAACCAGATTTTAAAACTAAAGAAACGTCATGGCCAAAGCTAAGTCATATTATTTCTGCCAAGAGTGCGGCTACCAGTCGTCCAGTTGGCTGGGACGCTGCCCACAGTGTGGCAAGTGGAACACCTTTCAGGAGGAGGTGGTGAAAGCTTCCTCGCCCAAACCCAAGAGCGGTGCTCAGCCCCTCAATGCCACGCCCAAGCGCATACAAGAGGTTACCTATAGCGAAACCCAGCGCATCCCTACCCATTGCGCCGAGTTCGACCGCGTGCTGGGTGGTGGCATCGTGCCGGGCAGCCTGTTGCTGCTGGGTGGCGAGCCGGGCATAGGCAAGAGCACCCTTCTGCTCCAGACAGCCTTGGCCATCCACGACCGCCGTCTCCTCTATGTGAGTGGCGAGGAAAGCGAGCAGCAGATACGTATGCGTGCCGACCGGATAGGCATCAACACCGACAGCTGCTACGTCGTCAGTGAGACCGTCACGCAGCGTATCTTCGAGCATGTAGAGGCTGTGCAACCCGACCTTCTCATCGTCGACTCCATCCAGACCGTCACCACCGAGGACATCGAGTCGCCCGCCGGCAGTGTCAGTCAGATCCGCCAGTGTACCACCGAGTTCCAGCATTATGCCAAAACCACCGGTGTCCCGGTACTCCTTATCGGCCACATCACCAAGGACGGCACCCTTGCTGGACCTAAGGTGATGGAGCACATCGTCGATGCTGTCCTCCAGTTTGAAGGCGACCGCAACTATGGTTTCCGCATACTCCGTGCTCTCAAAAACCGTTTTGGCTCCACCGCTGAGATTGGCATCTTCGAAATGCGGGGCAGCGGCCTTACCGAGGTGTCAAACCCTTCGGCCCTTCTCCTTTCCCACCGCGACGAGGAGCTGAGCGGTGCCGCCGTGGCCGCCACTCTTGAGGGCGCGCGCCCCATGTTTGTCGAAGTCCAGTCGCTTGTCAGCAGTGCTGTCTACGGCACACCCCAGCGCAACGCCAACGGATTCGACATGCGGCGTATGAACATGCTGCTGGCAGTACTGGAAAAGCGCTGCGGTTTCAAACTTGGTGCCAAGGATGTCTTCCTCAACATGGCGGGCGGCATGCGCGTCAGCGACCCTGCCCTCGACCTTGCCGTGGCCTGTAGCATTCTCTCCAGCAATGTCGACATGCCTGTGTCTTCCCGCTACTGCTTTGCAGCCGAAGTGGGACTCAGTGGCGAGGTGCGTCCCGTCAGCCGTATCGAGAACCGAGTGGCCGAAGCAGCCCGGCTGGGTTTCGAGCGCATCTTCATATCCAAGTATGACACCCGCAACCTTCAGAAAACCAACTATACAATCCAAATCGTGCCAGTCAGCGTCATCGAGGAAGCCTTCCGCAACCTCTTTGTCTGACATCAGTCTGGCACCCAAACAATACAGTTCAACACATCAACCTAAAAACATATCCGTAATGCACTACACCTATCAAACCTCACAAACCTGCAGTCAGCAAATCGACTTCGACATCATCGACGGTAAAATCCACAACGTCTCCTTCTTCGGCGGCTGCGACGGCAACCTGCAAGGCGTGGGACGCCTTGTCGAGGGCATGGAGGCCACCCAAGTGGCCGACCGTCTTCAGGGCATCCGCTGTGGCTGGAAAGACACCTCCTGTCCCGACCAGCTCAGCCGTGCCATCCGTCAGGCCTTGCTTGCCGTGAGAAAGTAGACCACCAGCACTCCGCCCCACACCTCGAACTCCTCCCCCAGGGCCTCGTTCAGCGAGCCCTCCCACCACCATTGCAGTTTCCGCTCCCGGATGGGCCAGCGCAGACCCTCCACACTCACCGGCACCTCTGGCGTCAGCGAGAAAAGCGACACCTGTTGCCCCTTCCGCGAGGCAAAGGCCGCATGCCCCTCCATAGGCACAAACATCCCATAGTCCGTCAGCATCCTGAACCGCACCCCGGGCCACTGCTTCATATACCATGCCAGAAGACTGATGTTGCCCAGCGTGTGGTCCTCCCTCAGTCCCGTGGTCCCGATATAGGTCACCTCGGTGGCTCCCACCTTGCCCCAATGCTCCATGACATAGCGGGTGGCCTTGGTCAAGTCGTTGTAATCCTGCTCCTCAACCACCACCCGCTCCAGTCCTATGCCCATGGCGGCTGCCTGTGTGGAAAGGCTGTCCGACTGCGAGTCGCCGTCGCCCACCACGGTGATGCTCCCACCCTTCAGGGCGGTCTGTCGGCTGCGCCACGACACATATTTATTCGCCGCACCATCGCAGCAAACAATCCTGTCCGCATCCCTCAGCAAGGGTGCCACCCACTGCCCAGTGGGAAATTCTCCGTTCGCTATAATAATGATATTCATGATTCTATCTCATTGGGTATGCAATTATTCTTGCAACAAAAGTACAAAATAATTCCCAATGTCGAAAAAATAATGTATTTTTGCACGCCCAAATAAGCACATAGCGAACATGGAGACAATTAAGAAAATCTACCGCAAAGGCTACGGCCCCTCCAGCAGCCACACCATGGCCCCTCATGCCGCTGCCCTCCAGTTCAAAGCTGAGCATCCCGACGCTCACACTTTCCGCGTCACCCTCTATGGCAGCCTTGCTGCCACCGGCCGCGGTCACCGCACCGACAAAGCACTCCAAGACGGCGCTGCCCCCATTCCCGTCGAAATCGTGTGGCAGCCCGACATCGTGCTCCCCTTCCACACCAACGGCATGCACTTCGAAGCCCTCGACGCCCAAGGTCACACCACGGCCGACTGGACCATCTACAGCGTCGGCGGCGGAGCCCTCGCCAACGAAACAACGAGCGAAACGGTGCAGCAGGTATACTCCATGTCCACCCTCGCCGAAATCCTTCCCTATATCGAGCGCGAGGGCCTCACCTATTGGGAATACGTCGAACAATGCGAAGGCCCCACCATCTGGCCTTATCTCCAGGACATGTGGGACACCATGCAGCACACCATAGTCCAGGGACTCCAAGCCGAAGGGGTCATTCCCGGTGGCCTGCACCTGCGCAGCAAAGCCCGCCAATACTACGTCCGAGCCTCCTCCTACAAGCCGTCGCTCCAGAGCCGCGCCCTCGTCATAGCCTACGCCTTGGCCACCTCCGAGCGCAACGCCGTGGGCGGCTACATCGTCACTGCCCCCACGTGCGGCTCATCCGGCGTGCTGCCCGCCGTTCTCTACCATCTCAAACAGGCTCACAACTTTTCCGACACCGAGATACTCCGTGCCATGGCCACCGCCGCACTCTTTGCCAACGTCATCAAACACAACGCCTCTCTCTCCGGAGCCGAAGTGGGCTGCCAAGGCGAGGTGGGCAGTGCCTGTGTCATGGCTGCCGTGGCCGCCAACCAGCTCTTTGGCGGAAGTCCCCAGCAAATAGAATATGCGGCCGAGATGGCTATGGAACACAACCTCGGTCTCACCTGCGACCCCATGTGCGGCCTCGTCCAGATCCCCTGCATCGAGCGCAACGCCATGGCCGCCCTCCGGGCGCTCGACATCAACATCTACGCCATGATGAGCGACGGCAAACACATCATCTCCTTCGACAAAGTGGTGCGCACCATGCGCCGCACTGGCCACGACCTCCCCAGCCTCTACAAAGAGACCTCCCTCGGCGGACTCGCAGTAGACGAGTAAACATCCCTGCCTAACAAGACATATAGAATTTACAACATCGAGAAATAAAACCTCACAGACACCCCAACGAAACAAGAATAATAACAATAAACACCGAAAACAATGAAGAAAACCCTTGTCCTCATCGCTGCACTCGCCATGTCCACCCTTGCCATGGCTCAGCAATTCTCCCTCCCCATCCTGCCCGAAAAACTCTGGCCCTCCGACTATGCCAAGTACGAGACCGACGTCCTCAACTGCTGCAACTACATTCTTACCACCGACCCCACCTTCAACCAGCCCAAACACCAGGAGTGCTCCTCCTTCCTCATGCGCTGGCTGGCCGGTGCCCCGCAAGTAAAAGTGGTCGTAACCCCCGAAATTGTCCCCATCAAAAACCAGCAGCTCATCACCATCTACCTCGCTGCCTGGACCCGCCACTCCCTCCAATACAAAGACGCCTCACCGCTGGTCTGCGCCAACGTGGCCGTCGACGACATGCTGCGCTACTACCAGTCCTACACCAAGACCGTGGGCAAAAGCAAACTCTGCGACCGTCTGATTAAGCAACAAAAAGACGGCAGCCTTCCCGCCACCGTGGCCAAAGCCGTAGCCGAGTAGCCAAATGGCCCCTCAAGCCCCTGCCCACAGGCCGCCAGCACCTCGCTTTGCGGTGCTGCTTCTTATCACCCTCCTCCTTGCCTCCTGTGGGCAAGGGGATCTCCCTTTCCCCTACACCCCCAACCGTCCCGACGACTACAACCGCTCCACCACATACTCCGACCAATTCTCAGGCCCCGTGGCCATCTTCACCTACCGCTCCCTCGACGAGTACTCCGACGGATACACATCGCAGACGGTAGTCTGTTTCGACACCGCCGGGCGCTGCATCGACTATTACTACCACGACCGCCAAATCAACGTCCGCCGCCATTTCAGCTACGACTCCTTGGGCCGCCGCAACGGCGAGACCTGTTGGCAGGACAGCGCCACCGCCACCCTCGACACCCTTCAGCCTCCAACCCTCGTCACCACCTACACCTACTCCCGGCATGGGCGTCGCTGCCGGGCCCGCATCCAAGGCCCCGATGGCCGCAGCCACACCTTCCGCCTTCACTACGACCGCGCCGGACACCTCACCCGCTACATCTACCCCGACGGATCCCGCTTCAGTTACGACTACGACCCCGCAGGCCGCCTCGTCCGCCGCACATGGCCCGACGCCTCCTTCGAGCGTTTTCAGTATGACAGCACCGGATTCATGACCTCATCCACCGGCCGCGACGGAGTCGTCAACATGTACATGGCCCTGCCGCCGCCCACCCGCGTCGACAGCCTCGGACGGGTGCTGGAACAAGTGGTGGCCTCCACTCCCGGCTCCGACGACGGCCCAGTCAGAGCCTATTATCAATACGACCCCTACGGCAACTGGATTCGACGCACTACCGCCGGCCCCTCATGCCCCACACGGCTCGAAATCCGCACTTTTCAATACCACAACCTATAGCATCCCGTCCCGGGGCATTCGCCGTCCCGAAAGTGTGTCGGCTCCGACCGGCGCACCGCCGCTTCCAGCCTCAACCGCCTCATGGCCCCGTTAGTGGCCGCGCCCTCCTTTCGCGCCAGAGCCGCTCCTTGTCTTATCTCACACCTCCATTTAGATTCTATTTGTACACTGAGTAAGAAATAATATAGTGTATAAATAGTGTATATATAGAGAATAAATAGTGGAAAAAAAAGAGAGATGGGGCCTGCTTAGGGCCAGATGGCGGGTGGGCCGCTAAGAGTGGGGAGAAAGGTTCTGGTGGGTCACCAGCCCTTTTGGGAGTGGCAGGGAGTGTGTTGCCTTGTGGTTTGCGGGCCTTACGGCAACAGATTGCTTCGGCGAGGGGAACGCCCAAGGGGTTGCCACGGGCGTCTGGATAAGGAGAAAAGTGGGACGTTTGATTGTTTTTTTTCTTGTGATTTGGAAAAATTATCGTATCTTTGCACCGAGTTTTCACTTCTGGCAGACGGGCAGAGTCCACTGCCACCGGAGCGAAAACAGTCAATCTGGTCTTTAATATAATAAACGTTTCATGGCTTATGAACTTAGGCACTATTCTTTATAGGCGGCGGCTGGTATGCGCGGCGGCCTGTGTTGTTCTTTTTTGGGGTTGCCGCCAGCAGGTGCGCGATACGGGGTGGACGGACACGGTGACCGTGGAGACACTCACCGTGGCTGACAGTCGCAGCGCTTCGCAACGTGAGTATGTGGGGACCGTGGGCTCGGAGGTGGAGACGGACATGGGCTTTCCGCTGGGCGGGAAGTTGACCAAGGTGGCCGTTGCCAATGGGCAGCGGGTGAAGAAAGGACAGTTGCTGGCAGAGGTGGACGGCACCACAGCCCGTTCGCTGCACGCCACAGCCCAGGCCACGCTGCGCCAGGCCAAGGACGCCTGGAACCGCATGAAAAACGTTTATGCACAAGGCGGCATCAGCGAGGTGCGATGGGTGCAGATGGAGACCGATTTGGAGAAGGCGCGCCAGGCCGAGGTGGCCGCCCGCAAACGGGTGGAGGACTGCGCCCTCCGGGCCCCGTTCGACGGGGTGGTGTCGTGCGGACGGCATCAGGTGGGCGAAGAGCTGAAACCAATGGAGACGTTCTGCCGATTGATTGACATGCGACGGCTGCGCATTGTGTTCTCTGTCCCGGAGCAGGAAGTGGGGATGCTGGGTGTTGGCACCCAGGCCACGGCCACGATTCCGGCCCTGGACGACAAGCAGCTGGCTATCCGCATAACGGACAAGAGCTTGCTGGCAAATCCCTTGGGACATACCTACCGCATATATGCCACTGTGGGGCAGGGAGGGACTGAGGGCTTGCTGCCCGACATGGTGGCTAAGGTGAATGTGGAGATTGACCGGAAGGCTGGCATAGTGGTGCCCGCCGAATGTGTGCAGGTGATGCCCGAAGGCACCATTGTGTGGGTTGTGCGTGGGGGTAAAGCGTACCATCAAACCATCACGGTGAGGGATTTTGTGCGCAACGGAGTGGCGGTGGAGAGTGGGCTGACTGCGGGCGACTCGGTGGTGCTGAGCGGTTTCCAGAAATTATATACCGGCGCGAAGGTGCAGAGCCAGGGCCGTGCAACCAATAATTAACCAATAGCAGACTGTTATGTCACGAAGACCCAACATGATAGAAGGGGCTATGCGCAGTTTTCCCATCTTGGCCCTCACCCTTGTGGCGGTGGTGGCTTTGGGGATTTATGCCTTGCCGAATCTGAATAAGAACGAGTTTCCCGATGTGACGGTGCGTCAGGGGGTGGTGGCAGTTGTTTATCCGGGAGCCACGGCCTCGGAGGTGGAAGAGCAGGTGACGGGGAAGGTGGAGGACTACCTCTTTACGTTCAATGAGGTGGACAAGACCAAGACCTATTCCTATAGTGAGGATGGGATGTTGTATGTGTTTGTCACCATGGTGCATGGCGACGAGGATGCAAAGGTCACGTGGTCGCGCATCCGCGAGGGTTTGACGCTGTTCCGCGTCACTGATTTGCCCCAAGGGGTGGTGGCGACGGCGGTGATTGACGATTTCGGCAATGCCTCGTCGCTGCTGCTGGCGGTGGAGAGTGCGGAGCGTTCGCCACGGCAACTGGAGGAGGTGGCCAAGAACTTGGCCGCCCGGCTGCGCAACAATCCGGAGCTGGGACGGATAAATATAGTGGGTAGCCAGACGGAGGAGATAGCCGTGCACATGGACCCTGTGAAGTTGACGCAGTATGCCATCTCGCCTTCCATCGTGTCGGCCGAACTGGCGGCACAGGGGTTCAGGACGGTGACAGGCAGTTTGAAGAACGAGCAGGGCGAGGCCTTGGTACATGTGTCGGTGCCGTTTGACAACTGGTATGATTTGAACGAGTTGGTGGTGTTTGCCGACCCGGTGACGGGTCAGGTGGTGCGTCTGCGCGATGTGGCGCGGGTCGAGCCACGCTATCCGGAGCAGGGAAAGCATATCGTGTATAGCGACAGGGACAGGGGGAGTAACCGTTGCGTAATGCTCTCGATAGAGATGAGGAGCGGAAACAACGTTGTGGATTTCGGCAAGAAGGTGGAGAAGGAGATAGCAGCTTATGAGCATACGATTACGCCCGATGTGCATATACACCGCATAACGGACCAGCCGAGGGTGGTAGACCACTCGGTGCGGTCGTTTCTGCGCGATTTGATAGAGGCTGTGCTGGTGGTGATAGTGGTCATGCTGCTGCTGTTCCCTATGCGCACGGCTTTGGTCAGTTCGACGTCGGTGCCTATCTGCATAGCGGCCACGCTGGGGGTGATGTATTTCCTGGGCATGGAGCTGAATACTGTGACGCTTGCCGCCTTGATAGCTGTGTTGGGAATGGTGGTGGACGACTCGGTGGTGGTGATAGACGGGTATACAGATTTGCTTGAGCAAGGGCATTCGCGTTGGTATGCCGCGGCGGTGTCGACATCGCGGTTGGCCAATTCGATGCTTTTTGCCACGGCTTCGATAGCCATGATGTTCTTCCCGACATTGGCCATTTTCAAAGGCAATATGCTTGGGGATTTCATCAATCTGTTCCCATGGATGATTTTGATTGCACTGGCTTGCAGTTTTTTGTATGCTGTACTGGTGATTCCCTATCTGGCAGCCCGGATGATAGGTCGGAGTGTGGGAGAGAAGAAGAGCCGTGTGGAGAAGGTGCAGGAGCGGTTCTTTGCCGCCTTGCAAAGAGGCTACGGATGGCTGCTGGAGCGCTGTTTTCGCCACCGGTGGCTGACACTCGGCGTGGGCGCGGGTAGTGTGCTGGTGGGTGCCGGGCTGTTTGCTTTTGTGAATATACAAATTCTGCCCAAGGCAGAGAGGGATAGCTTTGCCATAGAGTTGAGGATGGATGGGTCGGCTTCGCTGCGCGAGACGGGGGCCGCCACCGACTCGCTGACGCGGATTTTGATGGCCGACAGCCGGGTGGTGAATGTCACGTCGTTTGTGGGCATGTCGTCGCCAAGGTTTCATGTCACCTATGCTCCCCAGTTGCCAGCTGATAACTACGCCCAGCTGATTGTGAAGACGGAGAGCGAGGATGCCACCAAAGTGTTGATAGAGGAGTATGCCCAGCGGTATGAGAATGTGTTCACGGGAGGGCAGCTGCGCTTCAGACAGCTGGACTATCAGATGTCGCTCTCGCCGGTGGAGTTCTATTTGAAAGGCGATGACTACGACAAGTTGTCGGTGGTGCGGGATTCGCTGTTGCGGATCATGAAGGGGAATCCCCGTCTGTTTAATGTGCATACGGACTATGACGAGACGGAGTGCGTGGCCGATGTGGTGCTGAAGCCAGATGTGGCCAGCGCACTGGGTATCACGCAGTCGGCCTTGTCGGTGTATCTGAGCGGGGCCTTGTCGGGCTCAAAGCTTTCGTCAATATGGAATGGAGGGTATAATGTCCCCATCAGTGTGTACAGTGATGGGGCACAGAATATGGACTATGGGTCGTTGGGCGACCTGTTGGTGCCATGTGCCAATCCGGGCATGTGGGTGCCGTTGCGGCAGGTGGCCGACATCCATCCGCAGTTTCACCACAGCAATATGCCCCACCGAAATGGGGTGCGGTGCATCACGGTGTCGGCCGACGCGATGCCTGGCACCGGGCAGCTGAAAGAGATGCTGGCAATCGGAAAGCAGCTGGATAAGATGGATCTGCCCGACGGGGTGGAGTGGGAGTATGGCGGCACCAAAGCCTACACCGACGAGATACTGCCGCTGTTGCTGTTGGCGGTGTTGGCAGCTGTGGCTGTGATGTTCATCGTGTTGATTATTCATTATGGCAAGATAGGTATTTCCATTCTTTCCATTGCTATGGCAGTGCTTTGTCTGTTCGGGACATCGTTCGGGCTGTGGCTTTTTGGGTACGACTTCTCTATTACGGCCACGCTTGGTTTGATTTCGCTGGTGGGGATTATAGTGCGCAATGCAATCATCATGTATGACTACGTGGCAGAGCTCCGCAGCAAAGAGCAGATGTCGGTGCGAGAGGCCGCCTTCCAAGCTGGGTTGCGCCGCATGCGGCCCATATTCCTCACGTCGGCGACCACGGCTTTGGGCGTAGTGCCAATGATTACGGCGGGGACCCTGCTGTGGGCACCGATGGGTGTGGTGGTGTGTTTCGGCACGGTGTTCACACTGCCCTTGGTGGTGACGGTTCTGCCCGTGGCATATTGTGTGGCATTTGAAAACAAGAAGCGGGTGAATCACCGTCCGATTAGGTTGAATAATTAGAATGCGTATTAGTATGATGGAATATAAGCATGGCGCCCGTGGGCGCAAGGTTGTATGGGCTTTTTGCCTGTGTGTTATGGCGGCATGGCCGTTGTCGGCCCAGCGGCTTACGCTTGACAGTTGTCTGGCCCTGGCTCAGCGAAACAACGCCGATATAAGGATGGCGCAACTGGAGCAGGACCGCGCGCAGGCGGTGAAGAGCCAGGCACTGACGAAGTATTTTCCGCAGGTGAGCTTGGGTGGACTGGGCTATGTGGCTGTCTCGCCAGTGATAAGTTTCGGCCTGGAGGATGTGCAGTCGAATGACATGCGCGACTTGCTGAGAGCCATCTATGAGGTTTTCTCGGAAGAGACAGATGTGTCCGACCGTTTAGAGTTGATGAAGAGTGGGTTGAGCGCGACTGTGGTTGCGGCCCAACCGCTGTTTGCCGGAGGTCGGATTGTGAACGGCAACAGGCTGGCATCGCTGGGACGGGAGGCAGCCAGTCTGAAGACCGAGATGACTGTTCGCGACGTGATGGAGAATGTGGAGAGCGCTTATTATCTGCTTGCCGGATTGAGGGAGAAAGAGACCACGGTGGAAGCTTCGCTGCGGTTGATAGACTCCTTGGACCATGTGGTTTCAACGGCAGTGGCAAACGGTTTGGCCACACGGAGCGACGCGCTACAAGTTGAGTTGAAAAGGAGAGAGATTGAGGCGATGCGTCAGAAATTGGCCAGTGGTATAGGACTTGCGCGTCGGCTCTTGGCCAATATGATAGGGGTTGAGTATAACGACAGTCTCGTTTTTTCGGAGGTAGGGACGACGACACCCCCTCCATTGGTGTTTCGACGCCCTGATGAGGGCAGGATGGAGCGTCCGGAGAGTCGGCTGTTGCAGATAGGTGTCGAGTCTCAAAGGCTGCAGAAGAAGATGGCCGTGGGCGAGGCGTTGCCTCAGTTGTCGCTTTTGGGCATCGGCTACTATGGTAATGTGGTCCGCAATTACTTTTCGGGAAATGCAATAGTGGGATTGCGACTTTCCATCCCCCTGACGTCGTGGGCGGAGACTTCGTACAAGATGGCGGAGCATGAGGCCCTGATCAATGAGGCTCTTGTTCGGCAGAAGAATCTGGGCGAGAAGATGCGGCTTGAAGAGCAAAAGGCCTACAGCGATATGCTTGACGCATGGCAGCTGATGCTGAGTGATTCGGCAGCACTGGAGGTGGCCCGTGAAAACTGGAGACTGGCTTCGCTCAACTATGGCGTAGGGAATGCGACAATAACAGAGGTGCTGCAAGCGCAGACCTTGATGTTAAGAGCAGAGAACGCAATAGCCGACCGGCGCACAGAATACGTGGTGGCAAGACGAAGGTATATGGATTTGGCTTCTTTCGTGCAGCGCTAATCCCTCGCAATGTCCTGCCTCTAAGGAGGGCTTTATCTGTTTCTATGTCGCGTCCCTGTCGGGACGCTCCCCGTTGCGTCCAAAAAACACCCCACAGCGTCTACCGCCGTGTAATCATACCCCAGCCCCTCACACGAGGGGCTGGGGTTGTCTATAGTGTGGTGACGATATTATGGTAGTGGATGTCGGCGAGGAACTGCTCAGCGCCTTCGGTGCAGAGGAGGTCTTCGGGGGCATGGGCATCGGTGCTGACGATGACGGGGATGCCGAGCGAGTCCATGTGACGTATGGTGGAGCGGGCAGGGTAGTAGTCCGTATGACGTCCTTTGTACAGCCCTCGGGTGTTAATCTCGCAGATGCAGCCGGTTTCATGGATAAGCTGCACAGTCTCGTAGATGAGGCTCAGGAACCAAGGTTCGTCGTAGTGGAAATAGCGGTCGCGATTGTGCATGACGATTTTGTCGAAATGGCCTACAATCGTTGGGCGTTGGGTCTCGATCATGCGGTTGGTCTGGTCGAAAAAGCAGCGGACGGCACGGCGGATGTCCCCTCCAAAAAGGCGTTGAAGGCCTTCGTCGTAGACTTGGTAGCGGGGACCGTCAATCATCCACAAATGCTCTGCGGCCTCGGATGGATGCTGGCGCAGGTATTCCACCTGCTCCGGAGGGGGGATGAGATGGATGCTGCCGATGGTGTATTGCAGCCGGCCCTGTTCGATGAGGGGCGTGAAATCCTCACATAGCCCCGGAACATAGTCAATCTCGAGCCCAAGGCGGATATCGATGCGGTCGGCATACTCATGTGCGAGGGCCCGGACGGTGTCGCAATACTCCGCGTACAGGTCCGCATGAATGGAGAAGGTGTTTTGGTAGGGCAGGGGAGAGTGGGCCGAGAAACCGAGGTGGGTGAAACCATGTTCGAGGGCAAAGTCCACCATCTGCCAGGGCGAGGCTTTGCCGTCGCAATAAGTGGAGTGTGTGTGATAGTTAGAATGCATATACGGCGCTTAATGATAGTCGGAGGTTGCCCACGGGCTCGTCGTAGCCGGCGCAGGTGTATTCCGCCTCGCCCGTGAAGGAGAGGCCTTTCTGAGTGGTATAAGTCAGGCGCGGCTGTATGCGCCACAGATAGGCAAGGTCGTAGCCCCGGCCCAGGACAGTGACAGGACCGAAGACATTAGGCTCAGAACCCTTGTCCAGATGCTCGGCATAGCCCATAAAGAGCCCCGGACGCCAGTGGCCGTGGTTGCGTTCAATGTCCAACCAAACGGTGTTGAAATGCCAGTCGCGGAACTCGGTGGGGACACCGTTGATGAAGTTGTACATCAAATATCCGCCCAACGAGCATCCCTCGTAGAGGCTGTTATTCAGCAAGGTCTGTAGTTTGAACGAAACCTGTCCCCACTGGTAGCGCCCAAAGAGGGAATAGGTGAGTGATTGGTGCAGCTGTCGGGGCGAAGCCGTGCCACTGGTGTTGACAATGGGCTGGATGCTTTTCAGGTTGGCGGCGGCGCCAAGCAGAAGGTTCCCTTGACGGAAGCGCAGCTGGGCATTCAGCTCAGGCAGTAGGCTGTGGCGGGCAAAGAGGGTGCTGCTCTGCGGGGCGCCGTTGAGCAGCCCTTGGCTGGTATTGTCCAGCTGCCATTGGGCGACGGCCAACAGCTCCCAGTTGGGGGTAGGGCAGTAGCTGTAGCGCACCTGTGGCTGCCGTGCGTAGGGGTGGAAAGGTGCTCCCATGTTGAGGGGGTTGGTCATGGGCATGATTTCGTGGATCACCATGGCATACCAGTATTGTCCCATGAGGAGGCTGTGTTTGTCCCACTCCAAAGCCACGTAGGCATGCCGCAGCCGGAGATTGTTGATAGTGGCGTTGGTAGCCCCCGTGAAGTCCCCTTCGATAAAGGCGCGGCTTTGCGCTCCCCATATCTCGGGGCCGTGGACGGTGAGATTGAGCCGTGCAGTGATGGCCAGCATGTCAGCTTGCCACCCGTCATTGATGTCGCGGCCCAGGCTGTCGCGCACAATGGGCTTGGGGTAGAAGAGCATCATGTCCTCGCGCCCGCCTACCACGCTGCGGCTGTCGGCATAGTAATGCGGGTTGACAAAACCATGCCACTTGAAGGTAAAGCTTTCCTGAGCCCGGAGTGCGCCGAACACTCCGAGTAGTCCAATAAGCACTATGACCTTTTTCATTTCTTGCTGCCTCCCGCCAAAGCTAAGATGAGACCGAGTGCAACACCGAGCAGGGCGGCAAAGAGCACCTGGAATGTCGGGGGCAGGATAAAGGTGATGGTGTGGGCCGGGAACCAGAAGAGGGGGATGGTCTTCTTGAATACCACGTTCCACTGCACATCCCAGTTGATTTTGTTGGCGAAGATGTCGCGCATGTGCATCGGGTGCAACAGGCCGCGCACGGTCCCGCCGTTCTCCAGTATGTGGATGTCGGTGCATTTGTGGAAAGTCATCATGACGGGGGCGAAAATAGTGTTCATCAGCACACTTACGGCGAAGGCCACGCCCACTTTGCCCCATGTCAGTTCGGGAGCGGCAAACACCTCGGCCGGGCAGCCGCAGCCGCCTACCACTCCGAGGAAGGCAGGCACGCCGCTCTTGAAGATGATCATGGCCATGGCGATGCACATGCCCAGAAATCCCCACACCATCATGCGGGGCACGATGCCAAAGCCCTTCTTGTTGTACACGCCCTCGCGGATGCGCAGGGCCAGCATCTCGCCGAAGGTGGCAAGGATGGCAAACTTAAAGAATGCCATGATGAAGGGGTGTGCGGCGGTCGACGATTCGAACCAGGCAAAAAATCCCGTGGCGGGAATAAAGAACGGGGCCAGAACAATGACCACGATAAGGATGACGAGCCAGTCTTGTTTTTTCATTGTGTTAGATTTGTTGATACGTTGATATTAATGTTGTGATGATGTGTTTACTTCTTGGTTGAGAGTTCGATGAGGTCTTGGTCGGCGCTGCTGAATCCTACCAGCAGCGTTATCTCCTTCCCGGCGGGCAGGGGGGTCATCTCCTGCTCCTCCTCGTCGAATTGGCGGAGCCAGTAGGGGTCGATGTCGATGGCAAAGGTCTGCCGCCCGCTGCGGTCGACCGCGACACGCTTGAAGCCTATCAGTTGTTTGACGGGCTCTTGGCTGTCCACCCCTTTGAGGTATACCTGCACTATGGTGCTCCTCCCTTCGGGCATGATACGAGAGGGCTTGGTGACGGTCACGGTGCCTTTAATCTTGCCATCGTCGTAGCGTATGTCCTCCAGTTTGTAGCGTGTGTAGCTCAGTCCGTAGCCGAAGGGAAAAAGGGGTTCGTCGGTGAGATAGCGGTATGTGCGTCCACGCATGTCGTAGCTGTCGAAGGGGGGCAGTTGTTGTGTGTTCTTATAGAATGTGACGGGCAGCCGCCCAAAGTTGTCATACTGCCCGGCCAGGGCTGCTGCGATGGCGTTGCCCATCTCCTCTCCACCATACCAGCATTGCATGATGGCGTTGCACTTGAGGGTCTGTTTGTCCAAGGCTATGCCACTGCCGCTGCACAGCAGCAGCACTAACGGCCTGTGCTTGCGCTGCAGCGAACGTATCTCTTTGCACTGGTTGTCAGGCAGCTCGATAAGGGTGCGGTCGCCTTTGTAGAATCCCGGCATGTCCACGGGCAGCTCCTCGCCCTCCAGTTGCGGGTTCAAACCTCCGGCGTAGACAATCAGGTCGGCCTTTTTGGGCGAGTCGACAAGCGTAAAGAGGTTCCCCAACCCCTCGCGGATGCTGACGGTGTGGAGCGGTGTGCCGTTGTAGTTGCCCAAGGGCATGAGCGTGTCTTCGGCGTTGGGGCCGGCAAGATATATCTTGGTGTCGTGCTTCAGCGGCAGAAGGTCTTTGCCGTTTTTGAGCAGTACGAGTGATGCCATGGCCGCATCCCTGACGGTGCAAGGGCCATGGATGGGGCCACCGTATTCTTTGCTATCCATTACGCGCAGCCTTGTGCGCAGAATGCGGCGCACATGCCGGTTGATCACCTCTTCGCTGATATAGCCCGAGTCCATAGCCGTGCGCAGGGCGTTCAGCCCACTGCCGCACTCCAGGTCCACCTCGCTCCCGAAGGCATCGGCCGCCGTCAGTGCGGCGGAGGCATGGGTCTTGTGGCGGGGAATGACGGTGTCGCGCTCCCAGCAGTCGTTCAGCGCCCAGCAGTCGGTCACCAGCAGCCCGTCGTAGTGCCACCTGTTGCGCAGTATGTCCACCAGCAGTTCGCGGTTGGTGCAGCAGGGTTGGCCGTTCAGCCGGTTGTAGCCACACATCACCTGCTGCACATCGCTGTTTTTGATGATGTATTCGAAGGCGGGAAGATATGTGGTCCAAAGGTCTCGCGGACTGACTTGTGCGTCAAACTCATGCCGCACCCCTTCTGGACCGCTGTGCACGGCAAGATGCTTCAAGCAAGCCGCAGCCGAAAGGTGTCGGCCGTCTGTCGGCAATGAGGCCTCGAGAGGGTAGGCATGCTGCAACCCGTTCACGCAGGCCAGCCCCATCCGGGCGGTGAGGAAGGGGTCTTCGCCGTAGGTCTCCATCCCCCGACCCCAGCGGGGATCGCGGAATATGTTGATGTTGGGTGTGAAAAAGGTCAGCCCAGTATAGTCGGTGGCTACTGCATACACGGAGTCATGTGCCTGCCTCCGTTTGTGGCGCGCCTCTCGGGCCACCTCGGCAAACACCTCCTGCACCATCCCATCGTCGAACGTGGCGGCCAGGCCGATGGGCATGGGCCACACCGTGGCCAGCCCGTTGCGCCCCACGCCGTGCAGGGCCTCGTTCCACCAGCTGTAGGCCGGCAGCCCCAGCGACGGGATGGCGGGGTTGCGGTGCTCCATCATCGACAGTTTTTCATCGAGTGTCAGCCGCGACAGCAGATCCTCCACCCGCTCGCTTACACTCAACGTAGAGTCCTGGAAAGGAAATGTTTGTGCCTGCACAGACAGGCTGCACCACATCGCTATCACAATCGCCAAGAGTACTCTTTTCATCAGTCGTAGAATTATTATTTCGCTTTGCAAAGATACAACTTTTTCTCCAATTACCAGCTTTTTTATCCCCAATAGCATGGCCGTCCACGCGAAGGATGGACGGATGTCATCCCAACAGCTGTCTATACAGGTCTTTTCCGATGGCGGACATTCGGCCATCTGAGCTGTATGTATCTATTTTGTCGGTCTTTACCCGTTGCGTTTATTTCCGTCACCCCGTTGGGGGTGAAAATGTCCTGAGCATGGCCCCACCGCGACGGGCCTCTGTTTGTTATTCTCTATTTAGTTTCTATTTCTTTTCTATTTATTTTATATTTAGTCTCTGAACCATAGACAAAATGTAGGCTAAGTGGAATCCATCTGCTGGCAATGAGGTGTGAAAGAATGGGCCTTGCCGCTTGGGGGTGGCGGGTATTGTGGATTGTGTTTGGGTTGTGGGTGTTTGGAGTTTTGGGGTCGGGGTTGGTTCGGATGCCGTGTTGTGGTTGGTTTCATGCTGAGGATTAGGGCGAAAAAGAAAAAGCCCCCTGCTGGGCAGGGGGCTTTTTTGTTTGCTGATGGGCCACGCTTCGTTTATTCGAAAGAGGCGATGGCTTTCTTGATGATTTCGATGGCTTCGCGCAACTGCTCTTCGGTGATGACCAGCGGGGGTGCGAAACGGATGATGTGCTGGTGGGTGGGTTTGGCCAGCACGCCCATGTCGCGCATCTTCAGGCAGACGTCCCAGGCTTCTTTGCCGTTGTGGGGCTTGATGATGACGGCGTTGAGCAGGCCCTTGCCACGCACTTTCTCAATCATGGGGCTCTTGAAATTGGACATTTCCTCGCGGAAGATCTTGCCCAGACGGTCGGCGTTCTCCATCAGGTGCTCGTCCTTGATTACCTGGAGGGCGGCGATGGAGACTTTGGCTGCGATGGGGTTGCCACCGAAGGTGGAGCCGTGCTCGCCGGGTTTGATGTTGAGCATGATGTCGTCGTCGGCCAGCACGCAGCTGACGGGCACCACGCCACCGCCGAGGGCTTTGCCCAGAATCAGGATGTCGGGACGGACGCCTTCGTGGTCGCAGGCCAGCATCTTGCCGGTGCGGGCGATGCCGCACTGCACCTCGTCGGCCATGAAGAGGACGTTGTGCTTCTTGCAGATGTCGTAGCATTTTTTCAGGTAGCCCTCATCGGGGACGTATACACCGGCTTCGCCCTGGATGGGTTCAAGCAGGAAACCGGCAATCTTCTTGCCATGCTCTTCGAGCACTTTCTCCAGTGCGGCGGGATCGTTGTAGGGTATGCGGATAAAGCCGGGGGTCATGGGGCCGTAGTTGGCGTAGCTCTCGGGGTCGTTGCTCATGGTGATGATGGTGATGGTGCGCCCATGGAAGTTGCCTTCGCAGCAGACGATCATCACTTCGTCGTTGGGGATGCCTTTTTTCACCACACCCCAGCGGCGAGCCAGCTTCAGTGCGGTCTCGTCGGCTTCGGCACCGCTGTTCATGGGCAGGACTTTCTGGTAGCCGAAATACTCGGTGACGTATTTCTCCCATTCGCCGAGGCAGTTGTTGTAGAAAGCACGGCTGCTGAGGGTCAGCTCATGGGCTTGGTCGCAGAGGGCTTTGATGATCTTGGGGTGGCAGTGGCCTTGGTTCACGGCGCTGTAGGCCGAGAGGAAGTCAAAATAGCGTTTCCCTTCGCAGTCCCACACGAACGGGCCTTTGCCCTTGGCCAGGACAACGGGTAGGGGATGATAGTTGTGAGCACCATAACGGGCTTCCATTTCCATGAATTCTTCTGATTTTGTCATAGTTAAGCTGTATTTAATGATTAATATTGTTTATTCTAATCAAGTTGCAAATTTACACATTTTTCCCATACATGCAGTTTTTTTTTTATTTATGCTCCTTTTTTTATGAAAGACCGTGGGGGTAAGTATGTAAATGTGTGTGGTATGAATGGATTGCCGCTTGGGGTGCTTCATTCGGGGCTGTCGGTCACGATGAAGATGTGGCGGTCCCAGTAGGGGTCGGGGGTGTCGGGCGTGGGAGGGAGCGGCGGCGCGGCCTGGCCGGGGTAGAGGGTGATGAGGTCGTTGGTGGCGGAGAGCACCAGTTGGCATTCGCAGGTGGGGAAGGAGCGGCGGCTTGTGGCCACGCGGACTATCTTGTCGCCCCTTGGCATGAGCCGCAGGGTGGCGCGCTCGTCGGAGGTAAGCTGCTCGAGTGCCACTACGTTGCAGGTTCCGATGGGGCTGTCGGCCACAATGCCCAGCCTTTTGCGCCCGTCGGGGTCGGGGAGGGATTGGCGGATGATTTGCGGGTGGAGGTCCAACAGGTGTTGCAGCAGCTCTTCGGGATTGGGGGTGAAGAACTTTGACCCGGGCAGGGAGGGGTCGAAGTGTGCCATAAGGTGTTGGCGCACTTCGTCGCTCAGCCTGATGCTTGCGGCGGGGTCGGTGGCGGATGTCAATAATGTGGTCATGCTGCTATTTCTTTTTGTCGGACTTTCTGAAGGGGAACCAATATTTGGGGTAGGCAAACATGGCATAGATGCACAGGAGTGCCAGGAGCGTGAGGATAATTCCCAGACGGCGTTCGGTTAGCGATGCGTCGCAGTAGTTGTTGAAAAGGTTGAAGATGACGACAAAGACCGATGAGCTGGCCAGTATCTGCACGGCAAGAAGGGTGGAGTCGTTGCGGCGCCGGCGGCCTTCGGACCGGCTGCGCTGCGCCTCGTTCAGGCTGTCTTTGATGTGCCCCACCAGTTCCTCACGGTCGGACTGCAGGTCCATGCCCTTGGCCATGGCGCGGAGCATCAAGGAGGGGAGAAAATCGTACGACACATCGTTGTAGAAATAATGGCGGTCCATGTTGTGGATTTCGTCTAACTGCTGTTCCACATTGATGGTTGCGCTCCCTTCAGGAGCGGAGCGGAAGCGGTTGTTGCGGTCGAAACAAAAGAACTCCTCGAAAAGGCAACGCATATAGAGCAGGGGGAAGTAGTGGTGGCAGTGGGGGTGGGGGTCGAAGTCGTTGCATCCTAACACGGTGAAGCTGTCGTTGAGTGCTAATGCTTTCCAGTTGTCGAAAGCCGACACGCTGTTTTCTTGGAGGGTGCGGTTGAAATAGTCAGCCGAGGGCTTCAGCCATCGTTTTCCCTCGGGCAGGCAGTCGGTGTTGTTCACCACTCCGATGGGCGAGAAGGTGGCTATCTCGTAAAGAAGGTCGTCACGCACGGTATTGTCGGCGGTCTGCACAATCTGGTACATCCGCGCCTTGGTGCCTTGGTGGGTGAAGAGGGGGTTCCCCTCCGCGTTGCGTGGCAGCAGGACTATGAGTTGTCGGAGTATGGAGTCGACCTTTTCGGTGGTGAAGTCGGTGTAGTTCTGGTTCAGCTCTTTCCATTTGGAGTGCATAAGAGTCAGGTCGTTGAGGTCGGCGCCGGAGTCGTCAATCTCGATGGTGAAGAATACGAAGCGGCAGGGGAAGAAGTGCAGCTGTACGCTGCAGATTGTGCAGGGATAGTCCGTAGCTCGAATAACCTGGTCCTTTGCTTTTTCCACCAATCGCATGGATGTCGGGACACCCGTGTCCGTTGTCTCTTTAGGCAATGGCAGGGCATATTGGCAGACGTCCTTCAGGAAGGCGGGTCGGTTGTCGCGTCCCTCATATCGCTGCATGGAGTCGATCAGCGCGGGATAGTACTTGGAACAGAGGTCCTCGAATCCTGTGTTTATCACTGGCTGCCATTGCGACTTGTTAAGGTCCGTTGGGCTTAGGTCGACGGGCATGCGGCCAACCACAAAAGTGTGAGAGTAGATGCTTTTGTTGTTTTCGGCTGTTGGATTTCCCATGTTTTTATTTTTTTGTTTCTTATAACGATAAGTCTGTAAGATTATTGTGTGTCGTTTTCCCGGCGGTGACAATCGGGTGTGATGCCATCGCTGGAGGACGGCTTTTGCTACTCCGCAGTACCGGGGTGGATGGTGGGGTTTGATGCTTTGTTTCCTTGTCGTTTTTATGTCGCGTCCCTGTCGGGACGCCTTCCGAGGCGTCATGAGGTCACCGCACTGCGCCTGCGGCTTGTACGGTGTTATTGAGATCTCACCCCTTCGGGGTGATTTGTCGCTCTCGCTTGAAAAAGGGGGAGTTGTTATGTCATTGCTGGAGGACGGCTTTTGCTACTCCGCAATGCCGGGGTGGATGGCGGGGGTTGATGCTTTGTTTTCTTTTCGTTTTTATGTCGCGTCCCTGTCGGGACGCCTCCCGAGGCGTCATGAGGTCACCTCACTGCGCCTGCGGCTTGTACGGTGTTATTGAGATCTCACCCCTTCGGGGTGATTTGTCGCTTTCGCTTGAAAAAGGGGAAGTTGTCATGTCATTCCAAATGAATGACTTCTACAACAATTGGATAGAGTTCCTGTCTTCCAAGCAGGTTGTCATACCATTCCAAATGAACGGCTTCTACAACAGGAGATATTGACGCGGACGCTGACGATGGGTTGTCATACCATTCCAAATGAACGGCTTCTACAACTTGCAAGAAGATTTGATATTCACCCGAGTGGTTGTCATACCATTCCAAATGAACGGCTTCTACAACACCAAGGAGCAAGTATAACAAAAGATATCAGTTGTCATACCATTCCAAATGAACGGCTTCTACGACCCGTCGAGAAAGTTCTCGATGACTGCGAGGGGGTTGTCATACCATTCCAAATGAACGGCTTCTACAACTAATGAACCGATATTTGAATTTGGGTACAGTTGTCATACCATTCCAAATGAACGGCTTCTACAACAATGGATTGTTGTAGATTATTCTGTGAGTTGTTGTCATACCATTCCAAATGAACGGCTTCTACAACTCGGAGCTGTTGTGTTGGGAGTTATCCTGTGTTGTCATACCATTCCAAATGAACGGCTTCTACAACGGAATTGGCGGGCGAAGTCCATCTGCCAGGGTTGTCATACCATTCCAAATGAACGGCTTCTACAACTTATGGCTATTACAATTAACGCTACTGCAGTTGTCATACCATTCCAAATGAACGGCTTCTACAACTATGCACTCGACACACCGTTCCCATCCTTCGTTGTCATACCATTCCAAATGAACGGCTTCTACAACCAATAGTCCGACAAGGCGGGCAAGAGGAAAGTTGTCATACCATTCCAAATGAACGGCTTCTACAACTTTTGAATTATGAATATAGAAAAAATCGCCGTTGTCATACCATTCCAAATGAACGGCTTCTACAACTACACAATGAAAACAAGAAGAACCCGCTTGTTGTCATACCATTCCAAATGAACGGCTTCTACAACTGATTGCACCGGCGACCGCTGCAACATCAGGTTGTCATACCATTCCAAATGAACGGCTTCTACAACCTTCACCTGCGATGTCTTGCTACCCCACGTGTTGTCATACCATTCCAAATGAACGGCTTCTACAACCAATAGCCTTGCGTAAACACCTCGTAGAACGTTGTCATACCATTCCAAATGAACGGCTTCTACAACTCTGTTTAGGAGATAGTATAACGGAATTTAGTTGTCATACCATTCCAAATGAACGGCTTCTACAACAAGAAGACCTAATAAATAAGATAATGAGAGGTTGTCATACCATTCCAAATGAACGGCTTCTACAACTAGTAATATCCAATAAAATTCAAACATCATGTTGTCATACCATTCCAAATGAACGGCTTCTACAACAAGAGAAAATTGAAGTATTTATTGATGATGGTTGTCATACCATTCCAAATGAACGGCTTCTACAACAGAGAAGGAATGTGGTCTTTGTGGAACTTGGTTGTCATACCATTCCAAATGAACGGCTTCTACAACAGAGTACGCTGACTCTTGGTTTAACTTTGGTTGTCATACCATTCCAAATGAACGGCTTCTACAACGAACTTGGCGGAAGGCATTGTTTATCTGATTAGACGATGGGTTGACGCTTCAGCCTTTTTGCTTTGGGTGGTGTTCGTTGATGCCACAAATGGAGGTATTTTATGTTTCTACGGACCTATGATAATATTTCAATGTTCTCTCCTTCTTTTGGCGAAGGCCTCTCCCGCCAGGGTGCAGAAGGCTCTTTAGCAAGAGTAAGCTGGAGGTGTCAGCTTGCGCTCAGTAGCATGGGTCACCCTTTGCCAACCACGGATTTTAGATGTTCAAGAATGCTTTTGGCCACTTCGGGTAGTTTTTTTATGCCGTCGATTTGCTTGAGGTCGAGGTCGTAGCTGTTGTGTGCAAAGGAGTTGCGGATGGCTATGAGTAGGCGGCGTTCGTCGTCGGTGAGCTGGGTTGTGTTGATGCGGTCTATCAGTGCGATTAGGGCACTGAAGCTGTTGCGTTTGGCGAATGGGCCGTTGTTGCCTTTCCCCCAGAATTCAGTGCTATCAGGATTGTAGAGATTAGCATTGCTTTTAAGGGCGAGGGCCTCGATTTGCTGGATGAGCTGGAAGGCTGTGGAGCGCTGCCGGTCGTAGGCGGCCAGTTCGCTCCAGAGGTTGTTATAGCTGATGACAAGGTCGCCTTGGGCGTCAGGCACAAGGTCGTCGACAATGTTTTTGAGCAGGGTCGGCAGCCGTTCGTCGGTAAGGAGGCGGAAGAACTCGCCATAGTTGACCAACGACATGTTTCCCTGCTCGACATAGATGACTTTTTGGTCACCCACTGTTATGGGCACACGGAAGGTGAGAGCCTGTCGCAAGAAGTTGTCGTTGCAGACTTTGGAGAGGCACATCAGTTCTGCGTCGACGGGTGTGTCTTGGGCGTTGAGCAGCTTGATGAACATCTGTTTGGCCAGAAGGAAGAGTACCATGTCCTGGGTGCGGTAGCGGCGCAGGGTGCGTTCGGTGTTTTTGGTTTCGTTTACCATGCGCTTTAGCTTTTCGCGCTTGGCTTCCCGTCGTTCTGGGACTTCGAATTGTTTGCATTTGAAGTCTCTGGCTGATAGGTCGTCAACATATTTGTCTATTTCACGCATGATTTTGCGCTGATAGATGATGTTGCCTTGTGGGTCGCGCTGTGGTTTGCCGTTTGAATCCCGTTGTGGCAAGGGTTTGCCGGACTTGTCCAGTCGTTTGGTCGTGAGACGGCTTTGAATTTGGTCGCTCGTGAGGAAGAGGGGTTTTTCGTTGTTGAGTTCGGCGAAGAGGTCGTAGGCGCGGCGGAAGTCGAAAGTCTCAGGTGCCTGGCCTTGGCGTTGGGTGGTGTGTTGTTGGTCGGTATTGTAGAAGGGTTGAGAGGTGTCTTTAAGTTCATGCCTGTAGAATTGGGCGATGAGGTAGGTGGCGTTGTAGGTGGGGTTCAGGTGATCGGGGCCATCGAAGTTGAGGGCTTGCTGCAAGTCAGGGTTGTCGGTATACTGCTCTTTGAGCAGATTGAAGATTTTGGATGCAAAAAGGCCGTCGGGGAGTTGGATGGTGGTGTAGCGGGCGGCGAGGGCTTGGATTTCGGCTTGGTCGCGCTCGCGGAAGCGAGCGCGAGTGTGGTGGATGAAGGGTAGGGCTTCGAGAGCTTGGTCTGAAGGGTCGTTTCTGAGAGTGTTGATGTATTTTTGAAGATGGGATTCCTCAGCAGTGAGGTAGTTCTTGTAGAACTCTTCGATGTTGCGGCAGTTGTAAGTCAACACTTTATTGAGGAACGGATGGGGGTTATTGCCACCAACGAGACAGGCTTTCTGGAGGACTTCGTGCAGTGTGAGTTTGGGAGTGTCGCTATCGGCAAGAGAAGCCTGCGGGGTGCCGTAAGTGGCCAGGAAGGCAGTGAGGACATTGTGGTTAAGGCTGGTCAGCTTGTCGTGGCCTTCACCGTCTTTTGTGGGCTGCCATTCCATCATGTCCTGCACCAGATAGCGGGCCAGAACGCCATGACGAATATCGGCAAAGCCCTTTTTGCCGAGCTTGTTGTCCTTGGTGCCAATCCTCTTCGCGTTGTCATTGAAGTGTTTCAGGCGCAGCATGACTTGCTGCTGGCGTTGGGTGAGCTGGTCGAGGGCGAGGCGCACTAATCGTTGGCGCATGGTTTCGGGCTTGCCATTGTGGGTGGGCTCCAAGCTTGAGAGATAGAGACGGATTTTTTCGGGGATGTCGTTATACAGGATTTGCGGGTAGTAGTCGCGCAGGAAGTCGTCGAATGCGTCGGGCGATTCGAATGGCTTGATTTCGCCTTTGGACACGGCGGAGAAGAATTTGCGGTAGGCGGCCTCGGTATCGATGATGATTTTTTCGGCAGATTTGTATTCGGCATCGGTTTGGCTACGGAGGTATTCGTAGAACAGCAGGGCCGGGAGGTCGTGGACGCTGAGAGTGCAGCGGGGTGGGGGCATTTTGATGGAAGCCTTGCCGTCGTTGGTTATGGTGAGTTCGGGGATATACACTTTGTCCTTATCGAAGTATTTGAAACCGCGAGTGTCCTTACTTTCTTCCCAGAAAAGGCCTATGCGGTTGGCGTGAATATTGTAGGAGGGACGGCGGTCGGTGATGTAGGGGGTGGATTCGGCAGTGTCCTGCACAAACTGGTCAAGGTCGAGATAGAGCTCTTCGTGCTCTAATTTCACGGGATGCTCTTCGGCTTTTTGGATAAGGTCGCCCCAGCGCTCCCAACGCTTGTCGTCCACCTCTTGGAGACGGCCATAGCCATTGATGTCTTTCTGTATGCGGCGCACACGTGTCTGTCCATCAGTGCACAGCTTGTCGTAGAACTTGTAGCGGAAACTGCCTAATTGCAATTGGAATCGGATGCGTTGGAAAAGCTCGGCCATGTCGATATAGCGCAGTGCCAAATGAGGGAAGCGGTCGTTGAAGCGGAGCCTCTTTGAGACTTCGGGAGTGAAGCTGTTGGGACGTTTCACCTCGTCGTGGAAGAAGGGTTGCCCATGGTCTTTGTCAAGCAGGTTGTACAGTTCGATGGGGCATCGGCGCAGTTCGCTGAAGATGTCCATGGCAAGGGTGGCTTTGTCGTCGTGGCTGTCGATGCGGTGTGGCTGTGGGGTGCGGATGCGATAGATGCTGAGCATCTCCTGCAAGATGAAGTTTTCGTTTTCGTTGAATGGGCTGAACTCGAAAAGACGTGACTCGTCGATTAGCAGTTTGGCATAATGCTTTGAGAGAAACAACACGCAGAAGTAGAGGAGGCCAAAGTCGGAGAGGGCTGGGTAGGAGGCGAGTCCGATGGTGCGGGTGCCGGATACCTTGAAGTAAAAATCGTCGTATTCAACAAAGGCCTTTTGGATGCGGCCATTCTCTGTTATGGTATTCCCGTTTTCGTCTTTCTTGTCGACCTGAATCCGGTGGTCAATGCCCGTGAGGAATTCGACCTCGCCGGTTGTCAGCCCCTCACGGTCCTTCAGCACGCGGCGGCTGGCCTCAATCACTTTGTTCAGCTTTATGGCGATGAGAGACTGATGTTTGTATTGTTCTTCCAAGGCTACAGGCTCGTTGTAAGGGTCTTGGTGGGTGTAGAAGTTGCGGCATTCGGTAAGTGTGTCGCTTATCAGGGAGAACAATTCCAGGCAGTCGGCCAGCGATATGCCTTTCAGTTGTTCAAAGGTTTCGTCTTCGGACTGAACACTGGACTTCTTTTTGTTCAGTTCTAGATAGGCCCTGTAGTTTGCCGTGTCGGCCATGATGGGGTTCAGTACGGGAAAGTGTTTGAAGAGCAATCGTTGAAGGCGGGTTTGCTGTTCAACAGTGAGAGTCAGTTTCTTCTTCCACCCTTTCTGCTCCCCGGTGAGTTTGTCGCTTTGTCCAGAATGGATGAGGTAGAGCGCATGGAGCATCTTGTCGATATCGCTTTCTTTATATTTCCCCCTAATGCCGACGATGGGGAGAATGTAGTAAAGCGTCTTCTCAAAATTGGTGCGTGCCATATTGAAATAGGCACCAAAGATATGCTTTCCTGTTAGACCGATACTGAAGTCGGTGCTTTGGATTCTGCGTTCTTTTCTGCGGGCTTGAGTCTTGCCATATGGCTGACCACCATCAGTGTTGCGGCTTTGTTGATTGTCCATACGTATTGATTTTCTTGTTTTTCGGTTAGGATAAAGAATGGGTTTCGGATTTGCAAAGATACAAATTAATCCCATCGGGTGCAAATTTTTTTTCTTGAGGGATATACTATTGGGGGTTGGCTGGACGTTATTAACTTGTAATGAATGAAGTGAATGATATTCTATTGCGAGTGGAGGGCCTGAGTGTGGCTTTCGACGGACGGCGTGTGGTGGAGGATGTCTCCTACACTTTGCGGCGGGGCAGAACATTGGGTATTGTGGGTGAGAGCGGCAGCGGCAAAAGTGTGAGTACGATGGCGTTGATGGGGTTGCTCCCCAGACAGGCATCGGTGGCGGGGAGTGCGAAGTTGGACGGCACAGAGTTGTTGACACTGGATGAAGAGGGTTTCCACAGAATGCGTGGACACAGTATCTCTATGATTTTCCAAGAGCCGATGACGAGTCTCAATCCTGTCCATCGCTGTGGACATCAGGTTATGGAAATGCTCTTGGCTCACGAAAAAGTGTCGCGCTCCGAAGCTCGCCGACGGGTGCTCGAGCTGTTTGAGGAGGTGATGCTCCCACGACCCGAGAAGATTTTCGACAGCTACCCTCACGAAATCAGCGGTGGACAGAAGCAGCGTGTAATGATTGCCATGGCCTTGATTTGCCATCCGGCTTTAGTTGTTGCCGACGAGCCTACCACGGCTCTTGATGTCACAGTCCAAAAGGCCATACTTGAATTGCTGCGCTCGCTACAGCGCAAATATAATATCGGCATCATTTTTATCACCCACGACCTTGGTGTCATCGCCCAAATAGCCGACGACGTCGCCGTCATGTACAAGGGACACATAGTCGAGCAAGGGCCGGCCCAGCAGGTGCTTTACCACCCCTGCCATCCCTACACCCAAGGCCTTTTGGCCTGTAGGCCTCCTCTTGACAGCCGTCCACGGCGGCTCCCCACGGTCAGTGATTTCCTCGAGGGTCACTTGTCAGATGGGCCTGATCAGGATAAAGGTGATAGCAAGGACGGGGAAACCCATGCAGGGGTTTCTGAACAAGCCGTTCCCTGCAGCAAGGATGAGAGAGAAGACTGCCCGAGTGCTTACCGACAAGCAACAGACTCTCAGCAGCCTCCGCTCCTTCGCGTCCGCGACCTCCAAGTCACCTACCCCCTCCAAACAACCCTTTTTGGCAAAGTAAAGAAGGAACTCAGAGCCGTCGACGGACTTTCTTTCGACATCTATCGTGGCGAGACGGTGGGTCTTGTCGGTGAGTCGGGCTGTGGCAAAAGCACGCTTGGCCGAGCCATTCTTCAGCTCATTGAGCGCAGTGCCGGCACAGTCGAGTTTGAAGGCCGCCCGCTCGACCGTCTGTCGCGCGCTGACCGCAAGCTGTTGCGCCGCAAAATGCAGATTATATTCCAAGACCCGTATTCCTCTCTCAACCCTCGCATCACCGTGGGACAGGCCATCATGGAACCACTCCGTTGTCATGGTCTATATGCCTCCGACCACGAACGTCGCGACTGCACCCTTCAGCTCATGCAGCAAGTGGGTCTGGATGCCAGTTGGTTCAACCGCTACCCGCACGAGTTCAGCGGCGGACAGCGCCAGCGGGTTTGTATAGCCCGAGCCTTGGCTCTGCAGCCAGAACTCGTGGTCTGCGACGAAAGCGTCTCAGCCCTCGACGTCTCCGTCCAGGCACAGGTGCTCAACCTCCTCAATGACCTTAAGGATCAGTATGGCTACACTTATCTGTTCATCACCCACGACCTTTCCGTTGTCAAGTTCTTCTCCGACCGCATCATGGTCATGCAGCAAGGCCGCATCGTCGAGCAAGGCCCCTCGGACCAGCTCTTCGCCAACCCCCAGCATCCCTACACGCAACATCTTCTTTCCGCCCTACCACGCCTGTAGCGGCAACAATTTCATCCACACACAATAATCCACCACAAAATCCGTTATAGAAATACCATGATTAATGAAAAATATATCCGTTTCGATTGGGCCGCCAAGCGCATGCTCCGCGACAAAGCCAACTTCGATGTCCTCGAAGGCTTGATGACTGTGCTTATAGGTGAAAAAGTCACCATCGAAGAAATCCTTGAAAGCGAAGGCAACCAGGAGTCTGAAACCGACAAATACAACCGCGTGGACGTAATGGCCCGCAACAGCAAAGGCGAATACATCATCGTTGAGGTTCAGCTTTCACGCGAACGGTATTATCTCGAGCGCATACTCTATGGAGTGTCCAAAGTCATCACCGACAACATGCATCTGGGCGACCGCTATGAGAAGGTGCGGAAGGTGTACTCTATCAACATCATTTACTTCCCGATGGGCAAGGGTAAGGACTATCTCTACCATGGGGTCACGACGTTCACGGGTGTACACACTAACGACACGCTTGAAATCACCGACTACGAGGCCGACACGCTCCGGATGCGGACGCCCCAACAGGTCTTTCCCGAGTACTTCATCATCCGTGTCAATGAATTCAACCAGGTGGCCACCACACCGTTGGAGGAATGGATAGACTATCTTAAAAACGGCAAGATAAAATCCGACACCAAAGCCCCAGGTCTGCAAGAGGCACGCCAGAAGCTGCTCTATATGAATATGAGCGATAAAGAAAAGCGCATCTATGAACACCATATCGAAAACCAAATGGTGGAAAACGACGTTCTCGACACCGCCCGTATCGAGGGGCGTGCAGAGGGCCGAGCAGAGGGAATAGCCGAAGGTCGTGCCAAGGGTCGTGCCGAGGGTCGTGCAGAAGGCCGAGCAGAGGGAATGGCGGCGGGTGTGCAGCAAGTGGCAAAGAGCATGAAACAATTAGGACTGCCAATCGAAACTATTGTTCAGGTAACAGGTCTTTCTCAGGACGAGATTGCCAGTCTTTGAGTACCTGTCACGGCAGCCATCTCTGTCCTTGTGCAGCGTAGTTCCACTCTACGACCGAATCACTCACTGTCTTTGGTCCGAGGACAGAATGTCTTTTCATCTTAATGGATACAGGTACATTCAAGACCCGCGGTGAACATATTGTCCACACGTTAGCTCCTTTGGTCACGACAGTGGCCTCCGTCTTGGGGATAAGTAAAAAATATAGGCAGGGTTTTCCCCTGCCTTATTTGAAAAGGTTTATTCCAGTATTATCTTTTTTTCTTTTCCTGCATTTTGGCCTCGATGGTCATTGTGGCGTGCGGCACAATCATGAGGCGTTCCTTGGGGATAAGCTTGCCGGTTACGCGGCAAATTCCGTAGGTCTTGTTTTCGATACGGATGAGGGCGGCATCAAGGTCCTGGATGAACTTTTGCTGGCGGGCAGCCAGACGGGAGTTCTCCTCCTTGGAAAGCACATTGCTCCCCTCCTCAAGGGTCTTGAAGGTGGGGGCGGTGTCCGATGCGTCGTTCTGGCTTCCGGCCACGGCCTCGTTCAAAAGTTCAAGGCTTCTGATGGCCTCTTCGCGTTTTTTCAATATCAATTCTTTAAAGAATTGTAACTCTTCTGCCGAATAGCATGTCTTCTCAGGTGTTGTGTCTTTTTTCTCCATAAAGCAACTAAATATTTCCTTTGGTTTTCACACTATAATTCGTGCTGCAAAAGTACATATACTTTTGCATATACGGCAAAAAAGATATTAACACCGTGTTATTAACTCCCCAAATAAAGGTCTATCAAACCTTTGGGGGCTTCGATGGTGATGGTGCGGGCGTCGCGGTCCACCTTTTTTATCACCGGGTCGATGACGGGAACCAGTATCTCGGTGTCGCCCTTCATAATCTGGAACAAGGGCTGCGCGGGGTATTCGATGATACTCTGAACAATGCCGATGTCGCCCTTTTCAACATCGATTACCCTGAATCCAGTCACCTCATGGAAATAAAACTGGTTGCCAGTGAGTTTAGGCAGCAGCTCCAGTGGGAGGTACAAGTCATGGCCCGCCAAGGCCTGCGCCTGTTGGGCCGTCAGGTCCTCGAAGGTCACCACGGCCTTGTTGCCGTTGATGTTGTCCACTTTGAAAAAATAAGGCACCAGACTGCCTTTCACTTCTACAAAGGCCGAGTCAAGCTCGGCATAATCTTCCGGACAGTCCACATCGAGATAGAACACCATCTGTCCCTTAATACCAAAGGGTTTGGTGATGTTTCCCAAGCGGTAGCATTCTTCTTTTGTCATAGGTTTAGGGTTGTAGCTTGTTGTTTCTCAGGCCTGAGATGGCGCGGTGGGCATAAGTGGTTTGCTCCTGTGCCGACGACAGGAGGTTTGCGCCGACAAAGGACTAAGTAGACATCTTCGCCCTTGCGTTCCCCTGTAGCCTTTGGGGCATTGACAAGTAAAAAAGCGTGTCCATAGGTCGAACACGCTTACTACCGTCAATGAAAACATTACTTTTGCATCTACAAAGTAGCCTTGTCGAGGGTTACTCGGCAGCAGGGGTCTCTTCAGCGGCGGGAGCCTCCTCGGCATTGGCGGCTGCTTCGGCCTCAGCCTTGGCGGCAGCCTCAGCTTCGGCAGCGGCTTTGCGCTTGGCCTCAACGGCGGCGGCAACGGTCTCGTTGTGCTTCTTCTCGGCTTCGAGGCGCTCTTTCTTCACGGTGCGCTCCTTGTTGTCGTTCTCGCTCTTGGCATTGGCTATTTTAGCCTCTTTGGCTTGCAGCCACTCGTTGAACTTCACATCGGCCTGCTCCTGGCTGATGGCGTTTTTCTGCACACCCACTTGCAGGTGGTGTTTCAGCAGCACGCCTTTGTAGGAAAGGATGCGGCGGGCGGTCTCGCTGGGCTGGGCGCCGGTGCCGATCCAATAGACTGCGCGCTCAACATTGAGTTCGATGGTGGCAGGGTTGGTCAGCGGATTGTACGTGCCTAATTTCTCGATAAATTTACCATCCCGAGGTACACGACCGTCCGCAACAACGATATGATAGAAAGGTTGATTCTTTTTACCATGACGCTGTAATCTGATTCTTGTAGGCATAATTGTTTGTTGTTTAGTTTGTTATTAATGTTTGTGATTAAATATTTCGGACTGCAAAGATACACACATTTTTCGACATGGACAAATTTTTTTTACCGTGCAGGCTTTTTCCCCCGATGGCCGCTGGACAGGGAGTGCAGGTCCGCTCAGCCGTCGTTTCTCCTTCGCTCCTTATTTTCTTTTTCTCCTCTATTTATTTTTTGTTATATTCTTACAGAGAATGAAAACAGTGGGTAAATGGAATATAAGTGGTGGATGAGGAGCGGGGCTGTGGCGGGCAGGTGGCTGGGGAGAAAAGCTGGTGGGGAGAATAGGGGAGTTGAGGTGTAGGGGGCGGCGGCCTTTGGCCGCCGCCCCCTACAATAGCCGTTTGGAATGATGTATGAAAGGGCCGCGGCGGCCGAAGGCCGCCGCGGCCCAAAGCCCCCGACAGTGGCGCTGCCAAGCATAGCCGATATGTGCCGAATGGTCTTTTTAAGGGGCGGGTCGGTTTTTTTTGAGCGCGGTTGTTACTTTTTTCGTAATTTTGCAACGCTATTTAATATTAGATGAATATATATAAATTAGAAGATATTAGTCAGTTAGCCGCCTGTGGCACTGCGGTGACGGTGGGAATGTTTGACGGTGTGCATGTCGGCCACCGCCATATACTGTCGCTTTTGAAGACCGTGGCAGCGGAAAAAGGACTCTTGCCGGTGGTGGTGACCTTCGACCGCCATCCGCGCCAAGTGTTGACCACGGATGTGGACAACCATTTCCGCGTAACCACCAACGAGGAGCGCTACGATTTGCTTGCCGACTGCGGCATGGAGGCGGTGGTGGAGGTGGCGTTCACGCCCGAGCTGGCTGGCATGTCGGCTTGCGAGTTCTTGGAGCAGGTGCTGGTGGGCAGGCTTGGTGCCCGCGCGCTGGTGCTGGGGTTCGACAATATGTTTGGCAGCCGTGGGCGCAACGATTTCGACCGTTTGCCTTCGGTGGCCGAAAGGCTTGGGGTGTCGGTTCATGTTGACAGTGCGGTCTACTATTGTGGCGGCGAGGTGAGCTCCACGCGCATACGCAAAGCCTTGCAGCAGGGCCAGACCGACCGCGCCTATGCCATGCTGGGCCGGGGCTATCGGCTTTGGGGGCCTGTAGAAAAAGGCCGCCAGCTGGGTCGCCGACTGGGGTTCCCGACGGCCAACGTGTCGCTGGAGGGAGTACCGAAGGTGTGGCCCGCCGACGGAGTTTATGCCGTGTGGGTGTCGCTGGCCGATGGCACGACGGGGCTGAAGGGCATGGCCAATTTTGGCGCCCAGCCCACTTTTGGGCTCGACAAGCCTGTGTTTGAAGTGAATATATTTGATTTCGACGCCGACCTGTACGGCACGGTGCTTACGGTGGAGTTCGGGCCGCGGTTGCGCGACATTTGCCGTTTCGAAGACGTGCCGTCATTAGTGGACCAGCTTGAGGCCGACCGAGCTGCTGCCAGACGGCTGCTGGCTGAAGGGCTGAAAAGCGCCGCCGAAGATTGATGCATTATGCGCAAAGTGTTGCTGATATTGCTTGTGGTTTTGCCGGCGGCGATGTATGCCCAGCCGGACAAGGTGTATAAATCGCTGTCCGAGGTGAAGGACCCTGAGCAGGTGTATATCCTGCGGCTGCGCCACAAGCGGCTCAAGACCATCCCGCCAGCGGTGTATGGCATGACCAATTTGCGCGAGCTTGACTTGCGGGGCAACCGCATTACGGCCTTGCCTGACAGTGTGGCCCTGCTCAGCAGTCTGCAACGGCTGGAGCTGAGCCGCAATCCGATTGACACGCTGCCGCCTGCAATGGCCGAAATGAGTGGGCTGCGGGAACTGGTGCTGTGGGATACGAAGGTCAGGTCGTTGCCCAAGGAGTTTGCCACGCTGGATGCGACGCTGCAAGTCATCGACCTACGGAGCTGCCATCTACTGCTCGACGAGCAGGAAGCCATTGAGCGGCTGCTGCCTTCGGTCAAGAAATTGTGGGACTATGCTTGTAATTGTCCCGATTAAAGAGGAATAGAAGATGATGCAAGAGCATTTGACGATAGCTTGTCTGCAACAGGATATAGCATGGGAGCAGCCCGATGCCAACCGCCGTATGGTGGAAGAGGCTTTCGCGCCTATGGGCACGGAGGCCGACGTGTTGGTGGTGCCGGAGACGTTCACAACGGGTTTCTCGGACAATATGGCCGCCATGGCCGAGCCGCCAGAGGGCGAGACCTACCGTTTTGCCCACAGCATGGCCCGCCGTCACAACGCGCTGTTTGTGGGTACATGGACTGTGGTCACGGGCAACAGGGACCGCGAGGTGGTGAACCGCTTGCACTGGGTGAGGCCCGACGGGAGCTACGGCTACTACGACAAGGCCCACACGTTCCGCATGAGCAGCGAGGCGTCGCAGCTGGCACGGGGTACGCGGCGCGAGATTTTCGAGTGGCGCGGCTGGCGCATAAAGCCGGCTGTGTGCTACGACTTGCGCTTTCCCAAATGGCTGCGCACGGCCAATCCGCCTGACTACGACCTGTTGCTGCTGTGTGCCAACTGGCCCGGGTCGCGCCATGAGGCGTGGAGCACGCTGCTGCGCGCCCGCGCCATAGAGAATTTGTGCTATGTGGTGGGTGTGAACCGAGTGGGCACCGATGGGGTGGGCATACCCTATGAGGGCTACAGTGCTGTGGTGGACTTCAAGGGCCAGGACATGGCCACGCTTGCCCCCGGACAGGCGGGTGTGGTGAAGGCCACGCTGGGCAGCGGCCCGTTGGCCGCCTTCCGTCAGCATTGGCCTTTTTTTCTCGACTTTGACTAAGAATGGCTATTATGACATTAGAAGATAAACTGGGTTTTACGAAGATTAGGGAGCTGCTTGCAGCCGAGTGTACGAATGCGCTTGCCGAGCGCATGGTGGGCGAGATGGCTTTTTCGAGCAGCTACGACCGAGTGGTGCGCGAGTTGCAGCAAACCGAGGAGTTCCGCCAGATATTGGTGCTGGAGAACTCGTTTCCGTCGCAGGATTTTATCGACCTGACCGACGAGCTGGTACGGCTGCGGGTGGGCAACACGGTGATTGAGCAGGAGGCCCTGTTCGACTTGCGCTGCTCGTTGCACACGATAGGGGATTGCCTGCGATTTCTGTTGCGCGACGATCCGGTGCGCTACCCTTTGCTCTACGAGTTGGCAAAGCGGGTGGAGATAGACCCCGCCATCACCAAGGCTATCAGCAAGATTGTGGATGACAAGGGCGAGATATACGATAACGCCTCACCCACGTTGCTCGACATTCGCCGCCAGATGGCGCGCAAACGCAACGAGGTGGATGTGCAGATCAACCGACAGCTGGCACGGGCCAAGCACGAGGGCTGGGCTCCCGACGGGGCCGAGGTGACCATCCGCAACGGGCGGATGGTGATACCGATGCTGGACACCCACCGCCGGAAAATCAAAGGCCTGATACACGACGAGTCGGCCACCCGTCAGACGGCTTTCTTGGAGCCGTCGGAGGTGGTGGAGCTGAACAACGACTTGCGCGAACTGGAGTTTGCCGAGCAGCATGAGATACGGCGCATTCTGGCTCAGTTCACAGAGCTGATACGCCCACGCCTCGACGCGCTGGAGAATGCCTATTGGTTTCTGGCCCGGATCGATTTTATCCGCGCCAAGGCGCGGCTGGCTCTGACGCTGCGCTGCGGCCGCCCCATTGTGGACAATATCACAAAAATCAACTGGCTGGAGGCTCGCCATCCGCTGTTGTACCTGAACCGCAAGGATGAGGTGGTGCCGTTTGACATCAGTTTGGACGACGACCGGCACATACTTATTGTGTCGGGACCCAACGCGGGAGGAAAATCGGTGTGCCTGAAAGCTGTGGGATTGATTCAATATATGTTGCAGTGCGGCATGCTGGTGCCCTGCCGCGAGACATCGGAGTTTGGTATTTTCGACTCGGTGTTTATCGACATCGGCGACCAGCAGTCGATAGACAATGACCTCAGCACCTACACTTCGCACTTGCAGAACATGAAACGACTGCTGGAGACGGCGGATGGCAACACGCTCTTTCTGCTTGACGAGCTTGGTGGAGGCACCGAGCCTCGATCGGGCTGTGCCATAGCCGAGGCCCTGCTGGAGGAGTTGCACCGCCGCCATGCCTTCGGGGTGGTGACCACCCATTTCGCCGACCTGAAGTTGCTGGCAGACCGCTGTCCGGGCATCGTGAACGGGGCCATGCTTTTCGACACCGAACAAATGAAGCCGCTGTACCGCCTTTCGATAGGGCATCCGGGCAGTTCGTTCGCATTCGAGATAGCGCAGAATATCGGATTCCCGCCCGAGGTGTTGAAGGCTGCCGCAGGCAAGGTGGGAGGAGAGATGCTGAATTTTGAGCATCAGCTGCAGCAGATAGAGCTGGACAAGCAGGAGGTGCAGCGCAAACAGACCGAGCTGGAGGTGGCCGACCAATTCCTGGCGGAGGTGACGGAGAAGTATCAGAAGCTTACCCAGCAGTTGCAGGACAAGAAGTATGACATACTGAGCGCCGCCCGAAAGGAGGCGCAGCAGATACTGGCCGATGCCAACCGCACGGTGGAGCAGACCATCAGCAGCATCAAGGAGGCTCAGGCCGAACGTGAGTCCACCCTGAAGGCAAGGCAGCGCATGAAGGCCGAGGCCGAACGGATAGCCCTGGACCAGGAACGCCACGACGAGGAGCATGCCAAGGCCAAGCGCGAGACCTCCGTGGCCGCTCCGGCCCCAGAGCCAGCCAGCAAGGCCGACGACGAGGGCCAGGAGGCTCCGATAGGTGTGGGAAGTATTGTTCGGATTGACGGGCAGGACACTTTTGCGCAGGTGGTGGAGATGAAAGGCAAGAAGGCGGTGGTGGAGAGCAACAGCATCCGCATGACGATTGCCCTGAACCGTCTGACAGGTACACGCAAGAAAGTGTTGCCGGTGGAGAAACTGAGCCGACAGAACAGCCGCTTCCAGTCCATATATGACGACATTAATGAAAAGCGTAAGACGTTTAATCCCACCCTCGACTTGCGTGGCCAGCGAGCCGATGAGGCGCTCGACAATCTCCAGCATTTTCTGGACGACGCACAGCTGTTGAGCGAGAAAGAGCTGCGCATACTGCACGGCAAGGGCTACGGGATATTGAAACAGATAATCCGAGACTTTTTGCAATCGAATCGCGATGTGCGGTCGTTCCATTCGGAAAGGTTAGAGTTGGGCGGCGACGGCATTACGGTGGTGCAGTTGAAATAGGCGGCGCGGGAAAAATATGTAAGGACAAGGGAATTTTATAAGAAAAATCTTTGTATCTTTGCACTTGTAAATGAAAACAAATGAATATTAATTTAATACCTTAAGACCATGAAACTAAAAAGATTGTTCCTGCCGATGTTGACAGCGGTGCTGTTGCTGTCGGGCTGCACAAAAGAGTATGTAACTTATACCTCCAACTATGGGTCGCAGATTGAGACCTTCAGGTTTAATGTCACACCATCGCAGTGGAAAGTGGCGCAGGGAAACAATGAGCCCGGTTCGGATAATTATCTTTATTGCACACTGGATGTGCCGGCCATCACGGACCGCGTGTTTGACGAGGGTACGGTGCAGGCTTTTGTGTGGAATGTGTATGACGTGAACCAGAACCTTGGCGCATGGAACACCCTGCCGTTTGTTTATCCCCTCGAACTGTATGTGACCAACGACCAAGGCGAGCAGGAGATGATTATTGTGCCGGAGAATTTGCGCTTTGAGTGGGAAAAAGGCACGGTGACGCTGATTATCCAGGATCTCGACGGCTATGACCCCACTCAGTTGAGCGAGACACTCAGTTTTAAAATCTGTGTGTCGAGCAATATGTAAGCCTTCATTTACGGCTTAGTCCTTTTCACCCCGGTCTCTGATGCAGCAGCAAGGAGGCCGGGGTGAATTGTTTCCGTCCTACTATGAATGACAGGTGTAGGTGAGCGTGGGCAGGCTTGCGTGTGGCGTTGGGGCTATCCCTGAATGGGGTAGGTCTTGCCCACGGGAGGAAGTTGCTTTAGGTTGGGTTGCACATGGGACCCGGAGGAATAGAAAAAGGGGAAACCGACTATGCAGTTTCCCCTTTGAGGGTATATGTGCCGGGATTATTCGGCGGGAGCGGCTTCGGGTTTCAGGAAGACCACGAGGTAGTGCTTGAGGTCGATGAACTTCTTGGCGGCCTCTTGGATGTCCTTGGCGGTAACGGACTTGACGATGCTGTCGTAGCCATTGACCACGTAGTCGCGGCTCTCGTTGAAGCGGTAGCTGCCCATGATCTGACCCATCCAGAAGCTGTTGTTCTGTTTGCTGTTCTGGCGGTTGATGATTTGCTGCTCCTGCACTTTGGCGAGGGTCTCGGCATCGGGGCCTTTGGTGATGTACTGCTTGAGGATTTCCATAGCGGCATTCTCGATGAGGGCAGTGCTGTCGGGGTTGCAGTTGATGTAGAAGGTCCAGTCAACTTCCTGCTCGGGCAGACGGCTGTAGTCGACACTGACGCTGGGGCTATAGGTGCCGCCCATCTTCTCGCGGATGATTTCGAGGGCGGTAATCTCCATGCATGCACTGAGCTGGTTAATGATTTCGGCATTCTTGGGGCTGTGTTTGTAGCCTTTGGTGGTGCCTGTCATGAGCATGATGCCCTGGTTGTCGGTGCCTTTATAAGCGGTGGCACGGGGAGTGCCCTTGAAGGTGTAGTCCTTGAGCTTTTTGTACTTCTCGGGTTTTGCCTTGGTGGTGGGCAGGTTGCCGAGATATTTGGCGATGAGGTTGATGTCAGCGTCCTCGATGTTACCCACGAAGAAGAAGGTCTGGTGGGCTGCATTGCTGAAGCGCTCGCGGAAGATTTCGTACATGCGGTCGAGGTTGAGGCTGGCGATGTGCTGCTCGGTGGGGATGGCAATGGCGCGGGGGTCGCCGGGACGGGACACTTCGATGTACTTTTTGATGAAGGCTACTTGGGGGTTCTCGCCGATGAACTTCAGCTGATTGCGGAGCTGGTCGATATTCTTGTCGAACGACTCTTTGTCCTTGCGGGGAGCCTCATAGTAGAGGGTGAGGAGCTGGAGCATGGTTTCGAGGTCCTTGGGTACGCAGCTGCCGCTGAAGCCCTGGGTCTGGTCGCTGATGTTGGGGCTGATGGAGACGTTGACACCTTTCAGTTTCTTGCTGAGCTGGGTGTTGCTGAACTGGGCGATACCGGCGTTGTCGATAAAGCCAGCGGCGTTGGAGGCCATGTAGTATTCAGCATCGCTATAGAGCGAGGTGCCACCCCAAGCATAGGAGTTCATCATGATCTCATCATCCTTCAGGTCGGTTTTCTTGACGATGAATTTCACACCGTTGGGGCAGGTGTACTCCTTATAATCCAGCACGGTGTTGGTCTTGGTGACCTTGGGAGTGACGGCGGCCAGCTGTTTGTCGAACAGGGGCTCATCCTTGTAGTTGTCAACCCAGGCGGCATACTTATTATTGCGGGCACGGTTGTAGATTTTGATCACTTCCTGCTCGGTGGGCACTTTGTAGCCGTCCTGCTGGGGAGCGGTGAGGTAGTATACAAAGTTCTCGTCGGTCACCCATGTTTTGATGAGGGCGTTGCACTCTTCGAGGGTGATTTCGGGGATGAACTCCTTAGCATAGCGGTTCTCGGCCATGATGCCGGGAATCACCTCACCCTCGAGGAAGTTGTTGGTATACTCCTGAGCGAAGTTGTTGCTGTTGGTCTTGTTGGCCTCTTTGGCCATCTTGCGGTAGTTCTCAAGTATTTCCTCTTTCTGGCGGTCGAGTTCGGTCTGGGTGAAACCGTTCTGCACAGCGCGGAAAATCTCAGCCAGCACGGCCTCTGTGGCCTCTTCGATGCGGTTCTCCTTCGGAGCACAGTTGCCGATGAAAGCGTCGCAGCTGCGGCCCAGGAATCCACCATAGCCGCCGCCGGCATACAGGAACGGGGCGGTGGGTTTTTCGGACAGCTCGTTATAACGGTCGTCCAGCATGCCGCTCACGAGGGAACGCACCAGGCTGGCGCGATAGTCGCCGATGGTGCCCTGGGGGGCTTTGGAGTGTTTCCAGAACAGCATCATGCTGGCGTTGGTGGCCTCCTTGTCGGTGGCGATGGCCACGAGGGGCTCCTTGTTGCCGGGGATGTCGAACTCCGGACGGGGGCGGGGGTTCTCAACGGCCTTGCGGCTGTCGAAATACTCATGTATTTTAGCCTCCATAGCGTTCACATCGATGTCGCCAACGATGATGACGGCCTGCAGGTCGGGACGGTACCAGTCGTTGTAGAAGCGGGTGATGACGGGGCGCTTGAAGTTGCGGATCACCTCCTCCAGACCGATAGGCAGACGGTCGGCATAGCGAGAGCCTTTCAGCATGATGGGCCAAGTGGCTTTGCGCAGACGCTCCTGGGCACCCAGGCCGCCACGCCACTCTTCGAGGATTACGCCGCGCTCGTGCTCAATCTCTTCCTGGTCGAAGAGGAGCTTGGAAGCCCAGCCGTCGAGGATTTTGAAACCCATCTCGACAAGGTCCTTGTTGTCAGCAGGGAGCTCCACATAGTAGACGGTCTCGTCGAAGGCGGTCCAGGCGTTGATGCCGCGGCCAAACTCGATACCGTTTTTCTGGAGGGTGCTGATCATCTCATTGCCCTTGTAGTACTGGGTGCCGTTAAAAGCCATGTGCTCGCAGAAGTGGGCCAGACCCTGCTGGTCGTCGTCCTCGAGAATCGAGCCGGCATTGGTCACCAGACGGAACTGCACGCGGTTCTCAGGTTTCTTGTTGGCGCGGATGTAGTAGGTCATTCCGTTGGCCAGCTTTCCGATTTTCACTTTCTTGTCGACCGGCACCTTGGCGGAGAGGTCGCTCTTTTTGCCGGCAGCACCCTGTGCTTGGACAAAAGACATGCTTCCCATAAATGCGAGGAGCATGAGAATGGTTAGAAGCTTTTTCATTTGATAGGTGTTTTGTTGATTGTTATTATTAATTGAATTATTGTCAAACATTTTGCGGCACCTCGTCGGGGCGGTACTCCAGCAAGTCGGAGGGCTGGCAGTCCAGTTCGCGGCATATCCGCTCCAGGGTGCTGAACCGCACGGCGCGGGCTTTCCCCGTTTTGAATATCGACAGGTTGGCCGGTGTCAGCCCCACGCGGTCCGCCAACTCTGTCAGCGATATTTTCCGCTTGGCCATCATCACATCTAAGTTCACTACTATCATAGGCTCGTCTCTTTCTGCGGGTGTTAAATAGTCAGTTCGTGGTCTTCTTGCAATTCACGGCCAATGCGGAATATTTGAGACAGGAAGATGAGTGTGAGGCCAAAGAAAATGCGTGTGAAATGAATCGTATAGTGCGCTTCGGGCTTCCATTGCGTGTCGCGCAGCAGGTCCAGGGCCAGCGTGCGCTCCAGATAGGTGCCGGTGTCAGTGCTGAGCGACGATACCACAAGCAGTATGCCAATCACCAGCAGCAGCGTTATTTTCCGTTCGGGAAACACATGTCCGTTCTTGGCACTGCGGTAGAACGATATCAGCGTTATGACCACCAGCACTATGATGGCCGCAAAACAGACAATCTGAAATGCCTGAAGGGCCACAATCCACCCAATACGGGCGTCGTTGCGGATCGCCTCGTCGCGGGTGTAGAAATCCATGTCGAAATGGCTTATGTGGGCATGCGCCTTCACGCCGGCCGGGGTGTTCTCGATGGGGTGTTCGTCGGTGTTCAGTGGTCCGGCGGCAATCAGGTTGGTGATGGTGAAAGCATAGTCCGAGTCGTGCGATGCAATACCGCCCACCTGCGGTGTGTCCTCGCTGCTGATGATATTGCTGAAGAACAGCCCACAGCATATTAATAGTATACCCCCATACAGGCTATATACCATTCTTATGCGCTTTATATAATTGGTTTTCATTTATCTATGACTATTAAACAAGGCATTTTGTGCCAACTAATGATGCTGCAAAGATACGGCTTTTTTTGAAATTGACAAGAATTTATTGTTTTTCGATAAATATTTTATGTTTTACTCTTCCCAGCCGATGCGTCCACATCCCACCTCCAGCCTGCCTTCAGCCCGAGGGGAGGAAGCGGGGAAAAAGAGCGCAACATACCTGAAAACCATACGTTGGAACCTGCCTCAGCCGCCCTCCTGTCGTCAGCTGACGGCCTGATGGCAGAGGTGCCAAGCCGTCAGGCCGCTGGTGTGGCCGCCGGGGCATCCTCGTCGGTGCCGTCAATCAGCTTCTCCAAAGCGTGGCGCAGCTGCACCGGAGTCACCCCGTGGTGGATCTCGCCGCCTATGGCGTAGGAGATGGCGCCCGTCTCCTCCGACACGATGACGCTGATCACGTCCAGCTGCTCCGTCACCCCGATAGCGCTGCGGTGGCGCAGCCCCAGGTTGGGGTCAATATCGGTGCGCGACGTGACGGGCAGTATGCAGCGCGCGGCCAGTACCTGGTTGCCACTCACAATCACCGCCCCATCGTGCAGGGGCGAATTCTTGAAAAACAAGGTCTCCAACAGAGCCGACGACGCCACGGCGTTGATCACCTCGCCCGTCCGCACCAGCTCCTCCACCTCGTTGCTGCGCTTAAAAATAATCAGCGCACCCGTCTTGCTCTGCGACATGTGCATACAGGCCTGGATATAAGGCTCGTAATTCATGCTGTTGTGACGGTTCACATCGCTGCGCCAAAACTGCAGCCGCTTGGCCAGCGTGTCGCCCGTCTGCTGCGTCTTGGTGCCGATGAACAGTAAGAACTTCCGAATCTCCGGCTGGAACACAATCACCAGCGCTATCAACCCTATGCTCATCACGCCGCCAAGAATCTGGCTGCAAAAGCGCATGTTGAGGGCATCAAACACTCGCCATGCAATGTACATCACCACCAATGCCCAGAAAATGCGAATAATGTTGGTGCCTTTCAGCATGCGGTACAGCTCGTAAATGAGGAAAGCAACCAGAAAAATGTCGAGGATGTCGACAAAACGGATGTGTGGAAAAGGAAACATAGTGTCAATAATTTTTTTTCTATAACGCCATGCCGTGGGGAATATTGCCATGCCGATTAAAAAAAGCCCCCTGCGGATTCGATCAACCCCATCGGCAGGGAAACAAAAAAAGTACGTATAGTTTGTATATCAAAAAAAAATCTTATTTTTACAATTTGAAATATTGTATAAAAAAGAATTGTGATAATATATTATAAGGGTATAAATAACAGAGAACTATATAAACATTTCTATGTAGCCGATGGTTTGGACACATGGACAGGGGTCTTGCAATAGGGAAATATTCTCTGGATTGATTCATCATGCACAGCTGAAATATTCCTTTTTGTCTCTCCCGTAGAGATAATATAGAAACTAAATAGAGACTAAATAGAATCTAAATGTAAAAAAAGTATCGGCCGAGGGCCGTAGGCGCTCCCGAAGAAGAGTTGAAAAATTTTATCAATACATATTAAAAGTCAATATGAAAAAATCATTATTCTCTGCAGCAGCGCTGCTTACCGTGGTAAGCTTGATGAGTCTTACCTCCTGCCAGAAAGAGACGGCAGACGGTGTGAAACAGTTCCGTGCCACGATGGAGGGATGCACCTCCGACGACGGCAAAACAACCCTCGAAGGCACCGCCCTCAATTGGGTGAGTGGCGACGAGGTGGCCATCTATGGCACCGCGGGCCGCGCCATCTTCAGTGCCTCTCCTCTCACCCCCGCCACCACCGCTGAGCTCATTTGCCAAGAGGGAGTGGCCGGCGAAGGCACCTACCGCGCCTTCTATCCCTCCACGCTGACCACGGACGGCACCACCATCACCCTGCCCGCCGCGCAGACCTACGTCGAGGGCTCTATCAACGAGTTCCCCATGTACGCCGAGAGTGCCACCAACCAGCTGGCGTTCCGCAACCTCTGCGGTGTGCTGAATCTGCACCTCACCAAGGCCAACACCAACATCACAAGCATTGTAGTCACTGCTAACGCCCCGATTAACGGTAATTTTACCATCTCCAACCTGAATGGCGAGCCAGTTCTGTTCTACGCCAGTAACGGCACCAACACGGTTGTGCTCAACTGCGCCACCCCTCAGGCCATCGACAACGGCAAGGACTTCTACATCACCCTGCCCGCCACCTTCGACTCGCTGAAGAGCATCACCTTGACTGCCAACAACGGTATGGTTTGTACCAAAACCGTCAAGAGCAACGTCTGCATCAACGTACAGCGCAACACCGTGACCGAAATTGAGTTCGTTGGGAACGACCTCTATTTTGAGCCGCTCGAAGGCACTCTTTCTGGACTCTTTTCGGTGAGCGTATCGAAGCAGGTACACTTTTCCCAGGGTAACCTACAGTACCAAGCGAGCTCAAACACTTGGCGTTTTGCAGAACACCAACATGACTGCATAGGTTATGCTAATGAAAATATGAGTCCTAATTATAGTGGTTGGATAGACCTTTTCGTATGGGGTACGGGAGAGAGAGATCCAACGCTTATGTTAGCTAACTACGGGACTTTTAAGGATTGGGGAGTCAACGCTATCAGCAACGGGGGCAATCAGCCTTATATGTGGCGTACACTTTCTAAAGACGAGTTTGATTATCTGCTGAATACACGTCCAGATGCTGCTGCAAAATGGGGTACGGGCTATGTCAATTCTACCCCAGGATTAATACTCTTGCCTGACGATTGGATATTGCCTGAAGGATACACATTTGATGCTGGTTGTTCTAACTTTGCTAATGACTGGTCTCTCAATGTATACACTCCCTTGCAGTGGAATGTGATGGAGGCTGGAGGTGCGGTCTTTTTGCCAGCTGCTGGCAATACAAATGTAAGCCATCCGCAAGTCTTCTATTACAGGCAACGCGGGCAGTATTGGCTGTCGTCACCATCATCTTTTGGGCATGCTTTTTCTCTAGTAATTAGAGGCAACGATGTACATGTATCTGCTTTGTTTCGAGGGGTAGGTATATCGGTCCGTTTGGTTCGGGATAATTGATGGTGTTTCTTAACATGTTATGCAGGGAGCCTTTTTTTTGAAAACGGCTCCCTGTTTGTTTTAGGTATAGTCCACTGCTTACTCTCGGTCTTTGTGGGGGTAGAGTGCTTCATTCGATAAGGAGGTTAATGGCAAGGCGGGTGGGTCGTGGAGTGTGGACGCGCAGCAGGGAGGCCCCGCCACAGAGGGCTACGGTGTTGAGGACGAGGGTGCCCAGTTCGGAGTCGGGCAGGGGAGGGGTGGCGGGCCCGAAGTGGTCGGCAAAGGCGGCAAGGCGGCGGGTGATCATCGATTTGTTGGAGAGGGCTACGAGCATGGGGTGTTGCGGGAATCGGGCTATGAGTTCGGGCAGGCGGTGCAGGAGTTCGTGGTTTTGCTCCACGGTCTTGGCAAAGCCGAGGCCGGGGTCGAGGATGATGCGGTCGGGGCCGAGGGGCTGGAGGATGGCGAGCCGCTGCTCGAAGTAGCGGGAGAGGTCGTCGATGAGGTCGTCGTAGCTGGTGTTTTCGGGCAGCTGCATGGTGGCGGGGGTGCCGCGCATGTGCATCAGTACGTATGGTACGCCGAGCGAAACGACGGTGGGCAGCATGTCGGGGTCGAGCTGGCCGCCGGAGATGTCGTTGATGATGTCGGCACCGGCTTCGACGGCGCGGGCGGCGGGGAGGGCGTGGCAGGTGTCGACGGATATGAGTGCGTCGGGCAGCCGGGAGCGGAGCAGTGCCACGAGGGGGGTGAGCTTGTCGGCCTCCTGGGCGGGGGAGAGCAGTGCCGCGCCGGGCCGCGAGGACATGACGCCGAGGTCGAGGATGTCGGCCCCAGTGGCCAGCAGATGGCGGGCCTGGGCCAGGAGGGCGTCGGGGTTGTTGTATCGGCCGCCGTCGTAGAAAGAGTCGTCGGTGGCGTTGAGAATGCCCATCACTGCTGGGCGCGTGAAGGTGACTGTGCCACGGGGGCATAGGAGCCTGAAGGGCGAAAAATGCGGCTGTGGGTTCATGAATGGAAAAAATTGTGTATCTTTGTAATTTGGTATATAAAACGTTTTTTGTGCTTTTTAATTGTGCTACAACAATAAAAAAAACAAATCAACGTTTCGTAAGATTGGAAAATACCCTGTCGGCAGATGCACCTCAGCTGGGGGTATGATATTAAAGGAGTTTATATGAGTTGTATTGCACAGAAAGATAGTATACATAGTACAGAAAAGGAATTTGAGACGGAGATGGCCCGATGCAGGGACTTGTATGAAAAGAAGACGCGCGATTACGGCACGTCGTGGCGTGTGCTGCGGATGCCGTCGCTGACGGATCAGATTTTCATCAAGGCCAACCGCATCCGCAGTATTGAGGACAGCGGCGAGAACAGAGTGGGCGAGGATGTGGAGCAGGAGTTTATCGCAATGGTGAATTATGCTGTCATGGCCCTCATCCAGCAGGAGTTGGGAGCCAGCGACGGCAGCGATTTGCCCTACGAGCGCGCCATGGAGTTGTATGACAAGCACCTGCACCGTGCGGCTCGGCTCATGCTCGACAAGAATCACGACTATGGCGAGGCTTGGCGAATGATGCGTGTGGAGTCGATGGTGGACTTGATATTGATGAAGTTGCTTCGCATCAAGCAGATTGAAGACAATCAGGGGCAGACGCTGGTGTCGGAAGGAGTGGAAGGCGGATATATGGACATCATCAATTATGCCTTGTTCTGTCTGATTCGTCTGGACGAGGCAAAGGGTTGAACGGTTGTGGTAAACAAATAATTGTCAGATATATATGGAAGTTAAAGATTCGAAGTTGAATTGGACGCTCAATGTCCTGGCCCGTGTGGTGGTGGGACTGGTGTTTATTTTTTCCAGTTTTGTGAAGGGCGTCGACCCGATGGGCACATCGTTTAAGATTACAGAGTATTTGACCGCATGGTCGTTCTTCGGCATGAGTTTCGAATGGCTGGTGCCTTTGGCCACTTTTATGTCGATGGCTCTGATTACGGCCGAGTTCACGGTGGGCGTCATGCTTTTGTTTGGGTCTTTCCGTCGACTGAGCGCCTGGCTGTTGGTGCTGATGATGCTGTTTTTCACGGCTACGACGCTGATAGATGCTATCACCAACAAGGTGACGGACTGCGGATGCTTCGGCGACGCCATCAAACTGACAAACTGGCAGACTTTCTGGAAGAATATCGCGCTGGATGTCCCCACGGTTTGGATTTTCCTGACCCGCAATCTCAGACGTAAGCTGCGTTTTGAACGCGATGTGTTGATAGTGCTTTTTGCCATGGTGGCGATGGTCTTGTTCGGCCTGTACAACATTAATAACGAGCCGTGTATTGATTTTCGTAGCTGGAAAGTGGGCAATCAGATGATTGACATGGACGGCGACGCACAGGTGAAGAGCTATGTGACCTACGTCAATAAGGAGACTGGCGAGAAGGACGAGTTCCTGTCGGAAGAGTTGGTGAAGCGGATGGAAGACCCCGCATGGGAGGAGAAATGGGAGTGGGAAAGCAGCCGTGTGGAGGATCCGCATGAAATCAAGGCCGACGGTTTCTCGATGCTTGATATGGATATGAACGACCATGCCAAAGAGTTGATAGGCATGGAGGATTATTTGCTGATAGCCACGATACACCATCTGGACAAAATGGGAGAAGAGGGCGTCAAGGCCATCGAGAGCACCAGTGCCTGGGCTGAGGAGAATGGGGTGCAGATGGTGCTGCTGACGTCTGCCCTGTCGGAGGAGGTGCAGTCATTCATGGACGAGAACGGACTTGACAATCTGGATTTCTACTTTGCCGATGCAACGGCCATCGAGACTATGGCGCGGTCCAATCCGGGTTTCCTCCTGTTGAAAGGGGGCAAGGTGATGGGCAAGTGGCACCATCGTCATGCCGACGAGATACAGGACTATAAGCTGTCCGACTGACGGAGGAAGAGTTATTGGAATAGATAAACTAACATTCAATACTATAAAGAGAAAATGATACAGAGAAAACAAACTATCTTTTTGTTTCTGGCCGTGTGTGCCTTGGCTTTATGTTTTGTCTTTCCGTTGGCTACGTTTGAGGGCAAAGCACCCCTCGGCACTGAGGTGACGGGCCAGTTCAGAATGATTCCCAAGGATGTGCCAGAGACAATGCAGCAGATTCTCAACGGCGAGCCAGTGGAGATTGGTCAGCGCGGATATGTGAAGACCTGGCCGCTGGTGGCTTTGACGATTGCTTCGGCACTGATTGCGCTGGTCAGCATATTCCTGTTCAAGAACAGGGTGCGTCAGATGCGCGTGGTGGCAGTGGCATTCCTGTTGGGGGTAGTGGACCTTTTCCTGATTTTTATCTGGGCGGTGGACTCGTTTGTGGACCAAGCCACGCAGGCCATGGCTTGCACGGAAGTGCATGTGACCTATGGAGTGGCCACCTGGGCCATTATTGCCGCCGTGGTGCTGATGTTTTTGGCACAGCGGTTTATCAAAAAGGATGAAGAGAAGGTCCGTGCCGCGGACAGACTAAGATAATGGCAGACGTGAAACGGGTTTTTGACACTTTGGACGGATTGTCGGTTGTGGCATCGGAATTGCTGGAGCAGTTCCCTGAGGAACGGTTCTTTGCGTTCTTTGGCAAGATGGGCGTGGGCAAGACGACGATGATAAAAGAGTTGTGCAGTCGGCTTGGAGTGATAGAAACAGTGTGCAGCCCCACGTTTGCCATCATCAACGAGTACACAACGGGCCAGGGAGAACCGGTATATCATTTCGACTTCTACCGGCTGAAGAGTGCCGAGGAGGCATTCGACATAGGGTATGAGGAGTATTTCTACAGCGGCGACTGGTGCTTCACAGAGTGGACCGAGAAGATCGAAAACCTGCTGCCAGAGCACTATGTGAGGGTGGAAATAGACGAACAAAACGGAGTAAGAACACTTATTGCAACTATAATAGATGACTGAATCAGAAGTATTAGCAAAACTGGCCGCACAGGCCTTGGACGAAAAAAAGGGAATAGACGTGCAGATACTTGACATGCGCGGGCTGCCGAGTGCACCCGCTGCTTTTTTTGTCATAGCATCGGGTACGGTGCCGGCACATGTGAGTGCGCTGAGCGACCATGTGCATGAGGTCGTAAAAAAGGCCACAGGGCTCAACCCCTCAAAAGTGGAAGGCTACATGAATGCCGAATGGATTTTGATGGACTATTTCGATGTGGTGGTCCATATATTCCAGACAGAGCGGCGGGCTTTCTACAAGCTCGAGGAGCTGTGGGGCGATGCAGCCCGCGTCGCCGTGGGCGAAGGCAAACAAAAAGATTGATAGGAAAAGACTAATTATTTGTTTGAAGACAAATGGCAGAAGATAATAGAAATAATATGAAGCCCGGACGGGGTCAGCAAGGCGGCAATGGACAGAAGCCCAAAAGAGGTTGGGTGATGTTTGTTGTGTATGGCGTTATTCTGCTGACGCTGGGAGGGATGCTGCTGCGCAATGAAAGCACCGGCGTTTCGCACCCAGTGAGATGGGCTAAACTTGAGCAAATACTGGAGAAACATGACTATTCGAAAATAGTGATTGTTAATAAGAAGTATGCTGAAGTGTATATCAAAAGCTCGGCCTTGAAAGTCGACACCGCCTACAGCGATTTGGTGAGCCACAACATGGTCGGGCAGGAAGTGCCGGCCGGTTTCTACAAATATGACTTCATCACTTTCGAGAGTTTTGAGAAAGATTTGGAGAAAGTGGAAGAGCGCACAGGCGAACGCATCGAGTTGACGCCAGAGGAGCGTACCAGCCCTTGGCGTGACGTGCTTGTGATTTTTGGGCCGTTCCTCATTCTGATTCTTTTCTTTGTAATCATGAACCGCGTCACACAGCGCCAGATGGGTGGCGGCGGCGGAATATTCGGCGTGGGCAAGAACAAGGCCAAAGTGTATGATGGCAAGACCCCGACGAATATCACCTTTAAAGATGTGGCCGGACTGGCCGGGGCCAAGGAAGAGGTGATGGAAGTGGTGGACTTCTTGAAGAACCCCAGTAAGTATACAAATCTGGGCGGCAAGATTCCGAAGGGAGTGCTGCTTGTAGGTCCTCCAGGTACAGGTAAGACTTTGTTGGCCAAAGCCGTGGCAGGCGAGGCCAATGTGCCTTTCTTCTCCATGTCAGGCTCTGATTTTGTGGAGATGTTTGTGGGTGTGGGTGCATCGCGTGTGCGAGACCTTTTCGAGGAGGCCAAGAAGAAGGCTCCGTGTATCATCTTTATAGATGAGATTGATGCCGTGGGACGCGCCCGTGGACATGCCGGTTTGAGCAATGCCAACGACGAGCGTGAGAATACGTTGAACCAACTGCTCACGGAGATGGATGGCTTCAGCAGTGGCACAAATGTCATAGTGCTGGCAGCCACCAACCGAGCGGATGTGCTGGATAAGGCTCTGTTGCGTGCCGGACGTTTCGACCGGCAGATATATGTCGAATTGCCCGATTTGGAAGAGCGCAAGGCTATCTTCGACGTCCACATGCGTTCGCTGAAACTGAATAACGACTCAAAGAGCGAAGGCTTTGTGGACAGAGACTTTTTGGCAAAGCAGACTCCTGGTTTTTCGGGAGCGGATATAGCCAATGTGTGTAATGAGGCCGCCTTGTGTGCAGCCCGAAAGGGTAAGGACAGGATTGAGCGGCAAGATTTCCTCGATGCTATCGACAGGATAGTAGGCGGCTTGGAGAAACGCACGAAAGTTTTGACCGAACATGAGAAACGTGTTGTGTCGTATCATGAGAGCGGCCATGCTTCGGTGAGCTGGCTGCTGCGCTGGGCCAACCCGCTGATTAAGGTTACGATAGTGCCGAGAGGCAACTCGTTGGGTGCAGCATGGTATCTGCCCGACGAGCGCCACCTGACCACCTATGCCCAGATGTTTGACGAAATGACCAGCCTGATGGCCGGACGTGCCGCCGAAGAGGTGGTGTTTGGCGAAGTCGGCACGGGCGCTCTGAATGATATGGAGCGTGCCACCAAGATGGCTCAGTCGATGGTGGTGTACTATGGTATGAGTCCAAAGATTGGGAATATCAGTTTCTACGACTCGACAGGGCAGACCGACTATGGGTTTACCAAGCCTTTCAGTGATAAAACGGCAGAGGTGATAGACTCGGAGGTGAACCGCATAGTGGAAGAGGCATATAGCAGGGCCAAAGAGATTATCACCTCTCATAGGGCTCAGCTGGATGAGTTGGCCGGACAACTGTATGAGAAAGAGGTGCTGTTCCGCGACGACCTGGAGCGCATCTACGGTCCCCGAGAGGCTGACAAGATTGCGGCTCAGCTTCAGGAAAAATCGGCAGAGCAGCCCGCTCAGCTGACGGGAAAAGATGAGGCCAGTGTTAAAAAAGATGATGAGACTGCACCTAAAGAAGAGGCCGATGTGCCCCACGACGAGAAATCTGAATGAGAGCATAGGAGCATGTTTTAAGATGTAGTAAATAATAATCAGTATATGAAGACCTTTTGGATAAGGACTGCCAGTGCTACAGTTTACGCCCTGCTTTTCTTGGGGTCCATTTATAGTGGGCGCTTAGTGGGCGATTTGTGGGGAAAGATTATCCTTACGGCATTTGTCCTTTTTGTTGCCTTGGGGTGCACTTTCGAATATTATCGGATAGCCGAAAAACAGGGAGCCCATCCTATCAAGCCACTGGGCTATGCCTGGACACTGCTGATGGTGGTCATGGTTTGCTATTCGGGTTCGGCAGGCTCAGTTGCTTTGGCCATGCTGAGTTTAGTGATTACGCTGGGCGTTCAGCTTTGGCGTAAGACCGAACAGCCCTTTGCCGATGTGCTCCATACCCTGCTCCCCATGTATTATGCCGCCCTGCCGTTAGCGCTGATGCCGTTCCTGCACAACGTGATGAACGTGCTGGTCATGTGCATCATCATGGTGTGGGTGAACGATTCCTTCGCCTACATGGGAGGGTCGCTGATTGGGCGCCACAAGATGTGGCCTCGCCATTCGCCAGGCAAGACATGGGAAGGCACGGCCGTAGGCGTTGCAGCGGCTGTGGCCACCGGCCTGCTGGTCGGCCCGCTGTTCCAGACCTCTTTGCAGTGGTACGATTGGTTGGTACTTTCCTTGGTGTGCAGCATTATAGGCACTTTGGGCGACCTGACAGAGTCGATGCTTAAACGCTCGGTGGGTCTCAAAGACTCCGGCAACATCATGCCCGGCCACGGGGGCTTCCTCGACCGCTTTGACAGTTTACTCTTCATCCTGCCTGTAGTCTGTGTTTATTGTGTTTTTATAGTCACCATGTAATAATCAAGAATAGATTATGTATTTACACCGAGAAGGCCGAAAAATGGTTTTGTGGATGCTGGCCGCAGTGCTGGTCATCTATGCGGCCATGATTTTCTTTGTCCACCACTGGACAGTTTTCCATTACCTGTTTATCACCATCCTGTTAGTGTTCTGGGTGCTGGTGGCTCTCTTTTTCCGCATACCTCGGCGCATCTTCACCAGCAATGGGCAGTGTCTCATTTCGCCAGCCGACGGCACCGTGGTGGCCATAGAGGAGGTGGTGGAGAAAGAGTATATCAAAGGAGAATGCTTGCAGATAAGCATCTTCATGAATGGCACCGACGTGCATGTGAACCGCTACCCTGTAGACGGCGTGGTGGAATATACCAAATTCAGAAGAGGAAACTATTTCGTGGCCTCATATCCCAAATCGAGCGATTTGAATGAACATCACTCCACCGGTCTGCGACTTGACGATGGTCAGAAGATTCTTATCCGCCAGGTGGCAGGCACCATGGCTCGGCGCATAGTTTGCTACGCCCACGAGGGAGAGCGCGTCCGCCAGAACCAGGAGATGGGGTTTATCAAGTTCGGTTCGAGGGTAGACCTTTTTGTCCCCAAGCATTTTATTATTGATGTCAATGTGCAGGATACCGTGCGCAACGCTATCTCGCCCATTTGTACGATTACCCCGCCCCCAGCGCCCGAAGTGCAGGACGGGGCAGACACTCAGTCTTAACCGCTCCATTGTCCCCATGACCATAGCAGAGCAAATACTTTACGAAGACAACCATCTGATAGCCCTCAATAAATTGCCGGGCCAGATAGTCCAGGCCGACAAGACAGGTGATGTCTGCCTTGCCGACCTCCTGAAAGCCTTTATCAAACAACGGGACAATAAGCCGGGCAACGTCTTTTGCGGAGTCATCCATCGTCTGGACCGTCCCGTCAGCGGGGTAGTGCTCTTTGCCAAAACCAGCAAGGCCCTCAGCCGCATGAACCAGCTGATTAAAGACCGTGACTTCCGCAAGGTTTATCGGGCTGTGGTGACACAGGCCCCGCCCCAACATGCCGGACGGCTGGAGGACTACCTTGTCCGCAATCCAAAGCTGAACAAAAGCTTCGTAACTGCTGACCGCAGCAATCCGGAGGCCAAGCTCGCATCGCTCGACTACACTCTGCTGGCCACCTCTAAGGGAGGCTATCATCTGCTAGAGATAGACCTCCATACGGGTCGGCACCACCAAATCCGTTGCCAGCTGGCCCACATGGGCTGTCCCGTCAAGGGCGACCTGAAATACGGGGCTCCGCGCTCCAACCCCGACGGCAGCATCTCGCTCCACGCCTTCCAGGCAGTGTTCGACCATCCCGTGCGACACGAGACCGTCACCATCACCGCCCCGATGCCTTGGCAGGACATGTTTCCGAATATCAATTAATACAGATAATCATACATAAGCATAATCCCCAAAAAAATGAAACAATATCCCAAAGTATTCTTATTGAGCATCATGTTGTTGACGCACATTGCTGCTCAAACCCAGACGTTGAAGTTGGATGTTAAAGACTACACGAAGGCTTCTTGCACGTTCTCCCTCGACAATATCGACATGCAGATGGTCGAGGCCGAAGGCAACCCGTTCACGGTGGTTACGTTCAACGGGTCGGTTTCCTCACAACAGGTGGGGACACCCGATTTACCAATCTACTCTCAACTGATAGAGATACCCGTGTGCAGTGAGGTGGTTGTTGAGGTGACCGATGTGACGGTTCGCACATTGGGCGAAGGCGTTTGCAAGTACCCCTTGATGCCGGTTCAGCCCTCGCCGTCGAAGTCTCAACGCGAGAGACTGCCGTTTGCCATGGATAGCGCCTTATATGCCACTGACGATATCTATAGCCACCCGCTGGCGTGGATTGAACCTGTGGGTATTGCCAGAGACCGCAATCTTGCCCACTTGTTCATCTCGCCCATTTCCTACAACCCTGTTACGGGAGAACTGAGGCAGGTGACCTCAATGAAGGTGAACCTCAAGTATAAAAATGCAGATATGGCCGAAACTCAGCGTATACATAACCTGTATTCCTCGCCAGACTTTTCGATAGGCCAGGCAGCCTTGTATGCACTCCCTGAGACCAAAGAGGTCAGGCGCGATGCCCCTGTCCATTACCTCATCGTGGCCCACAGCAGTTTCAGGGGTCAGCTGGATTCCCTTATCACGTGGAAGAAACGTAGAGGTTTTCTTGTAACCATTGGTTATACCGGAGATGCCCAGGTTGGGACAACAAATACCCAGATTGCAGACTATATCAAGAGCTTTTACACCAATGCCACCGCCCAGCTGCCAGCACCCACCTATCTGCTGTTGGTCGGAGACCATCAGCAGATTCCCGCTTTCTCGGCCCGCTGCGGCTCTCCGGCGACAAACCACGTCACCGACCTCTATTATGCCACCTGGACCGCCGGGGACCATATTCCGGACTGCTATTACGGCCGTTTCTCGGCTCGTAGTGTGGCCGAGCTGACACCTCAGGTTGAAAAAACCATCTACTACGAAAGCTATGGGTTCCCAGACGATGACTATCTGGGAAGAGGAGTGTTGATTGCCGGTGTGGACCGACGCAGTCCAGGCGACTGGGCGTACCAATACGCCGACCCCGCCATGGATTATATTGCCAGCCTGTATGTCAACTCTGGCCATGGCTTTACCAATGTTTCCTATTATAAAAACAATATCTCTTATGAACCTACGGGTGTGACCGTTACGGGCAGCAGCCAGACCTCCAACACGGCCAATACATTGCGGTCCCTCTACGATTTGGGGTGTGGCTTTGTCAACTATAGTGCCCATGGCTACGACGACAGCTGGTCAATCCCTGAATTCAACACATGGAACGTCTCCCAGATGACCAACTATGGTCGTCCGTCCATTATGATTGGCAACTGCTGCCTCTCCGGCAAGTTCAACACCACTGCTTACGACGCCTGTTTGGGCGAGGCCTTGCTTCGGAAAACGGACAATGCCGGTGCGGCGGCCTATATTGGCGGCACCAATTCGACCTATTGGCCAGAAGATTTCAACTGGGCTGTCGGTGTGCGTAACAACGTCTCCGGTACCATGGTTCCTGCCTACGATGCCAACAATATCGGCGTTTACGACAGGCTGTTCCATACCCATAACGAAGCCTACACCGATTGGCATACAACCATGGGTTCCATGGTGATGGCAGGCAACATGGCTGTCCAGTCCTCTGGTTCCAGCCGTGCCTATTACTATTGGGAAATATATGAGCTTTTCGGCGACCCCTCGCTGATGCCCTGGCTCGGCCGCGCGGCTCAGATGAATGTTTCTGCTCCCTCTCCTGCCAATGTGGCGGAGGCCTCCTATTCCGTAACCGTCCCGGCCCACGCTTACGTGGCTCTGGTCGATCCGCAGGATTTTAGCCTTATTGCCGCAGCTTATGCCGACGAGTCCGGCAGCGCCACGCTCACTCTGCCCTCAGACATGAGTGTAGGCACTTACCAGCTTGCTGTCACCGCTCAAAACTACAAGCCCTATTTCCAAAATGTGGAGTTTGTCGTATTGAATGGCCCTTATGTCATTATCACCAGCCTCCAACCCTCCAATGGGAAACTCGTTCCGGGCCATTCCACCACGTTCGATGCGACAATCAAAAACATCGGCAACGCCTATCCTACTCAGGGACTGTTATATTTGAACTGCGACAACCCAGGGGTTGTGATATCAAGAGCGGAAGAACACTTCTCTGCTTTAGCCCCCGGCGACTCCACAACACTGACCGGCTTATGGCTAACCTACGTCCCCGACACCTACACAGACCACAGCATGTTGACTTTCAGTACAGAGGTCAATTTCGGTGAAGGCACTGCCCACAAGCGTCACATTATGTATACAACCACGTCAGCCCTGGCGCTTGCTCATGCCGAATCGCAGTCCACTATCTACTCCAACACGGCCAACACCATTACCTGCCAGGTGGTCAATAACGGCCACGATTCCACTCCCGCCTTGTCGCTCATGTTGCCCAACCTATTTGGCTTCATGACCGAGCAGCCCATGCCCCAGCCCCTGGCCCCCCTCGCTCCTGGCCAGTCGGCCACGGTCTCTTTCCCCGTGCAGATGTCCGCTAATCTTCCTACCACTTTATTGCGCTTTGCCCTCCATGCCACCGATGGGCAGGACACCTTTGTCGTAGCCCCATTCCAGCTCCCTTCAGGCTATAGTGCGGTCGAGGATTTTGAAACAGGTGATTTCACCCGTTTCGATTGGTCGCAAGGCACCTATCCCTGGGTCGTCACCAACGTCAACCCGATGCGCGGTTCCTTCTCTGCACGCACCAACAATAATCTGGGCAACCGTAGCGAATCCCGTATGTCCATCTCCTGGACGTCAACCATCGACGATAGCATCAGTTTCTACGTCAAAGCATCCACGGAATACGGCTTCGACAAATTCCGGTTCTATATAGATGGCCTCGAAACCTATTCCACTTCAGGCGAGCAGAATTGGACCCGTATATCATTTCCTGTGACAGCAGGCTCACACATCTTCTCATTCTCCTACAACAAAGACTATTCGACCTCCGCGGGCGAAGACTGTATATGGATTGATGATATCAACCTCCCCTTCTTTGGTGAGGTTGTCTCTTACACTATCGACACGATTTGCCAAAACGGCGACTACTATTTTGCCGACACACTGGTACCAACCGCCCAAGTCGGACACCTTACCATGAGCGACAGCACCAACACCAGCTTCCTCTCCCTGCAGGTGGTCCCGCAACCCGAGGTGCAGATTGAGGTCATTGGCCAATTAGGCCTCGGCCAGTGCGTGCTGCTCAAAGCCACGGGCGCCACATCATACACCTGGAACACGGGCGACACATTGAGCTGTATTGCTGTCTGCCCCGAACAAGGAAGCACCTATCAAGTCACGGGATGCCATGGCGGCTGCTGTGGCGAGACGTCCATCACACTTCTTGGCATAGGCCAAGCTACCTCGGCCAGTACCGTCTCGGTCTATCCCAATCCCGCGACCGAAGCTGTCACCATAGCTGCCGACAACATGCGCTCTGTCCGCATCATCAACCTCATGGGCCAAACCGTCACCACCATTGGCACACACTCATCCCAGCTCACAATCCCTCTTCAAAATCTCCCCAAAGGCATCTATTTTGTCAGTGTCGAAACAGCCCAAACAGTCAGTACGAGCAAGTTGCTGATAAAATAAACACTTGTTATCTGTTTTTAAATCAGCCGAATGAACCATTCGGCTGATTTTTTTTTACAAAATATGTTGCTTATTCTGTAAAAAATAGTACTTTTGCAACTCCGTTAGATATTGGATTTCCATCCAATCCATCTCGGTCGGATATTATTATTAACTCTATAACAAATCAACTCGGATGAAAAATAAGTACTACGACTTAGTCGACCAAACATTCGATTTTCCTCAAGATGAATTTCGCACGGAAGATGGCGAGCTCTACTTTCACGATATTCCATTAATGGAAATCATCAAACAATACGGCACCCCCTTAAAGATAACCTACCTCCCCAAGATAACCTCCCAAATCCAGCGTGCCAAACGTATGTTCAACGTGGCTATAGCCAAGACCGACTACTGCGGTTCCTACAACTACTGCTATTGCACAAAGTCAAGCCACTTCAGTTTTGTTTTGGAGGAAGCCCTCAAGAACGACATCAATCTTGAAACCTCGTCGGCCTTCGACATCAACCTCATTCAAGAGCTCTATGCCCAACAGCTGGTCGACAAGGACATCTTCATCATCTGCAACGGCTATAAGCGCACGCAATACATTGAAAACATCGTCGGTCTGTTCAACGACGGATTCACCAACATAGTCCCCATTCTGGACAACAAGAACGAGTACTATGCGCTCGACAAGCTGGTCTCAGCCGCATCTGCCACCGCCGAAACTGCCCTTCCCCCCATGAAACTGGGCATCCGGATTGCCTCCGAGGAGGAACCCAAATTCGACTTTTATACCTCCCGTCTGGGTATGCGCTACAGCGATATCGTCAGCTTCTACGAGGAGCAGGTCAAACCCAACCGCCATTTCTCCCTCAAAATGCTCCATTTCTTTATCAACACCGGCATCCGCGACACCGCCTACTACTGGAACGAGCTCTCCAAATGCGTCAATGTTTATTGCGACCTCAAACGCGTCTGCCCCGAACTTGACTCGCTAAACATAGGCGGCGGCTTCCCCAGCAAAACCTCGTTGGCTGCTACCTACGACTATGAATATATGGCCGAAGAAGTGCTGGCACAAATCAAAAACATCTGCACCAACCGCGGAGTCGAGGAACCCAACATCTTCACCGAATTTGGCAGCTTCACGGTCGGCGAAAGCGGGGCCACCCTTTACAGTATTCTGGACCAGAAACAACAGAACGACCGCGAGCTTTGGTATATGATCGACAGCTCCTTCATCACCACCCTGCCCGACACCTGGGGCATCAACCAGCGCTTCATCATGCTCCCCATCAACCACTGGGATTGCGAGTACCAACGGGTGTTCCTCGGCGGTCTGACCTGCGACAGCGAAGATTACTACAACGCCGACTCCCACGCCAACGCCATCTTCCTGCCCAAGCTCCAGAAGGACGACCCCCTCTACATCGGTTTCTTCCACACCGGCGCCTACCAGGAGAGCCTGGGTGGCTATGGCGGAATCCAGCACTGCCTCATCCCCGCGCCCAAGCACATCATTATCGACAAAGACGAGAACGGCGAGTACGTCACCAAACTCTTCGCCAAAGAGCAAAGCCACAAATCCATGCTCAAAATCCTCGGCTACTGATTCGCCCTCGGCTATCTGCGTCCGTAGTCCTCATCGGCTGCGGCTCATCGGCAACTGATTCCTTGGCGGTACAGTACAAATCCCGGCCTTGGGGCAAAACTGGAGGGCAGGAGGTAGGTGCTTGATTGTACAATGGTCTGACTTCCTTCGTCTCCCACCTTTTTCAAGCAAGTAGGCGCGTTCTGTGTCGTCTGATGGTAAAGACTGGGCAGCAGAGGTGTGGGGTCGAGATTTATAGTATCGAAAAACGATAGTTCAAATGTAGTTCATCGTTCCTTCTTCGTTATTTATCGAAGAAGGAACGATGAACTAATGCCGAAATTCGGTATGAAAGGCGGCTGAGCGGTTAGTCGTTGAAGATTTCGTGGAGTTCGACCTCGTACACTACGGGTGTGTAGGGAGGGATTCCGCTGGCGCCCACCACTTTTTCGAAGGGGAAGTAGAAGCGGAACTGGCTGCCGGCGTTCATGAGTTGGAATCCTTCGATGAGGCCTTCGAACATGGGCGATCCCAGGGTGTGGACCACGGGGTCGCGTCTTCCGTAGGTCTGTTCGATGAGTTCACCGGTGAAGAGGTTGGTGCCTTTGAAGTCGAATTTGAGACGTTTGCCGATGGTTGCTTTGGGGCCTTTGCCGGGGCGAAGCACTTGGTAGTAGAAGCCTTGTGGGGCTTTCTGGATATCGGGGTTTTGGGCAAGGAGTTGCTCGAAGAGTTTTTCTTGTTTCTGGGTGCCTGCTTCGGACTGTTTTTTGTTGGAGGCGTGGCTGGCCAGCGAGGCCAGTTGGGCTATCTGTTCGCAGGCTTCGTTGTACTGGTCGGTGGTGAGGGGCTGTTTTTCGCCGTTCAGGTAGCTTTCGAAGGCTTTGGTCACGACCTCTTTGTCGAAGTTGTAGAAGTCGCTTTTGGCGGTTTGAGCCAGGCTCATGCCCATGGCCCAGCTCAGGGAGTCGCGCTCGTTGTTGAGTTGGGCTGTTTCATGGTTGTTGCTGCATGCCATGAAGCAGCTGGTCAGGGCTGCGATGGCAAGGACAGGGATAAGTTTTTTTTTCATCTTCTTCAGTCTTTGTGTTATTTTGATTGTTGTTTTTGTGCGTATGGATGATGAGGGGCGGGGTGTTATTTTCCGCGGCCTTGGAAGATAATGAATACGGTGTAGATGAGGATTTTGATGTCGGTGGTGATGGACATGTTTTCCATGTAGAGGAGGTCGTATTTGAGGCGTTCGCACATTTCGTCGACGGTGCTGGCATAGCCGTATTTGACCTGGCCCCAGGAGGTGATGCCGGGTTTGATGCGCTGGAGGAGGAGGTATTCGGGGCAGCGTTTTACGATTTGGTCGATGTAGAATTGGCGTTCGGGGCGGTAGCCGACGATTGACATGGTGCCTTTGAGGACGTTGTAGAATTGTGGTATTTCGTCCAGGCGGACTTTGCGCATGAATCGGCCAAAGGGAGTGATGCGGGGGTCGTTGTCGCGCGAGAGTGCGGGTCCGCAGGCTTCGGCATCGGTGTACATGCTTCGGAATTTGTGCATTTTGAATGGCTTGCCTTTGTAGCCTATACGTTCTTGGGCATAGAAGATGGGTCCGGGGCTGGTGGCTTTGACGATGATGGCGGTGATGAGGAAGACGGGGCTGAGGATGACCAGTGCCAGAAGGGACAGCAGTATGTCGCACATGCGTTTGACGCTGTATTGCCATTCTTCCATGAGGCGGGTGTTGATGGTGATGAGGGGGGAGTGGAAGATGCTGTCGACGCGCACCATGCCCAGGATCATGTCGCGTGCATCGGGGGTGATTTTGATGATCACCTCGCCGCAGCCGTCGAGCATGCGGAGGATTTGTTGGATTTGGGTGTGCTCGGTGTCTTCGATGGCGATGATTACTTCTTCGATGTGGTGCTGGGCTATGAGCTGCGGGACGTCGGCGGTGGTGCCGAGATGTGGCATGACGGCGGCCAGGCGGCTTTCGCACCGCTGCGCGGGGCCGTCGGTTTCCACTTCGACAAAGCCGATGAATATGTTGCCGGAGTAGCGTTCTTGGTTTTCGAGGTCGAGGTAGGTTTGGTAGGCTTTGCTGTGGCTTCCGATGAGGAGGGTGGGGAATCCCAGCTGGCGGTTGTGGACGCGGCGCACGGTGGCGGAGGTTTGCAGGAGCCGGCAGCTGTAGGTGAGGGCGAAGTGGACGCCGATGAGGAAGAGGAGGGAAACGTAGTAGTTGTTGCGTGAGCCTACTTCGTCGTCGAGCAGCAGGGCGAAGAAGAGGACCACCACGCCGATGAGGGTGGCGGTGGCGGTTTGCTGCAGCTCTTTGAGGCGCGATTTGCGGAGGACGTTCTTGTAGGTGCCTTGCAGGGCATAGAGCACCACCCACCCGAGGGGGATGGCTACGATGCCCAACCAGAAGTTGCGGTCGGCCAGTATGGTGTCCAGCTGCGCGGGGGCAAGGTGTTCGAAGCCTATTTTGCGGAACATGAAGAAGAGGGCCCAGGCGGCCATGGCGCTGAGAACGTCAAGTATGATATATCGGATTGTGACCCATCGTGCTTTCATGGCAGTAGATGATTGAGTTGATTGATTGTTGGGATTAATGTTGTTGGATTATGCCGCCAGCCTTGTGGTCTGACGGATGAGTGTATGTGAAAGATGGTCTATAGCGCTATTACTTTTACGTTGTCGATGCGCACGGTCCCGTTTTTACCTTGGGCGTTGGCGGCTTGGAAGAGGAGGGTGAGGGGGGTGTTCCAGTTCAGTACGCTCCAGGCACGGCCCAGGTTGATGTAGATCTTTTGCCAGGAGCTGTTGGGCACGAGGCACATGACGGGGACGGTGGAGGCGTTTCCTTCGGAGTTGACGCGGAATCCTATTATATTGACGTATAGGTCGAAGTCGGTCTGGTAGTCCATTTCGAGGTAGAGGACTTGTCCGACTTTGGGTCGGAGGGTGGTGAGGACGGCGAAGTTGGCCACATTGACGGAGTCGGGAATGGACAGCATGCCGAAGCCTTTGCCTGTGCAGGCGGCGGAGGCGCTGTCGCGTACCCACACGAGGTTGGTGTCGAAGTTGGTGGAGAAGCTGGTGGGCTCGAAGTAGTCCTCGACCAGGACGGTCATATTCGAGAGGGGGACGTAGTGGGCGGTGAGGCTCCAGAGGGAGTCGGTCGCATCAAATTTGCCCAAATGGGTCACGCTGTCGGCCGCCACGACGATGTTGTCGAGGGTGATGGTTTGATAGAAGGGGTAGGCGATACGGGTGGAGGCCTGTCCGTTTTGTTTGACCACGGGGACGACTTTGATGTATTTTATTGTCCCATGGCGGAGGATGGGGGCGGTGAAGGGCAGTTGGAAAACGCCTAAATTGGTTTCAGACTCGTCGCCTTCAAAGTAGCAGATGATTTGGGCTGCATCGATGATTGAGGTGTAGAATCCGGGTTCGGGCGAGGGTGCAAGTTGGGCCTGCGGGCCCACAGTAATGCGGTCGAGGTGGAGGTAGGCAGGTATTCTTACGTCCCCTTTGAATTTCTCGCATGAGCTGAAAGCCAATGCCATCAGCAGGCAGGCGAGTATCGGTTGGATATTCTTTTTGAAAAAAATCATACGCTTTAGTAACGCCTTAATGTTTTTTTTAGTATCTTTGCACGCAAAAATTATCTCGTATTATGAAAGAATTATCGATGCATGTGTATGATTTGATGGAGAATTCGACTGCGGCCAATTCGACCGAGGTGAAGTTGACAATCCATGATAGCATAAAGGACAATGACTTCCATTTCGTTATAGAGGATAACGGCAAGGGCATGACGCCGGAGTTTCTGGCAAAGGTGACCGACCCTTACACCACTTCCCGAACCACGCGAAAGGTGGGTCTGGGGCTTCCGCTTATCAAGATGAATACGGAGAATTGTGGCGGGGGGATGAAGATTACCAGCCAGCCGGGGGTGGGGACCCGTCTCGAATTCTGGTTTCAGCATAACCATTGGGACCGCCCGCCCATGGGTGATTTGGCGGGGTCGCTGGTGATGTTGGTGTCGCAGCACGAGGACATCCATTTTATCATCACTTATACGACCGACGATGGAGAGTTTGTGCTGGATACGGATGAGGTGAAGGAGGCTTTGGGGGGCATGAGTATGAACGACCTTTCTATTCTGAGATATTTGAAGGATATGGTGCGTGAGAATCTGTCCGAAATACATGCAAACGAATGAAAAGGATAGGGGTGTTGAGCGACACGCACGGCACGGTGCCCAAGCAGGTGTATTCGTTTTTTGAGGACTGCGACGAGCTGTGGCACGCGGGCGATATGGGGCGGGGTGTGCTGGAGCCTTTGCGGGAGCGGTGGACGGTGAGGGCTGTGTATGGCAATATGGATGATTATTCGATGCATTATGAGGTGCCTCGAACGCAGTTGTTCAGATGTGAGGGGCTGAAGGTGATGATGACCCACATAGGGGGGTGGCCAGGCCACTATCCCAAGGAGTTGAAGGAGTTGCTGGTTAAGGAGCATCCGGATATCTTTGTGTGTGGCCATAGCCATATCCTGAAAGTGATGTACGACAATGAGATGAAGTTCCTGCACATCAATCCTGGCGCTGCCGGACGCGTGGGTTTCCATAAGGTTTCCACATTGGTGCGGTTCACCATCGACGGTGTTCCCAAGGATTTGGAGATATTGGATTTCCCCAAGGTGTGAGGACTTATTTGCGGGGAGGTATCTGCGCTATTATGACGCCGGCAATGACGATGACCATGCCGAGGGGTTTGGACCATGTGAGTTGCTCCTGCCCGATGAGTATGGCGGCGATGAGTGAGAAGCCGGGAATTACGTTGGTGAAGATGCAAGCGGCGGTGGCTCCCAGCCGGGCGACACCTATGTTGTAGAACACGTAGGCTATTGTGCTGCAAAAGACGCCCAATATCAGCAGCAGGATGAAAAACTGGGGGGGGTAGCTGAGCTGAGGCAGGTGGGAACCGTCGAGGACAAGCATCAGGGGGATAAAATATAAGCAGCCGAACAGGTTTTGATAGGCGGTGATGGTGAAGGGTTTGTAGCGGTCGACGAGTTTGACGAGCAGGATGGTGAAGATGACTGCAATGAATACGGCCCTGAACAGCCATGCCAGACCCAAGGGGTTGGCGTCGAGGTTTGCCCCGTCGGCATTGCCTCCAAAGAGGAGCATTACGGCAAGGCCAACCAGCGACATCAGGATGCCGAGCAGTGTGACGGGACGGATTTTCTCCTTGTAGGCGGCGGCCATGCCAAAGGGGACAAAGAGGGGGATGGTGGCCACGACGATGGATGCCATGCTGCCACTGACCAGCCGCACTCCGCTGGTTTCGCAGATGCTGTAGATGAACGGCTCGCAGAAGGCCAGCAGCATGAACCATTTCAGGTCGCCCCGCTTGATGGGTTCCAGTTTTTTCAACAGGAAAAGTGCCGGAATGGTTACAACCGATGCAAGAAGCAGCCGGAAAGTCAAGATGATGAGTACGGTGATGTTGGGTTGTGTGACGAAGAGCTGTTTGGTGATGATGAAGCTCACGCCCCATATTACAGCTGCAAGACCTAAAAGGATGTATACGATTGATTTTTTCATTTTCAAATATGGACGGGGGCATTATAGTTTGTAACTGTAGATGCCTTCCCGTTGTTTGCCTTGATAGTATGTGAGGGTTCGCAGGGTTTTGCCCTGTGGCAGGAGGAGGGGTTGGGTGTATACGGGTGACTCGGGTGTGGGTTCGCTGCCGTCGGTGGTGTAGTAGATGTAGCAGCCTTCCACCTCGGTGTCGATGGTCACCAGCAGGAGGTCGCCTTGGCGTGTGCGGGTGACGAGGGGTTTGAACGAACCGGGGCAGTAGTTGTAGCCGCCTGTGGCGAGTCGGGTTTTATGTTGTTCAATCTTGTGACGGAAATGTTGCCAGTCGCGGTTGGCGGGTTTGGACCAAAGGCATTCGGCGAAACTGCATATACGGGGCAGGAGCTGGTATTCGGCTTGGGTGTAGGTGTCGATGTGGTCGGTCCAGAGCATGCACAGCCCCCCTAAAATATGATTTTGTTGCGACGAGGAAAAGTTGCGAGGGATTGGCTCGAAGAGATAGGAGTCGTGCAGGGTGAGCAGTTGAGGGGAGGCGGTGGGTTGGTCGGTACTGTCGGCTTGGTAGTAGTCAAAACTGCAATATTGAGGCGAGGCAATGATTACCCCTTGGGCCAGAAGAGAGGCGATAGAGGCGATGCTGTCCCCACGGGTGGAGACAAGGGTGGCGTCGGGAGGCAGGGGACCGAAATCAAGCATGTCGTCCCACCCCATGACGCGTATGCCTTTGAGCGAAAGGTGTTCGGCCACTTGGTTTATGAGCCAGCCTTGCAGTTCGCTCTCGTGAGTGAAGTTCAGCTTATGCTTGAGGAATTGGCATCGGGGGCATTGCTCCCAAGGTTCGGTGGAGCAGGGACTGCACCCTATGTGGATATACTCGGAGGAGAACATGGCGGCAATCTGGTCCACCACGTTGAAGAGGAAGTGCAGTGTCGAGTCGTTGCCTATACAGAGTGTGGCGTCGTGTGGCCAGCAGGGGCCATAGGCCACGTGGCGGGCTTTGGGTTCGCAGGCTAAGCCGGGGTAGGCGGCAAGGATGGCGCTGCAATGGCCGGGAATGTCGATGGACGGGATGACCTCTATATTGCGTTGGGCGGCGTATTCTATCACTTCGGCAATATCGTCGGGAGTATAAAAGCCGCCGTAGGTGGCTTCCTCGCCGGGACGAGGGGCAGGGGCGGTGCCCCAGCGGTAGCCGCTCCGGTCCACCCGCCAGGCTCCTATGTCGGTGAGGGCGGGGTAGTTGTCTATCTCGATGCGCCAGCCTTGGTCGTCGGCGAGGTGCCAGACGAATTTGTTCAGTTTGTATGCCACCATAAGGTCTAAGTGCCGTTTAATCTGTTTGACGGTGAAGAAGTGGCGGCAGGCGTCGAGCTGGCTGCCTCGCCACGGGAAACGGGGGCGGTCCAGGATGGTGCATTCGGGCATGATGATGTGGGCGTAGGAGGTGGAGAGGATGTCGGGAGGCAGCATCTGCACAAAGGTCTCGAAGGCGTAGAGGAGCCCGGCCTCGCTGTTGGCGCTGATGAATATGCCTTCGGGCAGGACCTGAAGCAGGTAGCCCTCGTCGCCGAGCTCGGGATTGATGGTGTCGTTGAGGGTGAACAGGATGCAGTCTTTGTCGGGATTGCCTATGAATGCGGGACGTACATGCATCCGCCGCAGGGTATTGGTGATGTATTTGGCTGTGGAGGTGTTGCGTCCGATATTCGAGAAGCAGAGGCGGGTGGAGGATGAGAGTTCGTAGGAGCGGCCTTTCTGCACGCTATATTCTGGCTCGGGAATGATGGAGTACTCGCTTATCTGTACCTTCTTACCGCACGATGCAAGAACTGCAAGCAGTATCAAGGCAATCAACAGGAGCCGTGTCCGACAGACGTTATTCATCATCATATTTTTAGTGCAAAAGTACGAAAAATATCTGTATCGGCGATAGGGGACAGTGCCTGTTAAGAATAATTAACTGCATGAGACGGAACGGCCTACAGCCCGGACGAGGCCCCCGTGGCATGAGGAAAGGAAGGCTACTTTGCACTTGGACGCTGTTTCCATACAATATAATTTGTGTTTTTGCGTTTGAGTAAAAATAATTAATAATAGGTTATGGCTCAAAATTCACTCAAGAGACTGTTTTCGGACACAATGATTTACGGTGTCAGCAGTATAGTTGGTCGTTTCCTCAATTATCTGTTGGTCCCGCTGTATACCTATAAGATTGCCGCTTCGTCGGGGGGCTATGGTGTGGTGACGGAGTTGTATGCCTACACGGCTTTGATGCTGGTCATCCTCACTTTCGGCATGGAGACCACTTTCTTCTATTTTGCCAACAATAATAAGAGCCGGGCGGAGCATGTTTTCTCCACTTCGGCCCTCACGGTGGGCGGTGTCAGTGGTCTGTTTGTGCTTCTGCTGGCCATTTTCCTTCAGCCCGTAACCCAGGCCATGGGCTATGCTACCCATCCCGAATACGTCATGATGATGGGTTGCGTGGTGGCGCTCGATGCCTTTCAGGCTATCTTCTTTGCGTGGCTCCGTTTCAAGGGGCAGGCATGGAAGTTTGCCGCGCTGAAGCTGCTATTCATCGTATGTAATATAGCGCTGAATCTCTTTGTTTTCTTAGTGGCTCCCCGTCTCGGACAGGGCCATCCCGCCTGGATGTCGTGGTATAATCCCGACTGGCAGGTGGGGTATGTCTTTGCGGTGAACCTTATCTGCACGGCAGGCGTCACACTGGGTTTCCTGCCCGAGATGCGGCATCTCCGCCATGGCATCGACTGGCCTATGGTGAAGCAGATGCTGCGCTACACCTGGCCTCTGCTCCTGCTGGGCATCGCGGGCATCCTGAATCAGGTGGCCGACAAAATCTGCTACAGGCATCTGGTCCCTGGGCCTGAAGGCGAGGTGCAGTTGGGCATATACGGCGCCTGTGTCAAAATCGCAATGATCATGGCCATGATTACCCAGGCATTCCGCTATGCCTATGAGCCTTTTGTTTTCGGCGGGGGCCGGAGCCGCGAAGCCAAAGAGAGCCAGGCCGCAGTCATGCAGTATTTCGTCATCTTTGCCCTTTTGGCCTTCCTCGTGGTCATGGCTTATCTCGACATATTTAAGTATATCATCGATTCGGGCTATTGGGAAGGGTTGCGGGTGGTGCCCATAGTCATGATGGCCGAGATACTGATGAGCGTCTATTTCAACCTCTCCTTCTGGTATAAACTATCGGGCCAGACCTGGTGGGGAGCCATCTTCTCAGCTGTCGGATGCGCGGTGCTGCTGGCCGTCAACATTGTGGGTGTGCCCCGCTGGGGCTATATGGCCTGCGCCTGGGGCGGTGTGGCGGGCTATGGGGTGTGCGTCTTGCTCTCCTATTTTGTGGGCCGCCGTCTCAACCCTGTGCCATACAATGTCCCCACCATCTTGGCCTACTTCCTGCTGGCCCTTGTCCTCTACGGTCTCACCGTGTGGTTCAGGCCCCAGGCCCTTGGTTGGCGGCTGGCGTGGAACACGTTGATGGTGGTTCTCTATGTTGCCGTCGTGCTGTGGCAAGAAAAATCCTTGTGGAAGCCTCTTCTCCAAAAGATAAAAAATAGGACGTGATGTAACCTAATCCCTGCCATTATGAAAAAGTTATTACTTCTCTTTGCGGTCATGGCCTCGTTGGCTGGCATGGCACAGCCCGACAACCCCTACGACCATTGTGGTGAGCAGTTCGCCACACAGGGCACTGACTTCTGGGTATGCTTCCCCCGCACTGTCAGCGGCCTCAACCGCAATTTAGTCACTCTTTACGTAGTGTCGGAACGCGATTGTGATGTCACCGTCGAAGCCCCGCAGCTGGATTGGTGGAAAACGGTCCACATCATGCACCGTCAGATGTGTGGTCCCGACACCAACTACATCACTATCCCCTTTGATAATATTTCGCGGATTGTCGATACAATATATTTCCCATATCCCCTTGTCCACAATGCTCATTATACCAATGCCCTGATGAACAAACCCCAGCCCCGGGGCTTTCATGTCTACAGCACCGACACCATCAGTCTTTTCGTTTTTATCAACAGTCAGGGAGTAGGCGATGCGGCAAACGTCATACCCACCGAAATGCTCCGCGACGAGTATGTAATACAGGTTTACCCAACAGTATATGAAGACACCACGTTTGTATCCCCGAAACCTCGAGATAGTATTCAATTGCCAACGGTTGATGTTACCTTTCTTGTCTCCAGCCCGTATGGCCAAACTATTGATATCGTAGCTACAGAGGACAGCACTGTGGTCGACATTGTCCTTTCCGACCCTGATCTGGTTGGCCGGAGCCGAGGCGATACAGTCACCGTCCTCCTCAACGCAGGGCAATTGTACCACATGGCGGCTGCCAACGTACGAGAAAAGTACTATCCTCTTTTTCCCCCATACTATTATCCCAATACCACTTATGCTTCCATTCTTCTCCGTCGACAGTATAGACCTGTTTTCAACGACCGGTCATTCGGCCGCGATGAGCTTAAAATTGACACCTTCTGTGTTGATTTGTCAGGTACCCATATCAAAGCACGTGATTGCAAACGTATAGCCGTCTTCGAAGGTGGTTCGCGAGTTTACATCCCATCCTATTACGATGGTGGGACTTCCGATATGATTCTCTCCCAAGTGGTCCCTGTCCGGTACGCAGGCACAAAGTTCCTAATTCCAAATCTCTACAACACTCCGAATGTATACACTCGCATCACAGCCCTGCACGACAGCACGGAGATTTCCATTCTCGATGCTGATAGAGGTATTACGGATATACGCCGCTTTACAATCCACAAGGGCCAAACCTTTTGGTTTAAGATGAGCGTTTTGCGGGACGACGACGGTCCTTTCTATATCGAAACATCCAAGCCCGCCATCGTGAAAAACTACTCAGATGGAGCCGCTATAAGTGACGAGGCCAGCTATGCCGTTATCCCCGAGGAATGGTGGCACCATGGACAGATCAACTACGGCACCATCACCAATGTCGATGAAAACAACAACCGTGCTGTGCGCCGCCATACCCTCTATGTCTTTGCCCACACCGAAGATGTCGCCTCCCTTCGCATCGACGACTACCCCGTGGCCTCCTATTTCAACCCTATCTCTGGCACCCCATTCAGCTTTGCCCGGTTCCCCTACACCCATTCCTTCAACTCTGAGGGCACCCATCGCATCAAAAGTGTCACCGACAGGCGATTCATGGCTGTCCAGGCATCCTTTGCCACCCATGAGACAGCCATTTTCAACTTGCCCCACCTCCAGCCCGGCGGTGTCTTCCTCTATGTAAACAACCGTCCCGCCAACTCCCTGCCCGACGACACTCTCTGGTGCCACTTCGACCATATCGACTTCAGGGCGGTAAACAATCGTCCTGCCGACAGTCTTCTCTGGGACTTTGGCGACGGCACCCGCCTCGCTTTCTCCCATCACGCCCCCCAATACCGAGGAACCGTGCCTCACACTTTCCCCGCACCGGGCGTCTATACCGTCCGCGCCATCTTCATCTACGAAGACGAAGGCTGTTTCACCCGCACACCCGACACCCTCTCCGTCACCCTCCCCTTTGGCGGACATGTCGACACCACCATCACGGCCACTGTCTGCGAAGGCTCTTTCCTGTTCCGGGACCATGAATACACCACCACCGACACCCACACCTTCACCACCTACTGGACCACCACGGGCTGCGACACCCTCTGGATCATCGACCTCACCGTGTGCCCCCACTGCAACTGGGTCACCCAGATCATCTCGACCGAAGACTTCCCCCACACCTTCAATGGTATCCAATTCAACCACGAGGTCACCAACTATCCCATCCATATCCCCATTAACGACTCCTGCGATAGCATCATCTACTACACCCTCAACGCCATCCCCAACTGGGGCGAACCGCCCATCGACAGCACATGGGTACTCGTCCCCAATGTCTTCACCCCCACACAAGGCACCAACAACCGCTTCGCGCTCACCTGCAGCCATCATATCCTCCAGGCCGAAGTCGCCATCTACGACCGCAGGGGCGATTTCGTCACCCGTTTCGATGGCCTTTCCGGCCATTGGGATGGCACCCGCAACGGTGTCCCCTGCCCCCAAGGCTCCTATGTCTACTATGTCCGGTATATCGACACCCACGACCAATCCTGGAAAACCCTCACCGGCACCGTCACACTTCTCAGGTAAAGCCCCCGTTGCCCAAGCTCCCTCTGCCATCGGACGGACCACCCGGCCGTCTCATACCCTCCGCGTCCCGTCAATCGTCGCGCCACACATCCTTTGAGCATGGGAAATAAAAAAAGCGCCGCTCCGGCGCTTCAGTATGGTAACTAAAACTATAATCTTGGATTGTCGCAAGGTGTCATCGCCCCCGTAAGCTGTTCGTAAAGAGGCTTCCGCACCTCGAAAAACACGCAAGCCTACGCAATCAGTATTCCCACTCGCACAGGCTGTAGTACTTCGTGGCCAACCCCTCCAGATACTCCATCTCGGCGCAAGTCTTCCCGCGCTCGTCCAGCTCATCGGGGGTGTAATAGTCCACCTTCATGTTGTTCTTGGTGCAGCGGCACCGTTTGTTGCATCCCACCGTCCCCACGCACACTGCCGCCACCAGTGCCACGGCCACCACAGTTCTCAGTCCTGTCCAATTATTCTTCTTCATCTTCATGATTCAAAAAGGCAACAATCTGTTGTTCATCAATATTTCGGTAGTGGCATGTGGCCTTCACCTCCCCGTCATCCATCAAAAACACCATAGGCCGCTGCCCGTAAGTAATCAAGGCAAACGTCATGTTGGTCAGCCGATAGCTTTTGTGCAAAAACGATACCGTGTCGATGCTCAGGGGCGAAAGCGTGCTGTCCATCGTAGGCACGAAACAGACAAAAGCCTCTTCGTCCAGATTATTGCGCTGGCAGATATGGGTCAGCTTCTCGTCAGCCATTTGGCAGAAAGCACATCCCGGCGACAAAAAGGCCACCACATGTCTTCCCTCCTCCAGCCCGACCGGGTGCAGCTCACCCTCGGGTGCCATGGCGTGCTCCAGCTCCTCGCGGTTGTAAAGCTCCTCGGCGGGGCCGAAAAGCCAACTGTCCGGTGCCGACAGCACAAACACCCCTATCGTCGGGGCCAGCACCACTGGCAGCCACACATACCATCGCGGCTTCCACGACCACGGCTTGGCCCTCGCTGCCACCAGCAGCAGCACAATCAGCACGGCATTCTTGACAATCGACTGCTGGGGGTTCATCTCTATCATCGACCCCATGCAGTGGCAGCTGTCCGTCCTGCCCGCCAGTGCACTCAAACACAAAAATACAGTAAACCCCGCCATCATAAGCAGGGAACACACATTCACAAACCTATTCCACACGTTGGCTATCAGCCCGATGCCTACCAGCGCCTCGCACACTATCACCACCCGCGCCATAAACATCGAGGCCCGCAGCGAAAGCACGTCATACGAGAAGAGGTATATCTCAAACTCGTCGATGCTCAGTAGCTTGCCCACCGCCGACACGATGAAGAAAGCACCCAGTGCCATCCTCAGTGCCACGGCGGCCACCCGTGCCGGTTTGCTTCTATAGGTTGTCATCGGACCAGCTTTCGCACTTCACCACATACACATCCCTCACATATTGACCCTCCAACTGTTGCTCAAAGCCCAGCCGGGTCACCTTCTTGCATGTCGAGGCCGATTCCACATCCAGATAGGTCACCAGAGGCCTTCCCTGGGCGTCCACAGCGTCCACTGCCTGGCATTTGCAGCGCGAATTCTTCGAGCAGCCCGCAACGGCGGTCAGCATGGCCACGGCGGCCAGCACTATCATTGTCTTCTTCATTCTGTTGTTCCTCCCTTGGGTTAATCGTTATACACTATTGCCGTGTCGGCCTCAAACGGATAGTCGGTGCACACCACTGTGTCCACATGCAGTTGGTCCAACACATCACGATAGCGCACATACGTGAAGTCGTGGCAATTGCCACCTTTTAATGTGATGATGCGCACCGTCTGCGTGTTCGTCACTGCGCAGCGGCAATTCTTCTCCTTATTGCACGAAACCGTCAGCAACAGCAACGCCGAGGCCACTAACAAGATTCTTTTCTTCATGATTATTCAAACTATTTTCAGATTGCAAAAATACAAAAAAAAACTCACATACAACTTTTTTTCTTTCCATCGCCCCTCACCTCTAAACCACATAAGGCTGGAGAGCCTCTCTCCAGCCTTATGCTTTCTGCCTGCGTCGCGGGGTTGACTATCTTGGCATCTCCCCGTCGCCATAGCGCTTATACAGCTTTCGCATCAGTCTGTTCTGCTCCTCGGGCGTGTTGTAGAAGAACAGCCAGAGGGTCATCGCTTCCGCATCGGAGCCAATCACATAGCCCGTGTTTTGGTGTTCGTCGGTCATGTCCATCAACTTCTGATGCTGGTTCAGCATTTCAGTGTCTATCTCGCCCAGGGTTCCATCCATCGCCAGCATGCCCGACTCCACAGCCCCCGAGTCAATCACGCCCATCCGTTGCAGCTCTTCCATCGACAGGAGTGGCATTCCGTTCATGGCCATGCCCTCGCCCGCGTCGGGGTTTCCTGTGGCTCCGGCCATGATCTCTTTGGTCAGGCTGTCCACATACGCCATCAGTTCCTCCTCGCTGGCAAACTGCATAGTGCTGTCAATCTTCACCGACGTCACTATCATGTTCTGCCCCATGCTGGGCATCATCATCATGTCGCTCTTCAGGCCGAACTCTTCTTGCAGCCATTCCCATTCCGCGCTGTCCTGTGCCTGGAACATCACGGCGTTGTACACCCCGCCCTCGGCCTCGAAGTTGCCGATGTAGGCCACCGTCAGCTTCTCCGACCGGTCGGCGTACTTCTTGTACATCTCCATGGCTGCCGTCATGGCCTCGCTCTCGGGTCGGCTGCATGCCTCGATGCACAAGCTTATCAGTATTCCTATTATCAATAACCTTTTCATACTCAACTCAGTTAAATGTGTTTCAGATAGTCGTCGAACGATGCCAAGACGGTATTGGCATTGCAATTGTTGTTGCACACCATCATCACTTTCTGGTTGTTGTAACTCACCTTTGCCACCTTCACTCCGTCCACCGTGTATCTCATCCGGTTGCTGATGGGCAGGGCCACCAGTGCCGCGCAGGCCGCCGCCGCTGTCCAGCCCACTATCCGGCTGTTCAGCCTTATCCGTTTGGGCGTCAGCTCCACATGCTCCGTCTCTGCGGGCCGCGGGCTTTCCACGGCTTTCTTTATCATGCCCGCGAGGGCCTCGTCGCTCAGCGGGCAGGAAGCCCACTGCCGTGCCCGGCGCTTATTCCATAGTTGGTCAAAATCCTTGTTCATATTGCTCTTGTTATTGTATGTCTTATAATAAATCGCTGTATTGTTTTCTCAATTTCTTCTTTGCCCGTGAGATTCTCATGGCCACAGCCCCTTCATTCATGTTGTACATCTCGGCTATCTCCTTATATTCGAATCCGTCGAGATAGGCATGGACTATCTGGCTGTCTTTGCCGCCCAGGTTGTCCACCAGCTGCATCAGTAGGTTGTAGTTTTCTGTGTCGGGTGCTGCCGAGTCCTCCTGTGCTGGTGCCTCGCCTTGTGGCTGGTTGCTGATTTTGCGTTTCAGCATCATGAGGGTATTTGTCGCCACCTTGTACACCCACGTCTTCTCCGACGAGCGGCCCTCAAACTGCTCAAAGTCTCGCCACAGCACTATCAGCACCTCCTGAAAAGCGTCTTCCACTTCCCACGCAGCACTGTACCGGTAGTCCTGGCACATCTGCCAGAGCATATTTCGGTGCCGTGACAATAGCTGGTTGAAGGCTATCTCTCTGTTGCTGTCCATTTTTTGTTTGTCTTTTGCTCTCTTGGGTGCATATAGCCCCTTGTTTTTAACATTAGGTTTGTTTTTTTTTCTTTTTCTGTCGCAGCCCAAGCTGCCCGGCCTTAACGGCAAACCTTTGCGCTTGTTGTGTTTCAGCTGTTCTGGACAAGCAAAAAAATGGCATGAAATTTTTTTCCCCGAGGCTGTGACTTTTCATCGTCGCGATGGCTCGTCGCAGCCTTTTTCCCGCGTCCGCAGTCGGATGTCGCCTCCTCCATCGGTCGTCATATTCCGTTACGGCCAAAACAGACAGCTCCAAAAAGCTTGAGTAATTGCTGTGGCTTTGCCGCTCCATGCCAGTCAGGGTTATGACTCAAGGCTGGCTCGGGCCAGTCCGCTCCGGGATAATCCGTACACTTGCCATTTTTTTTCAACTTGTCTTACATATATTTTCTATTTACTTTCTATTTACTTTGTATTTTGTCTCTGGATTAGAAATAAAGTCTAATCGATATGCAATTATTCAATCATGTAAATAGAGGAGTTGCTCCGGTTGCGCCTTTTTCGGTGGGGCAGGACCGGGGCTTCGGCGGTTGGATTGATGGTGTTTTTCCCTTTCGCGAGGGGAACGTCTCGGGCGGCCGTGTGGAGTTAAATGATGTTAATTGTTGAAAAAAGTCCAGGGGCATGTTATTTTTTGCGGGGTGGGGATACCTAAGCAACAAAAAAAAGTCGTTACGTTTTAAATATATCTTTAATACAAACAACAAAACAAACACTACAAACAATGAAGAGATTTGTAACATTTCTCAGTGTGACGCTCATGGCAATGGCTGTCTTTGTGGGCTGTCAGAAAGAAAAGAACATCATCATCAGTGTTACCTCCAACAACGAGGCTTACGGCACTGTAACCGGCACCGGCGCATACGCCGAGGGTGAGACCGTTACCCTTACGGCCACACCGAATGAAGGCTATAAGTTTCTCAGCTGGAACGATGGTAACACCGACAACCCCCGCACCTTCAAGGCCGCGAAGAGCGAGGTGTTCACTGCCCAGTTCGGCGCCATGCCGCGGGGTGATGGCAAGTGTTACGTCACTTGGCAGGGCAACCGTTGGGAGGCCAAAGGAATATACCTGGAGAGCTACCACCCGCAGGACGATGCCGTGACGCTGTCCATCTACAAGGACCCCGCCGACACTACCCAACCCATGGTGGTCTGCATCTTCCCCCGCCGCACGGGTAACTTCCAGATGGTGCAGGGCGGCACCGATCTGGCTTTCCTCTACTATGACTATCCCGGCCAAGTGGGTGTCTACGAGGGTCAGGAAATGCCCCCCTACCAGGCCATCCAGGGTGTGAGCATGAAGATTACCGCCATCGACCCCATTGCCGGTATTGTGGAGGCCAGAATGTCGGGCCAGTTCATCAATCTCGAAAACTATATTTCCAACCCCAGCAACCCCGACATCTATAACATGACGATCGAGTTCAACGCTTGCCAGTGGACTGATGTGTCGGAATAACGATTGAAGATATTAATGATTTAAATACTTTCAACACAAGGGCACTGCTATTTTAGTGCCCTTGTGCTTTAAGATTAAAAACGTACCTTGACATGAAAAGAGTTGGCATATTTGCATGTCTGTGCCTGTCTGCGGCCATGGTGTTGGCTGCCCCCGTCGATGGAAAGAAGGCGGCTCAGGTGGCCCGCAATTTCTGGATGGCCAAGAGCGGACAGAAGGAGATGCCTGCACTGGTGGACTGCTCGGCCCAGTGGCAATACAACGCAATCTATCTGTTCACCCACCCGGAGGGCGGATTTGTGATGGTGAGTGGCGACGACCGGGCTATGCCGGTGTTGGGCTATTCGCTCTCGTCCCCGCTCAGCCCCGACCGTCTGCCCGCCAATCTGCGCTGGTGGCTGGAGGGCTATCAGCGGCAGCTGGAATGGGTGAGGGCGCACGACGGAAAGTCTTCCCCCAGCGTAGCGGAACAGTGGCGCAGCCTTCTGGATGGCTCCTTCCGCTGCGACGGGAAAGAGGCCGTGGTGGGACCCCTGCTCTCCACCACCTGGAGCCAGGATGCCCCGTTCAACGATCTCTGCCCCGGCGAGGGCGACAACAAGGCGGTGGTGGGCTGCGCCGCCACGGCTCAGGCCATGTTGATGAAGTATTGGAACTTTCCGCCCATCGGTTTTGGCAGCAGCTCGTATGTCAGCACCCGCTATGGACGCCAGTCCGCCGACTATGGCCACACGACATATGACTGGGAGCACATGGTTGACAATCCCACGTTGGCTTCGACCGCCGAGGAACGGCACGCTGTGGCGGAGCTGATGTACCATATCGGTGTGTCGATTGAAATGATGTATGGCAGCTCGGCCGACGGCGGAAGTGGCGCCCTGGGTGTGGTGGGTCTGCCGGGATATGCCAGTATCGACAATTCGTTGAAGGACTATTTCCACTACAGTGACCAGATGCGGGTGGTGGACCGCGCCGATTTCAACAGCGCCGAATGGCTCGAACTGTTGATTGAAGACCTTGACAAGCGCCACCCGATATTGTACACAGGTGCCGATCCGGAGGGAGGCCATGCCTTTATCTGCGATGGCTACGACCACCAGCGCTATCTGCACTTCAACTTTGGTTGGCGCGGCGTTGGCGACGGCTTCTATTCGGTGGACTCCATCAGCCCTTTGCAGGGCGGTGTGGGCGGCAACGGGTCGTATACTTTCAATATGGCTAATATGGCCCTGCTGAATGCGGTGCCCGACTATGGCATATTGGTTGGTTCGGACTTGCTGTATTTCGACCGCGAAGGGGTGGCGGACTCGGTGCTTTTCAGCGCCGATGTGTTGAGTGATGACTCGCTCTATGTGAGTTGCGATGCCAGCTGGGTGCGGATAAGGCGCGACGGCAACCGCACGGGCTGGCTGCATGTTGCCGTTGACCCCAACAGCAACGGAGTGGAACGCCATGCCGACATCGTCTTCAGGCAGGGTGGGGCTACGAAGGTTCTGCGTGTGGGTCAGGCCTTTTTCAGCGAGGAGGATTTCTGCCCTGTGGAGGTTGAGATTCGCAGCACGAGTGCGCCGGGATGGCGCGGTAACGCCTATCTCACGCTGGAGTCGGCTTCGGGTCATGTCTTTTCGAAACTGAAGCTGGAGAACGGCATCCGGAACACTGTGACGGTGAATGTGGACCCGAGCGAGCTGCATGTGGTGTGGCACTCGGGTGGCCGCACCGACCGTTGGGCGGCCTATACGCTTCGCAACCATTATGGCGAAACTTTGTTGAATGTAGATAATGCCCTGGAGGAGGGCGGAACGGTGACGGTCATGTGGCCGTGCAAGCATGTGTCGGTGGCCGAGAGGGACGAGGCTGAAGTGGTGCTGACGCCCAATCCCACACAGGGTGTGCTGCATGTGGTGGCCGACGGCTTGCGCCGTGTTGAGGTGATGGATATGTGCGGGCGGGTGGTGACAACTTCCAACGGCGCTGACGTAGACATGTCGGTTCTGCCCCAAGGGCTGTATATGGTGCGAGTGGCCACAGAGCGTGGCACAACTGTCAATAAAGTAGTCAGGCTATAGTCTCCTTGCTACATCTGCCATAGCCTTGATTCGGTCCCGCAGAGGGGTTGGGTCAAGGCTTTTTGGTTGGCGAAGTGTCTTTCACGCGGCACAGCATCAGGCCGTCGCGCAGGGGCAGGAGGATGTTGTCGACGCGGGGGTCGGCGGTGATGCGGCAGTTGAGCTGGTGGATGGCTTGGGTTTGTCGGTTGCAGCGCAGTTGGCTTTGCGGGCGGTCGGGCTGCTGCTCGGCCTCCACCACACGGCCATACCACAGCATATTGTCGAAAAGCATGATGCCTCCCGGCCGCATTTTGGGCAACAGGAGGGAGTAGTAGTGGTCGTATTGCTCTTTGTCGGCATCGATAAAGGCAAAGCCTATCCCGTCGGGGAGGGTGGGGATGAGGCGGGAGGCGTCGCCGATGTGGAGTTGGATGGTGTCTTGGACGGAGGCCATCTGGGCGTGACGCATGATGAGGGGCTGGTATTCCTCGTTGCTCTCGATGAGGTGGAGTGTGCCGCAGCCGGCCATTCCCTGGGCTATGCACACGGCTCCAAAACCGGCGTGGGAACCTATCTCGACTGCCACGGAGGGCTGTATGATGGCCGCCAGAAGCTGGAGCAAAACCCCTTGATAGGGGGTGGAGGCCATGTGGGGATTGGCTGTGTGCAACGCCACTGAGCGGTAGATGGCCTGTAGTGTGGCGTCGTGCTGGGAGGTGTGGCGGGCGCAGTAGTCAAGGATTGCGTCGTGGCTTGTGGGGTCGGAGAGCATACGAGCGTTGTTGGAGGGGTGGCGGCAGACTAAAGGTTGCGTAGTATTTCTTCGAGCTGGACCTCGTCGTGCACCAGCACCTCGCGGGCTTTGGAGCCGTTGTAGGGCCCCACAATTCCGGCGGCTTCGAGTTGGTCGATGATGCGTCCGGCGCGGTTGTAGCCCAGTTGCAGTTTGCGCTGCAGGAGCGAGGTGGAGCCGAACTGGCTGGACACCACGAGGCGGGCGGCATCGTTGAAGAATTCGTCTTTCTGCTTGGGGTCGAAGTCTTTGTTGGGTTCTTCGTTCTCGTCGAGATATTCGGGCAGGAGGAATCCGTCGGGATAGCCCCGCTGGGTGCCGATGAAGTCGGCCAGTTCCTCAATCTCCTCGGTCTCGATGAGGGCGCATTGTATGCGGACGAGGTCGGCTCCGGAGAGGGATATGAGCATGTCGCCCCGGCCAATGAGGCGTTGGGCGCCGCTGCAGTCCAGAATAGTGCGGGAGTCGATGCCGCTGGTTACTTTGAATGCCACGCGGGCAGGGAAATTGGCCTTGATGGTTCCGGTGATGATGTTGGTGGTGGGACGCTGGGTTGCGATGATGAGGTGAATGCCCACGGCACGGGCCAGCTGGGCCAGACGGCAGATGGGCATCTCCACTTCTTTGCCGGCGGTCATGATGAGGTCGGCAAACTCGTCTATGACAAGGACGATGTAGGGGAGGTAGCGATGGTCGTTTTCGGGGTTGAGCTGGCGATGGATGAACTTGTAGTTGTATTCGGTGATTTTACGCACACCGGCTTTGCGCAGGAGGTCGTAGCGCTGGTCCATCTCGATGCAGAGGGAGTTGAGTGTGCGCACCACCTTCTTGACATCGGTGATGATGGCCTCGTCGCTGTCGGGCAGTTTGGCCAGATAGTGACGTTCGATTTTGTTGTAGAGCGAGAGCTCCACCTTTTTGGGGTCGACCATCACGAACTTGAGCTCGGACGGGTGCTTCTTGAAAAGGAGTGAGGCTATGACTGCATTGAGGCCGACGGATTTGCCCGTGCCGGTGGCACCGGCCATGAGCAGGTGGGGCATCTTCGCAAGGTCGGTGACGAAGGGTTCGTTGCTTATGGTTTTACCGAAGGCGATGGGCAGCTCCATCTTACCGCTGTTGCGGAAGGCGTCGCAGTCCAGCATACTTTTCATGGAGACGATTTGCGGCTTGGCATTGGGCACTTCGATGCCGACGGTGCCTTTGCCGGGAATGGGGGCTATGATGCGGATGCCGAGAGCCGAGAGGCTGAGGGCGATGTCGTCTTCAAGACTCTTGATTTTGGAGATGCGGACACCGGGTGCGGGCTTGATTTCGTAGAGGGTGACAGTGGGTCCCGGCGAGGCGGTGATTTCGACAATCTCTATGTTGTAGTTGCGAAGGGTTTCGACAATGTGGTCTTTGTTGGCCACCAGCTCTTCTTTGGTCACCTTCACGTTGCGTGTCTCCCAGTCGGTGAGCAGGTCGGTGGTGGGCATGATGTATTGCTTCAGGTCGAGATGGGGGTCGTAAAGCTCGTCGATGGTGTAGTGGTGTGAGGTGTGGACGTTCTCAAACTCTGAATAGTGGGCGGACTCTTCTTCCTCTGTGGCAGCAGGGAGGTCGGCATCACTTTGGGTGTCGGTGATGGTGAAGGAGGGTTCGGAGACGGCCGCAGTGGGGTTGGTGTCGGTTCCGCTTTCTTTGGCCGAGCCTTTTTGGGCGCGTTGATTGACGCGGCTGAACTCATCGTCGATGGAGAAGGTGACGGGTTCGGTTCCCGGCGTCGGGTCGGGTTCGGCAATGTCGGCTTGTGGCTGGTTTTCCTCTACGGGCTGTGAGGCAGTGTTGGCGACGCTTTCTTTAGGTTTCGAGGCAGGGATGATGTTCTTGATGTCGGGCAAGGAGAGGTTGACCTTGGGCGGCCGGATGTGGACTTTGTGCACCACAACCAAGAACACAATGGCCAGGAAAGCAAAAAGGACCAGCGTACCCCATTTGATGAAATGGTGGCATGTCTGGGCTATGAAGTCGCCGGTGACGCCGACGTAGTTGCCCATCACGATGTTCCCTTTCCCCCATATCCCAAAGCAATATCCCAATACGGATGAAATCCACACCATCCAGAAGAGGGTGCTCCAAAGTGTTTTGTACCAGGGCAGGGGGTGGCGGTTCCACAGGCGGAGGCCATAAAGAAACAATAAGAATGTCAGTCCGAAGGAGGCAATGCCGAAGGTGTTCTGTACGATGATTTTGGACAGATGGAACCCCAGCGCACCCAGCCAGTTGTTGTGCGACGGCCAGGAAATAAAGAATGAGGTCATGGCTATGAAGAGGAAGCACGCAAAGAGCATGTAGCAAGCGCCTCGCAGTTTTCGGCACTGCTGGGTATGCCAGTATTCGGCTATACGGCTTGTGGGACGTACGGTTTTCTTGTTTTTCTTCTTAGCCATTGTTAGTTCGGAGGTATTAGGGGTTTGTTTGTAATTGAAAAATGAGAGTTGAAAAGGTTGTTTTTCAACTCTCAACTATCAACAATCCAATTTTATTGAGTCTTGTGAAGCTTGCCTTTGTTGTTCTGTCTTCTGGGCTGAAAGGCTGCGGATGAGTGCTATTCTTCGAGCAGCTCGATGGCGTCTTTCAACTCGTTGCGGAAGGTCTCGAATTCTTCGCCCGAAGCATCTTTATAGCCCGCAGGGAGAAGCATGTCGACGTCTTTCACCTTGCCTTTGATGACTTCGGTGGCGGTGTAGGTGATGGAACGTCCCTCGCCCAGCTCTTGGGTATAGACGAAGGGGAAACCCTTCACATTGCCCAGCACCATGCAGTACTCAGGGCCGATTTCCTTGCAGTACCAGCAGGTTACGGGGTTGTCCTCTCCCTGCTCGTCGTAGCGGTGCATAATCATCTTGTGGACTGTGTAGCCCAGCATCTCTTTGGTCTCGTCGACATTCTCATAGTAGAAATGGCCTGCCTCTTGGTCGACCAAGTAGAGACTGTCCAGTGCGGCCTTTGTGGGCTCGCCACGGACGATGAATTTGCCGTCGCCGGTGTAGGTCTCCAGCTCAATGCCGTTGGCGGCAAGATAGGAGATGGCCTGGCTGAAATCAATGGCTTGTGACAGCTTCATCCCGTTCTGGATGGTCTGCTCATAGAGGAGCTGGTTATCATAAACCTTTATCTCTATGTTGGCCTGTTCCGCTGGGATGGGGATGTCCACTTTGCCGGTGCTTTCAATCTTGAATTTGACGATTCCGCGGAAAGTGTTCTGAGCATAGGCTCCTCCTACGGTGAGCAGCATGATGGCTGCTGCGATAATGACTTTCTTCATAGTATTGTTTGCTGTTTTCTTTTATTACTTGTCCTGTTGGAGGGACTTTTGTTTGTTGTATGTGTAGGTAACGATGCTTGTTGTGTTTTATTATTCGGGTGGTGGAAAAAAGATGGCGTGGCTACCAGTTAGGAGGCAACACCACGTTGGGCAGCAGATGGGCGTCGGCAAAAAGGGGTGAGATTTCCTCGTCGCGGAATCCGGCGATGCCGCAGCCGATGCGTGTGACGTAGAAGGTGAGTTCGGGGTGGTTTTGTGCGAAAGCCAGAAAGTCGTCCACATAAGGGCGTATGGTGTCCACTCCGCCCTGCATGGTGGGTATGGCATAGCTCTGTCCTTGCAGTCCCACTCCCTGTCCGAACACGGCTCCAAACCGCTCGTATGCCATCCGCGCGGCACCACCATGGTGGTGCCCGGCCAGATTGCTGCCGAACACAAATATCTCGTTCGGTTTCAGGTGGGTTATGAACTCGGGGGTATGCATGTCGCGAATGTTTGGATGCTGTAGCCGATTAGTTGTTGATGAATGTGCGCGTGCCCCAGTTCTCGCCCAGTTTGCCCCCGATAATCATGCTCGGCTCCTGCAGTTTGCCTTGCAGCGACGACTCGTAGGCCTGATTTTTGGTCACGTTGTTGAAGAGGTCCTGGAAAGTAATCTCGCCTCGGGTGTATTTCAGCTCCTTCAGGATGTAGTAGGTGAAGAAACCGTGGTGCTGGTCGATGAACGAGTAAGCGGTTTTGTCGCCGTCGGCAGCCATGAAGATGACAATGTCGCTGCGCACACGGGGCGTGCGGTAGCGTTTAGACTCTTTCTTTATGGTGAAGAAGGGCTTACCGCTGCGCTGCACACCGTCGAAGCTGGCATCGATGATGAAGGTGTAGCTGAGGGCTTCGACACGGTTAAACCAGCCCGTCAGTGTGTCGAACGAGATGCACTGGTCCAGCAGTTTTTCGGCGTCGCCACCTTTCAGCACGATGTCTTCGGGCAGGGCGCCAGTCTTGCTGCGGAAGGCACGGATTTTGCTCACGTCCACCCCGCTGGGCATCAGATAGGGGGCCCACTTATGGTTCGACACCCCATGGCCTGCGTAGTAGATGATGATATGCACATCGCCGCTCTGGGCTTTGATGATGTCTTTGAGCCAATGAATGCCCTCGTCGTATATCTCCTGTCGGCCTGCATTGTGCAGCACTTTCACATGGCGGGTGGGAATGCCCAGGGTGTGGATGAAATATTCGTGCAGCACATCGCCGTCATTGGTGGCAAAGTCGCAGTTGGGCAGCGGGGCCGTGTATTCCTCGTCGGCAATGATGAGGGCGTAGGTCTTGCTGTTGCTGTTCTCCTCGATGTGGGGGATGTTGAAGTCCACGTACTCGTCATTCAGCAGGGCGGCTTCAAGACTCTTGGCAGCAGCGTCGAAGGCGCCATGCACAACTATTTGCAGACTGGAGCGACGGTAGTGCGGACCGGTCATGTCGAAACAGCGTGTGGTGTGGCGGTACTCGTTGTCGGTCTTTTTCAGCGACTTCACATTCTCCTCCAGATAGCTCTGCACGCTCCGGGCACGGATGTAGGCCAGCTGCGCGTTGGTGGTTATGCCCTCTTTCTGGTCGACCGATATGCGGACATTCTCGTCGTTGAAGATGGCGGGCATGTAGCGGAAGTCGCCATACTCGCCTTTGTATTCGATATGGGTGATTTCGGCCGCGTCGGTGGTGGAGGTGATGGTGATGGTGGTCTTGCGTCCGGCTGCAAAGATATCACTCATCTCCTCGTCTATCATCGTGCGGGTCAGGTTGCAGATGGCGCGGCATGAGTTGGAGCTGCTCCACAGGTAGGCGGCTGACGGGTAGTCGTCCTCGGTGCCCTCGAAATGATGGCAGTTGTAGGAGATGTTGTACACGAAATTGATTTCGGGCTTGCCCTCCTCGGTGGTGTCTTCTTTCACCTCGGTGGTGATGCGGACAAAGGTCTCGTCGTACAGTTTCTCAGCGTTGGGGAGGTTGATGAGCATCTGCTGAATCTGTTTGTTCATCTGCTTTTCACGTTGCTGCGTGGTTTGGCGCAGCCTTTTCAGGATGAACGCATGTATGTCGTCGTTGTATTGGTGCTCGGTCTGTGCCGAGGATACAGGCTCCTGAGCCTCAGTGCTTACGGGGGAGACAACAATCATGGCCAACAGTGCAAAAAGCACGATGCCATGGCGATACTGACGTGTGGTTTTCATTGCGCAATGGATATTATATTTCACACTGCAAAATTATACCTTTTTATTTGAATAGTGATGTGTGGTTTAGAAAAAAAATCAACGCTGAAATGTTGAAAAGCCCGCACTTGTGCGGCAGGGTTTTGCCGAAGGCGGCTGATGGGTTGTGGGGTGCGGAGGTGGAGGGCGGTTGGAGTGTGTGGGATTTGTGAGAGGCCCGCGCCGGCGCAGCCTGTCTTGCGCTGAAAAAGGTTGACAGAAAAGTCAACAAAAATGCAAAAAGAAAGAAAAGGATTAAAAAAGAAACGGCTAAAACAGGCCGAAAGGATGGAGATAGTGAGAGGCTATCACCTGGAGGGG
>Ga0247611_10000372_pt1 | contig 92443 bp, 72 predicted proteins | sample 177DNAGHGhighgp2_FD_192422 | JGI IMG/M metagenome (GOLD analysis project Ga0247611, IMG submission 192422) | Sheep rumen microbial communities from Palmerston North, Manawatu-Wanganui, New Zealand - 1770 DNA GHGhigh gp2 | ecosystem: Host-associated > Mammals > Digestive system > Stomach > Rumen...
TTAAAAGAATTTCTCTTTTGGCCATTCAATTGACATCCGGTCATTCTTCCAAATAATCATAGCTTTCAATGAATACAGCTTTTTCTTTTTAATTCTTCCTTTTTTAGTTATTTTTATTTTTTGGACAAAGACTTCTGCCGGCTGAGGCAATTCGATGTTTGGTTCTTCAAACTCACTGTATTCTATGCACATGTAGGCCTGTGCTATGATTTGCTTGAAAGGATTACTTCGCTGACTAATTTCCCCATAGCTTATTTCGCTCTGGCGGCATACCTTAATAAAGTCTATAATTGTACCATCCTTGCGATAGGTTATGATATAGCCTTCACGATATGACCAAGAAGACACCTTGGTGTCTTCAATAGGACATTCTCCCGTCAGAAATACCACATAGTCTTTCTCCCGTGTTATCTTGTTGCCGAAGCCAAAGTACTTTTGTTCACAGTGAGCAGTGTCCATCAGCTCAATGGGAATAAAGGCATTAACCATGTTTTTAGGAATTGCATCTTTTCCATACAGGTCTGGATTTATCAAGTAGCTGGGCATAGAGGAGCTATCGTTTTGCCATTCCGGAAATGACAAGATATATTCATTAAACAATTCCTGCCTCTCCGTTTGATTAATTGCGGACAACATATCACAATAATACACAAACAGGGCAACTAAAAGAAACCTTTTCATTCTCGTAAATATGAGATTATTAACTAAGCAAAAATAGAAAAAAACGAAATAAGCGCCATTTCATCGAGGTGGGTCCGCAGTCCTGTGAGTCCATCTGATATTCTGTGGGGAAACGTCTAAACATGATCTCTACTCTATTACTGCTGAAATGTCTTTGCTGTTTACAGCGACAGAATAGCATATACCCATTTCCGGCTTGCCGAGGTTCCACTCTGGGTTCTCCCAGAAGCAGATTGAGTTCACACTCTGTAACATCCCTTTTATTTCAAGGTCGGAAAGTACAGCTGCCGCTTCAGGTTTTACAGACAACCATTGCTGTTCAATTTCTCCACACGATTTTACATAAAAGTGCAAAGCGATAACTGAAGACTTGTCACCCTCTGGTCGTGGCAGCAAGCCCATTCTCTCTACTGTTGCAGGAGCCATCTTGCTGATGAGCGAGTTCCTTATTTCCCCGCTCCTCTCCTTTACGGCCTCATTGACCATCTTCTGCACTTCTCTCTTTTGAGCATCAGACGCTTTCTTAAGAGAAACCTCCTCGGGTATTGCCTTGTCAGAAGGAATGTAGCGGAATAGGATTTCTGATTCGCTATTGATGCGTTCAAGAAGCCCATTCCCTACTTTTGTAGTTTTCACGATATCATTGTATGCAGACTGTTGGGGATATATCGAGCTCTTCCTCGGATAAAGTGTCACACACATCCTCTTAAACAGCCGACGTTCCTGTGTAACCATGCCGACAAAAGAAATTTGTAGGACGTCCGTGCCGTCTTCACAGTCTATTGAGAAGCGTCCGAGAATGTCCGTAACAACCCCAGTGTTTGTCTTTGTGTCAATAACCTGAGCTCCCCGCAGAGGACATCTGTCGCTACCATCCAAGACAATCCCCTCTACATGGATCTTGGCATTTGTAAGCTGGCATACCAGCAACATCAATAAAATCAGTCTTGTCTTCATAATACTTGTTATTTTATTGTACCTTTATTGTAAAGTTATTGTATCCATCAATATATTCTTTGGGGACAAAAGTAGGGAAAATATTATGGCTAACCAAACTTTTGAGCTCACAAAAACCTCACATTTTCATTCACATTCCAATTGCTGACAGCGTCACCAACGCCAAGAGCAGCATGATAAAAACTTTTTTCTTCATGGTTTTGTTTTTGTTAATAATATTGCCATTACTCTGCAAAGATATTGACATGCAAATAATTAACAAAAGAAATGCAAAACAATTAGTTCACGTTTAGTTCACGTAATAACTATTGAAAATAATTGTAAATAACTGTAACACAACTGTTTGAAATCAAGAAGAGCTCCGCTCACTTTTTGATATAAAATGGTGTAAGATTATCTTTAAGTGAACGGGAATCGTTGCTTTCAAACAATTTCTTATTAATGCGTGAGAAAGTATTACTAAGCATGGGATAGCTTACATTCCATGTAATCGAAATGATTTTTCCTTTATAGCCAATAAGTAACAGATACAACAGATGCTTCTCTTTCTCGGTAAGAGAAGGATGTTCTTTCAATAGTTCAGCAATCTTCGGACGACAAATGGTGATCAAAGTTCCCAGCTTCTCCCAGTCTTTCTGTGTGGGAAGCTTACGATTTTTACCTGAACTTGTTCGAAGGGAATCAAAATACCTTCCTGTCTCACTCTTGAAAAGATTATTCTCTAATTCCCGATTCTTGTATCTTTGGAGATCTTCTTCTGTTTCCTTGATTTCTGCGGTTCTCTTTTCAAGTTCAACATGAAGTATGTTCAATTGTTCTTCCAGATTCTTCTTTATATTATCCTTGTCTTGTTCCAAGGTATTACATAGAGATTTAAGCATAAGAACTTTCTCAGAAATCTGCCTGCTCTCTGCAACAGAAGCATTATACTTCTCTGTAAGATTAAAAATCTGAAGCCTCCGTTTGATATTGTTCTTTTGATAAAGAACATAAAGAACCACAGATATACATAGAAGTACGATGGCAGCATAACTTACGTAGAGTTTAATTTGTGACAATTCCCGCTCTTTTTGTTCAGCAATCTTTCGATTGCGCTCGTAGTTATAGAGTTGGGTCTGCTTGCTGACCAGCTCCATATTGGTCTCCAAGTAGGAGTCATCGTTGGCCTTGGCGAAGAGTTCGGCATATTTCGCGATGGAATCGGGGATTTTCTTCTCTTTGTAAAAGTCAAGCATTCCTTTATAAGCCGCTTCATATAAATGGAATCGTAATAGTTTTCTATAACATAGAAGGGCAGAGTCTGTTTTACCGATAGTTTGGTAAAAGCGGCCTTTGTCATAATAGTATATCATTCCTCCGATAATCTTATTATTTTGATTATCAAACATTCCTGACTCGCGTTCAATAATCTCTATCAATCTGCCTGCTTCGGCAGACAAGCCCCGGTCTAACAGTATACTCACAATGACAAATAACTCCTCTGCAGCCTTCTTCCTGTACCCCAATTGAAGATACAAGTTTCTTGCAGAATATGAATGCTCCAACACCCTATTTGTGTCATTCTTTAAATACAATGGACGCTTTTGTAAGCTATATGCCGTCAAGGCGCTTACCGTATCACAATCCTCCCATGCGACTTTTTCACACATCCGAAGAGCTTGCATTTCATCATCGGGAAGATATTGCATATGATACAAATCAGCCATTTGGCCATATACCGCATAAAGAGTATAAAGGTCGCAGTCGGCACTTGTGGTGTCTGCCTGCTCTGCTGCCTTCTGGTAGCATTCAAGGGCTTGAGGGGATTCGCCCATGTCATGATAGACACGACCCAAAAGGTAATGGGCACGCATGCGCTCGTTGGCGTTGCCGTGGCGGTCGTAATAATCCACCACTTCCTGCATCACGGTGTCGGAAGGCATGGGGCGGCAGGTCTTGTTCAAGGCGTCTGCCAAGAGAAGCTGGTAGCGCATACGGGACTTCATCCCGAGCCCCCTCCCGACCTCCTTGAGGGGAGGAGAAGAGAGGGAGGGAGAATGAGAAAGAGGAGAAAGGAGTCTTAGAGCGGAATCGGGATTCACGCGCAGCAGGGAGTCGGCACGGTCGAGCAACTCCACAGCGCCCTTGTCCTCACGGCTGCACGCCGTGAGAAGGAACAATCCAATGAGTATGATGAGCTTAATTCTCTTCAATAGTAAAAATTCTTCTGTCACCCTTTCGGGGGGTTATATCTGTGTTCTATAAATGAAAGTCCGGATTCAGATAGGTTGTGATCGGATGGCCGTCAAGGAGGGAGGGTGACCCAACCCCGACTCCTCCCACAGAGAGCTCCGGAGCCGTCTCTATCCTGATTTCATCCCACAGTCCTGCATCGAGGAATGACTGCAATGTGCTGCCTCCGCCTTCTACGATGAGCGACTGTAACTGTCTTTCGTAACAAGCCTGTATCGCTTCCTCAGGGCTTTTCACGAAAAGAAATCCTTCTTTTTCTTTGGCGGAGCAGCTGGAGGACAGGCAGATTCTGAAGGGATTCCGTCCACTCCATTCCCTGACGTCCAGACGCGGATGTTCCCGTTCCCAGGTCTTCCTGCCAACAAGGATGGCATCTTCTTCTGCCCGCAGACGGTGTACCAGCATCTTCGTCAATGGTGTGGAGATGGCCAGTGCCCTGCCATGGTCGTCCAAGAAACCGTCGGCCGTCTGTGCCCATTTCAGGATGATCCAAGGCCGGTGCTTCTGATGGAAGGTGAAGAAGCGGCGGTTCAGCCATCGGCATTCTTCCTCCAGCACACCTACCGTAACTGCGATGCCTGCCTCCCGGATACGCTGGATGCCACGTCCTTGCACCTGTGCGAAGGGATCCACACAGCCCACGACAACACGTTTTACGCCCTTTCTGATAATCAGGTCGCAGCAGGGTGGAGTCTTTCCGTAGTGGGCGCAGGGTTCCAGGCTGACGTAGATGGTGGCATCTTTTAGCAGATGCTCGTCTTCTGGTCGGACAGAGGCAAAGGCATTGACCTCAGCATGTCCTTCCCCACAACGTATATGGTAGCCTTCGCCAATGATACGCCCCGCCGTGGTCGTTTTCTCTTGATTGGGAACAACGATGACGGCTCCCACCATTGGGTTGGGGCGCGACTCTGCACGTCCGTAAGCTGCCAGCTGGAGGCAGCGCCTCATATACCTTTCGTCTTTTTCCCTTTGCGTCATTTCTGCCCGTTATTGATGATATGATGTGCAAAAGTACAAAAAACTTTCCTCTTTCCTCTTCCCTCTTTTATCTTTTTTGTACTTTTGCAGGTGATGAACTTTCGTGAACTTTATACTCGGCTGGTTGGCATCTATGAACGAGGTGAGGCCCAAGCCATCGTCAGACTGTTGTTGGAAGAACGCTTCGGGCTGACGCTGGCAGAGGTGTTGGGCGGTGCCTTGGAACAGTTGTCGTCTGACAAGCAGAGTGAGCTTGAACGATTGATGATGCGGCTGGAGACGGGAGAGCCCATACAGCATGTCCTTGGAACGGCAGTCTTCTGTGGCAGGAAGTTTTCCGTTAGTCCCGATGTGCTGATACCTCGCCCGGAAACAGAGGAGCTGGTTGGCATGGTGCTTGCTCATTGTCGGGAAAAGTTGTCGGAACAGGAGACAGGAGTTCCTGTTCGCTTGCTTGATATAGGAACAGGAAGCGGTTGCATAGCTGTCACGTTGGCGTTGGACATTCCCCATGCTGCGGTTACGGCTTGGGATGTTTCTGTCAAGGCATTGCAGGTGGCACGGGCCAATGCCTGTCGTCTGGGTGCCTATGTAACCTTTGAGGAACACGATGCCTTAAGTGCGACTGCAAGTGGTTGTTGGGACGTCATCGTCAGCAATCCCCCATACATCTGTTGTGAAGAAACCGATGAAATGGAGAAAAATGTGTTGTCCTATGAGCCTCGTCAAGCCTTGTTTGTCCCGAATGAAGACCCGTTACTGTTCTACCGTGCCATCAGTGGGATGGCCCAAGAACATCTTGCCCCTGGAGGAACTGTATTCTTTGAAATCAACCCCCGCTTTGCTCTTGATTTGCAGGAGCTGGTCAAGGCGCAGGGATTCGTGCAGGTGCAATGCGTGTGCGACCAGTATGGGAAGGAACGCTTTGTGAAGTTTTGCTCCCCATCAGACTAATAAGGTATTTGCAAGATATGAGAACAGAGACCATTGACGAGAAGACTGCCTTGCAGCGACTTGCGGCGTTGTGCTCGCGGGGGGAACATTCCTCGGGTGAGATGTTGGAGAAGATGCGGCGCTGGGGACTTGATGAACAGGCCCAGGCGCGTGTGATGCAACGTCTGGTTGATGGACGTTATATTGATGATGTGCGATATACCCGTGCTTTCGTTCACGACAAGATAGCCTATGGCCAGTGGGGACGCCGTAAGATAGAGCAGGCGTTGTGGCAAAAAGGTGTTGACGAACATATAAGACATGAAGTCCTTGACGATGTTGACGACGAGGAATATCTCACCGTGCTGCGTCCATTGTTGAAGTCGAAGGCGCGAAGTGTCAAGGTTGCCAATGATTATGAGAAACGGATGAAGCTGGTGCGCTATGCCTTAGGGCGTGGTTTCAGCTACGAGCAGATACGACGTTGCATGGATATTCCTGAAGACTATGCGGAAGATTAGCATGCTGAGCAGATTGCTGGATGTTCTCATTCCCCGTTACTGCCTGATGTGTGATACCAAGTTGGCCGTGACAGAGCGGTTCTTCTGTCAGGTGTGCAACATGGATTTGCCCCGCACATCCTATGTACTTGTACCCGACGACAACGAGATGGCCCGCCTTTTCTTTGGTAGGATGGAGGTCGAGCGCTGTGCCGCTTTGTTTTTCTATCAGTCACATTCTGCCATCAGTCGTGTCATTCATGCCTTAAAATATGATGGTTATGCAGACATCGGAGTCTCCTTCGGTATGATGATGGCCCGTGAGTTCGGCAGCCATGGATTCTTTGATGACATCGACTTTATTGTTCCGGTGCCCATTACCATAGGCCGGCGGTTGCGACGTGGATATAATCAGGCGCAGAAGATAGCAGAAGGTATCAGTATGGTAACCGGACTTCCAATCAGGAAAGATGTGGTCTGTCGGCGCAAGTTCAGTTCCAGTCAGACCGACAAGTATCGGTTGCAACGGATAGAAAATGTAGAACAAGCCTTTGAAGCTCTACCCCATGCGCAGGATTGCGAGGGATGTCATATACTGTTGGTCGATGATGTGGTGACCACAGGTGCCACCCTTATTTCCTGTGCTCAGGCCATCGCTAAGCAGGCTCATGCTCGCTACAGTGTGGCCAGCATCGCTTTTACAAAGAACTGAAGTCTGCTTCTGACAGGAATTCCATCAGAAGACCCGTTGCCGGGTGGGTAAACGACAGGTAGGAAGCATGCAGACAGAGCCTTGCGGCTGGTGTGCCGTCACCGTAGAGTGTATCGCCGAGGATGGGGTTGCCGAGACCGTCTTGATGGGCACAGTGCACTCGTAGCTGGTGGGTGCGTCCCGTGTGAGGTGTCAGTTCCACGATGTTGTCGTTTAGAATCCGGTAGGTCGTTTCAGCTTTTTTCCCTTTCTCAAAATCCACTTTCTGATAAGGACGGTCCAAAGGGTCGGCCCACAAGGGCAGTCGGATGATTCCGTGAGGTTGTTGTCGCAGCTTGTCGGTCAAGGGATGTGTCAGTCTGGCGATATAGTGTTTAACGATCGTGTGTTCGGCAAACTGTCGTTGCAGGTGGTGATAAGCCGCTGTTGTCTTGGTGATGACCATCAGTCCACTGGTGTCTTGGTCCAGACGGTGCACCATGAAGGGTCCCTCAGCCTCGGCACAGCGGTGTCGCATGATGCTTTCAACGCTTGGTTCCATTCCCTTTCCCGGTACAGAGAGCAGTCCGGAAGGTTTTTCTATGACCAGCAGGCTGTCATCCTCGTAGCGGATGACAGGCTCTGCGGTTTTCTTTTGTAGCCTGTTCCCACAGACTTCCGGACCAAGCATCCATGAGAGGATGGGTTTGCACTTGCCGTTGCAGGCTGGGTAGTAGTGCAGGTGATGTCTGACCTCTGTCTTGGGAGAGATGCCATACCAGAACATAGCCATATTGAGAGGTTGCAGCCGGTGTTCAAACGCGTATTGCAGTAGTTTGGGCTCACAACATTCTCCAGCTCCCGCCGGTGGAGTTTTGAAGACGGTGTCGGCAAAGATTTCCGTCAGGTCTTTACGTTCGCCTTTTTGGTTGAGCATGCGAAATTGGCAGAAGAGCCAGTGCTGTAATACGTCGGATAGTTGGCGACGCTGCTTTTTGAGTTGCGTGACGGCCAGTGTGACATCGTTGATTTGTTGTTCAAGGAGAGCCGCTTGTTCCGCTTGTCGTTTCTTGATGCGTCTTAATTCGGCCTTCATAAACTGGCTTTCGTGTATCAGGGCCTCGTTGTTGGCGTCAGACTGTTGTCTGACATGTTCCCGCTTTCGTTTTGCTACTTCCATCTTCTGTTTAAAAGCCTCGATGATTTGGAGGTTTTCTTTTTGAAGTCTTTGACGCTCCTGGAGCATAGACAGGTAGTCGGGAGCCGTCTCCATGGTTTCTATTTTCTTGTTGAGTGACGAGATGACCGCTTCCTGTTGTTTGAAGTGGCCGTCGGGTTGAAGATAGTCGAAGACAGCCGGTACGAAGCCTGGCCAGTTGCTTCGTCCGTCTATCTGTCCGGAGTAGGCGGCCATGAAGCCCAGTCGTCCCTGTTTGTCTTCGGCAACGAGAACGCCGAACATCTTGCCCTGGGCGGCTTCATGTTCAATTTGCTTGAAATAAGGAGAATGGCAGAGCGTGGTGACAGCCCTTTTGCAGAGGGGATGTGGCGTATAGCAGAAAGGGTTGTTCATTCTTTCCGGGCGTTCACCGCTGTCGTCAAGAAGGTGGAAAAGGGAGACTTGCTCTGTCATGGTCATCTATGTCAAGAGGTATATAGGAAGAAGGAGTTAGAGTATTTTCTCCAACTCCTTCTTCATCTCTTCAAGATTCAGGCCATGGGCCACGATGTGTCCATTCTGAAGAATGATGTTGTCGGGCACGGCACTGAGGCCGAGTTGTTCTACGATGGGACTGTCAAACATCAGTCCGTCGCAAACGGTTGGCCATGTGATGCTGTCGTTCTTGATGAGTTGCCGGCAGTCTTCCTTACTGGCGTCGATGCAGATGCTCAGCAGTTGCATCTTACCGCCGGCTGTGCGATATATGCGTTTCAGTTCGCGTTGCATGTTCATGCTGTCATAGTTCCAGTAAGCCCAGAGCAAGACAACGGCGACAGGAGCCTTGGATAGGGTGGCGGTGTTCACCTTCTGACCGTTGATGTCGGTAGCCGTGACGGTAGGAAGTTTTTCCCCGACGGCACCGTGGCTGAGGCTTTTCACTTTGTGGGCCAGTTGTGCTATGTAGCTGTTGGGAGGTGTTGCCTGCTGTATGAGGGTGACGAGTTCGTTTGCTTTCTTGTAGTCAGGTGTGGCCGTCTGTAGGAAATAGCGTTTCAGCAGATAGATACTCACCACCGAGGCGGGGTGGTCTCTGATGGTCAGTTCTGCCATCTTGATGGCTTCGGGTGGTGAAGCATTGGCAACGGCTTGGCGAAACTCATTCATGAGTTTGTTCTCCTTGGTGCCGCTGACCTCCATTTCTTTCAGGTGAGAGGCGTCAGCTTTGATGTCAACGCTCTTGCCCGGCTTCACGAAAACGGGTTGTTCGGAGAAGTTGGGGAATACCATGATGAGCGTTCCCTCGTGGTCGCATGTCACGCTGTAGGAGAAACGCCCGTCCTGCACCCGGACGGTGTCCATGCGTTCGATGATGCCATCGGGACTATAGACGTAGAACTCTCCCTGGTTCAGGTGTCGGAAGCGACCTTCCATGCGAAAGTGTCTGTTGTCTGTACTGCATGAAGAAAGGAGAAGTATGGAGAAGAACAGTGCCGGGATATAGCCATTTAGGAGTGTAGAAAGATGTTCTACACTCCTAAGCCGGATGATATTTTCTGTTGTCAGATAACTCATTTTTACGAAATGCCCTGTTGCTCTTTATTTCAGGATAGAGAGTTCCAAGTCGTTGTCTGCATAGGTTTTCAGCGATGGATCCATCTTCAGGGCCTCCTGCAGATATGACTCGGTGGCAAACTTGTTGCCGCGGCGTGCTGCTACGATGGCATGCAGATACATGGTCATGGCATCGGGCTGCTGTACGCGGTCGAGGGTCTGGATGGCCTTCTCGTAATCTTTGTTGAGGAGTTGTGCCAATGCTGCTGTATTGGAAACACTGCTTCCGAAGTTTCCTTCTGCAACGGCGTAGTTGCCTTTGGCGATGTTCAGTGTTCCTACGGCCTGGTTGTAGCCATTGGCAGTGATGCCGCGTCCGAAATAATTCTCGGCTTCTGTGAGGTTGCCGTTATGCAGCTCAATCAGTCCCAGATTGGCATACGACTCTGCGCCCTTGTTGTCAACGGCAATAGCTGTCTGCAGGTATTTCTTGGCAGCCGCCTGGTCACCCTTGCTGAAGGCCAGTACTGCAAGGTTGTTCAGTGCACGGTAGTCGGTGGGGTAGAGGCGGTTGGCAGTTTTGTATATTTCCTCACGTTTGCTGTAGTTGTTATCGAAGGTGGCAGCATAGAGCAGTTCCTCCAGGCTGAGTTTCGAGGGGTCGGCAGCATATTGTGCATCGATTTGTTCGTCATCGCGGCCAATGAGTTCGTAGTTCACGGTCAGGCGTGCGCGGCGCAGTTCGGGCAGCACGGTGCCCACCAGGTCTTGGAAGGCCAGGCTGAGGTTGCGGATCTGCTGTTCGCGTTCCTGCGGGTCTTTATACATAGAGAGTACGCGCAGGATGACATCCTTGTCCTGGATGTTGCTGGCTTGTACAAGTTGTTGGAAACCGTCCCAGTCCTGTGCTGTGTAGTGTGCATCGACATCGGCCTCCACTTGCGTTTCCTTGAGCTGTTGGTTGACATATGCCTCTGAGACATCCTGGCGCTTGCCGGCCAATTTGTTGTTGAAGTCGAAGCCTCCTTCGGGCGAAGCATAGGCAGCTACTTCTACATTGGTGACGTTCATGGTCTCTCCACGGTCGGCATTGATTTTCTTAAGCAGCTGTACGAACTCCTGAACAGAGTTGTTCTTCAGTTCACTCTTGCGCAGTTCTGCTTGGTTGATGAGGAAGCGTATGTTGGCTTCTTGCTTTTGACTTTGTACGCGTTGGAAGGTGTCGAGGGCCAGGCATGCCTCGTCTCTCAGCATGGTCTTACGATACAGGGCAGCTGTGGAAATGATACCGTCGGCCACCTTCACGTCGGGGACTGCCACGGTTTTCTTACCTACCTTGGCATCGAAGGTAAGATACAAATCGCTCTTCTGCATCTCGGGAATGAAGTCGAAGGTGGTCTTCATGGTGTAGCGACCGCCCAGCCGATAAGAAATGGTTTGGTCGTTGCCCATGATCTTTTCACCTTGGAAGGTTGCGGGCTGTCCCTGTGCTTCCATGCCATTGGCGTAGCGCAGCACGGGTGTTACTGTTACCACGGCTTTCTTCTTCATATATTTCTCGGGAAATTTTCCGTTGATGGTGGCAGGCACTTTTCCGCCAATTGCCTCCAGCGGATTGGGAGTCACTTCAAAGTTGTCTGCCGAGAGGGCACCCATCTTTGACGAACATGATGACATGGTAATAATGGCTGCAGCGGAGAGAGCCATGAAAATGTTTTTGCGCATAACATAAAATATTTAAGGAAGGTGCCGCGAGCGGGACTCGAACCCGCACAGCCATTACTGGCCAAGGGATTTTAAGTCCCTCGTGTCTACCAATTCCACCATTGCGGCTCAGCTTTCGGTAGGTAAGTCCATGAAAGCATTTGCAAAAGTACTACATCCTTGGGAATCCGCCAAAGGATTTAGTAAATTTAACTTATTTATGTTTCAGAAGTAGTTATGTAGTCAGTTGTTAAACAAAAATATCTTTACATCGTCTTTTTACATTCTGGATAAGAGTGTTGTCAAAAGACATCTGTTTTCGGAGTTTCCTGATGGCGCCACCAGTCAGATTTGAAGGACCAACCATGTTCAAAATAATCCAAAACTGGATTGCTTTCCACTTCTAAAAGTGTTTTCAACCGCCTCAGACGTATATTGACAGACCAGTTCGAAGCACAGACCTTAGCTCCTAAAATGAAAGACTTTTGCCCTCGATATGAACGACTTTGACTTCCAAAGTGTATGACTTTAGCTTCCAAAATGAACGACTTTGAAACCTAAAATGAACGACTTTCCATCGAAAACTGGCTGAGTTCAGCAGAGAAAGTGGCAGCTTTTCTTTATTGACAAAACTCTTTGTATTTCCACTATAAAAAGGTTGACTTTAAGGATGCGAAATACTCGCAAAATGAAGACCGTTGATTTTTATTATTTCAAAACGCTCAAAATACTGTCCAAAAATCGAAGTTTTCTTGACAATAAGCAAATTTGTTTAGTTCAAGTTACTTTCAGTTGACAGACAGGTTGCCATAGGGGCCGGTGGAGCCAGAGCGGTAGTGGGTCATCTTGGAGCCGTAGTCACCTTCCACGAGGATGCCTCCAATGTTCAGGTCGTATTTTCGATGGCAATTGTTACAAGAGGCAATGCCGTTGGTGGCGACATTCAGCGGATAGCTTTTCACAGGGATGGCGTTGGGGTTGAAGCAGTTGGGACATTCGCGGTCGTAGGCATAGAATCGTCCTTCCAGGGAGCCGTAGCCTACGATGACGCCATTGTTCATGCCGACCCTGAAGGTTCGCCGTCTGTCTATTGCGTTAAAGATAGACTTGGTGGGAGTTCCTCCCTGGTTGCTCTGAAAATAGAAATACTGTGCTCCCGATTCAAAGATAATCGACACTGTGGCAAAGACATTGGAATAGGGGGTCATGGCGGCAGCCAGTGTAGCATCTTGATGGACTGAATTGTCAATCACCAGGTAGCAGGTGCGGCTGGTGTATTCGTTTTCAGCCTTGTCACAAGCGACAAGGAGCAAGAGCATCGTGAGGAGAAATAGCGGTTTTCTCATAAAAACATGGAGATGGTTTTGTCCCGGAATCGTTGTCATTTGTCAGGAGACTGACGGGTTCAGCAGTTGTTTTTCGGCCTGTATCACCTTGTCGAAGCCAAAGCTCCGGAGCGTTTGTTCCATCAAGGCTTTGATGCGGTCATTGCAGAGGTTCCCGATAGAACCCTCATGGGTATGGTGGATGTTGTGGTTGGCCTGGAAGCTTCCCTGTTCAATCTCCAGTCCGACGGACTTGTAGGCATCGCGGAAGGGCATGCCTTCAGCGGCGCGTCGATTCACTTCCTCCACGGAGAAGATGGGGTCATACATCGGGTTGTCAAGGATATGCTCGTTGACTTCGATGTTTTCGATGATATAGGCCGTCATGCGCAGACAGTCCTTCAGTTCGTCGAAGGCTGGCAAGAAGACCTCCTTGATGATTTGCAGGTCGCGAAAGTAGCCCACGGGTAGGTTGTTCATGATGAGCATGATCTGCTGTGGCAGGCTCTGCAGCTTGTTCGACTTGGCGCGAATCAGTTCGAAGACATCGGGGTTTTTCTTGTGCGGCATGATGCTTGAGCCGGTGGTACACTCCTTCGGTAATTTCACGAAAGAGAAGTTCTGCGAGTTGAACAGGCAGGCATCGTAGGCTAACTTGGCCAGTGTTCCGGCCACGGAAGCTAAGGCAAAGGCCACGTTGCGTTCCATCTTTCCGCGTCCCATCTGGGCATAGACCACATTGTAGTTCATGGAGTCGAAGCCCAGCAGTTCGGTGGTCATCTGTCGGTTCAGCGGAAACGATGAGCCATAGCCAGCAGCAGACCCCAGTGGGTTGCGGTTGCAGAGTTTGTAGGCAGCCTGCAGAAACAGCATGTCGTCGGTCAGAGACTCAGCATAAGCTCCAAACCAGAGTCCGAAACTGGAGGGCATGGCAATCTGCAGGTGGGTATAGCCAGGCATGAGCACCTGCTTGTATTGTTCACTTTTGGCGATGAGTTCGTCGAAGAGCGTCTTCACCAGTTCCACGATGTGGCGCAGTTCGGCTCGGGTGAACAACTTCAGATCTACCAGCACCTGGTCGTTGCGTGAACGGCCAGAGTGAATCTTTTTGCCGATGTCACCGAGCTTTCTGGTCAGTAGCAATTCCACTTGGGAATGGACATCCTCCACATCGTCTTCGATGACAAACTCACCGCGCTCACATTGTGCATAGATGTCGCGCAGAGCATTCAGCAGCAGTGGCAGTTCTTCCTTGTTCAGCAGTCCGATGCTTTCCAGCATGGTGATGTGAGCCATGGAGCCCAGTACGTCGTACTTGGCCAGATAGAGGTCCATCTCGCGGTCGCGGCCAACGGTGAAGCGTTCAATCTCCTTGTTGACCTCAAAGTTTTTTTCCCAGAGCTTCATGTTCTTAGTTTTTCTAGTATCTCTAATATTTCTAGACTTTCTAGTATCTCTAGACTTTCTAGTATCTCTAGTAATTCTATTCTGCGGTTATCAGCTATAGTCGATCATTTGCAGGGCATCGGCAATTTTCTCCAGTCCCTCTTGCAGGGGTTTGGCCACCATGCCTTTGATAAAGGGATTGAGGTCGGCCTTGATGGTCAGCTTCATCTTGCTGGTGACATCGGTCACGGGCAGGAGCTGAATCCAGAAGTTGAATGGTACCGGACTTTGCTGTGCTTCAAACTTGATGGTTTTCGGTTCTTCTCTATCTACGATGTGCATGCTGATGCTGCCTACGGGTGGCACGCTGATGCTGATGGAGTCGTTGTCGAAGGCAAAGTCCTTCAGCTTGTCTTCCGGGATGCGGTCTCGCACCTTTTCTATGTTTTGCAGGTTACTCAGCATGTCATAGACGCGTTGCTGAGGAGCCTGAATCTCGCGTATGCTGCTTTCAAAAGTAGAGGACATGTTTTTTTTTACTTTATTATTTTGCTATTCACTATTCAGAAATCACTTTTCCCATGCTGCAGGGTCTTTGCGCCATTGGTGGAGAAGTTCCACATCGTTGTCGGCGATGTAGCCGGTTTCCAGGGCCTGTTCCACAACATGTTCGTAGTCAGTCAGCGTGAGTAGTGTGACACCGGCCTGTCTGAAGGCTTCCTCCGCTACAGGGAAACCGTAGGTATATGAGGCTACCATGCCCACCACCTCGCATCCATGTTTGCGGATGGCTTCCACAGCTTTCAGTGAACTGCCGCCGGTAGAGATGAGGTCTTCCACGACCACTACTTTTGCTCCGGGTTTCAGTTCGCCCTCAATGAGGTTCTCCAGTCCGTGATCTTTGGGCTTGGAGCGGACATAGGCAAAGGGCAGCATCAGAGCATCGGCCACGAGGGCACCCTGTGCAATGGCCCCTGTTGCAACGCCGGCCACGGTCTCAGCCTCTGGGAAGTTTTCCAGCACAAGGTGTGTGAGTTCCAGCTTGACAAAGCTGCGCAGGTCTGGAAACGACAGCGTCTTGCGGTTGTCGCAGTAGAACGGAGACTTCCATCCGCTGGCCCATGTGAAAGGGTCGTTGGGTTGTAGTTTGATGGCCTTCACCTGTAGCAGGCGTCGGGCAAAATCTTTCTTGATTGCTGTCATGAGGTTTGACGGTCTTTATGGTGGGTTATACATGTTTGTTCTTTTTTACTTTGAAACGGTCGAAACCTTCGCCATACACACCGATGACGGCACTTTGTGATACAAAGGCATTGGGGTCGATGGTGTTGATGAGTTCAAAGATTTTGGCGCTCTCGTTCTGCTTGGCCAGCACGAAGAGCATCTTCACCTCGCGGCCGGAATAGAAGCCGTGGGCATCAATGACGGTGCAGCCACGATGGGGGTCGTTGTTGATGCGCTTGCCAATTTCTTCGTATTTATCGGAGATGATGAAGAACTGTACGCTTCGTCGTAGGCTGTTTACCACCTGATCGACACAGAAGGCCGAGATGTAGAGCACCACATAGCCGTAGATGACGCGTTCCCAGTCTTTCAGCACGAAGTAAGAACTCGAGATGATAATGACGTCGCAGATGAGGATGATGCGTCCGAGCGATATGTCGCGATACTTGTTGATGATGGCCGCCACAATGTCGGTGCCTCCCGTAGAACCGTTGGAACTCAGTCCCAGTCCGACACCCGTTCCGCAGAAGGCGGCGCCCAGAACTGCAGCCATGAAGGGCTGGTCGTGAAGTAGGTGAAGCGAGGCGGTGTAGTCGCGTGTCAGCGATAGCGAGGCGGTGAGCACAAAGACGGCATAGACTGTCTTCACGCAGAACTTCCAGCCCAGAATCTTCAGGGCAATAATCAGTAATCCTGCATTGATGACAAAGTAGCTCAACTGTGCCGGAATGTGCAGTGGGCTCCATTCCAGAATAGAGGAGATACCTGGCACGCCGCCCGTTGTGATGTTATTGGGCAGAAGAAATACCGACCATCCGATGCAGTAGCTGAGCATGGCGAAGGTGATCATCACATAGTCGCGAGCTTCTCGCATGATGGTTTTACGGCTTGGTGCATGTAGATTTGTCATGTCTATACAAATTTGTGGCAAAGTTAGTGCAATTTGCGCGCACAGCAAAATATTTCCTTTGATTTTTTGCAATAAATCAGCAGTTGTTGCGTTTTCGGTTATATGGAAGAGTCAAAAGGTAACGAGCGTCAGGTGCGCATGGCCTTTCTCATCCCGCTGTTCAAGGATGTCAGCCACTTCAAGCGTCTTCTCAGAGCGTTGCCCGAGGAGGCCGATTTCTATGTGCATGTAGATGCCAAGGTCAGCGACGAGCCGTTTCGCCAGGCCGCTGTAGGCTACCGTGTCCACTTCGTGGAGAAGCGTTACAACATTGTCTGGGGCAGTTGCACACAAGTGTGGTCGCAGATGGAACAGCTACGAGCTGCCCTTGACAGCGGCATCGACTACGACTACTTCTTCATCATCAGCGGTCAGGACTATCCCCTTTGGAGTAACGACCGCATCCGCCGTTTCGTGTCGGAAAATCGTAACCGCAGCTACTTGAAGGCCGTCTGCATGGTAGGACAGGGCTGGCACGCCCGGGGTTACCGCCGTTACTATTTCTTCCAGAATAAGCCTTGGCTTTCTGGTTCCTGGAAAAGCAAGTTTCGCGGGGTCTTGCGTCGGATTCTGACACCCGTGTTACGAAAGCCCTTAGCGTTCAATGCCGACGGCCATTACTACCGACTCTATAAAGGGTCCGACTGGTTTGGCATCACTCCACGCTTGGCGCGTCTTGTTGTCAACCGCTGGGACTCATCACCCAGCCTGCGTCGCTATTTCAAGACTGGCTTTGCCCCGTCGGAAACCTGCATCCAGACTATAGCCTTCAACTCCCCCCTGGCCGGTCAGTGCCTGCATGTGGAAGGAGGCTTCCAGAGTCTGACGGCACTGACCCCTCTGACCTTCATCGACTACAACCCCCTCATCAAAGAACTTGACGAGACTGATTTTCCTCGTCTGAAGGCCTCTGGCAAAATGTTTTGCCGTAAGGTGGTCAGTGGCAAGAGTGACCAGTTGGTTGCACTGATAGACCAGGAGCGTAGTGAATGTGGTGAATAAAAAATACATTTTTATTTGTGCGGATAAAATTTTTTATTACTTTTGCACACCTTTTGTTCCAAGAAATTCTTGGTAGAGGCGATGTGGCAAGCGCCAACGAAGAAAAGAGAACCATAAAAAACTCAATAATGAAACAATTAAGACTTTACATGCTTGCTGTGCTGGCAGTTTTTTTCGGCCAATCGTTGCAAGCAGTTGAGACTTTAGTGGAAAACACCAAGGCCTACACTCTGAAAACCCAACGAGGCGTCCTCGGCACACAAGGTGGCTATCTCACCTGTACCGCTAACCCCGACTTCAAGAACCAAGGTAAGTTTGCCGTCATCCGTTATGAAGGAAAAACCTATCTCTATAGCGTGAACGACAAGAAATTCACCTGTAAGGACGCACAGTCCTATGACACTCGTAACGGAGGTTGGTACAACGTGCTGCTCTCCAACAGTTCGATTGAGCCGGTCACTTTTGTCAAGGGCAACAAGTTTGCCGACTACCCCTATGCGGTCAGCTCCAACGGACGGGCTTTCAACACCTATGTCAATACGCAAAAGGGTGTCTGCCTGAGTGGTTGGACAACCTATGACGCCGGCAACCAGTATGCTTTGGCAGACCCAGTCGATTTTAATCCCCAGGAGGCTCTCGCCACTCTCGAGGCATTCTTCCATAGTGACATTGAGGTGACTTACCGTGTCTATAATGTGGAAGAGACTCTCTTGGAAGAGCAGAAACTGAGCGGCGTCGATGGAGAGGTTATCAAGACCGTTCCCACCTCTTTCGTCAGGCACGCCTTTACCATCTACACGGTGAAGAATCCCGTTACCGTGAGTAAGCAGAGAGAGAATATCGTGGAGGTGGAAGCTGTCTTCCAGATGCCCTTCACCACCTCGTCGGATATGAACAATGCCCATTGGTATAACCTCACACTGCGCTCTGGTCAGGAATATGTCAACGCTGCCACGGGTTATAAGTGCAACCCCAACCCTACCATTGAACAACTTTTATCCCTCGAATATCAGTGGGCCTTCCAAGGTGATCCCTACGATGGAATCGTTGTTTTCAACCGAAGTGACCTGACTAAGACACTCTGCAAGAGTGGCGATGTGGCCGTGTTGGGCGACGGCATCTACAAGTGGAGGCTCGTGGAAAATGCCAACGGCTTTCTGCTGGCCAACAACGAAGATGGAAAGTTCATCAACGCATACCAGGGCAGCGGCGGTCATCTGGCTTTCTGGAACAATGCCAATGATGTGAACAGTATCTTCAACATCAACGAGGTGGGCATCCAGACCAGCGTGAAGCTGAGCTCCTCTGCCAAAGCGCGCCTGAATCTCTATCCCGCTCCGGCCGATAAGAGCAAGGGCTGTGCCATGCTCATCATTCCTGGTGGCGGCTACGGCTATGTGGCTGGTGGCACAGAGGGTGCCGACTGGACCCCCATGCTCGGTGAACTCGGTTACACCTCGGCTGTGCTGACCTACACCACGCCTCCCACAGCCCCCGATGGTCCCTATAACGATGGCATGGCGGCCTTGAAATATTTACGCGACAATGCTGAGGTGCTTGGCATCAAGGCCGACAAGATTGGTGTAATGGGCTTCAGTGCCGGCGGTCATCTGGCCAGCACCATTGCCACCCATGCCGGTGCCACCGAGCGACCGGCTTTCCAAGTACTCTTCTATCCCGTCATCACTATGGATGCCACCTACACCCACCAGGGCTCTCGTGACAACCTGTTGGGCACCAATCCCTCGCAGCAACTTGTGGACTACTACAGCAACGAGAAGCAGGTGACAGCCGACACACCCCAGGCTTACATTTGTTGGGGTACCTCCGACCGCACCGTCCCGCAGGCCAACAGTGTCAACTATATCGAGGCTCTGAAGAAAGCAGGTGTTGCCGTCCATCAGTTGCCGCTGAACGTAGGTAACCACGGTTTTGGCTTCAAGACAGATTTTGCCTACCACAATCAGATTGTCAGCGACCTCACCACATGGCTGAAGGGACTGGAATCCCAGACCGATGGCATCGAGTCGCTCTCTGCCGAAACGACACCGCAGGGTGACAAGACCTTCTACAACCTGACGGGACAGCGTGTCAGCAATCCACGTCACGGCATCTATATCAGCCATGGTCGAAAGTTTGTCGTCAGGTGAGAGTCATTGGCCGATGGAAGAAAAATGCCGCCAAAAACACTGCTGCCATTAAACCTTTAGTATAGACGAGCGTCAAAAAGAACATGAATCGATTCTTTTTGTCGCTGGTGCTGTCACTGGTTGTGTGGACAGCATCGGCTCAAGTTACGCTCAATGGTAAGGTGTTGGATAAGAAAACCAATGCCCCGCTGGAGTTTGTAAACATCCGATTGACCACCGCTGCTGACACCTCACGAATGGTTAAGGGTGCCATCACCGATGTGGAAGGACGCTTCCACCTGCAGGGGCTGGCCCCAGGAGACTATATCGTGACAGCATCCTACATGGGTTTCCGCGACACCCATCGCAAGGTGACAGTCGGCCGAGACCGACAGTCCTCGCTGACGCTCCACATGGCAGAAGACTCCCACGCCCTGAAAGAGGTGACCATCACCGGTCAGAAATCGACCATGAAGCTGGAGGTCGATCGCAAGTCGTTCGACGTAGGCCAGCTGGTGACCAATGCCGGAGCCTCGGCCAGCGAGGCCTTGGAGAACATACCATCGGTGGAAGTTGACAACGATGGTAACGTATCGTTGCGTGGCAATACCAGTGTGGAGGTATGGATCAACGGCAAGGCCAGCGGTCTGACCACCGACAACCGGGCGGAAATCTTGCAGCAGCTGCCGGCAGAGAGCATAGACCGCATAGAAGTCATCGACAACCCGTCAGCCAAGTTCTCGGCAGAAGGTTCTGCTGGTATCATCAATATCATTCTGAAGAAAGACCGAAAGCCCGGCTACTACGGCTCGGTGCAGGTGGGTGGAGACACCCGTGGCGGTGGACAGAGCAGCTTTAACATCAACTACAACTCCAGTCTGTTCGACGCCTATGTTAACGTGGGCTACCGTCACCGCCACGACAAGGGCAGGGCAGAGAGCACCACCAACTACCGCCAGAGCATGGAGCGCCAGCGGTACAGCACCGCCAGCACCAACCAAGGCAACAACCTCTTTTCGCGTGCTGGCATCACGCTGCATGCTACCCGGAAAGATGACATCTCGCTCAGCGGCATGATGATGAAGGGAGGCCGCCAGAGTTGGTCGTCAACACCCTACTACTACTCACGCTATGACGCCACGGCCGACAGCTACCTGTCCACCCGTTTCATGCGTCGGGCCACCAGCTCCTCGGGCGACATGAACATGTACTACGCAGAGCTGAACTACCGTCACAGCTTCACCGACACCCACTATCTCGACATTGTCGTGGACTTTAACCAATGGAAGTCGGACAACGACAACTTCTATCGTGACTCCACAGCGGTGACGGCATTGCCCGTGACCTATCTCTGGCAGAGCAGACCCATGCACATGAACAACCGCACCTGGGAGGTGAAGGTGGACTACGAGAACCCTATTACAGAACAGCTGAAACTGCAGGCTGGCTACCAGGGACGCTTCTCACACGAGAACACGCCGCAGGAGTCTTTCCTTGACGCCACCAGCTGGGAAGGACTGGCTCCCGTCTTCGATGCTGACTACTTCAACCGTTTCATCTATGACATGGACCTGCATGCCTTCTATGGCACGCTGTCGTACAACAACGGAAAGTTTGGTGTCATGGCCGGCATGCGCGGGGAATACTGGAAGGTGAACACCGAGAGCTACAGCTGGGCACAGGAACAAGACCCGACGCTACGCGAGAAACCTTTCAAGAAAGACTACTTCGAACTGTTCCCAAGTGTGTTCCTGTCTTACCAGTTTACACCCAACGACCAGCTGCAGCTGAACTACACCCGACGTCTGCGCCGGCCTTGGGGCGGACAGCTCAACTCCTTCAAGAACACGCAGGATGCCACGATGATAACCTTCGGAAACCCCGAACTGACACCAGAGTTCTCCAACAGCTTCTCACTGAACTACCTTCGCACCTGGACTGAGCACTCCATGATGCTCAGCGCCTACTACCGGCCTACGACCGACGTGATGCAACGCATCAACTGGCAGACTGGAGGCATGATGTATCAGACCAGTGTCAACGTGGCACGCAGCATCAGCGAAGGCATGGAGTTGACGGTGAAGAACCGCTTGTTCCGTAGTCTGGACCTGACAACCTCCGCCAATGCCTACTACTATAAGTTGAAAGGTTTCCTCTATCCTATAGACGGACAGACGGTCAGCGGCGAGGGCAACCACAGCTTTACCTGGAATGCCCGAATGACGGCATCATTGCTGTTGCCCTACAGCATTTCCATACAGGCTACGGGCCGCTACCGCTCACGACAGGCTACCGTCCAGGGTTTCCGGAAGCCCGGCTACGGTTTGGACCTCGGTGCAAGGAAGACGTTCTTCAACAAGGCACTGACCATTGCCGTGAACTGCCGTGATGTGCTCAATTCGCGTAAATGGGAGAGCATCACGGAGAGCGACACCTTCAGCCGACATCAGCTGAACAAGCGCGGCTCGCGAAAGGTGAACCTCACGCTGACCTACAGCTTTGGCAATATGAATGCCAAGAAGAAGAACGGCCAAGACAACCAGCAGGGTGAGGAGGATGATCCTTCAAGCAGCTATGGCAGTATGGGCGAGGAATAGCAACAAGCGTTAAAAAATAGAAGAAATCTTCTTTTGTTCTCTCATTTTTGTCTATCTTTGTAGCGTAAATCAAGACAACAGAAATGAAGAAAAAACTATTACTTTGGGCCGTCATGCTTATATGCTGTGTGACAGGCATGGCGACGGAACGTCCGAAACTGGTGGTCGGACTTGTGGTGGACCAGATGCGCTGGGACTATCTGTACTATTACTGTGACCGCTTCGGCGAGGGCGGACTGAAGCGTCTTCTCGACGAGGGCTTCAGTTGTGAAAACACACAAATCAACTATCTTCCCACGGTGACGGCTATCGGCCACACCAGCATCTATACCGGCAGTACGCCGTCGCAGCATGGAATCTGCGGCAACAACTTCATGGAAAAGGGACGCGACCGCTACTGTTGTGGTGACGAGACTGTGAAAGGAGTCGGCACAGACGACAGTGCCGGCCAGATGTCACCCCGCAACATGCTGGCCAACACCATTGGCGACCAGCTGAAGCTCGCCACCGACTTCCAAGCCAAGGTCATCGGTGTCGCTCTGAAAGACCGTGCCGCCATCTTGCCCGCCGGCCATGCCGCAGATGCTGCCTATTGGTTTGACAAGAGCGTCGGCCACTTCATTACCAGCACTTACTACATGAAGCAGTTACCTGACTGGGTAAAGCGCTTCAACAAGGAGAACCAGACTAAGCCGGGCGAAGACATGAAAATGAAGCCTGAAGGTGTGACCCTGACCTTCAAGATGGCTGAGGCGGTGCTGGAGAATGAGCAGATGGGGCGTCACGACGTGACAGACATGTTGACAGTGAGCATCTCTTCAACCGATGCCATCTCTCACGAATACGGAACTCGTGCCGACATCACGAAGGAGGCCTACAGACAGTTGGACCGCGCCATGGCACACTTCTTCCAGACTCTCGACGAGAAGGTGGGCAAGGGACAGTGGTTGCTGTTTCTGTCTGCCGACCACGGCGGTGCCCATGCTCCGCAGTATATGCGCCAACACAAACTTCCGGCTGGCGGATGGGATGGAAATGCACTGTTCAATGCTGCCAACAAGCGGCTGGCAGAGAAGTATGGTGTTGAAAAACTGCTCTGTGGCAAATATGGGGACTTCATATATATAGACCATGCTAAAGTTCGTCAAGCAGGCATCTCCTTGGATGATGTCAAGCGCGAGACCATTGATGAGTTCATGACCTGTGACACACTGCTCTATGTCGTTGACTGCGCACAGGCGGCCACAGCTCCGATTCCGCAGCTCATCCGTGAACGCATTGTGAATGGCTACAACCGGTTGCGCACCGGAGACCTTTTCTGTTTGCCACGCCCACAAATGTTCAGTTGGGCCTTCAGCGACAGCTATCGTGGCACCACCCATAGCGAGTGGAACCCCTACGATGCCCACATCCCCTTGGTCTTCATGGGATGGCATGTCAGCCATGGTGAAACCAACCTGCCCACTCGCATCGTCGATATCGCCCCCACAGTCTGTGCCATGCTCCATATTCAAGCACCCAATGCTTGCATGGGCGACCCCATACTGTCGCTTACACACTAAACAGGAGTACCCTTGGTGACAACAATAATAACGAAAACCTAACAAAAGCCGAATATGAAACGAAAACTGATGAGCGTCGTATTGACGATGTGTGCCTTGTTGCCTGCGGCCCTGCAGGCGCAAAACAAATGGATTGATGTGACAGCCAACTATATCACCAATCCGGGCTTCAACGACGGAACCTACAACGGGTGGACCATGAACCGCTACTACTATGGTGGAGGTTCTGTGAACCTCAGAGCCGGTGTCATGGAATGTTGGAACGACGCCTTCTTGTTGAAACAGACCATTCAGAACCTGCCGGCCGGAAACTACCGGCTGACAGCCAATGGATTCTTTCGAACCAAGGCCAACGCAGAAGCTTTTGCCGAATATGAGAACAATACAGAAAACATCACGGCCTACCTCTATGCCGGCAACAACCAGGTAGCCCTGAAGAGCCTTTACTCTTCTGAACTCAGCAGCAATGAGAACGGCAGCTGGATGACTCAGAGTACGAAGGATGGACAGTATCATATATTTGCCAACACCATGGAGACCGCTGCTATTGTATTTGATAATGGCGGGCTGGTGAACACTATCGAGTTTTCTCATGAGGGCGGCAGCCTCGATATCGGCATCGTCAATGGCGAGTGGACAGAAAACTGCTGGTGCCTCTGGGATAGCTTCAAGTTGGAGTGGTATGGACAGCAGACCAGCGTATCGAGCGTCATCATGTCAACAACGGCCGAGACACTGACGGTAGGACGGAAGTTGCAACTCTCTGCCACGGTGCTGCCTGCCGCAGCGACCAACAAACAGTTGGAGTGGACTTCCAGTAACCCTGCAGTGGCCTCAGTTGACGAAAACGGACTGGTGAAAGCTCTTTCTGTCGGCTACAGCGTGATAACCGCTAAGTCAACAGACGGCAGCAACAAGTCGGCCAAGTGTACGGTTACCGTGCAGGCCAAGCAGCGTCCACAGGGCGAAGGACTGACATGGATAGACCAGACGGAGAACTATATCGTGAATCCCAGCTTCGACAACAACAGTGATGCCGGCTGGACGACAGGTGCTGGCAAGAAGGTTGAAAATGAATGCATGGAGTTCTGGAACGTCACCAGCGATGTCTATCAGGTCATCCGCGACCTGCCTGCAGGCTGGTACCGCCTGTCCGCCAACGCTTACTATCGCGTCACGGAGAACAACAATAGCTTCCCGAACTATCAGAAAGGTCAGGAAGTCATCACTGCCGTACTCTATGCCGGTGATGACGAAGAAACCCTGGCCAGTGTCTATTCAGACCACATGCCCGACAACCTTGACAACTACTCCGGTTGCTGGTCAACATGGGTGTGGGACGAGGCAAAGCAAGACTGGACCGACTTCTATTTCCCGAACTCTATGGCTACAGCCAGCATTTGCTTCGACGCTGGGAAATATCACAACGAATTGGAATTTCAGCATGATGGAGGCGACCTGCGCATTGGTATCAAGAACTATTCTAACCAGTATAGCAGCTGGTGTATCTTCGACAACTTCAAACTGGAACGCTATGATCAGAGCGTGGCCGTGACTTCTGTCACGCTCGACAAGACTTCTGCCAGTATGATTGTCGGTGAACAATTGCAGCTGCATGCTACCGTGTTGCCTGAAAATGCCTCTGTGAAGAAACTCAACTGGATAAGCTCTAAGCCCGATGTGGCTACCGTTGACCAAAACGGTCTGGTACAGGCTGTCGGAAAAGGAACTTCCTATATCCGTGTACTGGCCACCGATGGATCCAACTGCACTACACTTTGCATCCTGACCGTCAACCGCAATAAGGCCACGGCAGAGAACCTCATCATCAACGAAATCATGCCATCCAACGTCGATGACTTCGTGAGCCCGGCCTTCAACTTCGATGGCTGGGTGGAACTCTACAACCCCAGCGACCAGGCTGTGGAGATCAGTGAGCTATACATCAGTGATGACCCGTTGAACCTTAAGAAGTGGTTTACACCGAAAGATATGGGTACCATTCCGCCCAATGGTTATAAGCTCGTCTGGTTTGACAGTGCAGACATCATACATACCAACGCCTTCTTCAGTCTCGACACCGATGGCGGTACGCTGTGCATCAGCGATGAGAACGGAAAACTCATCACCCAGCAGGCTTTCCCCGTGGGACTTGAGCGTACCAGCTATGCACGCACCACCGACGGAGGCACGTCATGGAGCTATACGGACACACCGACGCCGGGCGCCTCCAACAACACGGCAACTTATGCTGCTGCCCAACTCGGTGCGCCCATCGTGGATCAGCCTTCACAACTTTTTACCACCAACCTGAGTGTCAACGTGCAGGTGCCGGCCGGTGTCACCCTTCGCTACACGCTCGACGGAACAACTCCAACTTTGGAAAACGGTGAAACCAGCACAAGCGGACAGTTCAGCATCTCAGAAACCACCATGCTGCGACTGCGCTACTTTGCCGAAGGCTTCCTGGCTTCGCCAGTGACATCACGGTCGTATATCTACCGCAATCTCGACTACTCGTTGCCCAGCATCTCTGTAGTCTCTGACCCGAAGTTCCTCTATGACAATACCATCGGCATCTATGTCGATGGCATCAATGGAAAACCGGGTAACGGGCAGGCCTCTGCCAAAAACTACAACATGAACTGGCAGCGCCCGGTGAACTTCTCTTACCTGGATGCTGACGGCCAGATGGTCTTTAACCAGGATGTCAACATGGAAATCTGTGGCGGATGGAGCCGTTCCAACAACCCTCACTCCTTCAAGCTGAAAGGTAATAAGGAACTGGGCGGTGACAAGAAGCTTCCCTATCCGTTCTTCGATGAAAAACCCTTCATCCGCAATCGCACCTTGCAGATTCGTGGAGGTGGTAATGACAATAGTAGCCGCTTCATTGACCCCGCGCTGCAGACTATCGTGCAGCGAAGCGGCATCGATATCGACGGACAAAGCTACCAGCCCACCCACCTCTTCTTGAACGGACAGTATATGGGTGTGATGAACATGCGAGAGCCAAACAACAAACACTTTGTCTTTGCCAACTACGGATGGGATGATGATGAGATAGACCAGTTTGAACAGTCTCCCGACTCTGGCTATGTGCAGTCGTGCGGCACCTACGACAGCTTCGACCTGCTGGTTAACCTCTCGGCCTCTGCTGCCAACAGCGAGACCTATGAGGAGATACGGCAGATGCTCGATATCGACGAATACATCAACTACATGGCCTGCGGCTTCTACCTGAAGCGCAATGACTGGATTCGTAACAACGTGAAGGGCTTCCGTCATCAGGACAACGGACGCTTCCGTTTCGTCAACTATGACCTCGATGGTGCACCAGGTGGCTTCACGTTCGACACGTTCATGTCGTGGGAGTTCAACTACCGATACGACAGACTCTACCCGTCAGGCACCTACATCTATCAGGACAACCGACTTGTCACACTCTTCAAGAACCTGTTGCAGAATGCTGAGTTCAAACGGCAGTTCATTGACACCTACTGCATCATGGGCGGAAGCGTTTTTGAGGCTAACCGCTGTACGGAAATCATTGATGAGCTGGTGGAGAAGGTCGCGCCAGCCATGCAGCTCACGGGCATGTATCCCAGCAGCTCCAGTTCGCTGAAGCGCAATCTCAGTGCCCTGCCCAATACGTCCATCAGCATGCTGAAGGATTTTGCCACCTTCGGACTGTCTTCTACGACACCGCAGGATGCTGTCTTGCAGAGCGATGTGACGGGTGCCTCTATATATATAAATAATGTGAAGGTTCCCACAGGCTATTTCAACGGTAAGCTCTTTGCTCCGGCTGTCATCAGGGCAGAGGCTCCTGCCGGTTATAAGTTCCTGGGATGGGCTTCGGCCTACGGCTCTTCCACGGAGACAACGCTGCTGAGCAAGGGTTCACGATGGTACTACTATGACAAGGGCTCGCTCGACAACACTTCTTGGATGGCACGCAACTATTCCACCAATTCCTGGTCGCAGGGCAACGCTCCTCTTGGCTATGGCTTTAATGACATCGCCACAACCATGAACTATGGAAACGATAGCCGCAACAAGAGACCGACCTATTATCTCCGTACCACGCTGAACCTTGCTTCGGCTCCAAAGACCACCGATGTCATCCAGATGAACTACACCATTGACGACGGTTTCATCGTCTATGTCAACGGCACAGAGGCGGGCCGCTATAACATGCCGTCGGGAACGGTAAGCTATAGCGCCTATACACCTACCTGGGCTAATGCCAACCCCGAGACAGGCTCCATGCAGCTGCCCGTAAACCTCTTTCAGAAAGGCAACAATGTCATTGCCGTAGAGGTACACAACTACAGTGCTACCAGCAGTGACATCATCTTCGATGCTGAGATTACCACCACAGGAGGTGGCAATCAGACAGAAGACTACTATTCCACCGACACAGAGATTGACCTGCCAGCAGGAACGGTCAATCTCACAGCTTGTTACCAGCCTCTCGATGTTGCCGAGCGTCAAGCTATGGGCATGAACCCCGTGCGTATCAATGAGGTCAGCGGAAGCAATGACTCCTATATTAATGAGTATTTCAAGAAGAACGACTGGGTGGAACTCTACAACACCACCGACGAGGAGATTGATGTGGAAGGCATGTATCTGACAGACAACTTGACCAACCTGACCAAATACCAGATTACGGCTGCAGGAACGGGTGTCAACACCAAGATTCCGGCTCAGGGATACCTGGTCATCTGGTGTGATAAGCTGAACACAACCTCTCAGGCTCTTCATGCCTCGTTCAAGGTTGACGGCGATGGTGGAGTGCTGGCCCTGACCGCTGCCGACAAGAGCTGGACTGACACCTTGGCCTACTCGGCTCACGACGCACGAACCACCATCGGACGATATCCAGACGGCGCTGCCAATGTCTATGCCATGAATGTGGCCACTATCAACAAACAAAACATCCTTACTTCTTATGCTCAGCGTGAAGAGGCTGACATTTCCACGGGTATAACCCGGCCGACATTCATCTCTGCCTCCAACGGCTTCCGCATTCGCTATGCTGATGCCGCACTGGTGCTCAAGGCCGAAGATGCTGAATATGCCACCGTTGAGGTGTTCGCTGTCAGCGGACAGAGTATGATGAAGACTGCCGTCAGTCTGCATGGCGGGCTGGGCATGGTTGACGTTGCTTCGCTGCCTGCAGGCTTCTATGTGGCTCGCGCCGTTGATGCCAACGGTAATCGCGTCAGTTGCAAGTTCATGAAATAACGTGATAGGTTTCTATAATGCTGGTAAAGACATATTGCGCCGCTGTCAACGGCATGGATGTGACAACGGTAACCATCGAGGTGAGCATCCACATGGGGGTGATGTATCGTTTCACGGGACTGGGAGACACGGCTGTCAAGGAGGGACGCGACCGTATTGCGGCTGCCTTGCAGCATATAGGTTACAAATTTCCGCATGGTGATGTCACGGTCAACATGGCACCGGCAGACCTGCGCAAGGAAGGCTCCTCCTTTGACCTTCCTCTGGCCGTTGCCCTTTTAGCGGCAAGTGGAAGCATGGAGTGTCCGGACTTGGAACGCTATATGCTGGTGGGAGAATTGGGTCTTGACGGAGCACTGCAACCGGTCAAGGGTGCCCTACCCATCGCCATCCGTGCCAGGGCGGAACATTTCAAGGGCCTCATCGTTCCTGCACAGAATGTTCGTGAGGCTGCTGTGGTCAACAACCTGGAAGTCTATGGCATGGAGAACTTGTCACAAGTCATAGACCTGCTTTCCGGTCGAGAACATTTTGACCCCATGGTCATAGATACCCGCAAAGAGTTCTATGAGCAGCAGACCCGTTTTGAACTTGATTTCTCCGACGTGCGCGGTCAGGAGAGTGTAAAACGCGCCTTGGAAGTGGCTGCTGCCGGTGGTCACAATATCGCCATGGTTGGACCGCCAGGAAGCGGCAAGTCGATGATGGCCAAGCGCCTGCCCAGCATCTTGCCTCCTCTGACACTGGCAGAGAGCCTGGAAACAACGCAGATACATAGCATCGCAGGTAAACTGGGACGTGATGTCTCGCTTATCTCTCAGCGTCCCTTTCGCGCTCCTCATCATACCATCTCACAAGTAGCCCTTGTGGGCGGTGGCTCCTCTCCTCAGCCGGGAGAGATATCACTGGCCCACAATGGAGTACTCTTCGCTGACGAGTTGCCGGAGTTCAACAAACAGACGCTGGAGGTGTTGCGCCAGCCGCTGGAAGACCGCAAGATAACCATCAGTCGCGCCAAATACAGTGTGGAATACCCTGCATCCTTCATGTTTGTTGCCTCCATGAATCCTTGTCCCTGTGGCTACTATGGAGACCCCACCCACAACTGTGTCTGTACGCCCGGCCAGATACAGCGCTACATGAACAAAATCTCCGGACCACTGCTCGACCGCATCGACATCCACTGCGAAATCCAGGCCGTACCCTTCGCCCAACTGTCTCAGATGCAGCCCGGCGAACCCTCGGCCGTCATCCGCGAGCGTGTCATCCGTGCCCGCAACATCCAGACCCAACGCTTCAGTTCCCTTCCTAAGCAGGGAGGGCTGGGCAGGGTTTATTGCAACGCTCAGATGACCGAGCGCATGCTCCACGAGTTCGCCGAGCCCGATGCCGAAAGCCTCGACATGCTCCGCATGGCCATGGAGCGCCTGAAGCTCTCTGCCCGCGCCTACAGCCGCATCCTGAAAGTAGCACGCACCATCGCCGACCTCGCAGGCTCGGAGAAGGTGGAATCCATGCACATCGCTGAGGCCATCGGGTATAGGAATCTCGATAGAGGCGACTGGGCGGAGCGAGGGATATAAGATATAATGTGTTGGATGGTAATATAAATAAGGTATGGACGAGCAGCAGAATATTATCATTTATCGCACGGCGGATGGTCGTGCATCGGTAGCACTCTATGCCAAGGATGGCAAGATATGGCTGAACCAGCAGCAGATGGCAGAACTTTTTGCCACCTCGAAGCAAACTATCAGCTATCACATCATTAACATCTTGAAAGAAAGAGAGTTAGACGAATTGTCAGTTGTCAAAGAATTTTTGACTACTGCCGCTGATGGAAAGAACTACAACGTGGTTTTCTACTCTTTGGAGATGATTATCGCCGTGGGCTACCGTGTTCGGGGAATACGAGGAACCCAGTTCCGCCAGTGGGCAACAGAACACTTGACGGAATATCTCGTAAAGGGTTTCACGATGGATGATGAACGACTGAAGAATCCTGATGGAAGGCCCGACTATTTTGATGAGTTGCTGGCTCGCATCCGCGACATACGTGCATCTGAAAAGCGCTTCTATCAGAAGGTACGCGACCTGTTCAAACTCAGCAGCGATTACGATAAGACGGACAAGGCCACGCAGATGTTCTTTGCTGAAACGCAGAACAAGCTACTTTATGCCGTCACCCATCAGACAGCAGCAGAACTAATAGTTGCCCGTGCAGATGCTAATCAGCCAAACATGGGTTTAACCACATGGAAGGGTAACATAGTGCGCAAAGGTGATATTATCATTGTAAAGAACTATCTGCAAGACAATGAGATTGATTCACTAAACCGACTCGTTGACATCTTCCTGACCAGTGCAGAAGAACGGGTTAAAGGCCGTCGTGACCTGACACTCGACTATTGGCGCAAGAATGTTGACAACCTTCTGATTTTCCAAGAAAAGGACATACTGCAAGGTAAAGGTTCTATATCCAATGCTGAAGCAGAAGAAATAGTTCGCAGTGTATATGACGTATTCAATGCCAAGCGTAAGCAACTCGATGCCCAGATAGCAGATGCCGAGGATTTAAGAATACTGGAGGACTTGGAGAAGAAAATTATAGAAAAAGACAAAAACGATTAAAAATTGCCGAAGCCATCGGCTATCGCAACCTCGACCGCGGCGACTGGGCGGAGAGAGGGATGTAGTATTATTATATGAATAAAGATATGGACGAACAGCAGAATATCATCATCTATCAGTCGGAAGACGGTGTGGTTAGACTTGACGTTAGATTAGAGAACAATACTGTTTGGCTGACACAACAACAAATGGCAGACCTTTACGGGTCTTCACGTACAAATGTGGTTGAGCATATCAAACACATTTACGAGGAGGGCGAATTGGAGGAAGAGGCAACTTGTCGGAAATTCCGACAGGTTCGGCAAGAAGGTAATAGAGAAGTTGCACGTGAGATTCCTTATTATAATCTTGATATGATTATTTCATTGGGGTATCGTGTCCGATCCATCACCGCCACCCGTTTCCGCCAATGGGCAACGGAACGACTGCATGAGTATATCGTAAAAGGTTTTGCATTGGATGATGAACGATTGAAGAATTTGGGCGGTGGCAGCTACTGGAAAGAACTGCTTGACCGCATTCGCGATATTCGTTCTTCGGAGAAGGTGCTGTATCGGCAGGTTCTTGACCTCTATGCCACAGCTGTTGACTACGACCCACGTTCAGACACCTCACGTCTATTCTTCAAGATTGTACAGAATAAACTCCACTATGCTGCTCACGGGCATACTGCCGCTGAGGTTATATACGAGCGAGCTGATGCGGACAAACCTTTTATGGGATTAACAACTTTCAAAGGCGAGCTGCCTTGTTTGAACGATGTGAAGATTGCCAAGAACTACCTATCTGCTGATGAGTTGAAGATTTTGAACAACCTCGTATCCGGATATTTCGACTTTGCTGAAATCCAGGCATTGAAACATCGTCCAATGTATATGGAAGACTATGTTCGCCAACTTGACAACAACATCACTTCTATCGGAGAAGAGCTTTTGACTGATGGCGGCTCCGTTAGTCACGAAGAAGCTATGGAGAAAGCGGTGACAGAATATCGCAAGTACCAAGTGAAGACACTTTCGTCTGTCGAGCAGGCTTACCTGGAATCAATAAAAGGAATTGAGAAAAAGATCAAACGGAAAGGGAGAAAAGCAGATGATAAATAGTATCTGTCATAAATTCCCGGGGTATAAAAACACCACACGCATCGACATCCACTGCGAAATCCAGGCGTACCCTTCGCTGAATTGTCTCAGATGCAACCCAGCGAACCCTCGGCCGTCATCCGCGAGCGTGTCATCCATTCACATCGCTGAGGCCATCGGGTATAGGAATCTCGATAGAGGCGACTGGGCTGAGAGGGGGATGTAAAGGAAAAGTAAATAATCAACAACCTATAACTATGTCAAAACTTAATATCGATCAGAAATCTATCAAAGATTTATTTAGTGACAACAAGGCAGATTTTCTTATTCCTGACTATCAACGTCCTTACGCATGGCAGGAAAAAGAATGTCAAACGTTGTGGGATGATATCTTTACATTCGCATTTCCAGAAAATGACTATTCAAAGTTCAACTCATCGAACGATGAGTATTTCCTTGGCCCGATTGTTACATTCAAGAATGAAGACAAGAAACAGGAAATCATAGACGGTCAGCAAAGGCTTACTACATTAATGTTGCTTCTCCGTGCTTTTTACGAAAAATATGGGAGTATGATGGATCAGCAGTCAATCAAGACGAAAGAGATGATTGAGAAATGCATCTGGAAGACGGATGAATTTGGCAATCCAAACAAGTCGGAGTTGAAAATAGATTCAGAGGTTGCCACAGACAATGAGAAAGAACAGTTCCTCAGAATATTGCGAACAGGTTCTGCTGAAAATAGCGATAAAAGCAATTATGCCACTAACTACAGATTCTTTCAAGGGAAGATCGCTGATTTTCTCAACACGTTTCCCGGCTATTTCTCTTATTTACCCATACGTATCCTGAATAATTGCATTCTCCTTCCTATTGAAGCAGAATCACAAGACACGGCATTGCGTATTTTCTCTACCCTCAACGATAGAGGTAAGCCCTTGTCTGATGCGGACATATTCAAAGCCCAGTTTTATAAATTTTATGCCAGCCAAAATCGAAAGGATGAATTTATTGATAAGTGGAAAGAGCTTGAAGTGTTATGCACTAACTATTTTCATCCTATTTCCGGCACACCTATGGATGAACTTTTTACACGATATATGTACTACGAACGTGCCAAGATGGGGAATAAAAGTACAACAACAGAGGCACTCCGTAAATTTTATGAACGTAATTCGTATGCGTTGCTGAAGAAAGAGGAAACATTTGACAACCTCATTGACTTGGCTAATTTCTGGAAATCAGTTCTTGACGAAGACGTTGATAGATTCTCAGAAAGTGCACTGCGCCGACTCTTTATCTTAAACTATGCACCCAATGGCATGTGGACTTATGCCCTCTCGGTTTACTACATGACCAAACGGGATGATAACGACATGCTTGATGATACAGAATTGTGTAAATTCTTTGATGTTTTGATTGCTTTTATCTGGACTTATGCCTTGACAAATCCTGGTGTTAATGCTTTGCGCACACCAATGTATTCGGAGTTGGTAAATATGACAGAAGGAAAAGCCGTCGTATTTTCAGATTTTAAGTTTGACCGTCAGCAGGTAATTAATATTTGGAATAACTATAACTTCAGCAATATACGTGCAATCACCAAATCCATATTAACATGGTGGGCGATGCAGAATGAAAATCAAAAACGTCCATCATTAGACCGCAAGTTTGAAGTTGAACATATATTTGCTCGTAACCGCCAACAAAACGAACGCTCTTTACATAATGTAAAGAATTTGGAAGCCCTCGGCAACAAAGCATTGCTGGAAAAGAAAATTAACATCCGTGCTTCTGATTATCGATTTGCAGATAAAAAGAAATACTATGAAGGTTTTGTTAATAGTAGGGGACAGCAAAAAGAGGGTACTATTAACGAGGAATTATTACACCTTGCTCATACTATGGTTGACTTTAAAGAGCCTGATATAGAACAAAGAAGTCTCGATATCCAGAATGGGTTTCTTGACTTTTTAATGCGGAATAACTTACTGAAATAACACTGCTTTTCTGAAGTAAATCGGAATATGATCAACGAGATGTACTTCATACTCTGTTACTTGCTGGATGAAGAAAGTCGTATGTAAGTGGTGATGTATGATTATTGACAAGTAGAAGCTTATAAATTGGTATGGCAAACGAGATAGAGAAAAGAAATGAGGCTTTCCTGATTTATCAGGACGACAACGGCATAGCACGGGTCAATGTGCGGTTCGAGGGAGAGGATGTGTGGCTGACAGCGGAACAACTGATGGAGCTATTCGACGCATCGCAGCAGGATGTGAGCTATCACATCAAGCAGATATACGCAGAGGGGGAACAGGACCTAGAACGAACTCACAAAAAATTTTTGTTAGTTCGACAGGAGGGAAACAGGAGTGTACGCAGACAGATGAGCCACTATAATCTGGACATGATTATCGCCGTGGGCTATCGTGTGAAGTCACAGGTAGCAACACGTTTCCGCCAATGGGCTACGCAGCATCTGCATGAATTCATACAAAAGGGCTTTACGCTGGACGATGACAGGCTGAAGGGCAACCGCAGTCGATACTTCCGCGAACTGCTGCAACGCATACGCGACATACGGAGTAGCGAGCGTAATCTTTATCAGCAAGTGACGGACATTTTCGCCACAAGTATTGACTATGACCCCAAGGCAAATCTTACAAAACTCTTTTTTGCAACAGTACAGAATAAACTTCACTATGCAGCTCACCAGCATACAGCCGCAGAAGTGATTTATGAACGAGTGGATGCAGAAAAACCTATGGTAGGCATGACCAATTTCAAAGGTAACTATATCACCAAAGAGGATGTGCAGATAGCCAAGAACTACCTCACGGAACCTGAACTGACCTATCTGAACCTGTTGGTCTCTCAATACCTTGATTTTGCAGAGATACAGGCTTTGCAGCAGATTCCTATGCGAATGGCTGAATGGATAGAGAAACTCGACAGTCTGATGACGCTCTCTGGCCGTCAGCTTCTCGTTGGTAAAGGAAATATCTCGCATGAAGAAGCAAAGCAGAAAGCCATCACAGAATTTGAAAAGTATCGCAAGTTGGAAATGTTGCAATACGAGAGCGACTACGACAGAGCAATTAAAGAACTGATACAAAAAGAGAAAGAGAAGTAAAATATGGCTATCTGCATAAATTCCTCGGAGTATAAAACCGCTGCTTGTATCGACATCCACTGCGAAATCCAGGCCGTACCCTTCGCCCAACTGTCATTGATGACATTTATTCTGGATACAGTATGTTTGGATGGAAAAAAGCATAGCTTTTTTTATAAAGGTTAATTCATAAAAGGTATGGACGAACAGCAGAACATTCAACCGATGCAGTCAGACTTTGAGCAAATCAAGAAGACTGATGCCGACGGAAAGGAGTATTGGAGTGCAAGGGAGTTAAGCCCTGTCTTGGGATATAGCACGTGGCAGAAGTTTAACCGCGTGCTCAACAAAGCGTTGCAGGTGACCCAAAGCAGAGGGATGAATATCCATGAGCATTTTAACCAGACGGTTGAGATGGTTAAGCTTGGATCTGGTACGTTCCGTAAAGTGGACAACTGGCATATGTCACGCTTAGCCTGTCTGATTATCGCAGAGAATGCAGATAGTAAAAAGCCTCAGGTACAAGCAGCGCGACAATATTTCAAGGAGCAAGTCCCTGCCACTGAACTTGTTGAGAATCAGATTGCTTCGAGAATCCTACTCTATAAGACAAATCAAGGCGAGACACATATTGAAGTTGTGTTCAACAGCGAGACGTTCTGGCTCACGCAAAAACGAATGGCTGATTTGTATGGGGTGGATGTGAGAACTGTAAACTATCATTTGAAAGAGATTTTCAATAGCGGAGAACTGAAAGAGCGGTCAGTTATCCGAAAAATTGGGATAACTGCCGCTGACGGTAAGAACTATGACACGATGCTTTACAACCTCGATGCCATCATTGCTGTAGGTTACTCGTCTTTCCAATGCATTCCTTGATGTAGCAGAGGACAGGGCAGACCGCCAGTTAATCATGACGATGGCAGACTGGAAGAAAGAACTGGAGAGATTTCTTGGATACTACCGCTATGACATTCTGGAGAATGTAGGAACCATATCTGCTGAAGAAGCCAAAGAAAAGGCGTATGCTGAGTATGACAAATTCCGTATAGTACAAGACCGTGAATATCTTTCTGACTTTGACCGGGAAATCAAAAAGTGGCGTGAAAACGGATTGTTTGATGACAATAGTTAATAGGTATGACAGTAAGTATTAAACGAAAAGCGGACCCTAAAATCTCCGACCGCGGCGACTGGGCGGAGCGAGGGATTTAGAATCCTATAGTTATAGTTGTGTATTAGAGGTTTAAACATAAATAAAGGTATGACTAAGTTCAATCAGATAAAACTCTTTGAAGAGAAAAAGGTACGCGCCGTGTATGATGACGTGGAAGAGAAGTGGTACTTCTCGATAGTTGACGTTTGTGGAGTGCTAACGGAAAGTAAGGATGCCACAGCGTATTGGCGCAAGCTGAAACAAAGGCTTAAAGAAGAGGGTAATGAAACCGTGACAAATTGTCACGCTTTGAAACTTCAAGCTGCTGACGGCAAGATGCGAAAGACGGATGTGGCTGATACAGAACAGCTTTTCCGACTGATTCAGTCCATTCCTTCACCTAAGGCCGAGCCGTTTAAACAATGGATGGCTCAAGTGGCAGCACAAAGACTCGACCAAATGCAAGACCCAGAATTGGGTATCCAACAGTCACTTGCTGACTACAAGCGTTTGGGCTACTCAGACAATTGGATTAACCAACGTCTGAAGTCTATTGAAATACGCAAAGACCTTACTGATGAGTGGAAACGGCATGGGCTGGAGGAAGGTGTACAGTTTGCCACACTGACCGACATCATCTACCATACTTGGGCAGGCATGACAGCACGGGAATATAAGAAATTCAAGGGACTAAAAAAAGAGAACCTGCGCGACAACATGACCAATCGCGAACTGGTGATGAACATGTTGGCAGAGCTTTCTACCAAGGAAATCTCCGAAAGTCAAAATCCTGAATCGTTTGGAGACCATATGGACGTAGCTCGTCAAGGTGGTGAGATTGCCCGCAACGCCCGCATGGAACTTGAAGCCAAGACAGGCAAACCTGTAGTATCGCCCCTCAATGCGAAAAAGGGTCTGTTATTAAATAAAGACAACTATAAAGAAAAAGAAAGTGAGTAATGGCTACGATAACAATATACTTAGGCCGCCCGCGCCTACAGCCGCATCCTCAAGGTGGCACGCACCATCGCCGACCTATGCTAAGGATGGCAAGATAATTAAGGAAAAAACATTTGGCTGTTTACCTATTTCTCACTATCTTTGCAACATCTACAAAGAAAGTTTTCGATGGTACAAAACAACATCCTTTTCAAGACATTAGATTGGCTTTGGCAGAATTGGAAGTACCGTGGCAAATGTCGCGTGAGCTACTCTGGGCATTTACAGAGCGGAACCGTCTGCGAGGGCATGAATAAGATCGGTGAAAAAACAAAGTTCAAAGGCCGAATGGGACTTGGAACTTATATAGGAGGAGATTGTGTGCTCAAGGCTGATGTGGGTCGTTTTACCAGTATTGCTCCGGGTGTAACCTCGGTGGCGGAGCGTCATCCCATCAAGTCACCCTTTGCAACCACGTCGCCCTTCTTCCATAAGAAGGATATCAGTTTTGCCCAATCTTTTGCAACAGAAGACATGTATCAGTCCAGTGCCTATTATGATTCGTCTCGAAAGATTCATGTGAAGATAGGCAACGATTGCTGGATAGGGCAGGGAGCTCTGCTTGTTGGCGGGATTTGCGTGGGCGACGGAGCGGTCGTGTTGGCCCACGCCGTCGTGACGAAAGATGTGGAGCCCTATGCTATTGTGGGAGGAGTTCCCGCCCGTGTCATCGGCTATCGTTATGACGAGGAAACCATCCGCTTCCTACTCAAGCGCCAGTGGTGGAATGAGTCTGAAGCGTGGCTTCGTGAACACTGGCGATTGTTGACCGATATCGAGAGCCTCAAGAAAATATAGTAGAGCTACTCAATAAGCATTCTTGTCGTGCACGAAGATGCTCTTGACGGTCATCCAGATGATGCGCAGGTCAAGCCAGATGCTCCAGTGCTGTATATACCAGATGTCTCTTTCCACACGACCTTCCATCTGCCATTGATATTTGGTTTCCCCGCGGAAGCCCGTCACTTGAGCCCATCCGGTGACGCCCGGCTTGACGAAGTGGCGCACCATATACTTGTCAATCAGGTGTGAATACTGTTCCGTATGCGAGAGCATGTGTGGCCGTGGCCCCACGATGCTCATGTCGCCCCGCAGCACATTCCAGAACTGGGGCAGTTCGTCGATGTTGGTTTTTCTCATGAAGTTGCCAAAGGCAAACTTCCTCGGGTCGTCCTCAGTGGCTTGCACCCGGTCGGCATCGTTGTTGACATGCATTGAGCGGAACTTGTAGCAGTAGAAGTCGTGACCCACCAGTCCGGTGCGTCGCTGGCGGAAGAAGACAGGGCCGGGGCTCTGCTTCTTGATGATACAGGCCACGACGGGGAAGATGATGGCGCAGGGTATCAGGAAGATGATGGAAAGGATGATGTCAAAGAATCTTTTGATCACTTTGTTGAGTGGATCCTCCAGTGGGCTGACGTATGTAGAGAACACCTGATGCTCGCCGAAGAGCGTCGGTTCAAGGTTCAGCAGCTCTGTTGATACTGGAACATAGTAGAACTTCACCATCCTCTGCGTACAGAGTTGTGCCGTACGTTCAATCACGTCTTTCTCCTTCCGTGATATACACAGATACAGTTCGTTGCCTAACTGTAGCTTGTCAGGTGTCTCCAGTAGTCTGACGAAGTCTTCTGTACTCCCTTTGCAGTTTCGACTCTCGTTTGAACCGTAGTAGGCATTAATTCTGTATCCCCACGACGCATACTGCTCCATCTCCCTGTGTATGAGGTGAAGCTCCTTGTCGTCGCCCACCAGTGTTACGCTTCGGGTGTTGTATCCCATTCTTCTTAACTTCTTCAGCAGCCAGCGTTCCAGGAATCGGGAGAGGATGATGGTCATCAGCAGTATGGCACTAATCATAATCAGTGGCACACCTACCTTCGACGTGAAGTGGATAGAGCGCATGAGCAGGTAGCTCGTCACAACCTGTGTTATGGTCAGCAGTGTGGAGCGTCTCAGTATGGTGTCGATGCCAATGTTGCGCAGGTGTATGCGAGTAGAAAAGAAATATTCTGCTGCAACCATCGCCATGGTGTTTATCATCCAGAACATCATCTCCTTGTCATCATCCCATTTGATGAAGGAGGGAATGACGTTCACAATATGAGTGAACACATACAGCAACGTCCACAGTATGACAAAGTCGGTAGCGACGACGCTCCATTTGATGAGGTTGTTTGTCAGGTTATTGTTTCTCATTGTTCAAGATGATTCACAAAAGTTTTTTATATTCTGTTGGTAAGGCAATAACACAGGTTGGCCCATCTCCTCCACAGGTAGTGATAGAAGCGGAAGACCGGCTCGCACAGACATTCCGAGGGGAAATAGAGCATCAGTCGCAGGTCAAAGCGCAGACGCATGATGTTCCTTCTCAGTTTAGACTCCCATTTCGGAATCTTCTGTCCGGGCTTGCGTTTCTTGTTCGCTGAGCTGTAGCGTCCGAAGTTGCCCCTTATCAGGATTTCCTTTGCCAGCATGCGCCCTAAGCGTTCGTTGGGCTTCGCAATCATGTATTTCTCATCCATGCCCAGCATGCTCTTCATCACCCACATCATGGCTTCGGCAATCTTCTCCAGCCCCAGGTGCCGAAGCGTCTTCTCCATGTCCTGCTTGTCTTTGATGGCCAGTAATACATAGTAGTAGTCGATGATATGTCTCAGTCCAACCCCCTTGTTCAGCACATGAGTGTAGAGGTGGACCAGTTGGAACACGGCATTGAACTCTGGCGTGGGCACGGCTACGGTTCCGGCATTGTCGGGTAGCTCCACACGGTTTTCGAACTGAACGTCAGCCTGCTCCAGAAACCATTTCTGAAGTCTGTGGTTATGAACGAAGTTGTTCATGAACGAAGGCCGGTAGTGTATCTCCGTTTCAATATTGTCGAACTTTCCGAAGTCTATATGATGATAGGCGGCCTTCTCCTTGGGCTTGATGCTCCTCACATACTTGATGATGCTTCTGACGGGATGTTTCGTGCCATTGGCACCAACCATCCATACATCGATGTCACCCGGCGTCCTGCTGTAGGCGTTCGGGTAGAGCAGGTTGTTGCCCTGTCCTTTCAGGAGACAACATCTGAAACCCTCTTTCTCCAGCTGTTGGAGCAGTTTGGCAGAAGCCATGTTGATGGCCTTATTGTCTTTTTCAATCTGCACCATCCGGAAGAGCCATCTTGCCAAGACTTCCCAGGGTGGCTCTATGTCGTGCTTCTTGAGTTGTCTGACACCCTCCATCGTCACGCCCAGAATGGCCTGCTTGAACGAAAAGCTATACAGCGAGGCCCAATCCTGGTCGTCCATCTCCGGTGCCTTGAAAGAAACCGGGTCCATGGAGAATCGGATGAAGGAAAGACATTTGTCTATCGTACTGTTGTATCTCATGACTTACTGTCAGTTCTGTTTTCTATAAATGTTTGTATGGAATGAATCAGGCTGGTTGATGCAAAGTTGCCAATACGCTGTAAGGGTTTCAGGTGTCCTTTTCTCAACAGGTTTTTCAGTTCCTCCTCGTCCATGGCTACATACACGCTACCCTGTTCCTTGAACTTCCGTGCTGTCGCCAACTGGTGCTCGTTGCGATGTTCGCCCAATGCAGCAATGCGTGGGAAGATGATGATAGGCTTATTCTTCTGAAGGGCCGACAAGATGCTCCCCATACCGGCATGCGATACGATGAGGCTCGCCTTGTCAAAAATCTTATTGAACTCATCGGGAGCAATGAAATCAATGGCTTTGATGTTCTTAGGCACAAATCCACACTGAGATACCTGTGCTACAACATCTTCGTTTAATTCGGGAGCCACCTCGTCAACGATTCTGATGAGGCGGTCGAAGGGAAGTTGCGTACCAATCGTGACAAAGATTCCGGAAGCAGACTCTTTGTCCGTACTTTCAGGAGTAGTGGCCTCTGTTTCCTTTTTATTCGGTGATGTGTCAGAAGCCATGGCTTTCCCAAGAATGTTTCCCGCATAGATAATATTGCCGTTAGCAAGATCTTTCCATTGTGTGTAAGTCCTTGAAGCGATTTTAGAAGCCAGGCGTCCGCTCAGTGATAAGTGTTCAGCGTTGGCAATACTGTCAATCCAGATGGTTTTCCTTCTCAGTATCCATCCCACAAAAAGAAACACTAACCCAGGCGCTGCTCCCGTTGTCATGATGGCATCGGGTTTCTCTTGCCATACCAGTCGAATAGTCTTGAAAAACGATAATACATGTTTCCAAACATCAGTTCTGCTAAAGTCCTCCGTTTTGAAAAACGGCTGTCCCTCCACCATCGTTGCACATTTTTGATGTGTCGAGACATATACCATTTCAAAATACTCTTCCAAGGGCCTTGCTATTCGTAGCAACTGCACCCAATGTCCACCTATCGAGGCCACTGCCATTACTTTCTTCTTCATGAGGTTTCAGCGTTTTTATCTATGGGTAATTTGACAAAATCACCAAGCTTGTCAAGGAACTCCTGGGTGAAATGACTCATATATCCGCCACTTGAGGAAAAGGTCATTTCTCCGAAATAGACGTGACCATCCACTTCATAGAGGTCAATCCTCACTTGTGGGTGTCCTGTCGATAGTACTGAAGCCATCTTCAACATGCTTTCAAGACAAGATGGCCGAGGTATCGGTCTTTGCTCCTTTTTATAGTGTGCGGAATATTTCAGGAATTCAGGATGACAACGCCACTGTGTGTCGTAAACCCCTATTTCTGCATAGTACTTGTCGTGTCTGTTGCTGTAGCATACGATGAATGCAGGCACTCCGTTAAAGCTCCATATTTTGTAGTCTATGAGCGAATCAGGCCCATCAGGTCGCATACTGCCTTGTAACAACTGCTCAGCAATGATGCAAGGAGTGATGAGAGAGTAGTGAGGCTCGCCTGTCTTTGTGCCGTAAGTTTTCTTCATGATAGAACGGAAATGAGCCATCATTCGTTGCTTGTCCATCAGGCTTTTGTCTTTGCATATCACCACATCGCCGCTGCCGTTGTTACTTTTCATTACGAACTGTTGGGGAAGACGGTCCCAGTCTATTTGTTCCACATTGTCCCATTTCCCGATGAGAGGAATGAGGCTGTCTTCAAAACCCTTTTCGCTGATAAAGGAGCGAACGCGGTATTTGTCGCTGAGGGTCGGCCATAGGCTCGTGTCTCCATAAAACTTCATCCAGTTGATTTTCTCGTTCAGATCCTTTGGATGCTCGAAGTTCGGCCATCGGTGCAGCTTATAGAAAAACTTCATCCGGGCCACCCTGATGGGAGTCAGTATTTGTAGCTTTACCAGCAGATTAACAAAAAACAGAATAGTTGCCTTCATTTCTCAATAAGTCCTATACTTTTCAAATAATTTGTTTCATCGTTGTTCTTTTAGTTTCACCGCCCTCTGTATGACCCAGCGATGGCTTTCGCATTGCAGGTTGTTCAGCCAGTGTTCTTTCTTAAGAAGTCCTCTGCCAAGCAATCCCTCTGCAAGTCCTTTTACAAATCCTATAGAAAAGGGATTATGTATCAATCCACCTCGTGAGAATTGGTTCATATAGTGTGGCAGCAGTTGCAATACAGACCTATTCACATAATCCATATAATCACCCTCCTTGCTTAACACCATGTTTATCCGGTTCAGATAAGCATTAAATTCGTCTGAAGTATTGTCGCTGATATATCGTGTTTTTGCATCGAAAACGATAGGGCGTATTGTCATTCGGATTTCTTTCTGCTTGTCAAGGTCCAGTATGCAGCAAAGGCTGTTATACCAATTTTGGGGGACTACCTTTTTCCCACGTCTGTCAAAGCAGAAATTTCCCAAGCTATAGCAAACAGGTTTGCCATGATAAAACTCCCATCCTTGTGGCACATGAGGATGACTCGCTATTACTGCGTCTGCACCCAGTTCTATCCATCTTTTGTATCTTTCTCTCCATTCTGGCAGTGGCTGCTCCAAAAACTCCACGCCACAATGGGCTATCACAATCAAAAAATCGCAACAATCCCCTCCATGTTGGATGGCTTTCTCAAAATCAGGTGCAAGGGCCCATGCTGTTCCCAGATTATCCTTGCTTGTTGCATCTGTCAGCGTGCCAAACTCGCAATGTGTGCAAGCAAGGAAACCAACCTTCAGCCCGTCTGCAGTTTCTACAATTTTCAATCTGTATGCATTCTCCCATGTTCCACATCCTATCACGCTGGCTTTCTGAAATGCCATCATTGTGGCGTTCATTCCTTTTTTGCCAAAATCCATTGCATGATTGTTGGCCATGGATACCAAGTTGAATCCATATCTCTCAAGCCATTCTGGAGAATCGGCGCACTGTGAGATATTTGGCCCGCTTTTGCGTATTGGAATTCCGATGCATGTTATAGGTGCTTCAAAATTTACGATGTTGACATCGCTTTTGTTAAGCAAATAAGTCAGATCGCCCGAAAGACTCAACCTGTCTGTTTTATTTGCTTTGAAATCACCCCATATTGTCACTCTTGCCATAAAAAATAGTTCTATTCAATAAGTCCAATACTTTTCAGATACGCTTCCGTCATCACGTTGTCGGCCTGATATTTGGGTGCTTCAGCCCTTGCGTTCTTTCCCATCAGATTCATATCAATCTTTCCGGTCAGACAATCTTCCATCACTTGCCGTAGAGCTTCCACATGATGTACTGGGAATATCAAACCAGTCTTGCCATTGATGATACTATCTGCATTGTGCCCCCAGTCTGATGCCAGTACAGGAAGTCCGGCAATAAAAGCATCAATAAAAACGCCTGCAAAGCCTTCACCACGCCAGAATGAGGGAAACAGCATGGCATCGTATGTCGCCAACTGATCATACCCCTCTTTACTTTTCAAATTCAGTAGTCCGTAATAATTGACATTACTAAGAGACTCAACATGTTCTTCAAATACTGTTTTGTATCCAGCATCCACTTTTCCATAAAAATCAACGGTAAACTTATCGGAATAACCCTGCTCATTCAGTAGTTTTACGGCAGTCATGATATAGTTACACCCTTTATCTGCCATGATACGGCTGAGGAATACGAAACGTAACTTGTCACTCGACTTCCTGTTTGCAATCGCTTTCTCTATATCCGGATAATATGTAATGGGTTTGAAGTTGGACACCAATCTGGCATTGATAACTCCTGCGGACTCTAACTCTGCTATCATGCCCTTACATTGCACAAGATTGTATTTCACATAATTGAAAACGTCTGCTTGATACCTGCCTTCTTGAACATATTTTCCAAATGCACCACCCACAACCCAATGAATAATATCACGCTTAATACGCAGTTTCTTAAATGCTTTAAGCTGGGCGTAAACGTTCTTTGCGGACGTAGAGAAAATAATCGTCGCTTTCGGTTGGCTGATTAAAGCCCATAAAGCTTGCAGATATATCCACGGGTGGCGGTTCTTCGCGTAGAAGTCCAATACCGTCACCTTGCAGTACTTTTTTAGTTCTGCAATGATGTATTGGTTCTTGGTGGTCTCACCATCAATGGGCGGCTTGCCTGTTCGGACCCAGCCGACAAATAACACTTTCTTCATACAGTTTTCATTTTTATAATAGTAGCGGGCACACCTGCAACGACGGCATTATCAGGAACGTCTTTGTTGACCACCGCACCAGCCCCAATGGTTACGTTGCTGCCAATAGTAACAGGACCGAGGATAATGGCACCTGAGCCGATATAACAATTATCTCCTATTGTTATTGGACAATCTCTTTCAGGTTTTTTTTTCCCTAACAGCACCATAGGCATAACCGAACAATTCCTTCCAATTCGTGATGTTGGTCCAATCCTGACAAACCCTTGGTGGCGAGGAAAGAAGCCTGAGCCAACAGTATTTGGCATAATATATAGGTTAGACTTCAGTTTCAGCCGTCTGTAGTTCCACCACCAGAGAAGGTGGGGAAGCATTTCGAATATGTTTCGTTTCTTATTCAGGTAGTACTCATGATGGCGCAATGCCACCATGAAAGCCCTAATATAGTATTCATCACTGCGTGTGAGCCACTTTATAAAAAGCCGATTGGGTTTTCCGTAGATCTCTTGGTCGGCCTTCAGATAGGCTCGGAGGTCATCTGTTGTTTGTATCATAATTATTTTATATGCGTCTGTTTCATCTTCAGTATCACGGTAAGTAGCCACCGCAGTGACTTATACGATTCAGAGAGCAGAAATCGTCGTGTCAACCGCAGATAGAATGTCTTTGGCTGGGCTGTTTGCACTATCATGCGTATGGTGGGATCGCCAGCCGCCTCTGTAAAGTCCTGCTTCCTGCCCACCATCTTCTGTAAGTAAGAATAGATGCGGACGCGGAAGAACCATTCTGCCATCTCTTGCTTTGGAAAAGACAGGTTCCACTTCTGATAAAGCGACCTGTAATCATTATATAACAGAACGATCGTTTTATAGTAGTCCGCTTCTACTTTACCAATGGATTGCTTCACAAACTGGCGATAATAGTATCCGCTGTATGCTATAAGGGCCAGCGAGTGAATATGATTGTAATAGCGATGGTTGAAGACGATGTCCTGCGAACGCCGCAATGAGGGGAACTCTACTTGGTGCGCCCGAATAATCGACATCTTATAGAGCTTCTGCGTGGGCGCGCTGACCACTGCCTCTCGAAGCATCCGCATGAAAGCCAGTCTTACCTGCTGTTGTCCCATAATGGTCTCTTCTGCATAATGCCGAGGAATGATTTTTATCACCTTTCCTCGTTGGTCACACTGTGCAATGATGCGTCTTGATGCCACCAGGTCGTAGTCTCCCTCCTGCTGGGCTTCATAGAGTTTCTCTAACAACTCTGGCTCTATCCAGTCGTCGGGGTCAACAAACATCACATATTCACCCTGGCAGTGTGCCAACCCTGCATTGCGGGCCGGACCGCTGCCCGCATTCTCCTGCCAATAGACGGCGAAGCGGTTGTCTTTCTTGCAAAACTCCTGAGCAATCTCGTACGAACCATCTGTGGCACCATCGATGATGATGATGACCTCAATGTTACGATAGGTCTGAGCAGCAACGCTCTCTAAACATTGCTGCAGGTACTGTGCTACGTTGTAAGTGGGCAGTACCACACTGATGAGGGGATTATTCTTCATACTTCTTTATACTGCAAACAAATCGTCCATAGTTATTTCGTTCTGTACCATATTATAGTAGGTGTTGCGGGCAACACCATTCGTCGTTACCATCACAAGATGTGTGGTGCGTTTGTCATTTGACAATTCTTGATAGGCCGTAAGTTTGTTTTGCAGTTCCTTAGCATAGTCCTTTTCTATGGTGAAAATGCCGGAGGAATGCTTCATCTCGCATACGTCAGTAAATCCGTCAGCACGTTGCATGACTAAGTCAATCTGTGCCCCGCGATATTCTTTTGTCCCACGAGCAAACCATGAACACACGTTGGTCTGCACGCCTGAGATGCCAAGAGCTGCCTTTATCTGCGGAATGTGCTGCAGACATACACGCTCAAATGCATGACCCTTCCATGCATGATGTGAAGCAGATGTAAAAGTGTTCGACCAATAATGCTCGTCGCTGAAGGCATTCTTTTTGATGCAGTGGTAATAGAACAGCGTATAGTTGTCTATCAACTGATACATTGCATTTGTTTCTGCCGTATCAGCAGATGCAAACCGGCGGACAAATCCGCATTCTTCCAGTTCCTCCAATATGGTAGAGAAGGTGCCTCCGTCGGAGAGTTTGCTTGCCGTGAGTATCTCTTCTCTTGTCATACCCGACTTCTTGCCATCGCTCAGGCATTGAATCACCTTCAGGTAGCTTTCTGGGCGTCTAAAGAGAACGGCGTAGAGCGCTTCGAATTCATCTCGTAGTTGTGCGGTCTCTGTAAAGAACAACTGATCAACATTCTGTGCCACGCTAAGACCTTTTCTCAGGAAGTTCCAATAGTAGGGTATGCCGCCCAGTATCATATAAAGTTCCAGCACATCCTTCCGTCCCATGGCAAGATTGGAACCATGTGCAAAGAGTTCACACTCACGGAGCGTGAAGGGTACGAGCTTGATGCGATTCGTCAGCCTTCCACGAAGACCGCCTTTGTCCTTTAGGAGTTTTTTGCTGATCCATGAAGTGGCGCTCCCGCACACAATCAGCACAATGTCCTTCTCACGGCGTGCCGTAGCCCATCCGTTCCAGAAGTTTTCTATTGCCCCAATCAGATTGCTCTTGGGAGTGTCCATCCAAGGGAGTTCGTCGATAAAAATCACCTTCTTTCCTGCCGGAGCCCTGTTTGTGAGCACTTTTAGCAGTTCAAAAGCCTCTATCCATGTTTTGGGGGTTGGACACTTTGTCATGCCGGCAGCCAGCAGCGAGTTGCGGAATGCCGTCAGTTGCTGTCGTAGCGTCCCCTTGGCTACTCCTGTATGCTGAAAACAGAAGCGGTAGTTGAATGTCTCACGGATAAGGTAAGTCTTCCCCACACGCCTTCGCCCATACACAGCACAAAACTGCGGCTCATCTTTTTCAAGAAGTTCCAGCAGTTCACGTTGTTCTTTCTCTCGTCCGATAATCATAACAGATACAGTAAGAATGGATTTCCGCTGCAAATATAGTGAAAAAACTTTTATAACCAGCGGAAATAACCATTTTTTATCGTTTTCCGCTAAAAATAAATGTCTTTCGCGGTATTTTAGTCTATTCCTGCTGCTTTTAAGAATTCATCGAACGAGGAGAATTTTGCTTCATGGTGAGCCTTGTAGTGTTCGTAGGCAGGTCCCAACTGGTGCTTGAAAGGAATACCTGGGTATTTGTCTATGTCCTTGCCACTGACGAACCAGACAAAACTCTCTCTGAAATCAGTAGGAACAGGACGGCGGTGGTATCGTTCTGCAATGCCTCTGGCAAACTCAAATGATTCTTGCAGAGCTTTCTCTTTCCTTTTTTCATAATACTCATCAAGTGTACAAACCACTTTAGCCGGCACACCTACTGCCACAGAGTTGGCAGGAATGTCATGGGTAACGACCGAGCCTATGCCGATGATGCAATTATCTCCGATAGTCACGTTCTTCAATACCCGTACATCTCGTGCAAACCATACATTATTGCCTATGGTGATATGTCCGTTGCTCGGCAAGTAATCGTGGTATTTCAACCTGAACACTTTGGCTGAAGCATCGTGGGCAATGAGTCGGTTGTTGTAGTTAAACCGTACATTCGAACCAATAGTAATCAGGTGTGCACGCTGCAGGTCGATACCGAAGGTCTTCGGGTCACGGATAAAAGTGTTTTCACCAATAGTGACACCTTTCTTGCGCAGATAGTCTATAAAGGAAGAACTATTGCGCTTAATCCACCATAGCTTTATTTTTTTAAAAATCTTCATAACTTTCTAATAATTTAGATGCGATGATATTTGCTGACCAATATTTCATGGCATACTCATAGTTCTCTTCTCCTTTTGCAGTGTCATTCAAGGCTTTGTGTAGGGAATCTGCTGCTGTATTTATACTCTTGGGGTTAAAGGAGTAATTACCTGTCTGTCGAAGTATCTCCCCAACGTTCCCAACATCAGGACCCACCACCACCCGTCCGGCATGGAAGGCCATAGGCAGGTTGCCGGAGTTGAGAATGTCCAAACGCTGAATCAGCACCACATCGGCAGCTCGGAAATAGCACTGCATCAAGTCATCGGGGATGACCTCGTTGCTGAAGTGAATGCCAGCCAACTTATACCTCATCGTATGGTATAGCCTATTTACCAACTTCTTCGGGTTCCAAGTGTGCAGTGTTTCCCGATAGAAGCCTGGCATCAGGAATAAAGCCTCACCCCCAGCCCCTCTCCCAAAGAGAGGGGAGTTGTTACATTTGTTCTTGATGTTTAAAACAAATTGCCTTTCCTTATTATTGCGGAACTTGCCGAAACTAAGAATGATTTTCTTGTCTTGTGGCAGATGTAGCCGCTGTCGTGCTTCCTGTTGTGAAACAGAGAAGGTGAACACATTATTATATATATGGTGGGGCACAACGACATGTCGGACATCGGGATATTGTGCTTGCAGCAACTCACAGCTATAATGACCCAGATGCACAATCGTATCAGCATGGCTGCAAAGGACCTCATAAAGGTGTCTGATAGCTTCGTCCTTTTTGGTATGAGGCTTCAGGTTGTGGCAGGTGTAAAACACTTTCACTCCATGCGCTTTCAGCCATTCCAGTCTATCTCTCACCCTCGCGATAATCGTGTCTGTGTAGGTCTTGAAGATGAACTCCGGCCACTGGAAGTGGACAATGTCGCAAGAGAGCACCTCGTCAGTCCAGAGCAGCTCCAGTCCATAGACGACCTCACAGCCCTGTGCCTCCAGCGCTTTGTCTAATGACGAGACGAAGTGGTTGATGGTTCGCTCCGATGGCTCCTTGACGACAAAATAAATCTTCATCTGCATGAGTTCAATGTTTTATATAGTTTTCTGTGTGAACAAACGAAGAAAGCAATCAGCAATTTTTCGTTACTGTGCCCGTGCGTCTTAAAGAATGACGAAAAGACTTGCCAAAAACACTTCCAACCGACCCTATTCTTATATTCCAACATTTTTCGGATAAAGATGTCCCTATTTGTCTGGTAGATGTCTGGCTTATCTTCAAAGAACGAGTGTGCCCAAACAAGAAAATTGCTTTCCGATATTAACTTCCGCTCGGCTACCATACGTGATTTATCGGGGGTGATATTCTGAGAACTTCGTCTCCAACACACTTTAGCCTCTGAAATCCGACACATGCCTTTCTCTTTGGAAAAGATGCACCAAGTGGCTACATCGCTGCCCCAGGCCAAGTCGAAGTTCTTAAAGCCGCCTGTCTGTTGGTATGCCTTACGCGAGAAAACATTTTCAACCACATAGCTGCGATAGCGTCCCGATGTCTTGCCCTTGTAATAGTCGTATGCACTCAGCACTTGTGGATATTCGGGCAGATGCTTCGTCACTTCGCCTTTCTCGTTGATTTCGTTGACATCGAAATGATACAGGTCGTAGGCGCCATCGGTCGCCTCAATCTGTCTCAGCAAAGCCTCCACGCACTTTGGTTCCATCACGTCATCGTCAGAGAACAGCCAGATGTAAGGCTCGTCGTGACTCATGGCGATGCAACGCTCCCATTGGGCCACGAGGTCGCGCCCTCCAAGATTGCTGTCGAAACGTTGATAAACCAAATCAATCTTGTCACGATATTGCTCAACAATCTCGCTGATGGGCTCAGGGCTGTTGTCATTACCCACATAAAGCGTAAAGTCCCGACATGTCTGGGCGGCTATGCTGCCGAGCGCAGCCGGCAGGAACGTGGACTTATAGGCAGGGATGATGATGGCAAGAGATTTCATTATATATTAGAATTTTTTATTACCCTGGATTTTTCCTTGTTGATGTATAAGTCGCAGTAATATAGCAGGAAGCACCAAAATAAAGTTTGAAAATTATTTGCGAATGGAAAAATCATCATGGATGGTATTGTTGAAAAAATAGCAAAGAGGCGAATATATGGGGGTAATATGTGACGCTTCTTCCAAACTATATCTATTAATAAAGCATAGCATATAGGTACATATATAATTCCAAACTTCCACATCATTCCGATGAAGCCAACGTCATTAAGATAATAGTGATAATTGTCGCGAAGATTGTCTTGAAATTGGGCAAATGCTCCAGAAAAAGCAACGCCATGCCCCAAGAACATTGCTGATATTGAAGAAAAAGTGTCTTTCCAAAAATAATTTGCTGCAAGTATCCTAATGTAGCTATCAGACAACTCGTCTTCGGTTTTTGCTACAAACTCACCAAATAGGAGGTCATAGTAATAGTACAATATTATTGCGATTAATAAGCCAATTATCCACATCCATATTTTCTTGTTAGTTTTATTATTGAAATAAGATGCGAAAAGTGTAAGTAAGGATGAAAAGATGAGTTGTCGAGTTAGCGTCAGGTAAATTGAAACTAATAAGAGAATGATAGGTATAAGTTTTTTGTTTTCCATTTTTTCCTGCCAATCGCACCAAAAAGCAAATACGAGGATGGTAGCTATGTAGCCAACATCCCCCATTCTAAATCTCCACAAACCATTACGATTATCTGTGATTTCATCATTGATATCTAAATCATCAAGATTTCCACTAACTCCAAATAAAACATGTGGATAGGTGAATTGTTGTATAATCTGAACACCTAAGAAAAAGATAGAGATAAAAAAAAGTGCCTTCAAAAAAGAACCTTCTTTTATTTTATATCGGTGGAGAAAAAAGTAGAAAAACCATAATAGTGAAGGTGATGTTCCTTTGAAGCCATCAAGAATTGGCTGGCCAAACTCATGGTATGAATAAATAATAGAGACAAAGGGTATTAAGGCTAGTGCGAGTATATAAAAACGAAAATTCGTTATGTTCTTTGGGGTGGTTGAAAATATATAATATAGTCCAAGCCCAAGGCCCATATATCTAAACAATTTATTTGTTTCCAATGTCCAATCAACATACTTAAATCCATTAAGTGATATGGCAAAAAGAAAGATTATTATAATTATTTGCAAGGTATTCCCCTTTCCTAATGCAGATGTGAGTGACTTGTTTCCAAACATAATTTTGTCTTTTGTGTTTTTTATAACATGAAAAGGGCCATTGTATTTCTTCCTTTCTTTAATTGATGAAAAGAATAAGTACCCGCTAAAGGTATAATTACCCCACAAAGCAAATAGAGTACCCACCAGCCTTGTCGGGCGTACTCTTCGATGACGGGAAATTCAGAGAGTTGCTTGATAGGTAGCCCATAGAGAGCTATCAACAACAAAGAAACCAATTTCAGTGAGAGAAAATGCCAGGTGAGTATCTCCATAGTATGGTCGCCTGTGAAAATCAGGAAACTAATCACGCAGTTCTTACCTTTGGCAATCCATTCACTCAGGTGGAACACTGTAAGTGTCAAGAGTATGGCAGAAACATAGTATGGCATCACTTTCCAGAATTCATAATCGTGCATTGAAGTAAGCCACAAACGAGCACCTATCACCATCAGGACCAATGCAACGGCATTGATAACTATATTTCGATGCCACGTCCAGTTATGTTTTTTATATAGATGGCCTGTGTAGATGATGGCGGCAGCAAAGAATTCGCGCGTGCCAATTTGGAAATAGGGCATTCTCCATTTGAAATATGACAAAAGAATTGCCACAGACAGCAAGATAAGCGTACCCCACCAGCGGCCTCGCAGCACCTTTACTGCCAGATAGAAAATGAAAGAACCTACAAATAGCAGTTTTATGAACCAATAACCACCTAACAACTGTTCATGCCCACTCATCTTTGTGATAATAGAGAGACCATGACTCAAAAAGTCTGAAGCCGAGTAAAGAGCGGATGTCTTCCCACGATAGCCAAACTCATCGCTATAGATATTGGCATAGAAGCAGATGTTATGAATCAAAAGGAAGAACAATGACCACTTCAAGTAGGGCCAGTAAATACCTGTGACACGTCTTTTAGAATAGGCTCGTGCGTCATCCAGGTATTTCTCTTTGAAACAATAGCCGCTCATAAAGAAGAACAAAGGCATCACAAACATTATGAGCCAGTCCTGCAAGAGTTGAGGACATCTTGAATGTGCCATGACAACAAGTATGATGGCAATCGCCTTCGCTATTGTTACGCTATGATCTCTCATTTCTTTCGTTTCAATATCTTAAGGTAAAACTCTCTGTCTTCTTTGGTTGACAATAGCAGCCAGGCAGACATATATATGATTGTAAAGGCCATGCCTTGAACAAAGAAATTTGCCCAATGGCTTTCGAACTGGGGGAGCAAACGGCAGGCAAAATAGCCGATGACACCGAGCAGGACGTATGGCCCGAAGGAGTAATAGATAACCCGCCATGAACTGATGTTCATCTTCACAGGCCAGTAATACAGGTAATAGAACAGCATCTGGACGGAGCCATAGACCGCAAAACCGATGACAACACCACCCACCTGATACTCAGGAATCAAGAACCACGAAGTGACAAGGCCGAGTATGGATGCCACAATGCTGCTATAGGAGATGGCCCGGATGTCGCTGCCTGCCAGGATGAGGCTTGAGATGGCCTGGTTATGGGTCACCAGATTACAGATGAGCCATAGGTTGAACCATGGGATAAGGTAAAGGTATTTCTCACCAACATAGAGCGACAGTGCATCGGAACCGACCGTCATCATGCCGAAGGTGCAGAAGCACAGCAAGATAGAGATGTATTTCGTTCCGTCGTATGCCACTTTGTAATAGGCGGTCTTGTCCTGGCGTGCCAGCACCTTGGCCGTAGAAGGAAGCAGCACAGGCAGGAACGAGCTGGCCAGGATATGAATCAAGCCTATGATGCCGTTCAGAATGCGGAAGTCGGCCACCGACTCCATGGTGCCCTGCATACCGAGGAAGACAGGACGCAGGTGGTAGAAGGAGAACTGGAACAGGCTGAAAGAGAAAATATTCAAGCTGTAGGGGAGCATCTCCTTAAAAGTGGGCCAGTGCACCTTTGGCAGGAACTTGACAAAGGGTGTCTCGCGACGAATCTTTCCTATGGACAGCGGCAGGATAGAGAGCGTGGCCAGACAGGTCAGTATATAGTAGGTCTCAATATTGAGCCCTATCAGTACGGTGGCCGCGAGCACAAGTATCTGCAAGGCTTTGGGAATCATCTGGCGGCGCTGGATCCATGCCACGTTTTCCGTCGCCTTGATGAGCTGGTCGAAACAGGAAGAGAACCAGTTGCAGAAGGCAACGACAGAAAGGATATAGAGCAGGTGTTTCAGGATGACATCCTGTTCGGGTGTGACATTAAAGATGGAGTCGCTGAAGAACGAGATGACGAAAAGAATCAGTCCGTTAATCAAACCGATGGTTCCATAGAATGACAGACTGGTCTGGAAGGCTTTCTGCACCTTTTCGTGGCGGTGCTCAGCGAGCCAGGTGGAGAAGAAACGTACGTTGGTGGAGTTGAATCCCATGTCCATCAGTCGCATATAGACATTGATGCTCATGGCAAGCCCAATCAATCCGTACTGGCTTTTCCCAAAGTAGCCAATCAGGATGGGTACTGCCACAAAATTATAGACCGCATTGATGATGTTGAACAATGTGGACCACACGATACCGCTTACTATTTTCTGACTGCTACCCATTCAGTTTTTTCATTCTTTTATAGGTTCCTTTCATGTTGCGAAAACCGACCGTCACGTTTGCCGATAAGGCCTGACGCCAGATGGCGAGACCTTTGAAATGCAGCAGACCGCCCGTCATCAGTTGAACTGGTATGAGCCGCCATCCCTCCAGCTTGCGACGCTTGTACTGATAGGCTTGCTGGTCTTTTATCTGCTTGATGTCTAATGTCTTCGTTTCGATATAGCCGTTCGTCAGCGCGACCTGCATCAGGCGGTCACCCGTAGCGGTCCTTACCATGCAGAAGCTCCGGCCGTCACTCTCTGTAAAGTCGGGATAGCCATCCTTGGTGTTCCAACTGTCGCCTACAGCCACGTCTGCCAGCATACCGATGCCATCGGGGCATATCTTGCAGCGGAAACCGACATGACGGCCCAGTATCTTTCCCCAACTCTCGTTATAGGAAAGTTGAAAGCTGGAACCATCGGCAAATCTGGCTATGAAGTTGCCGGGCCAGCCGTCGCCACGATACTTGAGAGATGACGGCTCGTCCTGATGACCAGACATCTGCCAAGTCTTGATGGTGGCATTGTAGCTGGGCATGCCGGCACAGAAGATGGATATATAATACCTCACCCTCCCGGCATATTGCGGATACAGACGTGTGAAATTCTTCATGGCAGCAATGTCACAGGGTTTGCCTACAAAGGCAAAAGTCTCCGTGCTGCTGTCAAAGATTTCTTTGATGCGGTGAAGCACCAAAGCTGGCGCATAGCGCGACTGCGCATTACGGAGCACTTCTTCCTTGCTGCGGGAAACTCTCAACTCGTTGTACAGATAGCTGTCGTCTCTCACCCCCACTTGCAGAACGGCGTCAACCAGATGCTGCTCTAAAGCACAGATGGCCAGCGACGTGACGACACCGCCTGAAGCCGCTTTGTGGCGAATGGCAGCATCGGCTGCCCATCCTTCACAAATGGATAGCATGGATCCCCAGACGCCTTTGTGAGCCTTGGCCACAACGCGGATGCCTGGACAGAGTTTTTTCACCTGTCTGGATTCTGATGACGACAGTGGCTGAATGACGTTCGGCTCGTAAAAGCCTTCTTCACTCAGTCGCATCTCGCACTTCTCAGTACCTAATACGGAAGCGCAAAGCCCGCAACCCATACAGAGATGATGTTTCTTAATCTTGTCTATCATTGGCAAAGTTGAGTGGTCAGGTCTGTTCTCAATTCTTCTTTCAGTTTGGCAACTGTTGTCGTCAACCGACTTTCAATCTCCTGCTTCAATCGGTCGCGATGGGCAAAGCACGCTTCGACCTTGTCAAGGACGATGCTTTCGTCGTCAGCTTTCAGGTCTGCTATATGGTCGTATGCAAGGGTTTCTATGAACAGGCCGTTGAACTTTCGGCTATAGGCCATCGGCACGACGGGCACTCCGGCAGAGAAGGCGGCTATCGTGGCGTGCATCCGTGCTCCCATGAAGAAGTCTAGTCCGGCGATATAGTCTTTGGCATCTATGGGCGTAAAAAACAGAGGCGCCAGTGTGAGCTGATCACTATGGTACTCCCTCCAGAGGTCGTACATGACGGCGTAGTCGCTTTCTATGGACCGTCTGTCTTTACCTACATGGTATATGAGATGCAGCCTTACATGGTCCTTGGACAGGAAATAACTGATGATGCCCCGTACCAGATGCTGATAATCGGCTTTCAGTCCAAACTGATTGTCACGTGTATAGCCTCCATTCCAAAGTAACCCCGAGATGTTCAGCCCTACATGGATTTCGTCTTTGCTGAACTCTATTTTGTCGTAGGGTAGGAAGAAGGCCACATCGATGTACTCTTTCACGTTCGCCTTCCCCTTTGTCAGTTCGTTGACGTAGTCCAAGCTCTGCCGGTCTCTCGTCATGACGAGAGAAGCCTTGGTGAGTGATTCGATGGCCTTCTCGCGAATCGTTACATGGTGGAATGGGCCAATGGTTTGGGGAAGGAAAAAATAGGGTTTTCTGAACAGACGGGCTGTCCGATGCACTTTGTCGATTTTTGTAAAGCGCTTGGCACCATAGATGTCAGCAAAGCTGTCGCCCTGGCCAATGTCCATGATGCAGTCGGCACTCCTAAACAACTTATAGAGGCGATAGATTTTTTTGAAGTTGGTGATGATTTTGTATGCTTTCTTCCAATGGGTAGGCAGTATATTGTCGATACATTCATACGCGATGTGTCGCCTACCAATGGTTACCTCGTGAGTCCCGGGCCGCTCATTGCTCTCTGTGAGGTAGAGTGTATAATTAATTCCCTTCTCTGACAAGATGTAGTCTGTCAGAAGCATTATGCTGTAACAAAGAGCGGAGCACCCCTTGTTACCACTATTCAGTGAGGCATTTGACAGTATGATTCTTTTCCTACCCATCTTTGTCTGTCAATACTTTATTATATCATGTTAGTAGTCTCGCGTCACGTTTTCGCTCAGGATCCTTACGGGTGAGCCACCCATCACGCAATAGGATTTCTTCACGCATCCTCGGGTGACAACGGTACCCATGCCGAAGATGCAGCGTTCTGGGGTCGTTACACTGTGCATCACCTTGCAGCCTGTACCGAACCAATTATAGTCGCCAATTTCAATGGGACCACTGGCAGGTTTATATTCCTTCTTTTCTATATCGTAGAGTGGATGGAAGTTGGCATCCATACAGAGACAGCCCCATCCGAATTGTACAAAGCGATGAAAAGTCGTATTGTTGTAACACACAAGTTTCAATCCTGCCCTTGCGGCAAATCCGTGTCCGATATTTAATTTAGCTGACGGGCCAATTGAGATATACGAATCATTACCTATAAGGCCCCTCCCTTGAAATACGACAACACCCCCCTTGTTCTCCCAGGTAAATCCATTGTTTGGATAGATGGTGACTTTACGGAATCCAAGTTGAATCATTCCGTGCCAGACTTGGCCGTCTTCCGGTTCCAGCTTGACTTTCCCCTTGCACTTCAACAAGTGCGGCTTGTAGAGCACAATCGGTAGGTGGATAGCCTGTCGGAAGGGTAGGTAGTGAAAATTGAAATACAATGTCGGCACAATGTATCTCAACTCTTTCAAGTATCGATGTATCTTTTTCTTGTTCATATAATTATCTTCAGTAGAAGTAAATCATCCCTCCCGCCTGATTTGTGAAAATGTCTGTGTTCCTATGATTTTAAGACAAATTTAACCATCACATCCAAGGTATGGATGTGGAAAGCGCTGCAAAGGTACGATTTTTTTTTGAAATGAGAAAAATTAAAGGGATAATAGCATTATATGATGGACACTAATGACGATCAGAGCCGTCTTTCGTCACCCATTCTTCAATGGAGCGTGTCTCAGCATCCATCTTCACGCCGACCTTCACGACGGGGCGTCCGTCGGTCTGGTATGGGATGGCATATCCCTTGTCGTCGATCTGCCGCAGGGCCTCCTGAGCCGTACCGCTGACCTTCAGCTCAAAGACGTAGGTGGTGTCGGGCATCTGTACAACCATATCGACGCGGCCTCCTGCACACTTAACCTGCGTGCGCACATACACATTGAGCATCGAGAAGATCAGGTACAGGGTGTACTCGTAGAACCCTTCGGCTGTCGCCACCTCTGCGAGTTTCTTCTTGAAGCCCTCCACGTATGGTATGCCGGCCATGTATGCCTGCATCTCGCGCATAGCCAAGTCAATGTCATCGGCTCTCAATGCCTTCCAGAACCTTGCCGCAAAACCCATTTGCACATCAGCATCATCAAGTCCTGTATAGATAGGCAGTAGCCCACGCACATACCCCACACGCACCTCCTGATTGGGAATAGAGAGCGTGTATGCTTCAGTGACTCTATCATAGTCTTTTATCGTCAGATAACCGCTTTGGTAGAGCAGAGGAAGAGCGTTCTTCATATTCTCCGTGGGCTGATCGAAGGCTGTAGCCGGTACTTCCAGCTTTTCCAGCGACATGATGTCGGTGTTGAAATGCTTCATCTGCTCGATGAGGAACGTCGGCGTGCCGCTCTCAAACCAATAGTTGGCCATTTTGTTGTCTGTAAAGGCGTTGAGCAGACTATAGGGGTTGTAGATGTCTTCAGATTCCTCGGAGAAATGGTAGCCGTCGTAGCGCGCCTTCAACCGATCGAACATCTCGTCTTCAGTACATTCGTATTTTGCAGCCATGCTCCTGATGCCATCCGCAAAATCCGTCTTCACCTCTTGCTCTGTGATGCCGCAGATGGCGGAGAAGCGGGGAAGCATGGTGACGTTCTTCAGGTTGTTGATGGTGGAGAAGATGCTGAGTTGCGAAAACTTCGTGATGCCAGTAATGAAGCAGAACTTCACCATGGCTTCGCTGTCCTTCAGGGGTTGGTAGAACTCCTGCATCACTTTTCGCATGGGCTGCAGCATCTTGTCCTCATGAAGTACGTCAAGCAAGGGTGCGTCATACTCGTCGATAAGTACTGCCACCTGCTTTCCCGTCTTCTTGTAGGCCCTGGCGATGAGTCCGGCAAGCACAGATCCTGGAGTCTTCTCTTCTGAATCTCTGCCAAACTCATCCGTGTATGGCCTCAACAGCAACAGCAGCCGGTCGCGAAGTGCTTGGGGCGAGTCTTGGTTTTTGACCGTGCTCAACGAGAGATGTATCACGGGATACTGTTGCCATTCCTTCTCCAGCTCCATGATCTTCAGTCCCTGGAAAAGCTCCTTTTCACCGAGGAAATAAGACTCCAGGGTGGTGGTCAGCAATGACTTTCCGAACCGTCGGGGGCGGCTCAGGAAGATATATTTGGCATAATGGGCCAGTTGCCAAACGAGGTCGGTCTTGTCAATATAGACATAATCATTTTTGATGATTTCCGAGAACGTCTGTATTCCTATGGGGTATTTTCTTTCCATGATGAGCTTTTGTTGAACGACAGGACAAAGATAGCATAAAAATATCAGTCGCCCAAATATTTTCGGTGATTTCCTCTTTCTATTTTTTCTACAACATCGGCAGCGATATACTAAGTAAATTAGTCACGAAAAAACGAGAGGTGAACACCCCTTAAAAAGTGTTCACCTCTTGTTGATAAGTATTGCTTGTTCAGCTTTTTCAGCTGATGCTTGAAATTACTTGCGAACAGTCTTCACAGTCTTCACTGTGCCGTCGGCCTTGCGAATCTGCATCAGCACGAGACCCTTGGCATTGCTGTCAACGCGGCGGCCCTGCAGGTCGTAGTAGTTCACAGAGGTGGTGGCAGCATCTTCGCTGATGCCCTTCACGCCTGTAGCTGCCCAGTAGTCAACCAGGTCATACCATCCAATCTGAGACTCATGGCTCTCGCCACCACCAGTGTAGATGCTCTTTACGCCAATCTTGGTCCAGGTAACCAGCTCTGTGATACCCTGGTTCAGATATACACGTGATCCACCGGCATAGATGTCGTAGGCGTCATCATAGGTATATGGAATGGTGGTCATGTCTTCTGTCTGCTTGGTGTAGAGATCTGCGGTGAGGGTGAGGGGCTGCTGAACGTTGTCCTTTTCATACATGACCACATAACTCAGCTTGTTGGTCAGCAGAACCTCGCCGTTGGTACCTGTGGTGGGAATGGAGAACTGAACATATGGGAAGTTGCCAGTAGCACTGAATCCTGTTACAGAAGGTGTTGCCGGTGTGGCTGCTACCTCGTTGATCTTGCTGATGACCACGTTGTTGAACAGCTGGTAGTAGAAGAGTACGCGCTTATCACCGTTTAATGCCAATGTCTGGTTGGTGGTGAAGGTCTTGGCCGTTTCGTCGTAATTCAGTACTACGTCAACCATGGTGGTGTCTGTACCCTGAATGTCAAGGGCGGTGAAGTAGTAGGGGAACAAATAGGTCTGGTTTAGGAACTCAAATACTCTGTTGCCCATGAACTGGTTGGCCGGGATGGTGACCGTCTTGCCGTCGGCACTCAGTGTACCCTTGGCAGCTCCCTCGGGATAGTCGGCAGAGAGACCAATGAAGTAAACGTCGTTTCCATCGAAGCCCACCTGAATCTGTGATTCGTAGGGAACGAAGTCTTTGCTGTCATCTTCGGAGTATTCCTTGGCGTTACCTGTGAAGTTGTAGGGTTCAGTTGAAAGTCCTTCGGGTACTTCTACAGCCGTGGGCTCGCTCTCTGCGTAGGTTACGATGATGCTGTTGATCTGGGTGTTGGCTGCAATGGTAACGACAACCTTTTGGGCATTTCCTATCCATTCTGTTCCTTCAAACTCTCCGCTGTCGGCTGAGTTGCCAGCGCCCCATTTGGTGGTGTTGAATTCGATGTTGGTGATGGTCTGGAATTTGTCAGCCTCAAAGGTCAGCGTGCCACTATAGACGCGGAGCTGTGGGCCGGTTGCTGTTGACCAGAAACGGTTCGGGCTGGAGGCTGATTCGCTCTTTGGAGAGATGGTCAAGGTGATGGGTTCTGCTACCAGCACCTTGTCTTCGGTGATGTCGCCTGCGTTTGAGCCGTTTAAGGAGACAGGTACATCCATGGAGTTGAAGTCGAAGGTGGCTTCGGGATACGGATTCATGTCGTACCAGAAGATTTCCGACTCATGCTCTTCGCCGCCACCCCTGTAGATGCTCTTGATACCAATGCGGTTCCAGTCGGCATGAGGCATGTTCAGGTATATCTGGCCATTGTAGATGTCCCAGTTTTCGGTGAATCCGAAAGGAATTTCAGTCATCTCTTCCGTGAGCTTTGTAAAGTACTCCGGCGTGAAGGTTACGGGAGATTCCTCATGAAGGATATCCTTGTAGAAGACAAACGAGAGCTTGGACGACAGCAGTCCTTCGCCATTGACGTCTGTGAGAGGAACGTCGAAGACGAGTACGTCGCCGTAATTTGTTTCACGGATTTCGGTGATAGATGGGGTGGCAGGTGTGGCGGCCTTCTCTACGACCTTCTTGATGACAGCTGTTCTGTAGGAGTCGAAATAGGTGCCGCTGCCATTGACGGTTCCGTCAATCAGGAAAACTTCGTTTTGGGCAGTCAGCGTTCCCGTTTCCTGGTCGTAATCAAACACAACATTGGCTCCTAAAAGTGAGTTGAGGAACATGTCGTATGTGCTCTTTGTGGTTTTGTAGCTGCCAAAGTATTGGTTGGCGGCAAATGTGATGGTAGTGCCATTGAGAGTTCCCTTAATCCATGCTTCGGGAAGATATGTGCTGAGACCTTGGATATAGACGTCGTTACCGGCGAAACCTATCTTGACGGCAATACTTACATCGGCATCGTCTTTATAGTTGCGAGCTGTAACGGCGTATTCTTCCGTCTCCAGGCCGTCGGGTGCAACAACTACTTCGGGAGCTGCCGGCTCTGATAAAGAGAATGAGGGACGAGTCCAATAGCCATAAATCTGGAAGGCGGTATTTGAGGCTGCCTCTCCAATGTAGGCTGTTTGAGAGATAAGATCTCTTGTTTCAGGGTCGATGGTGAAAACAATGTCGTTTAATGTTTGTCCGCCGTCGTCAGAACCTAAAATCCACTCGGGATACTCTTCGTCTTCATCAATCTGCTGGGCGTTGGGGAATGTGGCAGTGTTGCCTTCAATAGTTCCTTTGATCCAGGCTTCATTTGCATAATAGGCAAGCCCTTTCATGTAGATGTCGGTTCCGTTGATGATGACCTCAATGGTTGACATGTCGGAAGTGTGGTCAGCCCATCCATTTTGTGTGTTTAAATAGAACTTTCCACCAATGGTGTAATAGGTGACAGGAGTTGCACCATCGGGGGGCGTTACCAGACTTTCTGAGGCCAGACGAGTGACTTGCTTGGTCGTGCGAGTCATACCGTTGGCCTGTAGAAGCTCATGCTGGAACTTGAATGGCATGGCAGACAATGGGGCCTTGTTGAGGGGCTTCTGCGCAAATGCCATGACAGTAAAGATGGCCATGAGTGCCAAAAGGGTAAATTTTTTCATACGCTTTTTACCTTTTAGTTAATAATTAAAATAGTTGTCATATATAAAATATGATGATGTTTCATACTGCAAAGGTAGTATAAATATTTAAAAACCGCAAATTTATAAGCGGTTTTTCTGCATTTCCATCATAAAAATACCATTATTATGTGATAGATTGCAATTATTGCCCCCTGCTCATTTCTTGTGTCGCATGGAGATGCTGATGGCTTCGCCTCTCACGACAACGGGCAGGATATACCATTTGTGAGGTTTCAGCAATAGCTGACCGAGAATAATCATCTGGTAGATGGTAGAGAGCAGCAAGCCGTGATACTTACGGTAGGTGTAGAGCTTGGAGACAAAGCGCTCACGTTGCACCATGCGATGGGATTTCTTGGTTGAAGAGGAGCCAAGGTGAATGAACGAGTAGCCCGGGTGATAAACACATTTCCAGCCATGCAGCTTCACACGCATGCCTATGTCGTATTCCTCTACATAGAGGAAGATGGCTGGGTCGAAACCGCCGATGGCCCAGAATTTCTCTGTGGGGAAGAGGAAGAAGCAGCCGTTGATCTGGAAGACGTGCTGAGGCTCTGTGTGAATCTTACGGCGGGCCGGGTAGTGGGAGGGGAAGATTTTTTCCATGATGCCGTCGCCGATGAGTTCGTGGCGAATGCCGGCTTTATGAAAGAATGTTCGGACGCGTGCGCGTTCCTTATTTAATTGTTGGGGACTGACGCAGGCCACATCATCGTGTTCCTTCAGATAGTCAACCAACGGGCTGACGCAGTCTTCGGTCAGCACGATGTCACTGTTCAGGAAACACAGATAGTCCCCCTTGGCAACATTGGCTCCCAACATGTTTCCCATGCCGAAGCCTCCATTCCATTTCGACTCTACAATCTTCACCGAATTGTCGAGATTTCTGCGTAGTTGCGCCACGTCATCAGGACGACTGGCATTGTCGGAAACGATGATTTCATAGTCCTTCAGCTTGATGTGCTCACGAATGGAGCGTATGCAGTCTAACGTGAGGTCGGCAGTGTTGTAGTTCAGAATGATGAATGAGACCATGGTATGTAATGTTTTAATGCGTCATGCCAAATGCATAATTGTTGCAAAGGTAAAGAAAAAAAATCATCCTAACAAGCTTTTTACTGCGAAAATAGTAGGCGAAACCTTTGGCTGTTTAAGTGAAAACAAGTAAATTTGCAATCAAAACACACAAAAAGGTAACAAATAGCAACAACACAAACACAAATTATAGTTAAACAGTAAGTTTATGAAGAGAATCAATGAGGCAGGCATCAAGGCCACACTGGCTTTCCTGATGGCTGTGTTCAGCAGCACGGCAGCCATGGGACAACAAGAGAAAATGCAGGACATCGACTGGATGAAGGAAATCACCAGTCGGGTTACCTTGAATGGCTATGCGCAAGGAGGTTATTCCTATCAGGATCTGAAGGGACGTGAGACCAACGACTTCAACCTCAAGCGAACGCTTCTCTGGGCGAAGGCCCGCATTACCGACCGTTGGTCTTTTCTTTTTATGTACGACTTCTCCAGTGTTGTCCAGGAGTTTTACACTGACTACCGGATTTCCAAAGGCAAGGAACTTTCCGTCCGCCTTGGACAATTCAAACACAGCTACACCATTGAAAACCCGTTATCGCCGACCGTCTTGGAGTTGGTGGACGTCTATTCGCAGGCCGTGCTTTACCTGGCAGGAGAGGGCCCCGACCCCTTGAATGGCGTGAACTATGGTCGTGACATGGGACTGATGGTCTATGGTGACCTGCTGAACAACCATGTGCACTATGAGTTCTCTGTCATGAATGGACAGGGCATCAACCGCCGCGACGGCAACAAGCAGAAGGATATCATCGGACGACTGGAATATAAACCCGTGAAGGAGCTGCGCCTGGTGGTCTGCGGACAGTTAGGAACGGGCCATGCCCTCGACACAGCTGCCTGGAATCCTACGGTGAAGAAGGGACAGGACTATAAGCGCAACCGCATCAGCGTGGGCGCAGAGTGGAAGAGCGGTAGCTATGCGCCCGGCCGTTACAAGGAGGGACGCCCACTGAGTCTGCGCGGCGAGGTGCTGGAGGGGCGCGACGGTGACGTCATCAGCCGAGGGGCCTACCTCACGGGTTGCGTACCTCTGTGGAAGGGAGTCGATGCCGTGGCGTCGGCCGACTACTTCGACCGTAACACCGACATGAAGTACTATCAGACACAGCTGACCGCCGGTCTGCAATATTGGTTCTACAAGAAATGTCGCTTACAACTGCAATACACCCGGACAATGAGTCATTTCCAACCCGACTACAACTGGCTGCAGGCACAGATGCAGGTGGCGTTTTAAGTGTAAAAAGTGAATAAAAGATAGAAGTAACGAGATATGATTATCAAGATTCTGCTGACCATCGTCTTTCTGGCCGTGATGGTGGCCGTGGGTGTTTACTCACGCAAGCAGGCCAACAGTGTGGATGGATTTGTGTTGGGAGGCCGCTCTGTGGGCCCCTGGCTCACAGCCTTTGCCTATGGCACAAGTTATTTCTCAGCCGTTGTCTTTGTGGGCTACGCCGGACAGTTCGGATGGAAGTATGGATTGTCGAGCACCTGGATCGGTGTGGGCAACGCTGTTATCGGTTCGCTGCTGGCCTGGCTGGTGTTGGGACGGCGCACCAAGCTTATGACGCAACACATAGAAAGTCGTACCATGCCCGACTTCTTCGGCACCCGCTACGACAGTCAGCGGCTGCGCGTCGTGGCATCTGTCATAGCCTTCGTCTTCCTCATACCCTATACGGCCGGTGTCTATAAAGGCATCTCCACCTTGTTTGAGATGGGCTTCGGCATACCTTATGAATATTGTGTCATCCTCATGGCCGTTCTTACCGCCGTATATGTCATCCTTGGCGGCTATAAGGCTACGGCCATGAATGATTTCATACAGGGTATCATCATGCTCTTTGGCATCGTTGTGGTCATCATGGCGGTGCTCAACGTGCAGGGCGGACTGGTGGCCGCCGTGGAGAAGATGGCGGCTCTGCCGGCCGACACTGCTGATACGGCTGAAGGCGTGGCGGCCAATGGCGGCTTCGCCTCATGGCTGGGTCCCGACCCTTGGGGCCTGTTAGGAGTGGTTATCCTGACATCGCTCGGCACCTGGGGCCTGCCGCAGATGGTGGGAAAGTTTTACAGCATTACCGACGAGAGTGCCATTCGCAGGGGGACCGTCATTTCTACCGTCTTCGCCCTCATTGTTGCCGGTGGCTGTTACTTCTTGGGTGGCTTCGGCCGACTCTTCGGCACTCCGCCTGTGTTGCCCAACGGCCGGCTGGCCTTCGACTCCATTGTGCCCTCCATGCTTGTGACGCTGCCCGATGCCATTATTGCCCTGGTGGTGTTGCTGGTGCTCTCGGCCTCTATGTCCACGCTGGCTTCACTGGTGCTCACTTCGTCATCGACCATGACCCTTGACCTCATCTACCGCGACAAGAAATCGTTGCCAGGTGAGGTGCAGGAGGGAAGCATCGACGACGAGGTGGCGGAACACGTCGAACGTCGCAAGGTGGTGGTCATGCGTGTGCTCATCGTGTTTTTCATTGCCATCTCCTTACTCATCGCCCTCAACCCGCCAACATTCATCGCACAGCTCATGGGCATCTCATGGGGGGCCTTGGCAGGTGCCTTTTTAGCTCCCTTCGTGCTCGGTCTCTACTGGCGTGGCGTGACGACAGCTTCGGTATGGGCATGCTTCCTTTGGGGAGTGGGCATCACGGTGGTCAATATGTTGGTGGGAAATCCCATCAACCCCATCAACTGTGGTGCCATAGCCATGGTGGGCGGTTTTCCTGTTGTGTGGCTTGTCAGTATGTTCACACCGAAGATGAACCGTCAACGTGTTGAGCAGATCTGGCAGTTTGAGCCTGCGTCGCGGAGATGAAAATCATGGTGAGAACCAGGACGATGATAACCCCCACGGATGAGGTCACGGACTATTGTGCGTTGATCTCCTTGAGTAGGCGGTCGGCATGTCCCCAGCGGTCCATCATGAAGAGAACGAAGCGGATATCCACGCCGATGCAGCGTGCCAGGCGACTGTCGAAGTTGATATCGCTGGACAGCGAGTCCCAGTTGCCGTCGAAGGCCAGACCGATGAGACGTCCTTGACCGTCGAACATCGGTGAGCCGCTGTTGCCGCCGGTGATGTCGTTGTTGGTGAGGAAGCAGAGCTGCATCTTACCGCTGGTCTTGTCGGTATAGGGTCCGAAGTCTTTAGCCGACAGCAGGTCGTGCATGACAGGTTCGGCGAAGTAGTCGATGTTTTGGTCGGCAGCCTTCATTTTTGTCACGATGCTCTCTGCCGTGGTGTAGTAGCCCGACGGAGCTCCGGCCAGTTCGAAGCCGCCCACCTGACCATATGAGAGGCGCATGGTGAAGTTGGCATCACTATAGTGAGGCAGGTCTTCCTCCATGCGCAGCTTGGCAGCACAGAGGTAGCGCTCTTGGGTATCGATGTCATCGTAGGTTTCCATCAGTGCATCGCGCATGTTGCTGAGGCTTTCCACAAGGTCGTAGCCCAATTTCACCCCCATGTCTTTCTTAAACGATTTCTTGTTGAAATACATGCGCTTTCCCTTCATGAGGATGGAACGCTTGTAGAGGTCATCGACAAACTGTTCGTAGTTGCCGTGGTATTTCTGGTCGATGGTCTTGTAGAACTGCGGCAGGTAGCGGGCAGCTACATGAGCGCGATAGTTGCGGAGCAGTACGGAGAAGACCTCCTTGTCGAGGGCCTCGTCCCACTCGCTGCTGTTGTCCTCAAACTCCATGTACTGTTTCTTGGGCTTGTCCTCCGGCCCTTTCACCTCCATGCCGTTTCCCACCTTCATGGCGCGGGTGCAGAATTCGTTGGTGCGCATGAAAGTCTCTATCCAGTACATGAAGGCGCGCCGGTCGTCGAAGCGCTTGGCATACATCTGGCGGAGCTTCTCGAAGTCCAGCTTTCCCTTGAGAAAACCTGTGGTGTCCTGCCAGGCCGTCAGACGCTGTTCGAACTGACGCTTTTGGTTGATGATGCCGATGGAATCGATACATTTGTTCATACCGATGGAGTTCTTCCAGTAGTTGGAACTCTGAGCGTACTTGGAGTCGTACTTGATGCGCACAGCCTCGTCGGCACGCATGTGGCGAAGCATGACCTCCTGTTTCACACCGCGCACCTGGGCACGAGTGGCATTGTCGGCATCGCGCATCTCCTGGATGCCGTAGCTGGAGAGGTAGCGCTCGGTGCTGCCGGGATAGCCCATGGTCATGGCGTAATCGCCTTCTTGATAGCCTTGCATGGAGACCTGTGCCCAACGGGTGGGGTGGTAGGGCACATTCTCTGGTGAATAGGCAGCCGGGCCGTTGGTCTTCGGGTCGGCATAGATGCGGAACACTGAGAAGTCGCAGGTTTGGCGTGGCCACATCCAGTTGTCGGTGTCACCGCCAAACTTACCCATTGATTTGGGAACGGTGAAGACCAGTCGCAGGTCGGTGAAGTCGCGATAGGTCGTGGCGTAGTATTTGTTGCCTTCGTAGAAGGGCTTGATTTCCAGACGCAGGGTGGAGTCTTCCTTCTTGATTTCTTGTGACATGACATTCTCCAGCGAATCAAGGAATGCGGCCTGCAAATCGCTGGTCATCAGGTCAAAGCCCTGGGCCATGATGCGGTCGGTGATGTCCTTTTGGTCTATCATGAAGGCTACAAACATGTTTTCGTTGGGCAACTCCTCTTCCAAGGTCTTTGCATAGAAGCCGTTGAGCATGTAATCGTGCTCTACGGTGGAATGGCTGCGAATGGCTTCGAAGCCACAGTGGTGGTTGGTGAAGACCAGTCCGTCGGGCGACACGACGACACCCGAACAATAGCCGGAGAAGTTTACGACGGCATTTTTCAATGCACTGTCGCCGAAGCACAGCTCGTTGTACGACAGTTGAAAACCCTCGGCCTGCATCTGTTCAAACACCTGTGGAGGCAGGTTGTAGATGGTCCACATGCCTTCGTCGGCATGAGCGGTGCCCAGACCGATGAGGGTCATGAGCGAAAGAATAATCTTTTTCATATATTTTTTCTATTTATCAATCAATTTCACTTCCACTTTCATTTCCGTAAGTGGAATTGGCTTTATTGTTTCGTGGTTGTTTCGATGTTTTCGCCCATTTTCGACTTCACAGCTTTTCTGAAAAACTCGCGTTTGAGGATGACGGCTGCAAACACAAGGAGCAGCAACGTGTTGACGGAGAGCGATGCCCAGGTGGCCAGTCTGTCGTGCCCCAGAGTCATCAGAGCATAGAGCATAGCTGCCAGACTGACGTAGAGGGCAATGTCGCGCAGCGGATAGTTGATGGGGTAATATTTCTGACCGATGAAATAGGACAAAATCATCGATACGCCGTAGGCGGCAAAGCCAGCCCAGGCACACGCCATGTAGCTGAAGCGGGGAATGAAGAGAATGTCTGTCGTGATGAGCACCGCAGCACCGATGCCAGAGAACCAGGCTCCCCAGATGGTGCGGTCGGTCAGCTTATACCAGAAAGAGAGGTTGAAGAATACGCCAAACATGATCTCTGCTGCCATGACGATGGGCACAACACGCAGACCTTCCCAGTAGCTCTTGCCTATCAGCAACCGCAGAATGTCTATATACCCCATAACGGCAAGGAAGGCCAGGAGCGTGAAGATAAGATAATACTTCATCGCTTTGGCATAGGTGTCTTTCTTGTCGGCATCTTTGTTGCTGAACACGAAGGGTTCGTAGGCAAAGCGAAAGGCCTGGGTGAGCATCACCATGATCATGGCAATCTTGATGCTGGCGCCATAGATGCCCAGCTGAGAAAGGGCTTCAGTGTTGCTGCCGTTGTAGAAGTAGGGGAAGATGATCTGCGAAGCGGCCTGGTTGAGCTGGCCTGCCAGACCCATGACCAACAGTGGCCAGGCATAGGAGAGCATACGCTTGCAGGCAGCCTTGTCGAAACCGAAGGAAATGCCACGCAACTCCTTGCCGAGCAACAGCAGAGTGAAGAGGGTACAGAGCAGGTTGATGTAGAAGACGAAGACTACATCGAGTGTGAAGTGGTCGTCGTAGAGTCCGAAGAGATTGATTTTCAACTCCGGGAGAATAATCAGGTAGGTCAGGTTTAGCGTGATGTTCAACAGAATGTTGGCCACCTTGAGTGTTGCAAACTTGACGGGCTTATGCAGTATGCGCAGATAAGCAAAAGGGATGGCGGTGAAGGCATCGATGGCCACCGTGACGAACATCACTGCAACGTATTCCGGGTGGTCGGCATAGCCTGCTGCCGCAGCAATGGGGTGGATGAACAGCAATACGGCGATGATGGAGAGCAGTGAGGTGACGCCCACCATGCGCAGTGTGGTGGAATAGATACGCTGCGGGTCTTCGCCCTCCTTCGTCATGAAGCGGAAGAAGGTGGTCTCCATGCCGTAGGTAAGCAGGATGATGAGCAGGGAGACATAGGCGTAGATGTTGGTGATGATGCCATACTCACCGCCCGACGCGGCGAAGCGCGCAGTCTGGATGGGCACCAGCAGATAGTTGATGAAGCGGGCAACGATGCTCGACAAACCGTAGATGGCGGTATCTTTGGCCAAACTCTTTAAGTTCATGATATAGCGGCTCTAATGGTACTGAACTTTCTGTCTATCCGAAGAACAAGTAGGCGATGGCGATGGCCGAGATGATGCCGGCCAAGTCTGCCAGCAGACCGCAAGCCACGGCATGGCGGGTCTTGCGAATGGCCACGCTACCGAAATAAACGGCCAGGATGTAGAACGTGGTGTCGGTGGAACCTTGGAAAATGCACGACAGGCGCCCTACAAAAGAGTCGGCACCATACTGGGTCATGGCATCGACCATCATCCCTCGGGCACCGCTACCGGAGAGCGGCTTCATCAAGGCTGTGGGCAAGGCACCGACAAAATCGGTGTTGCCACCGCAGAACTCCACGGCACTGCCGATGCCGGCGATGAGCATGTCCATGGCACCGGAGGCACGGAACACACCGATGGCCACGAGGATGGCCACGAGGTAGGGAATGATGCGCACTGCGGTGGTAAAGCCTTCCTTGGCACCCTCGATGAAACTGTCATAGACGTTCACTTTCTTGCGGACACCGGCCAGGATGAAGCTCACGATGATGGTCATGAGCAAGATGTTGGCAATGGAGGTGCTGACCATGTTCATCTGTTCTTTATCCAGCTGGCTGAAGCCCCAGATGATGCCGGCCACGGCAGCACACATGCCTCCAAGTATCAGGAGCATGGTGCGGTTCAACAGGTTGATGCGCTGGAAGAGTGAGGTGAAGATGATGCCGGCCAGGGTCGAGAAGAAGGTGGCCAGCAGGATGGGGATGAAGACATCGGTGGGCTGGGAGGCACCCAGCTGGGCACGATAGACCAGGATGGAGACGGGGATGAGGGTCAGGCCACTGGTGTTGAGCACGAGAAACATGATCATCGGGTTGGAAGCCGTCTCTTTGAGGTCGGCAACCTGAGCGTCGGTGAGATGCCGTTCCTGTCTGAGCTTCTCAATCTTCTCGTTCTTCACTTCGTTCATCTGCTCCATGGCTTTCAGACCAAGCGGCGTGGCGGCATTGTCGAGCCCCAGCATGTTGGCGGCAATGTTCATGAAGATGCTGCCGGTCACGGGGTGACCTTTCGGAATGTCGGGAAACAGACGGACAAAGATGGGCGAGAGCAGACGCGACAGGACGTTGATGACGCCGCCGCGTTCGCCAATCTTCATGATGCCAAGCCAGAGTGAGAGCACACCGGTCAGGCCGAGAGATATCTCAAAGGCAGTCTTCGACGTGTCGAAGGTGGAATTCATCATGTTGGGAAATACTTCGACATCGCCCAGGAGAACAAGTCTGAACAGGGCGATGACAAACGAGATAACGAAAAAGGCTATCCAAATATAGTTGAGGACCATATAGAATGATTTTTAAACGATGGTTTTCCTGATAAGTGGCTTCTGCCACGGTAACTTCTGAAGGTTGGATTACTTACTGGCGAATCGTTCGGCTTGCTGACGAATGAGGTCGGCATCGTTGAAATAGTCGATGCGCATGGCGCGACGCACCTCGTCCATGGTCTGGGAAGCTGTCTCGCGGGCACGTTCCGTACCTTTCTTTAATATGTTGTAAATCTCAGGAATGTCTTGCTCGAATTCGTGGCGACGCTGTCTCATAGGCTCCAGGAAGCGGGTGAGCACCTGGTTGAGGAACTTCTTGCACTTCATATCACCCAGTCCGCCACGGCGGTAGTGGTCTTTCAGCTCTTCCAGATTCTTGTACTCAGGCCAGAAGTCGGCAAAGTCTTGTTCCGTGGAGAAGGCATCAAGATAGGTGAACACGGCATTTCCCTCCACATGACCGGGATCATTGAGGTTCACATGCTCGGGGTCGGTGTACATGGAGCGAACCTTTTGCCACACCTCATCAGCGGAGTCAGAGAGGTAGATGCAGTTGCCGAGACTCTTGGACATCTTCTCCTTGCCGTCGGTGCCGGGCAGACGACGAGCCGTGAGATTCTCGGGCAACAGGATGTCGGGCTCCACCAGCACCTCTGCATAGATGTTGTTGAAACGGCGCACCAGTTCGCGCGTCACCTCCAACATAGGTTCCTGGTCTTCACCAGCGGGAACGGTCGTTGCCTTGAAAAGGGTGATGTCGGCAGCCTGGGAGACCGGATAGCAGAAGAAGCCGAGCGGGATGTTGGCTTCGAAGTTGCGCATCTTGATTTCGGTCTTCACCGTGGGGTTGCGCTGCACACGGCTAACGGTGATGAGGTTCATCAGGTAGGTGGTGAGCTCTGCCAGTTCGGGAATCTGACTCTGGATGAATAGTGTGCACTTCTCGGGGTCCAGTCCGGCTGCCAGGTAGTCTAAGGCTACCTCAATGATGTTCTGACGGATCTTCTCCGGGTTGTCGGCATTGTCGGTCAGAGCCTGTACGTCGGCCATGAATACAAACATCTTATCATAGTCGCCGGCATTCTGTAATTCTACGCGGCGGCGCAGTGAGCCTACATAGTGGCCCAGGTGGAGACGGCCTGTAGGACGGTCTCCCGTGAGTATAATCTTTCCCATGTATAAGGTATGTTGTAAAATTTCTGCAAAGGTACTACTTTTTTCTCTTTTTCTTTTTCAGAATAGAATGTTTTTACTAAATTTGTGCGGAATAATCAAAAAACCTAATATCAATCTATCATGCAGACAACTGATTATCAAAACATTCTTTCTCACTTCCAGATAGAGGGAACTGTCAAGGAAGTGAAGCCATTGGGAAATGGACTGATCAACGACACCTTGAAGGTGAACACCGCTGAGGCCGACAAACCCGATTATGTGCTTCAGCGCATTAACAACGCCATCTTCACCGATGTGGAGATGCTGCAGCACAACATCCAGGTGGTGACAACCCATATCCGCAAGAAACTGGAAGCCCGTGGGGAAAAAGACCTCGGACGAAAGGTGCTCCACTTTGTGGAAGCAGAGGGCGGAAAGACCTACTGGCTTGACCCGGAGGGACGCTATTGGCGCGTCATGGTGTTCATTCCTGATGCCAAGACCTACGAGGCCGTCACACCAGAGTATTCTTATTTTGCAGGTCTGGCATTCGGCGATTTTGAAAAGATGTTGGTTGATGTTCCCGAAGAGTTGGGTGAGACCATCCCTGATTTCCATAATCTGGAATTGCGCCTGCGCCAGCTGAGTGAGGTGGTGGCGAAAGACCCTGCCGGTCGAGTCAAAGAACCGAAGGTGCAGGAACTGCTGAAGGAGATAGAGGCTCATGCCGATGAGATGTGTAAGGCAGAGCAGCTACACCGTGAAGGAAAACTGCCCAAGCGTATCTGCCACTGCGACACGAAGGTGAACAACATGATGTTTGACAGTGAGGGACATATCCTCTGCGTCATCGACCTCGACACCGTCATGCCGAGTTACGTCTTCTCCGACTATGGCGATTTCCTGCGCTCGGCTGCCAACAAGACGGCCGAAGACGACCCCGACATGAGCCATGTAGCCTTCAACGAAGAGATCTTCAAGGCTTTCACCAAGGGTTATGTGGAGTCGGCCGGTGAGTTCCTTACTCCCGTGGAGCGTGAGAACCTGCCCTATGCCGTGGCACTGTTCCCCTTCATGCAGAGCGTGCGCTTCCTCTGGGACTATATCTCTGGCGACCACTACTGGAAGTGCAAGTATCCTGAGCACAACCTCGATCGCGCCCGCAACCAGATGCAGCTCTACAAAGAGGTGCGTGCTCACGACGAGATGATGAAGCAGTTCATCGCCACGCTGTAAACTGGTGATAAGAAGTAAAAGGTAAGAGGGGGATAGCTGGTTATAGGTAAAACCTGCTATCCCCCTCTTTTGAACAGGTGTGGTTACCGAATTTTATCAAAAGATCAACTTCTCGAGAGCTTTTTCCTGACTTCGTCGATTTTTGTCAATTAAAATTTCGCATACTGATTATCAGTTAGTTGCAAGTTCAAATAAGGGTGATTTGGGTGACTCTATGCTTTGCAATGAACGCGTTGCTGTGCGCCGAGCGAAAAGAAAGTTCCCTCACGCGCGCGTGCGCGCGCACTTAGAAATTTTTTTTTTGATTTTTTCCTCATTTCCTCATTCTGCGAGCGGAGATGCCGATAAACAAAGGCTTTGCGGGGTGTGAGGAAATCATGAGGAAATGAGTTAATATTTCTTAAATTGAATTTTTCGGGGTAAAAAACGGAAGATTTTAAGAGAAAATTGAAGAGGAATTCAACGTGCTTCGCTCGTGGAAGTTCTTTCTCCGCTTCACTATGCGCTCGGGCTTGCACGCTTTCATAACATCGTGGAGAAAGAAAGCGACGCTGTGCGCCGAGCGAAGATGAGATTCCCTGTCACGAAGTGACATTCGTTATCAGAATTATAGAACTTACGCAGGGTTGGACAGTCCGAAAGGGGGCGGACAAGTTGTCCGAAGGGGGTCCGGACAACTTGTCCGGATGCCCCGGACACTCTGTCCGGATGGCCCGGATAAAGTGTCCGGATGCCCCGTTCAAAGTGTCCGGGTGACCCGTTCAAGGTGTCCGGATATTCGGGAATATTTTCTTTAACCTACCTGTGAACCGGGATTCACGTCCTTGGTGGTGGTGACCACACTGAGGCTTTCGTCGAAGTCAACGGCAGAGAGGATCATGCCCTGGCTCTCGATGCCCATCATCTTGCGCGGTGCGAAGTTGGCCACGAAGAGGATGCGGCGGCCGATGAGTTCCTCGGGATTCTCGTAGAAGGCGGCAATGCCCGAGAGGATGGTGCGGTCGGTGCCTGTGCCGTCGTCGATGGTGAACTGTAGGAGTTTCTTGGACTTCTTCACCTTCTGGCAGTCTTTGATGAGTCCGACACGAATGTCGAGCTTCTCGAAGTCTTCAAACGACACGGTGTCCTTGATGGGGGCAGCCTTGTGGGATGCGGCCTCGTTGGCTTTCTTGGTGGCTTCCAGTTTGTCGAGTTGCTTCTGGATGACTTCGTCTTCAATCTTTTCGAAAAGCAGGGCAGGCTCTCCCAACTGGTGACCAGCCTTCAGCAGGTCGGTCTGGCCGAGCTGTTCCCACTCGAAAGTGTCGAGGTTCAGCATCTGGCGCAGCTTTTTGCTGGAGAAGGGCAGGAATGGTTCAAAAGCGATGGCAAGGTTGGCAGTGAGCTGCAGACAGATGTTCAGGATGGTCTCGCAGCGCTTCGGGTCGGTCTTCCACACCTTCCAGGGTTCACACTCGGTGATGTAGCGGTTGCCGATTCGGGCGAGGTTCATGGCCTCAAACTGTGCTTCGCGGAACTTGAACTGGTCGAGCAGGGCTTCAACCTTCTGCTTGACATCCTTAAACTCTTCCAAGGCCTGGCGGTCAACATCCTGTAGGTCGCCGCAGGCGGGAACAATGCCGTTCCAGTATTTCTTGGTCAGCTGCAGGGCGCGGTTCACGAAGTTGCCATAGACAGCCACCAACTCGTTGTTGTTGCGGTCTTGGAAGTCTTTCCAAGTGAAGTTGTTGTCCTTTGTCTCCGGTGCGTTGGCTGTCAGCACATAGCGCAAGACATCCTGCTTGCCCGGCATATCTACTAAGTATTCGTGCAGCCAGACGGCCCAGTTGCGTGACGTGGAGATCTTGTCGTTCTCCAGGTTCAGGAACTCGTTGGCCGGCACGTTGTCGGGCATGATGAAGGATGGCTGTTGGCTGTTGGCTGTTGAGTGTTGACTTTCGTTCCAGGCTTTCATCATCACGGGGAAGATGATGCAGTGGAACACGATGTTGTCTTTTCCGATGAAATGGATGAGACGCGTGCTGTCATCCTGCCACCATTTTTCCCAGTTGCCCCACTTGGCGGGCTCTTTCTCGCAGAGCTCCTTGGTGTTGGACACATAGCCGATGGGGGCGTCGAACCATACATAGAGCACTTTTCCGTCGGCTCCATCGATGGGAACGGGAATACCCCAGTCCAGGTCGCGGGTCATGGCGCGGGGCTGCAGGTCCATGTCGAGCCACGACTTGCATTGGCCATAGACATTGGGGCGCCACTCCTTGTGCTCCTCCAGAATCCATTGCTTCAGCCATTCCTGGTATTCGTTCAAGGGCAGATACCAGTTTTTGGTCTCTTTCAGCACGGGTGTGGAGCCACTGATGGTCGATTTCGGGTTGATGAGCTCCATGGGGCTCAGGTCGCGGCCACACTTCTCACACTGGTCGCCATAGGCACCCTCGTTGTGGCAATGAGGACATTCGCCCGTCACATAGCGGTCGGCCAGGAATTGCTTGGCTTCTTCGTCGTAGAGCTGGGTGGTGGTCTCCTCTGTCAGCTTGCCTTCATCATAGAGTTTGCGAAACCAGTCGGCAGCAAACTGATGGTGGGTGTCGGAGGTGGTACGGCTATAGATGTCGAAGGAGATGCCGAATTCACGGAACGACTCCTTGATCATCTTGTGGTAGCGGTCAACGACATCCTGCGGGGTGATGCCCTCTTTGCGAGCACGGATGGTGATAGGGACTCCGTGTTCATCACTTCCACCAATAAACATCACCTCCTGTTTCTTCAGGCGGAGGTAGCGTACATAGATGTCAGCCGGTACATAGACTCCGGCCAGGTGACCGATGTGTACACCGCCGTTGGCATAGGGCAGAGCGGCGGTGACGGTTGTTCTTTTGTATTTCTTCTGGTCCATACTTGTTTTTGAATTTGGGTGCAAAGGTATGATTTTTTTTTCACATATCATTCGCAGTACCTTTGTTTTTTATTCCTCCCAATGGAACACGGCTCCGTTCTTGCACGCCGGATCGGCACCGACGAAGTCCATGGAATAGGGCGAGCCGGTGGTAGGACTCTTACCGACATAGCGGTGGTTGCGAAGAGAGAACAACATGAAGTCGTGGTTCAGGTAATCCTGCCACAGGAAGACCTCGGCTTCCTCGGGATGGGTGGTGAAACGCACATCACCGGCCAAACCTTCACCATACACTTTGACGTAGCGCCCATCTGTGCATTTCAAGGATACTTTTCCCTGTCCGCGGTCGATGAGCTGGAACTGGGTGCGTTTACTCTTGTCGTTGGGATGGGTGTCGTAGAGAATGCCGTGTGGGTCGCAGACGGCAGGATGTCCTGTTGCCTTGTTGATGATGCGGAAGGTCTTGCCGAAAGGTATGTTCTGACTGCGGTCGGCGCAGGGTTCTTCCACGATGAAATTGTCGAATTCTGCATAGCCGCCGTTCTTACCTTTCGTATTAAAGGCAAACAGTGCATGGCGTGAACCTTGGAAGGTGATGAGCTGGTAGGACAAAGGCATCATGCGACCCAGAGTCTGGAAGTTGACACCGTCTGTGGAGTAGGCATACTGTGCCTGGTCGTTGTCGTAGTCACCGATGCTGCGCAGCCAGATTTTTCCGTTGGGCAGGGTGACAGACATGCTGGCGGTGTCGTTGGTGAGCTGTTCAAAACAGCGGAGCGTGTATTCGATATGACCCTTTTGTGAAGAGGCTGGACTTAACCCGATCCAGGAGCAAGGCACGTTGATGTTGCCCAGTCCGGCCACGTCGCCGTCTTTCAGGTTTTTCACGTTCAGTTCTACCGTTGTCACCGATTTGGGTCCGATGACACGCTGTGTCAGAGAGTTGCGGGCCCACATGAGTTGCTCGGCTGGCAGGGCGGTCAGGCGCAGTCGGCCATTCTTGAGGCTCCACATCTTGTCTTCCGGGTTGTGGTTCCACTGCCAGATGCGTCCTAACTGCTTAGCGTCGAAGTTGTCGCTGCGCACATAGGGGGCATGGCCAGCTTTTGTTTCTAAGTTGTTGATGTCCTGTTTCTCTTGATTGACCGTTGTTCCAGGCTTGAACCATGTGCGCGGTGCACGTCCAAGATTGTTCTCCAGTCCTACCATAGGCCATCCGTCAACCCACGTCATGGGCATCAGACAGACGGTGCGGCCGATGGAATGGAAATCCTGCATGAGCAGAGCCCACCAGGAACCGTCGTTGAACTGCACAATGCCACCTTGGTGGGCGTTGGTGCAGGCTGTGGCATTCTTATCGACAGAGCCCAGGGCAAACTTGGTGCCGTCTTGTCCGATGCGGTATTTCTCGTTGCGCGGCACTTGTGTCAGGGAGGCGGCATGATATCCGTAGGTTTCATCGGCAGTGATGACACGCGTCTCATAAGGGCCCCAGATGTTTTTGGAGCGAGAGCAGAGTGTGCGGCCGTTGGGCTTGTAGTCGGTGCTGATGAGGTAGTACATGCCGTTGATTTTATACATGTGGTGTCCTTCCCCGACACCGTTTCCTTCGGGGATGATGGTGCGTGTGGTTCCTTCTACGGGACCACTCATGTCGGGCTTCAATTCCGTACATTTCACCTCTCCGTATCCGTGGATGGCATAGATTTTCCCATCGTCGTCGAAGAGTACGCTCAAGTCGTAGATGTTACCCTTCATGTTGTGATGTTGCCACGGCCCGCGGATATCCTTGGCGGTATAGCACTGCAGTCCTTTGCCGTTGATGTTGGTATAGACATAGAACATTCCGTTGGCATAGCGGATGCACGGGGCCCAGACGCCTTGACCATAAATCTCCTTGTGGTTGCGCAGGGAGAAGGCGTCATCCTTGAAGTCGAAGCGGTCGAAGCAATAGGATATGTTTTCCCAATTGACAAGATCCTTGGAATGTAGGATGACGAGTCCTGGAACGGTATGCATGGTGGTGCCGGCCAGGTAGTAGTCGTCGCCCACGCGCAGGATGTCGGGGTCGCTGAACTCATCGTAGAACAGAGGGTTGGTGAAGGTACCGTTTCCGTTGTCTGCCGTCCATGATTGTTGGGCATGGATAGTGGTTGGGCTTCCTGTGAGGAGCAGAATGGCGCAAAGGCCTTTTAGAAGTGATTTCTTCATGTCGCTTGATATTTTTTCTTTTGCAAAATAACAAATAATAATCTGAATGTTCAAGGTTTTACAGAATAATTATTACTTTTGCAGTGAAATTTATAAATTCTTATATTATGACAACAGCAGTGATTGGTATCGTGGCACTGATTGCCATTGCTTTGGTGGGCTGGGCTATTGCCGAGGCCAAGTATAAGTACTTCCAGTATGAGCGTAACGAGGAAGAGGCCGCCGTTGAGAAGAAGGCAGCTGAGGCCTTGAAGCAGAACGGATATACGGAACTGGGCATCAATGATGTCATCAAAACGATTAGCACTAAGGGTTTCAGCGCTGTATAAAGCCATTTCCCCTTTCAACGCTTATTCTTCATCTGAGTCATCTTTCCTCTGCTTGAGCTGTTCCACGAACTGATCAATCTTTGCCAGTTCTCGTGGAATACGGATGTTTTGTGGACAATGGGGCTCACATTGTCCGCATTGTATGCAGTGGCTGGCTTGTCGCAGACGCGGCACGCTGCGGTCGAGTCCTATCAGGTATTCACGACGGTAGGTCTCGTAGTTCTTGTCCTTCATCTTTCGGGGTAGGCGTCCTTCGTTTTTCACCTTATTATAATGTACAAAGATGCCGGGAATGTCTATACCGTAGGGACAGGGCATGCAGTATTTGCAGTCGTTACAGGGTATGGTCTCTATGCCCACCAGCTCTTCTGCCACATGGTAGAGAAAACTTTCTTCCTCCTTGCTGACAGGGGTCAGGGGACAATATGAAAGCAGGTTGTCTTTCAGATGTTCCAGATAGGTCATGCCGCTCAGGACGGTCAGCACGCCATCGGGTGTTCCGGCATAGCGGAATGCCCAGGAGGCCACTGACTTCTGTGGTTCACGTTGCTTCATCTCCTTCACCAGATAGTCGGGCAGGTTGGAAAGTCGTCCGCCCAAAAGAGGTTCCATGATGACGGCAGGGATGCCTCGCTTTTGCAGCTCACCGTAGAGATAGCGTGCGTCGGTGTTGCGTGAGTTTATTTCGTCGGCCCAGTCCCAGTCTAAGTAGTTCAACTCTATCTGTACGAAGTCCCACTTGTATTGATCGTGAAGGGAGAGCAGATAATCGAAAACCTCGATTTCACCGTGATAGGAGAAGCCCAGGTTGCGGATGCGTCCGGCTTTTCGTTCCTCTACGAGAAAGTCCAGCATGCCGTTGTCGATGTAGCGGCCGTAGAGAGCCTCCATGCCACCCATGCCGACACCATGGAGCAGGTAGTAGTCGATATAGTTTACCCGCAGTTCCTTAAAGGAGTTGCGGTAGATCTTCATGGACTCTTCGCGACTCCAGCTCTCTTCATTGGAATTGGAGAGCTTGGTGGCGATGAAAAACTTTTTCCGGTCGTGGCGGCTCAAGGCGATGCCGGTGGCTCGCTCAGAAAGGCCACGGCAGTAGGCAGGACTGGTGTCGAAATAGTTGACGCCGTGTTCAATGGCATAATCCACCAGCCGGTTTACCTGGTCCTGGTCGATGTCTTCTTCATTTCCAGTGTGCTTGTTGTTCCCTGTGTCCTTGTATTGGGGCAGTCGCATCATGCCGTAGCCCAGCAATGAAATGTCATCACCAGTGGTAGGACAGTGACGCATGGTCATCTTCCCTATGGGGGGCTCCACTTGTTTCTTATATTCCTCGAAAGCTTGTTTCTCCTTCTTGTCATGACAGCCGGTCAATGCGGCGGCTGCCGTTATTGAACCGAGCCCTAAGGCTTTTAGGAAGGTGCGACGCGAAAGTTCTTTCTTGCTCATATCTTCTCAGTTTTATATTTCGCGGTGAACGTCGTGCCCCTCCACATAGATGGCGGGGTAGGGACGTGACGGACAAAGGTTCTCACAGGCACCACAGCCAATGCACACCGCTTCGTTGACGGCGGGAACATAAGGCGAGGCATCATCTTCAGGGTCGGACGGAACCATCTCGATGGCTCCTGTCGGACAATGGCGGGCACAGTTGCCGCAGCTCACACCGTCGGTCAGTGGAATACAGTTCTTCTTGATCCAAACAGCATGGCCGATCTGTGTGGCCGACTTCTGGACTTTGTCAATAGGACGGATGGCTCCCGTGGGACAAACCTCCGAGCAGCGTGTGCACTCAGGCCGGCAGTAGCCGCGCTCAAATGACATGGTGGGCTGCATGAACTTCATAAGGTCGGAAGAAGGACGCAGCACTTCGTTGGGACAGTCGCTGACACAAAGCTGACAGCCTGTGCAGCGTCGGGCCATGTTCTGGGCACTCAGGGAACCTGGAGGAGTAAGTGGAGTCTGACGTTCGGGGATGGCTTTCTCCTTGATGACGGCCAGTCCGCCGTCAACCTTCTTCTTGTCTTGCGCCAACACTGTTGTGGCGAGGAGGGCCGAGGAAACCAAGAAGGAGCGTCGCGACTTCTGATGACTCTGATGATTTCTGCGTCTCAGCGTATATTTTAAGGCTCCGAATCGACATTGGTCGATGCAGTTGCCACAGGCAACACAGCGGCTGTCATCTACGGTGTGGGTCTTATAGTCGATGCAGGCTGCTTTGCAGTTCTTGGTGCAAAGTGAGCAGTTGCGACATTTTTCTTTGTTGAAGGTGATGTGCAGCAGAGAGAATCGTGACAACAGGCTGAGCGCGGTACCCACTGGACAAATAGTGTTGCAGTAGGTTCTTCCGCCCCGCCATGCCAATGTTGCCACAACGAAGAAGGTCACGGTGGCAACGATGAGCGCAGGCAGTGAGCGCATCCACACGTCAACCGTGTAGAAGGCATAGCTATCGACATGCTCAGCCCATGCTGCCAGGATGTTGTTTCCCATCTCGTAGAGCGGTTGCAGCAGCATGGTGACCATGCGTCCATACGCACTGTAGGGAGCAAGAAGGGCAGCCCATGACCCAATGCCTGCCATGATGGAGATGATGAATAGTATCAAGACGGGATAGCGAAGCCATGTCAGCTCGTGGGAGTAGTTGTAACGGTTCTTCTTCCATCGACCGTGTATCCAGGCAATGAGGTCCTGCATGACACCCAGTGGGCAGATGACACTGCAATAGATGCGTCCGAAGACCAAAGTAAGAAGCACCAGGCCAATGATGACCAACGTGTTCAGAGCCATCACGGCAGGCAGGAACTGTATCTTGGCCATCCACCCCAGCCAAGTGTGCAGGGTTCCGGTGAAGTCCAGAAACAGCAGGGTGATGCCGATGAAGAATACCCATGCCAGTGAGATTCTTATTTTCCTTAACATAGTTTCATGATTTAATGATTCTTATGCTCAGCTCGTAAAGCAGCCAGATGGGGAGTGATACGATGGAAAGCGTGAAAACATCGGTTGTCGGTGTGATGATGGCAGCCACAATCAGAATGACAACAAAGGCATGGCGGCGGTAGTTGCGCATCAAAGCTCCGTTGATGAGCCCCATCTTACCCAACAGCCAACACATCACAGGAAGTTCAAAAATGACGCCCATGACCAAACTCATCGTCAGCAAGGTGTCGATGTACGACTGCAGCGTGAGCATGTTCGCCACATCGGAAGCAACCTGATAGGTACCGAGAAACCTGACGGTCAGCGGAAAGATGAGCAGGTAGTTGAGCAGGGTGCCAACGAGGAACATCAGGTAGGCACTACCAACCAGACAGACGACATACCGCCGCTCGTTGTCGTAGAGCGCAGGGGAAACAAAGCAGAACAGCTGATACAGTACATAGGGTGAAGCCAACAGCAAACCTGCATAAAGGGCGGTGCGCATGTGTACCGCGAACTGCTCGGTCAGACCGGTGTTCATCAGTTGGATGTCAAAAGCTTCTATGCCCAAAAGACGGTAGGTGATGAAGTCGCTATGGCGGGGCGCCAATACGATGCCGAACAGCGTGTCCTTGAAGACAAAGGCCACGACAGCAAAGACCGCTATGGCCAGCATCATGCGGAGAAGGCATGAGCGCAAAGCATCCAGATGGTCCCAAAAAGTGCCCACCTCTCCCATGTTACTTTTCTTCTTCAGAAGGATGAGTGGTAGATTCGTCCTTCTCTATTTCCTTCATTCCGTCTTTGAAGCTCTTGACGCCTTTGCCCAATCCTTTCATCAGTTCGGGTATCTTCTTGCCACCAAACAGCAGTAGTACAACCAATGCGATGAGTAGAATCTCCGGTGCTCCTAATCCAAACATGTCTTCAGTTTTAAGTTTGATAATGATATGATGGGGCAAAGTTACAAAAAACGAGTGAAATGCAAAAGGAAAACTTGTTTTTCTTCTCATTTCCGAGTGCCAAGAACTTCGGCGAAGCCAGAGTTATAAAAAAACTTCAAAAAGAACATATTATTAAATTATTTTATTATCTTTGCACCATATATGATAACACAAAATTACTAATCATGATGAAAAAACATCTTTATGCAACTTTGGCTGCATGTCTTCTTGGCGTGTCAGCCACAGCCCAGGATGTTCGTCAGCTGACGATGAACACCAAGCCGGGTGCCCCTATCCAGTCCACCATGTATGGAATCTTTTTCGAAGATATCAACTTCGGAGCCGATGGTGGTCTGTATGCTGAACTTGTGAGTAACCGCTCTTTCGAAGCTCCACTCCACATCACTCCCGCTGGCCAACGAATCAGTGGCGGACTGATGGATTGGAAAACCTTTGGCAACGTGCAGCTGAACAGCGAGAACCCTGCTTTCAGCCGAAATCCCCATTATGTAACCCTCATCGATGACGGACATCGTGAGAAGCAGACCGGTATCGAGAATCACGGCTACTTCGGTATGGGTGTGAAGAAGGGGCTCAAGTATGACTTCTCTGTCTATGGACGTGCCCGCGGTGCTGAGGATGCCCGCATCCGTGTGGAACTGGTAGATGCCAATAACGAAGTGATGGTCAAGAAGACTGTCAACATCAGTGGAAAAGAGTGGAAACGCTATACGGCAGAGCTGACCTCTCCCCGTACAGACGCCAAGGCTTTCATGCGTGTCTATCTGGAAGGAAAAAACAGTGCCGACCTCGACCATGTGAGCCTCTTTCCTGGTGACGCATGGCAGGGAATCCTGCGTGCCGACATGGTGCAGGACCTCAAGGACTTGCATCCTGGTGTGTTCCGCTTCCCTGGCGGATGCATCGTAGAGGGTACCGACCTGGCTTCCCGTTACCAGTGGAAGGAGAGCGTCGGACAGGTGGAGAACCGCCCGCTGAATGAGAATCGCTGGAACTACACTTTCCCTCACCGCCTCTTCCCCAGCTACTTTCAGAGCTACGGACTGGGTTTCTATGAGTTCTTCCTTCTCTCTGAATATATCGGGGCACAGGCCCTGCCCGTGCTGAACGTGGGCTTGGCTTGCCAGTATCAGAACGATGACAAGGATGCCGCCCGCGTGCATGTGTCTGTTGACGACCTGCAGCAGTATATTGACGATGCCCTCGACCTCATCGAGTTTGCCAATGGCTCCACAGATACGAAGTGGGGTAAGTTGCGTGCCGACATGGGACATCCCGCGCCCTTCAACCTGAAGCAGATAGGTGTGGGTAACGAACAGTGGGGACCGCTCTACCCAGAGCGGCTGAAGAAGTTCATAGCTGCCATTCGAGCTAAGTATCCCCAAATGAAGATAGTCGGTTCCAGTGGCCCCGATCCTGATGACAAGGGCGGCAAGCAGTTCTCTTATGGCTGGGAACAGATGACCAAGCTCGGAGCAGACCTCGTCGATGAGCATTACTACCGCAATCAGGAGTGGTTCATGAAGAATGTGGCTCGCTACGATGGCTACAGCCGCAAGGGTCCGAAAGTGTTTGCGGGTGAATATGCCTGCCATATCAAGGAGAAACCTGCACCAACGCCAGAGGGCATGAATGTCTTCGATGCTGCCTTGCATGAGGCTGCTGCCATGACAGGCTTTGAACGTAACGCCGATGTCGTGCACATGGCAACCTATGCTCCGCTCTTCGCTCATGTGGAGGGCTGGCAGTGGCGTCCCGACCTCATTTGGGTCGATAACCTGACCACGGTGCGCACTCCGAACTACTATGTTCAGCAACTCTACGCCATGAACCCTGGAACCAATGTGCTCACGCTGACTGAAGACGTAATGGCTCCGGGGGCCAAGAAAGCGAAGGCACAGCCTGTCACCGGACAGGATGGCCTCTGTGCTTCTGCCGTCTATGACAAGAATGCTGGTAAATATATCGTGAAACTGGTCAATGTCGGCGATAAGGCCCAGCAGATTGCGCTGACCTTCAAGGGTCTGAAGGTTGCACCTGACGTGGAGAATGCTACGGTAACCACCCTCCACAGCGACAACCCGATGGCTTGCAATACCATTCAGAAAAAGTCTGTTGTGGTGCCCACGGAGATGAAAGCCATGGGTGTAACGGCTGAAAAGAATGTGGTGACGCTGACGGTTCCCGCCAAGACGTTCGCTGTTTATAAGTTCTGAAGCGCCTGGATATATTCCCAGAGCTTCCTGTAGAATGGGTGGCGCGTCATGGTTGACGCGTCACCTATTATTATTAATTTCATGCGCGCACGCGTAATGGCGACATTCATGCGACGCAGGTCACGAAGGAAACCAATCTGTCCATCGTTGTTGGAGCGTACGAGTGATATGATGACTACATCGCGTTCCTGCCCTTGGAAGCCATCTACGGTGTTTACGGTGATGAACTTCCTGTAGGGCTTGAAAAACTCCCGCCGCTTGATAAGACTGCGCAGGTATTGCACTTGGGCGCGATAGGGTGAGATGATGCCCACATCGATGCGCTCTTCCAGAATACGGGCTTTACCAATTTTCTCAAAGTATCGTTGCAGAATGCTGAGGGTCTCTTCGGCTTCCTGTTCGTTGATGAGCGACTGTCCCTTCCTGGCCTCTCCCGTCTTATCTTCAGAAGGAATGTCCAGGCTCAAACTTCGCCATTCCATCGGTATGTCGAAATCAAGGATGCTGCGGTTTCTAACCTGCGGCGCACTCTTCACCTTCCCCTGATAGAACCAGTCGGAAGAAAATCTCATGATCTCTTCGTTCATACGGTATTGCACCTCCAATAGTGTTACCACCTCGGGATGATTTCCGGCCAGACGTTCCATAAGTGTCTTATCTAAGCCTGCTTTCAAGGCTGCCAAACTCTTCACCGTGGGGGGAAGCTGGCAGTGGTCGCCGGCCAGAATGATGCGTGAGGCTCTTCTGATGGCTATCCAGCAGGCAGCCTCTAAGGCTTGGGCTGCTTCGTCGATAAACAGAGTGTGAAATTTTTGTCCGTCCATGAGCTTGTTGGCGGCACCTGTCAGGGTGCAGGCTATGACGCGGGCTTCGTCAAACAGTTCGGTATGGATGCGAACTTCCAACTCTGTGGCCCTGCTTCTCAGTCGGTCCATCTTCTGATGCCAGCTTTCGGAACCACGTTTCCTTTGGCTCCGAAGTTCACGAATAGCCTTTCGTATGCTCCATAGCTGTGGGTAGTCGGGATGGGCTTCAAAGCGTCGTTCATAGGTAAACGACAACATCTTGTCGTTCACACGCGATGGATTACCGATGCGCAACACATTGATGCCGCGATCGGTGAGTTGTTCTGCTATCCAGTCCACGGCCATGTTGCTCTGCGCACATACCAGCACTTGGTTTTCCCGGCGGAGGGTTTCGAAGATAGCTTCCACAAGAGTCGTTGTCTTACCCGTTCCCGGTGGCCCATGGACAATGGCCACGTCTTTGGTACGCAGCACCTCGTTGACAGCTTTCTCTTGCGTGGGGTTTAGCCAGGGAAGGCTGATATGGGGAGCCTGAGTAACCTGATGTCTGGGCTCTTGTTTCCTTGGTTCTCTTTTTCCTTGCTGGTAGATGAAATCTCTGAGTTCTGCCAGCCGGTTATTCTTGGCTGCTATGACACGGTCCAGGGCATCAAACATCAGTCGGTAGCTTGTTTCGTCGAAGGATAGCTGAATGCCCAACTGCTCGTTATCCGTCTGCAGGTCAGAAAGTTGGGTGCCATCAGGAACGGCCACCACCATGCGGTTGCCATCTACATAGGAAACAGTGCCGGTAAAGGAAAAGTATTTCAAGGCAGGGGTAGTGCGGAAGAAGGTCACGGGTCTGCCGTACTCAAAGTTGTGGTCGTTGTCGCTGTCTTCCTCGGGACGTGTCACTTCCACGGTCAGTTGGTTTAGAGAGTTATAATAGCTCTTACCCACATGTAGTGGAAACCAGGCATCGCCACGGTGGACAAGTCTTTGCAGACCGGTCAGCTCTGTCTGGCGACGAAAGGCTTCTTTCTCTGTGTAGTATTCTATCTGTAGGAGCATGCGTTGTCGCTGTAGCTCTTTGATTGCATCATCACTCTGTACCATAAGCAGGTGCAAAGGTACTTCATTTTTCATTTTTCCTCTATCATTTTTACATTTTAATTTTTAATTCTTCTTTTTTTTGTACCTTTGCAGCCGATGGAAGAAATCCAACTCTGTTCCTTGACTGTCGGCTACCGTACGAGAAGTGGCGTGAAGGAAGTTGCCCACCATCTCGATGCGATGGTGAGGGGAGGACAATTGGTGTGTCTCATAGGACGTAATGGTAGTGGCAAGTCAACCTTGCTGCGCACACTGGCTGGTTTGCAGCCACCGTTGGATGGTAAAGTGAGATTCTCATCGGGTGTGACGCTCTCAAGCAAGAATGTGCCTTCCACAGGGGAGTTGTCTCGACAGGTCAGTGTGGTGCTTACAGAGCACGAGGAAACTGGTAACTTGCATGTTCGTGATGTCGTGGCCCTGGGTCGTGTGCCCCATACAGGCTTTTGGGGCATGCTGCACGAAGGTGACAAGAAGGCCGTTGACGATGCTATCACTCAGACAGGACTTCAGCAGATGCAACATCGACTGATACGCAGCTTGAGCGATGGCGAGCGGCAAAGGGTGTTCATAGCGAAGTCTTTGGCACAACAGACTCCTGTCATCCTGTTGGACGAGCCTACGGCGTTTCTGGACTATCCGGCCAAGCGTGACCTGCTGCTTCTGCTCCGCAGACTGGCCCATGAGGAGGGAAGAACCATCCTGCTGACAACACACGATCTGGAGTTGGCCTTGGAGTCGGCCGACGTGCTATGGGCCCTCGACGGACAGACCTTTGCCACCGACCCGCAAGCGCTGGCTCGCCAGTGGCTGACAACACGTTTTGTAAAAGACAAACAATAATGGAAAAGAAACATATTCTACTTGTAAACGACATGGCCGGCTACGGCAAGGTGGGCATGGGGGCCATGCTTCCCGTGTTGTCGTACCTTGGACATCCCGTCTTCAGCCTGCCCACAGCCATTGTGTCCAACACTTTGGACTATGGAAAGTTCAATGTGCAGGATACCACGGATTATATCCGAGGAACCCTGCCTGTATGGAAAGAACTGGGCTTCAACTTTGATGCCATCTGCACGGGACTGATGTTCAGTGACGAACAGGCGCGCATGGTGGCTGCCTACTGCAGGGAACAGGCAGAGCGTGGTACCACGGTTTTTGTCGATCCCATCATGGGAGATGGTGGACGGCTCTATAATGGCATGTCGATGAAGCAGGTGGAGCTGATGCGTCAAATGGTGGGTGTGGCCGACCTGACCTTCCCCAACTACACCGAGGCCTGCTATCTGACCGATACCCCCTTTTCACCCGAAGGCATGACATGGCAGGAAACACGGCAACTGCTCAACAAACTGACTGCCATGGGATGTCGTTCGGCACTTATCACGAGTTGTCGCATTGACGGTCAGAACAGTGTGGCTGGCTATAACCATTTCGACCATGAGTACTTCCATTTAGAGTACGAAGAGATACCGGGCCTGTTCCATGGCACAGGCGACCTCTTTTCGGCCGTGCTCATTGCCCATCTCCTTGAAGGCGAACGGCTTGTCGAAAGCACCCGCATAGCCATGGATACCATCTACCGACTGTTGGATCTCAATCGCAACATGGAAGACCGCTACTGCGGCATTCTCATAGAACGATTTCTCCATCTTTTGTAGGCTTTTCGGCAATTTTAACACAATTTATTTGGTTGGTCAAAGGGGAAATCGTACCTTTGCAGAAACTCAAAGAGAAATTAACAGCATGAGGGTTCCGATATTGTCAGATGTCGGGATTCTTTGTTTTTATTGACAATAAATTAAAGCAAAAGAATATGGCATACATGTCACAAGAAGGCTACGATAAGCTCGTGGCTGAACTGCAGCGTTTGGAAGCTGTAGAACGTCCGAAGGCCTCTGCGGCTATAGCTGAGGCTCGCGATAAAGGAGATTTGAGTGAAAACTCAGAGTATGATGCTGCCAAGGAGGCTCAGGCCCATCTGGAGGATAAGATAAACAAGCTGAAGTTGACCATCGCCAGCGCAAAGATAGTCGATGTCTCTCGCTTGAGCAGTGAGGCTGTGCAGATTCTCTCAAAGGTGGAATTGACCAATCTGGGCAACAATGCCAAGATGGTCTATACCATTGTCAGTGAGCAGGAGGCCAACCTCCGCGAAGGAAAGATTTCCATTCAAACACCTATTGCCCAGGGACTGCTCAACAAGAAGGTGGGTGACGTGGTAGAGATTAAGGTGCCGCGTGGCACGATGCAGCTGCGTATCGACAAGATATCTCTTGAGTAAAGACAATGTTAAATCTTAATACATTATACAAATGAGTATTTTCTCCAAGATTGCCGCTGGCGAGATTCCCAGCTACAAGTGTGCAGAGAATGATGAGTTCTATGCATTTCTCGACATCAACCCGCTGGTGAAAGGCCATACGCTGGTCATCCCCCGCCGGGAGGTCGATTACATCTTTGACCTGGAAGACGACGAGTTGGCTCGCTATCAGGTTTTCGCCAAGCGCGTAGCCCAGGCTATCAAAGAGGCTTTCCCCTGTAAGAAGGTGGCTCAGGTGGTGCTCGGCTTGGAAGTCCCGCATGCCCATATCCATCTCATACCGATGAATAGTGAGGCCGATGTTGACTTCCGCCGTGAGAAGTTGCAGCTCTCCCCCGAAGAGTTTGCGGAGACCGCTCAGAAGATTCTTGCAGCGTTCCAGAAATAAGTGATAGGCGTGGTTAGCTTTGCTCATCAAGGAGCAGTCTGACCACGCCTATCACTTTTATGAACTATCCGTTGTTTCCTTTGAGGTTATGACTTGTTTTTTGTTGGCAACGGTTACAGATATTTCTCTCCTCGCTTGACTCTTATCTCGTTGATATATTTTCGAATCAGGGCCGACGAGTCCTCCTTCGGACAAATGAGGAGCACGTTGTCTTTCTCTGCTACGATGAAGCCGTCCAGTCCGTTGATGACACCCAGTCGGCCTTTGGGCAACTTGATGACATTGTTGCGACAGTTCTCCAGCAGGGCATCGCAGTCCACAACCACGTTGTCGTCTTCCGTCTTCTGCATCGATTCATACATGCTGTGCCACGTTCCAAGGTCAGCCCAGCCAAAGTCGCCTTTCATGACACACACATTTTCAATCTTTTCCAAGATGGCGAAGTCGATGGTGATGTTCGGGTAGAGTGAGAAGTTCTCCTGCACAAACGCGTTCTCTTCTTCTATGGTCGGTTCTTCCTTTTGTGCCTCCAGCTTGCGTAGCACAGGCGGCATGATGCTGTCGAAATTCTTCAGCATGCAGTGGGCCGAGCCTAAGAAGATTCCCGTGTTCCATAGAAACTCTCCGCTCTCCACGAATACCCGTGCAAACTCGCGTTCCGGTTTCTCTGTAAACGACTGCACACGGAACGTGTCGTGTGCTACTTCGTCACCCATCTGCACATAGCCGTAGCCGGGCTCAGGTCTTGTGGGTGCCACGCCCATGGTAAGCAACTCGTAGTGTTTACTGACATAGTCTAAGCCCTCCTGCATGTTCTGAATGAAGGCCTGCTCGTTCTGAACGGCATGGTCCGACGGCGCAATAATCAGGTTGGCCCCTTCATGCAGTCGGTTGATGCGGAAGCAGCCCCATGCCACGCTGGCAGCGGTGTTGCGCCATAGCGGTTCAGCCAGAATGTGGTCGTCGGGAATTTCGGGTAACTGCTCCTTTACCAGATGGAGGTAGTCTGTCACCGTACTGATATAGATGTTTTCTTTCGGTACTACCTTTGCCATTCTGTCAAAGGTCTGCTGTAGCTGAGTGCGGCCAAGGCCAAAGAAGTCAATAAACTGTTTAGAGTATGTTTCGCGACTGTATGGCCACAGGCGACGTCCTTTACCACCGGCCAATATCAGGCAGAAGTTTTTCTCAGGTAGGTTCATGATAACTTTCAGATTAGGTTTTCCGTTGCTAAATTACAAAGAAATAACGTAATGGCCAAGTGTTTCATGTAAAATAAGACTTAAAGAATGTCAAAATAAAACACTTTTAAGACTGCAAATTAAATTTCAAAGCGAAAAACTTGGATAGTTCAAAAAAAACTTTTACCTTTGCACCGCTTGATGCCCAGATGGCGGAATCGGTAGACGCGCTGGTCTCAAACACCAGTGGGGCAACCCGTGCCGGTTCGACCCCGGCTCTGGGTACAAGGCTGAAAAGCAAAGAGTGTTGTAACTGAACTGGTTACAGCACTCTCTTTTTTTGGGGGTGCAACAGGGGTGCAACAGGGGTGCAACATTCCCCTTTTGGATCATGCTAGATTTTCTGTAGCGGCGCAGCTTTCAGCGAGAAAGGCCGAAAGCTGCGCCGCTACTATTTCCTTCACGGCAGTCAAGTTACAGTTTCGTCTCGCGGAACTCACGGGGTGTCATTCCATAGGTATTGCGGAAGACGCGGATGAATGTGGAGGCGTTGTTGATGCCGCACTCCTCGGCAATGGCCATGAGGGTGTATTCGGGATGTTTTCTCATGAGTCTTACCGCGTACTCCATGCGCTTGGTGTTGATGTATCCGGCGAGGTTGTTTTCTCCATAGGTGCTGATGATCTTCGCCAGGCGGTTTTTGTCGATTCCGCTGAGTTCAACGAGTTTGTCGCGGTTCAGGTCGGGGTCGGTATAGAGGCGGCGCATGGTTATCATTTTGTCCAGACGGGCGAAGGCCAGGAAGTCGGGATCGTCCTCTCCTTCGAGTTTGTGGTCAATTTTCTTCGACTCCT
>Ga0247611_10000373_pt1 | contig 92442 bp, 100 predicted proteins | sample 177DNAGHGhighgp2_FD_192422 | JGI IMG/M metagenome (GOLD analysis project Ga0247611, IMG submission 192422) | Sheep rumen microbial communities from Palmerston North, Manawatu-Wanganui, New Zealand - 1770 DNA GHGhigh gp2 | ecosystem: Host-associated > Mammals > Digestive system > Stomach >...
ACTTATTCTGAGTATTGTAAGACCGGTTTTGATTATGTGAGAGTAGGAATGACTGGTGGTTCACTGGTTAATCATTCAGCCCATGGTTTCGCATATCCACAGGCTTCTCTTCTTATAGATACTTTGGGAATAAAAAATACGTCGCTTATGGGAATGAAACATACGAAAATAATAAGTGATGGTGGAATTTCCGGGCCTGTAGATATTTTGAAGGCTATAGCATTAGGAGCAGACTTTGTTATGGTTGGTAGAGAGTTTGCTAAGTTAGTAGAAGCAGCCGGTCCTATCCTAAGAAAAAATGAGGATGGAGTTTTAGAGCCCATTGAAAAGGGAGAAATGGCTGCTAACTTGACTGAAGAAGAATTGAGGTTGTCCGGATTAATTAGACTTTATGCAGGGAATACAACTTATGAAATGCAGGCTAAGCGGGGAGGTTTTGAGGATATACATGATTGGCTTGGTGCTCCCGGTATGAAAAGAAATATGTCTGATGCTAGAGTAGATCAAATTAAGGTAGTAAAAACATTGAAATCTTGGTTATCCGATCTATACCAAACCTTGAATTACGGCTTTACTATGACTGGAGCAAAAGACTGGAACACCTTTAAATCGAATGCTAGATATGTCAGAGTCCAAATCTAATAAACTCTGGAAAGCTGAAAGTGAGGGATGTTCGACGATATTTTGGGTTAGAGGAAAAACTAAGCCAGAAATAAAGAAACGACTAAGACGATATTTTGGAAGTGAAGAGTATTGGGAAAAAGAGCCACCAAATGAAAATCTAGTTGGGATGGTTTTTAGGGCCTATTCAAAAAACTTAGTAGATTGTCCTGGTATATTTCTTGATGATACTAGAGGAGATGTTTTACTCTCACTTACTGACCCTTCCTTAGATTGGTTTGGAGAATGAAGCTTGGGGTGAGAAATGGAGAACAAAAAATCATTAAAGAGCTTAGGATAGACAAAGTTAATGAATATTGAAACAGGAATCTGGAAAAGGAAGAGAATCAGATGGAAATATATCTATCTTGGCAGAACTAGTCCTGGTAATTTTGATTGGTGTAAAAAATATGTATTCCGAACCAAGAAGGCTGGAGAACGAATAAGACTAAGATTAATAACCAGTGAATCTTTGTGTTCTTTTAAAGAAGAGGGATAAAATATCCTCTTTTATTTTTCAAGCGAGGAGGAGAAACAACGGGTATATCTTTCTCGCCTATAATTTCCCATTCCCGTGCGAGTTCTAAGTTCCCGTTGATCTATAATAACTCGCTTAAATAAAAAAAAAGAGAAATTACCCATCCTCTTTTTGTTATATTCATAAATGCAGAATAAATTCAATTTTCTTCATATATAGTTTTAAAAAACTTGAAATGATTCAAATTCCACACTTGATCTATACTCACCTTACCCAACCAAACTGTTAGATCCTTCTTGGTAATTTTTAAAGCTTTAGCACCTGGAAAAATATCTTTGTTGAAATATAAAGAAATTGTCTTGGGATTAAAAAATTTATGTCTTATTACATTTGAACACCTTTTATTTTTCCGAACTAAATTATCACCAAAGAAACTAATAATACAATTACGGTCAAGAAGTATTATTTTAAAAAATATTTCTCCTTCTACCTCCTTAAAGAGAACTATAAAATTGTCTTTCATCCTCTAATATACCCTCTTTTTCTAACCACCTCACCAACTCTTTAGTTGTTATAATAAAGAATTGGTTAGAGTTTACACCACTAAATCCAACACTACTATAGACTCTTATGACTACAGAAGAAAATAATTTTGTCTTTGAAGCTCTTGTTCTCTTATTCCCCCTAGCGGTAAAATACGCATAAATTATTTTAGACTCAAGTTGAACATAAAAATATATTACTCTAGGATAAAATTTATTATCGTCTAAGGCTAAATCCTCATTGTAATATACTTTAACAAGCATCATTAATAATTTTTGTTAAAATATTGAAGTCAAACTTAGAGCAGTATTTTCTTTTTTCTACTATCATTCTATACCATACCATAATATCCTTTATCAATAAATCTTTTCCGACAGCCTCAAATGAATCATTCCACACCTTTTCCTTACACATGAAGACATATTTTGGATTAAAGAATTTATAACGTGGATTAAATTTTTTATTAGAAGATATTATAGAAACAGATACTATTTTATATTCTAATTCACTCCATACATAATAAATTTTATTCTTAAATTTAAACCACTTGATTATCACCATAGTAAATTATTTTTCTAACCGTTTCATCCATTCCTAAATCATTAAGAAATAGGAGAAACTCTGAAAGATCAGCATAATACTCATGCGTATATGTATATGGTGACATTCCTCTTCTTAGTAATGATTCTTTTGAAAAACAATGAATAGGGATACTACATCTCATCCATCTTATGAAATTTTTCCTTTTTCTAGGATTTCTTTTTGGTAATATTCGGTTAAAGTGAATAATAAAATCAAAACTAATATCGAAACCAGTAGAAGAGTATTGACTTAAGACAAACATAAGGAGGTGAGGGGTGAGATTTTCATTAATAACCTTTCTTCTTAATTGCCTATCCTGTTTTGAAGATCCAATAACAAGTAAGCCCAGAAGATACCTCATATTAATATCTTTAAACTCAACCCATATAGGATTTCTTGTATTCCAAACATCTGTATCATATATATTATTCTTCACTATCCTATATCTTAATATATTTCCAAGAATAATATTTTTAGGCAAGGAAGGTTTACTGCCCAAACGTAGAGTGAGACAGAGATAATATTTTTCTATTTTTATCTTAAAATCTTGATATCCTCTTTCTCCTTTTTTATTAAAAGCATAAACCTCTACTAACATAATATCATTTTTGTCCCCTTAAATATATAATTTGAATCAATAACAAATCTTTTAGAATATATAGAATTTTTTAAATCTTTATAAATTTCTTTTTCTGGAACATAACATATGGAAAGGGCAGAAAACAGTTTAAACATTTTTTCAAAAGGGTATTTTTTATGATTCCATTTATCGAGACTGAGAAAAATATCAGGGGAAATGTGATAATATTTATTTTCTTTAAAAATATAATATCTAAGTTGAAGAATATAATTTTCTTTTTCTACAATCGATATACAACCTATTATTTCCATTTTCACATATATAAGGAAATTATGCTTAATTCCTTATTAGTGTAATGATAGAAGTGATAGGTAATGTTTGGAAAGTAGAAGAATATCCACGTTCACTAGAAGTTAGATTTTATTTTAAAATAAAGAAGACTTGGTTTCGAAGTAATGTTACAGTTTATTACACTCATATTAACCACAAAAGATTCAATCTCCGACAAACATTTGAAGACTGTTCCTCTATTCATTATTCTAAAGTGAAGAATAGCATAACAGAAACGTCAGGAATATTTATTTGGAAAAGGAGGTTTAGTGTGGAAGAAGAACAGCTTAGCAAAATATTTTATTATAGTCCCGTCGTTTTGGAATGCTTATATGATTACAGTTAAGGGGAGTGTCTATAAATTGGGTCATGGTTATATAAGCGTTCGATATTCTTTTAGGATAGGGACTGACTGGTTCATTAGTACTTTATTAATATTAATGGATGAGACTAAGAGACTACACAAAAAGATTAATATTATTAGAGCATTTAAAAAAAGCAAACTTTTATATGCACATGCTCCATATTCAATACTATTCCAAAATTTAGAAGGATTATTTATGTGGGAAAGTAAATTTAAAGTGGAGGAAAAGATATTAAAGGATATTTTTGATATTCCAGTTGAGAGTGACCTTTCGAGATGACCGTAGGGGAATCGAGAATAGGTCTTCTTTTCTTCCATTTATGCTAAAGCAGAGATGAAGCCTCCCCACGGCCACTTCACTGCTTCACTCCATTATTTCGCAAAAGCTCAATAATTTCGTTACACTACGTTTCGGACCCTTCATCTCTCTTCAATTTTACGTTTCACTTTCAAATTGAAGAAAACCTGAATCTATCTCTTAAAAATTTAATATTTCTGCCTTTTCTTTTATAAACTATGATCTCTTTCACACAAGGGCTTTACGCCATCTTGTGTATTTCTTTATAGTTTGATTTCCATTAAGGCAGAGACATAAAACAGCCAGAGAAATCATTATGTGAAGAGAATCAAATGTAAAAAATCTGCCTTCGGCAAAGGGAGATACATTTGGAAAATACATAATAGAGGAAAACTGGCTGAATTTATTATTTTATTATTTTTGCTATTATTATAAGGTATGGCCTAATCTCGGATAAATTTTAATAAGAAAACTCTGCTGTAAAAGCTTTAAATCCTTATGAATGATAGCAAAGAAATAACTCTTAACTGTTATTTCAAAATACACGAAGTGGATTTTACGAGAGACTGTGGCGAAGCCCAGACTCTCAGTTATTTAATAAATTTAATAATGATATGGAAAAACATAAAATTATTGTACCTAAAGATGTAAGGTTTATAGGTAGAGACTGGATATATGGGAATAATAGGTATGATCTTAAGGATTATTCATTTCCGCATATAGTCAACAAAGTACTAACTGGGTGTGGCTATACTGAGTATTGTCTTACTAATGATCAAGACTTAATATTAGTATCTCCTCGAAAATTTCTTTTAGAAAATAAACTATCTCAGCACTTAATAGATCTTAACATTCACTATGCCGAGAATAGAACAGAAACCATTATTAATTATGAAAGAGAGGTTGGAGAGGATGACAAGAAAGCCTTAAATGCACTCTCAAAAATAGATAGTGAAATTATTCAAAAAAGAAAGAGAGAGTCTATAGAGGATCTTAAAACAAAAGTTACAGAACATGTATTAAAGTGTAGAATTACTTATCATAAACCTGTGAAAATTTTAGTTACTTATGATTCTTTTAGACATGTTAAAGAAGCACTAGGAAGATCTATAGAGAATTATCAGGTAGTGATAGACGAATTTCAATCAATTTTTATAGATGCCAGATTTAAATCAGAGGCTGAATTAGAACTGATTAATAATCTACAAGGATTAGAAAAAATATGCTATGTTAGTGCGACTCCATATTTAGATAAATATCTAGACATGCTACCAGAGTTTAAAGACCTGCCATATTATGAATTTGATTGGAAAACTGAGGATCCTGGAAGAGTGACAAAGCCTAAACTGGAGATTAAGTTCACAACAAAATCCTTAAATTCTTGTATATCTAAAATAATACAATCTTATTTGGCAGGAGATTTTGAAACAAGACCTAGAAAAGACGATAGTGGAAGAATATGGAATTTTATTTCAGATGAAGCCGTATTTTTCTTAAATTCTGTAAAAGGTATATGTAAAGCCATAACATCAAATGAACTTTCCCTAGAACAGTGTAATATATTATGTGCTCGGACTGATGATAATAATAAATTAGTTAGAGATGCCTTCAATCAAGTTATTAAAAAGAAAGCTGAACAAGAAGGGAATAATCATCCTGTATTATTAGAGGGAAATGTAATTGGATATATTCCAGGTTATAATGAAGATCATAAGATGTTTACTTTCTGCACCCGTACTGTATATCTAGGAGCTGATTTTTACTCGGATTGTGCTAGAACCTTTATCTTCTCTGATGCTAATATAGAGTGTCTCAGTGTTGATATCAGTCTTGATCTTGAACAAATACTGGGTCGTCAAAGAAGAGAAGATAATATGTGGAAAAATACGGCTACCATGTATATAAAAACTACCAGAGAAAATAAAAAAGTATCTTGGGAAATATTAAAAAGTCGTATTGAAGAAAAAGAAAATATGACTTTATCTCTTCTTAGATCTTACAATACAGTAAGTTTAGAAGATAAGCATAATTTAGCTAGGGTATATCAAGATCGTGCAGCAGCTAAACACTATATCTGTGATTATGTAGCTGTTAATACGCATTCGGGCAAAGATTTAATCCCAGTCTTTAATAAGCTAATGCAAGTCTCAGAATATAGAGCGTTTGAAATTCAGCAAACAGATTATGCTGATAGATTTACAGTTATTAATACAGTACAGTCAAAAGAATTTATTGGGGATATTAAAGAAGATATAAAGGGTTTAGCCGAAGAATTTACTAAGATAAAAAATACAGAGGTTCGTTTAAAATTTATAGTTCAATTAGAAGAAGAGAATCTAACAAAGGATGAAATAAATATGTTTTTTTCTTTACTTCCAGATAAATATAAAGATTACTACGATATTTTAGGGTCTGAAGGAATTAAAGCCCATAAATATAAAGAATCTGAAATTAAGCGGGAGGTAGACAAGCTTTGTGGAAATAGTCAAAAAGAAGATCAAGTAAAAGAAGAAATATATAAAACTTTTAAAGTAGGGTGTAGATATATTAAAGCTGATATTAAATCTACTTTAAAGAATTTATATGAACGCTTAGGTTATCAGAAGACAGCAAAAGCCAGCGATCTCCAAGAATATTTCAAAATTAAAGGTATTCTTACTTCAGATAAGAAAAATGGATTCGAAATATTAGAAAAGATATAATCCTTATATATATGAGAAAAGAACATGTATTTATAGAAGATATTATTTATTGTCCTTCTCAGATTTACTATTATTTCAAAGATCAGGAAGGAAAAGAGTGGTGTGCATATATTCGTCAACGTAGAGGTCCCTTAAGTTTTGAAATTTATGAAGTGGACGAAGCTGGGGATTTTATTATGGGAGAAGAAATTAATCCATCTATCCCATTATCCAGAGTTTATGATATTAACAATCAACCTGACCTAAAACAAGAAAGTAAAGAGATTTTAGAATTGGAGAAAGAAGTGTTGGGATTTCTTCGTCAGAGTTTTCCAGGTGTTGATTTTCCAGAGATTCCTATCTGCGAAGTAAAGAAATATTAAAAAAGAAAAGAGATTACCTTTAATGGTTTTCTCTTTTTCTTTTCCACATTATAAACTGATCTATGTTCTTTACTCCCCACCCATTCTCTAATTTATCTTTTAAATCTGGATATTCTACAAACAGGCGATTACAAAAGTCAGCAAATATTACATATTTATGTAATGGAGAACGTCTTTTAAAACATTCTCCATCGAATCCACGTAGCGGACAATAACCAGAGCATGGATTAGAAACTTTTTTATCTAGCACTTTAATCCAAATTGTCCTTCTCTTTGTTGCTTCTAATCTTACCTTCAGTATTCCTGAATCTATTTCTTTTATTTCTAATATTTTTTTCACTACACATTGAGATCTGATATATTTTAATAAATTTTCCCCACCTCTTCTGTAATTTTCTCTTTAGATCAGGATATTCGTCAAACAATGAAGAACAAAATACATCTAGGGTTTTCAATTTTATTAAAGGTGAAGGAATTTTATCACAATTATCGATAGAACAAAAAGTACAACAGTGAGCTTTTTTAGAGAATTTGAGAAAAATTGTTATTCTCTTGGTTGCCTCTAGTCTTACCTTCAGTAGCTTAGGGTTTACTTCAACAATTTCTAATACTTTTTTCACACATATAAGGAAAAAGAACCAAGGATTTTACTCCTCAGTTCTTTTTTCATAGTTAGAAATTCTGTAGTCTATCAATCAAAATCTTAGTTCTTTTTATGATCCAGCTTGAAGGTGATTCTAGTATTATTTCTCCAGATCTCATTCCGAATACGAGTTTTGCAAATGCTTTCTCTGTTTTTTCGGATCGATCCACCTCAACCTCATACACATTATCATCTTCCTTTATACCGGATGCAATTCTGATTTTTAATTCTGGATAGGTCTCTTTTATTTCTTCTTCGCTCATCCTTAGTCGAATGTAGATCAGCTGTGATATTTTCTCTGGTTGGTATGTATTTATAAATTCTTTTATTAATACCTCGCTTCCAACTGTTACTCCGCCAAAATCTACACTTCTAAAAATGCCTTTGAATTGTTTGCTTACATCTGTTAAAATCTCTTTCACTTCTTTAACAGATATTTCAACAAACCTCGTCTTTTTTATGGACTGGGAGATATCAGAGAATGTACACCAAACCCCTCTTTCTGTTCCCCTAAAGGTAGACGCAATTAGGCTTTTATACCACCTCATCTTTGTTCCCTCATAAATTATAGACGATACAGATCCAAATTCTTTGAATTCGCTTTTTCCAATTTCCGGAGAGGCTTTTACAATCTTTAGTGCCTCTTCTATTGGTTTTGGTGGTTCGATTGTTTTTGGCTTTTCTCCCACCTCCATCAATTCTTGTAATTTCCCTTTTAACGTGTTATCATCAATCAGGGACATCACTTCATTGATTCTTTTTCTGAGTTCTTCTGGTGTTTTAGGAGTAGATAGTTCTGCTGTTCTTGTTCCGCAGTTAAACATATCTCCTTCTTGTAAATCTAACCAGGAAGCGACTTTATTGACTTCTTTACTAGAGGAACATACTTTCCCCTCAATACATCTTTGTCTCTTCCATCCAAACTCATCTCTATCTCTTATCTTATTATAATCCGTTGTCAAAAATTTTCCACCATTTTTTAAAGCTAGCCAAAGGAATATTACCGTTTTAGCTAAAGCCTCATCATCAGGAAAGCTCTTCTTCAATTTTACTTCTTCTGTCATAAGAGGATATTCTGGAATATAAAATTTGCTATCTTTTTTTGTAAGTTCTTCTTTTATCTCCTTTGTTTCCCCGGTCATGACAAAATGGATTATTTGTTCTTTCTTAAACTCAGGCTTAATCGAATAAAAACGATCTTTGCCATTAAATCTTGTGTGAACGAATTGGCCCACACGTTTTTCGAAACTTTTTATCAAGGCTCCATAAGATGCCTCATTTGTTTCATATTTATGTCGTCCTGATAAACCTGATACTTTGTTCACGGCTTTCACTAAAGAAACTGGGCCTATCTCTTCATCCCAATTTAATTCTTCTACCAGTTTTACGAAATCGATCTGTTTTTCAGGATCAAAAATAATTTCTTTCTTCATAATTTGTTCAATTTTTGTTCTTATATTGTTTATTACTTTTTATATACAGTTATTCTTTGTGGAACCAAGGTACAATAACCCGGTAACTCAGAACAATCTGAATATTCGAATACATTTTTCAGGCCAGCAACTCGGACCTCATATATTATGTCTCCTATTCCTGCCTGAATTTTCTCGATTGACTCCCACTCTATACCCAATTTCTTAAGGGCATTATTAAGGGCACCGTTCTTGATAGAGCTGAATACTTTTTGACCGACCAGCTCTTCCTTAAGTTTATTTATATCAAGAGTTTCGGTATCTGTTGAATATTCCGTCAGTGAAGACAGAATCATTTTAGATCCAAGAAAACTCATAGTCATAAATTTCTTAGGTTCTTGTTCTTTGTTGTTCATAATTGTTTTATTTTGTCATTGATTTTTTGCCGAGTTGATAATAGGAATTCTCCACCTCTCTTCCCAGCTTTCTATTTTCTCTCTCAACGGCACGAATCTGACCCTTCAATTCTGTGTTTTCATTTTTTAAGTTTAGATTTTCTTTGGTCAGGTTAGCACAATCCTTTTTTGTCTCCAGCAGAAAATATCCTTCCACTGTCAATGAGATCAGCGATAAAAGTGCTGTCTCTACTAGTACATGGTTTTCTTTCAACCACATCATAAATTTTTTCTTTTTGTTCACTTGTTCTTCCATATTTTTAATTGTTTTAAAATTTATTGTCTCGAAAAGGTCACAGGTCGCAATCTTTAGTTACAGTTAGTGACCCTGCTGTTTCGACTTTTTCGTCTCATCAGGTTGTATCTTCTCTTTTTATAGAGATTACAACGACAGCAAAATTATTGGAGGAGCATGTTTTATAATTAACACACCCCTCCTAAAATCGTTTCTCATACTTTCTTGAAAAATAACGCTTTCAAAAACGTTGTGATTCCATCTGCGTTACTAATAGCTAATTGTATTGTCCATAAAATAAGGACGACCATAGCATAATTTTTTATCTCTGGGCCAAAATATCCGCTCAGCCCAAATGTCAACGTAATATACATGATAAACATTGACATATAATAAATTACTGTTTTCATAATGTTGTTTTATTTGTTCTATGTCTCAAAGGTACCCTAAACCAAGAGAGAGTACCTGTAAATGTTCTTACTCAGACTTTCCAAATAAGATCTGAGCTACTCTTACTATTCCGTCCATTACTATAATAGTGGCGACGGAAGTCCTAAGTGGGTGTTCGGATAAGGATTCAAAATATTCCCCCCAAAACCCTTTCTTTTCTTTTTCTTCCATTGTCATAAATTTTTTTAACTACTAATATTATTGCTATTATTGGAGATAACACTATTCGGAGTATTACCAGCCATATCGGAATGTTCTCCTCCTCAATTTGTCTCCGTGTTAGTATAGATGATATTATCCACACTATAATTAATATTAAAATTACTAATCTCATATTTAATGTTTTATTTGTCTCAAAAAGTTTAAAATGTCAAATTACCTCAGGTTTCTCTCCCTCGGATTTCTTGTAAGATCCTATAAAAGTGTTTCTTAGATTCTTCATCTTCAGTCTCCTCTTATAGAAGAAGATCTGTATATCTTCTCTAAATCTTACACACATCCCTTCTTATCATAATCCCATACAGAGAATTATAATAGTCTGGTTCACCCTGATATCAAGGTTACATGTGTTTACAAGTCACTATAGTATGAATTTTACACTCACACATCAACTCGTAAAGGTTAGAATTTTTTCAACTCTAACATATTAATTTTTATTTTTCCTCCAGATGCCAACACTGTTATAAATTAAATTGATTGTCAGCATCTTTTTTTTTGTTTCGAACATTTCATTTTTTCGTGGGCGTAACCCTTTCTATTCTATATAGAAAGTTAAGATTACCCACGTTTTCCGCTCTAGCCTATGATCTCTTGGTATACATTCTATTAAAGTTACAATACCTTGATTTTAAGAGGTCCTCACGTTTACAGGGCTTAACAACTACCCCTTCGCTCCAGTTTTATACCTGAAGCCCTCTGATCCTGATTCATTTTTAATTCGCTAAGACGAATCCCCAGTTCATTACTCTGAGGCTTCACTATACAATATCCAAATCAGCACCTCCTCAATACTGTATAGCTAAGCTTAATCACGTTATCCCCTAAAAGAATAACTAAGCATGAAAAATTTTAAACTCCCTAAGAATTTTATATCTTAAGGAGCTATTTTCTATCTCATATATAAGGATTTGAGGTGAAAATAAACGGAGGACTTTTCAGTCCTCCATTAATATCTTTTTCTTCTTCTTTCTCCAGTAAGTCCATATCCATATTGATTTACCTTTTACTTTCCTATAATGACCTAGCACTTTCTCGTAACCGAGGCTTAATAAGAAATTTTCTCTTGCTATTGATATTAATCCAATAATATCCCTTGCCTCTAGAATAGTATCACGTAGAGATTCCAAAGCTTTTTTAGTTTTTCAGAATCCGTTTTAGGTTTAGATACTTCATTATTTTCTTTTAGTGTTTCCATAATTTATATAATTTTAATTGTTAATACTTTAAAAATAAAATAGAATAAATCTCCTTTTACTCTTCTTTAGGAGTTTATTCTTTCTCTCATAAATAAGGCATTTAGACGAATTTAGACGGTCAAAAAAAAAGAGGGAGTATCTTATCCCTCTTTTCTAAGCATAGTTTCTAAAATTTCCCTACACTTTTCAGTTACTACTTTTCTGATTACTTTGGCAGATTCATCTGGCCAACACTCTGTATAAAATTCTATTTCACTTTTATTCTCGAGATTTATTATAGTGACATTATCTATTGTTTCTTCATCTCCATTTATTATGTGATCTTCATCATCAAAACAATAAATTTTTGAGATCCCATCATAAACTTCGAATCCAATTATTTTCATCTTGTAATAATTACCATCGCCATAGATAATATCAACAACTTTATTAATCTTAACAATATTAGGTGAATAGTAATCGCCCGAATCCTCCTTATTTCTCAAATCCTTCGTTTCTTCTAGCTGTCTCAGGATATTATAGAAAGCCCTTAATAGCCTTCTTAAATAATCAATTTCCTTACAAAATGTCGTTTCCATTTATTGATTAATATTATTGTATTAATAAAAATAAAAGAACTCCTAAATTCTTCTTTCCTTTAGGTACATTCTTCTTACACAAATAAGGGTTTCGGCCTTTTACAGACGGTCAAAAAAAAGAGGGAAAATTAATCCCCCTTTGATTCTTTTGCTATTGATAATCTTACTATTTCAATTTCATAACTCACTTCTATATATTCAACGTTTGTGTTATATAGGATTTCTGTAATTTTTGCTGCTGAAGAACCAACATTTTTTAGTTTTATGTTTTCAGGCACAAAATCTACTTCTGGATTATTGTAAAAAGCTAATTCAAAAGTTTCTCCTAACTCTAACACTACATCTTTATTTAAGAAGCAATCACGAAGTGTATTTATGATTATCTCATTCAATACTTCTCTTTCAATACCAAACTCAAATAGGGTCTGTCTTAGTAATGAAGTTTCTTTAAGTGTGATACTATCTAAAATAAATTTTCCACACGTTTCTCTTGTTAATACTATCATAATTTTCTTTTTATATATAAGGCGATAAGATGATTTCAGACGGTTAAAATAAGTCCCGTGTAAGAGGGAGGCGCAAGTTAAGGAGAGAAACACAAGAGGTAGAATCGGAACGAAGGAAGAAAACTTGTGTGAGGAAAAGGCGGGTTGAAAAATAAAGAGAGAGGCTTATCTGTTTTTCCTCTCTTAAACTCTTAACCCGCTTTCTTTAATCCTTGCGCAAACTTAGAGAAACACGGGGAATAAAAAAAATAGAGGAGTGCTATTTTCACAAACTACACTCCCCAACAAATATGAATAAAAACACTCTGTATATAAGGAATTCAAGGACGAAAAAAAAATAGATTAATACTGGTAGGATTCGAACCTACGATCTCATCTCCTCTCTAGATGCGCTTTGCCCCGTTACAATTCTATTTGTAACTTTAAGCTACAGTTTTATCTATCTTTCATATATAAGGATTTGAGGCTAAGTTATCCGGTCAACCTACCAATGAAAAATAGACGGATAAAAAAATGAGGAGTACTATTTATCACAAACTATACTCCTCTCAACTAGCAAAACAAATTTCTCCAATGTCTATTAATAAGGATTTTAAGGTAGTAAAAAAAAGAGAGTGCTATTTATCTCAAACCACACTCTCTGACGGAAAATAACCTTTATTCTAATAACATATATAAGGATTTGAAGGTAAAAAATAGGGAATACTATTTACCACAAACCGTATTCCCTAGAACAGTGTATAACATATAACCTATATCATATATAAGGAAATCAGAGGAAGAAAAAAAAAGAGTACTATTTTCACAAACCGTACTCTTAAATTGAAATAGTGTAATAAAGCTATGCGTATATGCTCGCTCATATATAAGGAGTTGGGGTGATTCAAGGAGGTGGAGCTGTGAAGAAGGAAAATTTATAGATTTCATAAGGCCACCTCTCTTTAAAAATTTCTACCCAACGTTTCATAATAGATTCTAACATTTCTTTATCTATTTGGTCTTGAAATAAGTTTCCATCATATCTGTAATGTGAAGATATAATTATTCTAGTTAATTCTGTTTTTGTAAGTTTCCTTATATTTAAAGAAAATGTATGTAGATCAATTATTTTCTTATGAAGATCCTCCTTTTTTAGAATCCATTTTTTCATATAAATATGAAAATAAAACCTGCGCATAAGATTTAGGAAAGTCGTGTATTATTTTTGCGTACGCCTTTTCCTTACACACGACTTCTCTTCTCCAACTTAAGATAGAAGCGCAGGAAAATAAAAAGAGGGAAGTTATATTATCCCTCTATTATTTTTTTTTCTAATTCTTTTATAGTTTCTTCTATTGCATTCTTTTCCATAATTTTTCTCTCTAATCTTTCCTTAGCAACTTTTTTCTGATATCTTCTTGCCTCTCCCTTTGATGTAAAAAATCTATGTTCATTATACCCTATAGATTCTTCACCGTGTAGAGAAACATTAAGATAATGCTGCTGATTAAGTTTAGGACAATAATAGCAAACATGACAATACTCTGGAAAAGATAAGCTTTGTTGTTTTCGTGAATCCTCCCAAATTTCTGCTTCATATAAAGCCGGAGCTCCTGATTCATAATGTCCAGCGTTTGTTAATATCCAGATTTTGTCTCCCTTCTTTAACTGATAAAATTTCTTTTTCTTATTTCCTAACATATTATCTCTGCTTTCTCCACTGGAATATCATACTCACCAAATTCATGTTTACATCTATAATAGGAACCATAAAAATTTGTCCATTCTTTTATAACTTCTAATCTTGTTCCTTTTGATAAAACCGGTTTTGCATGATACCAAATTCTAGGATAATACTTCATTTCGTGTTCATCATGCGCACAACCTGTATCTTCAATCAATCTTATCTCCATAGTTATTAAGCGCCATTTAAATCCTTTTTTTCCAATATAATGATGCACATCTAATTTTCCAACATTGGTTTTCAATTTTTCTTTTACGTTTAAGTTTAGGATATTTTTCAACCTCATTCATACAAGCTTCAATCATTTGAATACCAGTTCTGACCGTTGTATCATTAATAACCCAAACCACATAAGGTCCACCATTATTTATATAATCAAAATATAGTTCCTTAATTTTTTTAACTCGATGTTTTAATCTTGTATTTTTAGTAGGATTTTTTCTTAGATACTCTTCAATAAAATACATCATTACAAATAGGGTACTCATTTTATCTTTAGTATCAAATCTTATCTAATTAAAATATTTACCACATTTCTGGGTATAATCTTGGGGATTTTTATGAATATACATCTTTAATTTCTATGTTTTTTAATTGTTGATATAATATACATTCTTTATCCTCTAATGAATTAATTTGTTGGTTAATTCTATCAATTTCATTAATTATTCTTTTTTTAAATCTTTCTTTAGCTTCTTCTAAAGTAAATGAATATAAACTTCCATAATCTTTAAAATATTCACTATTTGGATCTAACATAACAGATTCAATCCAAAATTTATTTTCTTTAATATTTGAATGAACTATCCAATATTTCTTTTTCATAGTTATTTAATTAATCTCCACTATCTGCAGCTTTGATATTAATCTTAGGCACCATCATAAATTTAATCTTACAAGTTTCCTGTATAAGATCTTTAATTTCTGTTGTGTCTTTATAGGCCATAGGTGATTCGTCAATTGTTCCTTCACAAACTGTAGTAGAGTATACATCTTTCATAGAATCTTCAAATTCCTCCATAGTAATATTTTGCTTAGCCTTTGAACGAGATATCTTACGGCCTGCTCCATGTGCACAAGAATTAAGCCAATCAGAATTAGAAAGACCCTCACAGATTGCTACTCCGTCTCTCATATTGAAAGGAACTATAATTTCTTCCCCTCATAAGATCGGATAGCAGACTTTCTTAATGTGTGATCTTGCAAGTCTATAAAATTATGCGTGGTGGTAATAGTCTTAACCTCTTTAATTCCATATTTAATGAGCAAATCCTTTATTGTTTTTTGAACAGTCTGATGATTATATTGTGCATAAAGTTGAGCAAAACACATATCCATTAAATAGCCTTTCATCTGATTTCCTGATAAGTAACCATTGATATGATTTGAACGAATACCTTCGAGAAACTCATCCTTTGCCTTCTGAAATTCCTTCATACTAGAGTGAGTTTTCTTATATTCCTTCTTGAAGTTTTCCATTGCTTCCTTCATTTCATCCTTTGACATAGGTTGAGTAGTTTTAGACATCCAATACTTACAAACCTTCACTCCAAAATTACGAGACCCAAAGTGAAGAGTTATAGCCGATAGATTATTTTCAATAGATTCATCATACTCAATAAAATGATTTCCTCCTCCGACGGTTCCCAACGACTTATAGAATACTCCCTCATCCATATTTAATCTCTTAAGTTGATCTGAAATCCACTTCTCCGTTACTTCATCCGGTAAACCCATCAACATTTCGGGCCAGAGATTACGATATCTATTAAATCCTGTGGTAAGAAATTTTCTAAATTCTTTTTCATTAATAATCGAATGTTCATTAATAGCAAAACCAAAAGGAATCTTATTTTTAATATGTCTCTCTAGTTCTGCATATTTATCTTCTGGAACTTTCTTATCTAAGATTATCATAGAAACAGAGCAACCTATATCAACTCCAATATGCTCAGGACAAACATAATCCCCAATAGTAGCAACTAATCCACAAGGTCCAGAAGCTCCAACATGAACATCTGGCATACATACAACCTTTTGATCCTTAAAGGCAGGACAATTTATAATATCATAAACTTGCTGATAAACTCCTTCTTCTATAGTATCTGCAAAAATTTTAGCCTTCGTATATTTTCCTATCAATTCAATCATTTTTTTTTCTTTTGCAAATTTTATTAACGTTTCTATTGCTTCTTTGTCTTACTCAGATAATACATGCTAATCTGAAAATTCATAGGAGCATCTAGAAAATATTTATCGCTCTTTCTTTGGTCATCCTTATCAAAGATTTAAAGAATTTACAGAATATGCAATGACCTTAGAAGCATCTAAAACTCCTAATTGCCATTTTCCTTCTTTCCATTGATCTATTGCTGTATAAATTCCGTTCAATCCACACCTAATAGTCAAATATATACCTTCATTTTCTGGAGGAGAGTTAAAAGGTATAAAAGCTTCCATCAAATCTCCTCCTCGATTGAAAGAATATATTGTTTTCTTTAACGGCTCAGTCTTCTTTCTATATTCTTCTGCTGTCATCTTCATTAAGTTCTTTATTCAATTCTTTTTCTAATTGCTTTCTAACTTTTGTTTGTCCTACTTTGCGAATTTTATCTAACCTAAGTTTTCTAAATCCACCATTAGGCTTTTCTTTATACTACTAGAATAATGTGTAGGATATAGGCCCGATTTACAATTGGCAGGCATTGATTCTTCCAGCAATCGTTTTCCTGTTGCCATAAAAATTTTTTATAATTTTGAAGAAGTAGTGTTGTTAAGCAATCTAAAATAATCTGTATACTCTTGTAAAGGTGCGGGCCTCCATTTAAGTTCTTCAAAAGTTACAGGATCACAACAAACTTCAGTTAAATATTTTAAATTCATATTTCTTCCTCATTAAAATCACTTAAATATGTAATTGAATAATAAGCCGAGAAACTATGACTTAAAGAATAGTCATTTTCATCTAAATAATAACATATGAGTGCCGGATATTTCTCGAAATCTGTAACTCTTAGAAAATTAGATATTCCTAATTTATTCCAATCATTAATAAGGTTTAATGCCTCTGATTCATTTCTAATCAATATTTTATTATTAAGTTCCAAAGTCAATTAAAATCAATCCAACCAGCATCAACTTGGTGTCTTTTAAATCTAAAATTCTCATATTCTTTCTTATAATTTTCTTCCATTGTTTTATTGATTTTATATTTATAAGGGAATTAGAGCATCTTTGGAAAATTTTCAATAGAATATTTCACAAATCTTGATATATTTTAGCTAAATTAGATATTATTTTAAAGCTAATTTGTACAGACTTCTGACAATAAGTATGTGCAGTTCCGTTATATGAGTAGTTCTACTGCCTCTGCTGATTTTACTAATGTTGCTAATTGGCAGGGAGTTGATGATGAGCCTATATCAAGAAGTGATAATCTGGTTGAGAGTGGGGGAGTAGTCAAGCATTTGACTGATAATCTCGGCTATACTGCTAATCCCGAAGATTGGACACTGATTGGAAATTGTAGTATTTATTCTGACGGAACTTGGTTTGTTGGTGATACCTACGAAAGCAAGAGTTTTGATGTAACCGAACTGCGTGGCTCAAAGTTAGTTGTTAAAGCAAATAACATAGGTAATGCAATTATCTCTTTTGTTAAAACAATAGGTTACCCAAGAAATCCTGTATTTGCAACAGGAGAAACTGGAAGACACGTAATACCTACATCTACATCTGCTGAATTAACAGTTCCTGTTGATGCAAATTACGCTGTTGTTAATACTAAAAATGATAATCAAGACAGGACACCTCAGATATATGGAGAATTTACCAAATTTCAAGCAATTGAACATGCTGTTAATAATCCTGATTCAGAACCTACTATTGGAAGTGGTAATCTAATTACAAGTGATGGTGTTGCTAAATTGATTAACGATGCGGCAGGCAATGGCGTTTCTGATAAAACATGGTCTGCTAACAAACTTTTTAATGCAAATCAAATGCTAAATATGCTCTCTACTGCATCTGTTAATGAAATTGGAAGTTATAGAGAATATGTAGGCAAAGGTATAGATACTAACGGTAATATCGTTACAAACGATGATTTCAAAATTGTCACATTTTGCTGCTCGAAACAAGACACAACTATTACTATTCGTAATAACAGCAGAACTGTTCGTGTTTTCATTCTAAATGCATTTAATGGACTTACAAAAATCTATGAAGGAATACTGAATAAAACTCTATCGTTAAATGATTATAACAGTGATTACACTAACAACATAGTTTTACTTTATTTGGCAAAGACTGCCAACTATTCTGTTGATGGAATATCTTCTAATGGAGTTTCTTTCATAAATAGTGCGCTCGCTAATATTAATGATTCGTTGTATAGAACTATAATGCATACTGTAATGGGAAAAGGCATTGATGCTAACGGTGTTGTTTTCAATTCTTCTGACTTTAAGACTGTATATTTTAGCACGGAGTCTGATAACTTTACAGTTTCTTTGACCAATATAAGTTCAGCAAGAACAATAAGAATCCATGCTTTTAATAATGGTGTTTGGCTTGGTCAACTATACACATCTACACCTTCTTCTACTACGGATATTAGTATAAATTTCCCACATTACGGAGTACTGTTTGCTGTATCTTGGTATAAGGATAATACATTTACTGTATCTGACCCTGTGACAGAAGATGGAATATCAGAAAGTGTAAGAAAACTTTTAGTAAATAGTAAAAATCAAACATATTTAATAGATACCTATCTTAACAAAGGACGAATGGAATATGCTGCACATCGTGGCTTACGTACTGTTGCTCCAGAAAACTCAATTCCAGCGTATGAAGCAGCAGGAAAAGCTGGGTTTGATTGGCTTAACCTTGCACAGCTTAGACAGTCTGCTGATGGAACTTGGTATGTTATGCACGATGCAACTATTGATAGAACAACAGACGGAACAGGTGCTATTAAGGATTTGACAGATGCTTATTTGCAGACCGTGCATATAGATGCTGGTCCGAACGTAGAACAATATACTCCAGAAGAGTTAGTTATTCCTACACTTGATAAAGCAATACAGATAGCCCGCAAATATGGGATGAAACTATATTTCCGTATTGCATCTATTACTGGCAACAGTTATCAAGCAGATAAAGCTGCATGGGATAGTTTTATTGCTATTATAAGAAAATATAGGTGTGAAGGTATGCTATTTGGTGGTAATGCTTTAACTGACCTTTTGCCTCTGCATAGAGACCTTGGCCTTGATTGGTGCATCAATTATGATGTATATTCGCAAGACGCGGTCACTCAACAGATTAATGATTATATTGCAGCAGGCATTAAGAATGCCACTATATTCCCAGCAAGTATCGATTATCTTACAGACGAGCATATTGCATTAGCAAGAGCAAATAGTTACAAGATAATGGTGGGTGTTGCAGACTCAACAACCAAAGAACAATGTCTTGCTTTGAGTAATAGAGGCGTTGATTTAATAGGTGGAGTCGTCATTTATGATTTGAGTGAAGATTGATGATATACTTATTGTAAGAAGTAATTTCATAGGAGATTGATAAATAAAGGAAAGGATAGACTAAAAACTACCCTTTCCTCTTTTATTTTCAGCACATCCTTTTTACAAAAACTATATTAGTATAAGCAATAATATTTAGATGCCACTTCCCTGAAACATCTTGCTATTATATTGAAAGCCCACTGTTCTTGTTGTCTAAGAATACCGTCAGTATGACTTTCTTTTATAGGCCACGACAAATCAAAATTACCATTATCCCATCTACTATATGGACTGTGTTCACAAAGCATTGAATATGTTATTCCAGCCTCATAACAATATTCAAAAAATTCACCTTTTAAGCCACCATAGTTATCAGGATAAGGCTTATAAAGAGTCCTATCAGGATTAGCCTGCGGGTAGTTATTGTTATCTGAAATAGCCTGATTTGAAGTAGTTCTGCATATAATAGGAACTAATTTATTCAAAGGAGTGTCACTATTGTTGTAGATTATAATACCCATTAAGCCTGTTGATGTCTGGTCACTGGTATGTACATCGAGAACTATGTCGGGATTTATCTCTTGAACGTATAAATCCAAAACTTTAGCCTCATATTCACTTAATGGAGATGGGCCAGTATAATTATCAGTCCCCTGTCCTGATTCAGTCCAACCTCTTGTAGGGAAATTACGATTAGGATTAACTCCATTATAATTCACCCTTGATATATGAGCATAGTTCCAAGGCCATGAGAAAGGAATGATATAAATATCTGCAAAACTTCTTAATGCAGCAATAGTCTCATCCCCATTCCATGCTTCGCAAAGTGTCTTGAATAGGTTGTAAATAGCGAAATCTCCTAACTGTTCCTGCGGATGCATAGATGTAATCAGTATTTTTGGTCTTTGTGTAACCAACTCTTTGTGACTTTGGCTATTTTCATTCAATCCGATAGACGGAATACACTTATACATATATATCGGAAGTCCATCTAATTGAGAGGGTTTTGTTATACCAAGTACATCTTGTGCGTGTGCATCACAATCAATTTTAGTCACATAATAAGAATGTGCAGAAGCGAGTGCGTCATACATAGAATAGAAATCAGATATAGTTTTGCTTCCATCAAAACTACCGCCTGCCTGTATTGTTGGTATCTTTGCTAAGTTGAATGTTAAGTTGAGCTGGTTTGTTTCCTTTACTATATTTATTGTCTTGTTTTGTGATTCTTCAATATCTTTCTGAACCAGCTCGAATTGTGGCATTCCGTATCCGTACACCTTTTTATTTGCTTGCGTAATAACATTAATGTTCCATACGCATAAGAACTGCGTTGCACCATCTGGCACGTTGACTGTTTTATCATAGATACCAGATGTATTCTGAACATCCAAATGTACACCTTGCCAAACACCATTGACAATAAATCCATAAGTTGCAACAGCACTACTTACATAAGCATATTTGAAACTTATGGTTTTAAGCATATTTCTTGTAAGGTCAACGACTACGTGGTTATAAGCATAGTTTTGGTATTCAGAACCGTCACTCACGTTAATTCCGTTTGGCAAGATACTAAGAGTTTTCGTAATCTCAAAAGCGGAAAAATCAATTTTTATGCTTTCAATAAGATTGTTCAATGCTCTTTGACCTTGGTCTAATGTGTTAATATCAGACGTTAATAAATCAATGGTATCTTTTACGAGTAAATTGCCTGATATTTTTTGTGTGTTTATGGGTAAATTAGTCTTTGCCCAAGATATATGAATGGCTGTTGCATTATTAGGTATATCTCTGATAATGTTATAGTAATTAGTTCCTGGCACTTTTTCTGCCTCTGTATAATTTATAAGGTTAAAAGTGCCATTGATTATAAATCCACAAGACGCTGTAGAAGACACACCATACAAGAAATTGATTTTTCTCATATTATATGATGTCAAGTCAATATCTACTTTTGCGAAATTAGCATTTGTCACTTCAACACCGCTACTATTATACCCAACACCGTTCTGTACTTCAAAAGGGATGTTCATGTAATAGTTCTCAAAGTTTTTCAAGAACTCGATATTATTATCACACCCATCATAACCAAACTCAGATATACAATTATCTAAGTCTGATTGGGTTATATCAGTATCATCTGTCTTGGCAATAGTAAATCTTACCAATCTGTTATCATAGGTATAGCTCTGTATTTCCGTAACATTCTTACTATATTGCGTTACAGATGCTGCGTTATTTACGAACTGATAATTTGCTTGTTGTTTTATAACATATCCTGTTGCTACCTTTATATGATATGGAAATTTAATGTATGACGTCCTAATTATTTTAGGATTATCAGTTTCCAATCCATTTATCAGTCCTCCGATTTCAAGAGAAATAGTCTTGTTTCTAATATTTGCTACGGTGTTTTTTAATGCATTGTATATTACTCCACTCTCAACATAATTCTTGCTTCCAAAAGTAGGATTATCATCTACACCCTGCCAATTAGAAGGGGTAGTGCTGAAAGTTGTAGCCATCAGCCTATACTGCACATACTTATTGTCAGAAGTCTGTACATATGTAATTACCCAAGTCGTATAAGTTCCCGAAGTTTCTAAGTAATATGTCAAAGAGGAGTTCAAAGTAGAGGGTAAACTAGCAAAATTCGACAACTGATCAGCGGTGTAAGTACCTGAAATGATATTTGGATCAGTTACAAGGGCTGTTCCAGTAGGTTGTGTAGTTTCTCCTTCTGTCTTAACTACGCTATACTGGGAAGGTGTTACTTCTTGAACAAACTTAATACTCATACCACCAGTTTGCATTGCTTGTGGTACGGCATTTAAAGCAGCAGATAGGCTTTGATATATAGTTCCTCCATTATACACAGAAACATCAAAAGCCCCCATGTTATTATAAACACCACTACTTTTTACTAAGTTATTAGATCCTGGAGTTGGATTATTATCAATTCCATTATCATACTGAGCCATTAATACCCAAGCATTATTATACCACATGTAATCACAATAAAATTGTGGTGGTGTATGTTCCTGATCTGGCTCTCTATAGATAACATTTGCTTGCTGACCACTTGAGGGTCTCGGACCAACTATCACATCACTTTCAGTCAATCCTCTATAGGCGTCTTCTAGTGCACTAATCTTTGTGTTTTGTGTATTATCTATTTGATTACGATTAGAAACTTCTGAATTAATTTGTGTTTGTAAATTACTATCTACTACTTGTCTAGCAGTAGTTTCAGCAGTAATATTAGTATTTAAAATAGCAGTTTGTTGATCTATGTATTCCTCTGCAGTGCTGGGAGACCAAGAGCCTGAAGGATTGGCTACAACATCACCTACCTCAAATCTCTGACCCCAATCTGATAATGTTGTACTCCATGTATTTTTCTGAAGAAAATACTCTTCTTCTGGGTAAGGGTTAGATGAAGAAATAAATGTTATTTTAATTCCTCCAGTCTTTTCAGCAGCTGTAAGATGTGAACCTAAAACCTGAATAGCCAAAGCTAGGTTATATCTGTTTCCGCCGTCTATTCCCTCAGAAGGAAAAAGTTCGGACACATTGTAATCTTTAATCATACTGGTTAAGGTCTTTCCAGTATTAGGATGTACAATGGCATCTGTGATGGTTGCTGGAAATATAGTGCTACCATCTTTTGTAAGTTTGTGAATTGTTGCCATATTCAATGAACAAATTTAAATTAATCGATTATACTGTCATAATCCGTTTCCTCGCCCTCAACTAGAGTAAGCGAGGGTTTTAGACGTAGAGTAGCCTAGATCTCCACAGAAAGGAGATCCAGACTGACTCTCAATCTTTTTTTTTATTAATTATGATGTAAAAATATCATCATATACAGTACTTGAACATTGATAAGAGGCTAGTGTACCACTATGATCTGCACTCCACTCGTCCACCATGGTTTGAATTAAATCATAACCATTACTTATAGACCCATCAGCCATATAGAAATAGTCTGATGTCCCTTTACTAACTAAGTTTTGTGCAGTCGTTGCAGTAGTAGCATTACCTGTTAAGTCTCCAATAATTGAATTTGAAAATGTTTTTTGTCCTGAAACAGTTTGATTAGTAGATAATGTAACGAATGTTTTTGTATCTACACTTCCACTACCTAATGTTATGATTCCAGACGTGATATGAGCATCAGTAATTCCATAACCAGCTAGTGTTGTGGCTTTATCAGCTTTTCCACTAATATCTTGAACAGCAGTGTCTGCAAGCCCAAGAGACGTCTGTACTGAAGAATCTAAATCTGTTTTTGGAATACCTCCACTAGGCTTTGAATATGTACCTTTATTATTCCAGGTATATTTTTCTCCTGTTGTTACTAATGATACATCAGTGCCTCCACTAGCCGCTGATTTACTTTCATATGTAGTATCTGTAAAATTTACAGTACTATTATTTTGTGTTGTTAATGTAAGTGTTGTGCCAGATACAGATGCTGTTTTTATGTACGTATGTGGAACTGCGTCATATACTGAGCTACCTGTTACAGGTTTTGTAGTATTACCTGTACTGACATTTCCATAGTCTAGTCCAAGCGCTCCATTTGTTATTTTGAGTCCGGTTCCTACAGTTGTTTTTAAACCTTCAGACATAACCCACCCCCTAGTATAGCTAGTACCTCCGATGGTAATACCGGAGGCGCTAGCCGTAGTTCTATAAGTTAAAATTACCTCTTGATTATCGGTAAGAGGCGTACTAGAGGTCAAAGGAACACCATAACCAAACCATAAGGGATTAGCACCAAGATTATTTACATTCAATGTACTATAAGACGAACTTTGTCCTGTTGTGATTTTAACTTTTATTGTTAAACCATCATACAATTCAGTTATTCCATCTATAAATACAGTCCATGTACCGGTGGAATCAGAGGTGCTTGTTTCACCCTGATAGATTGGTCTGTTCGAAAAATCAAAGCTTGAAGATCTTGTATATATTCGTAATCTATCTAGGATGAAACAGATATCGCCAATTCCAATTCTACCACTATTAAGTTCTGTGTCAAAATTAGATTTTTTGACAAACCATCTAAATCTCATCTTCTAGAATTTTAATTTTTAATCGTTTACGAATTGTATACAACCCAATCAAACATTGCCTCCAACTTACCGATAGCTGCTTGAACAGTATCGCTAGAGGAAATTGCGGTTACAGTCTGAGGCTTGCTATATCCTGCACCAACAGTAACTTCATCAGCAGTGTGGGTGTGAACCTTAGCAGCAGCACCTACGGTTGTCGGAGTAATAGAAATGCTCTTATCCTGAGTATCACCATCAAACTCTGTAGTAGAACCGGTTGCACCTGTTCCTGTACCACCATCACCTACCGTTACAGTTAACTTGTGAGCTACCTTATCAGCCGTTCCTGCTGTAGAAGGTTTACCAATAGAAACGGTCTGAGCAGTACCAGCAGTTCCATTTGTACTGGGAGTTACTGTGAAACTACCATTAGAACCATCAGCAAAAGTATAAGTGGTATTGTCAGGATCGGCCCAGCTACCATCACCCTTTAAGAATTTATTGGTCTCACCTGATCCATCAGCAGCAGGCACAAGACCATCCGTAGTAGTATCAAATACATCATATGTTGTATCTGTAAATACAGCATTCTCAGGAACGCTAGTAGCAATAGTAAATCCACTATCCTTAATTACTTTACCAGTAGCACCATCAAAAATAGCAATCTGGCCATCAGTAGAGCTAGAAGGACCTACAACAGCACCATCAATATTGTTCTGAACTACGGCCCAAGTAGCAGCAGCAACAGGATCAGTAGTAGCAGCAGCTGTACAGATAATCAAATCGCCTACCTCAACCTCTTCACTTCCAAGTGTGAAGGCAGTACCCGCACGATAAGTCCATCCCGGCTTAGCACTTGCATCCAGATCCGAGGCACTATCAGCAACTCCTTTAAATTGCATAGCCTGGATAGCTACAATCTTATCATCAATTTCATTCTTAACGAATGCCGTAGTAGCAATCTGAGCTGTATTAGTATTAAGAGCAGCCGTAGGAGCCGTAGGAGTACCAGTGAGGGCGGTATTTGTTAAGAAAGCAGCCTTAGACGCACTAGTAGCATCACCAAGATCCAAGTTATCCAAACGATACTCGAGCTTACCAATACCGGTATTAACAGAGTCAGTACCAGCAACGGCAGCCTTAGCAGAAGCCTTGGTATAATCAGTTAAATCAATATCACCACCATCAATAGTGATAGCCTGATTAACCTGAGACTGACCATTTACAGTAATATCATCAGCATAACCCTTAGCAGCAGTCTCAGCATCAGCAGCCTCACCAGCAGCATCAAATGCGGTAGTATCCTCAAAAGCTGCACTACCTAAACCAGCAACAGCAACCTCAGTTCCATTCAGAGAGATAGTACCGTTAGTGGTACCAGTAGCAGCAACCAAACTAACCTGGAAACCATTAGCACTAGCAGATACATTCAGAACCTCACCGGATGCAGAACTAGCCTTGATGACAAGAGTATCCTCAGCCTGAGTAGCAGAATATACTACCAACTCTCCACTAACTTGCGTACCATCAGAAATTTTACCAAACTCCTTACGTCCATAAGCATCTGCTAATTTCTCAGCATCAGCAGCGCTCAGGCCATAATATACTCCATTGTGATAGAGCTGGTTTGTGCCTTTAATAAACACAATATGATTAGCAGTAATATCACCAGCATCAAGATGACTGTCAAATACAGCCTTAGTAGTACATTCAACAAAAAGTCTTAAATCAGCCATAATTAATTATTATAATTAATAAATTGAAATAATTCCGCAACTAAATTCTTAGCTGCATTAATTGTGTTTTGACTTGAGGAATCTCCTTGTGTTCCAATCAAGTCTTCTTTTGCCATATTGATCTGATATTTAACAGACCCCTCAGTTTCTACATCCCCATCCAATTTAGCCAAAGTACCCTCAATTTCTTGAAGTTCTTCAGGATCTATTGTTCTTGCATTAACTTCTTCTTTAGTATAGTAGTTTTCTTGTAAGTATGATTTCTTTACAAACTCAACTTCTAGACCTTCAGAAATCGATTCTTTTAATAGCCCCACAGATAGGTTCCTTGGAGTGGAAGTACCATCAAAAGCCGGAAGTAATGGAGACGGATTAGCACCAATTTCAGCTTTTGTTAGAGGTGTAGCTTGTGAAATTTTTGTACTTTTAAGTGCCATAATTATCCCCATAAAATTCCCGGTTGATTTTCAAGAGCTTCTAAACGATCTGCTACATCTCGTAAAATTGTAGTAAGCGTTTTTAAATTCTCAGGATCAACAACGGCATCGGTTACAGTAACGGGATATATAGTCTGTCCCGCTTTCTTAAGTTTATACAGTTTTGCTGCCATTGTGTGTTGTAATTAATAAAGGATTGTTGTAGGATCTTTAACTTCCACAGACTGAATATATGTTTCTAATTCAATCTCATCCGGTTTTTTCTGATCCGAACTTTTTACCCAAGATGTTCCATTCCAAGTATAAATATAGGCAGGAAAACTTGTTCCAACATATGCCCAATCACCTTCCTCCGGATTAGGATATGCTATGCTGAGGTCTTCAAGGGTTTTAAACATTCCCCTGGCTAGTGATTGTTCTGAATTGCTAGACTCTATTGATTCACGAACTTCATTAAAATTATTATTCAGAACACTAGCTGTTGTACCCCAGTTGTATATATGTGAAATTGATTGTAAGTCCATGATTTAAAGTGTAAATTTAAATGAGAGTCTTTTTATTTTTGTTTCGCTATCATTAGGAACTTTAAATCTTAATGTAGCACTCATCATATCACCTTCTACAGGTAATCTATTCTGAGTTTGACCTCCGATTGTTTTTTTATAAAACGTATTATCTATGGTCCAGCTCAAATAATTTTCTGTATAGTCTCTAGAAACTCCATCACTACTAGTCAAATTAAGAGATACGAAAGAACCTCTACCGAAAGTATATAGATAAGGGTCAGTTAAAGTTCTCTCTAGTAATTCTCCAACTTCCTGATAAGCAAGACTAGAGAGCCTTACTGTATATGATGTGGCCAATGTAGAAAGTTTTATTTTTCCACTTTCTACATTAGTCCAGTTCCCACCATTATAACCACTTATCCACTTATCCCTAGTTGAAAATAAATCTTCAACATTATCAATAGCTACAGAGTTTGCATAAATGGAGGGATTAAAGTCTCCTCCTCCGGTCTTTCCAGTTGATTCCCATCCTCCAGATTTATAGATATATATTAGAGCTGGTAATCTATCTCCAACATATGCCCAAGAACCTATCGCAGGACTGGGAAATTTTGTCACTAAAGATGAAAGACTGGGGAATAGGCCTTTACACTTCTGAGCATCATCTTCTATATGATTCAACTCATCTTCAAAAATTTTAAAATTTTGATCAATTTTGGAAGTGGATTCAGACCAAGTACCTCTTTTTGGTATATTATTTATATTATTCATTCTCAGCCTTATGTTGATTATAGTCTCTAATATCGTTGTCAATTTGAGATATATTATTTATAGCTACCATTTCTATATAATCAGAAAGAATAACATCAGGAACATAACTACCTCCATCAGTTACCCAATTATAATTTAAGTCTATATAATATACTCTAAACAATCTTACTTCATCATCATCTGGTATTATTTCTAAGACGAATGCATAATCTCCTGGAACACCTGATGGCTGTAAAGTTATAAGCTCATCACTAGACGTGTAAACTCCTTTAAAGGATACAAGCCTTATTTCTCCAAGTTTACTGGTAGCGACACTGAGCTTATTAAAATTGTAGTTAAGGTAATTAGCAATTGTTGTCCAAGTACCCTCTGTTATTGTATTAAGTTTCATGTTTTAGTACCAGTAATAAGTATCATCAGTTTCTGGAAGTATGGAGATTTTAACAAGATAACCTTCATGAAAGAGCAAGTGTAAACTAACTGCCCCCTGTATGTCCATACCAGTAGCAGGTACAGCATAATGTCCCTCACCTCCATCGTCAGTACATTTTCCAGCACTGAAATGTAGGGTAACACCATTAGTAAAGTTTACAGTAGTGGGATAAACTCCTTCTATTTTATCTAATACTCCTCTAGTAAAACTAATCTTTCCTTCTGTATTATCTGCTGGAATAACACCCGTAATTCTTGGATAAGAACAGAGCTCATATCCATTCTCATCTAGATGTTTTCCTTTGAATTTACCAACAGCATAAATATCAGTAAAGATTGATTTATAGTTCAAGGTTATAATAGCTTTAGTCAAATTTCTAAGTTGTGCTGGAGTTAGGGTATCAAGATAGGATTCATTATTTTCGATACGAGATAACAATTCGGTTGCACTCTCATATGAACTTCCGGACCATATCATTACATCATTTCCATCACTTACAACTCCAGAAATACCACCATAAACATCAGTCACTTGGTTATTTACAATATCTCCAAGTTTTATCTGATTTCTAAGGAAGAGATTAGATACAGTAAGACCATCTCCATCAGGATTATCTAAGAAAGATGCCCTGAGATATTCAAATCTGTAAAGTTCATCTGCTAATGGATCTGTATCAAGAACACTAGGGAACCAGGAAGTAGGAATAACACCTTCTTCAAATTTAATCTCAAAAACATTTCCGGGACCACCATAAAAAGTTACAAGTTCTTTTTGTGTTGTAGTAGGAGTAATTTGAACATAACAGAATTTATAGGTGGGAGTTATAAGAATAGTTTTAACTTCCAGATCATAGTTTCCGATCTCTACCCTAACTGTTCCCTTCTGTTTCCAAGACATCAGATAAGAAGCTCCCTCATTTAATGCCATGACGGTTTCCTGAGATATAGCAGAAGTACTAGTGTCAAATCTCATAGAATGACCAGTAACCGAGTCTGAGTCATCCACAATATGAGCTCCTGGTATAACATTCCAATCATCATATTTAGAATTGAAAACTACAGTACTATCGCCTATATCAGAATCATTAGTTAAATCTAAGCTTTCAAACTGACCGGCGAAAGATGTATTTTTAAGAAAGTTTCCAACACCAATCAATCCTACTCTTTCTCTTATCTGTTCATCAAGATCCCCCAAATCTGAATGGGCTGCAACGATTCGATCTACTCTTGCTACAGTTTCTCCAGCCTCATCTCTTATACTTCCATTTTCTCCAACAGTAATCTCCTTAAGTTCAGCAGTTCCTTCAGTTTTCAAAGATTCAAAAACAGTCAAGTCATCTATATTAGCAGAAACTGTATTAAGATTATCGATAGTTCCATTTTCAGAGAACAGGTTTTTAATAGATCCAACAACTACGTCTAAATTATTTGCTATGACTTTTGATACTCTAGCTACAGTTTGTCCTTCTTCGTCTTTTATACTTCCAAAAATTCCAACCTGTACTTCTTTTAAGGTTGTTGTTCCTTCTGACCTAAGAGAAGTATTAACCTCCAGATTACCTGTTGTGGTTGTTCCCCCTACCTCTAAATTCTGTGTCTCAGTATTAATAGAGGTCAGATTATCAATTCCTCCGGTTATTGCATTGATAGAAGTGGAGGTAAGATTTTTTTCGAATACCTGACTTTCCTTAAAGGTCCAACCAGCTGTTATATTTTCGGCTGCATTCTTCCTAGGAAAAAGCGCATTTGTTTTCGCCGCGGTATATATATTTGTATCTGACGGGGATGTATCAGAGGTTGTAGTGATTAGGTCTTTTCTTCCTATCAGTTTTACCCAATTCTCAGATCTTGAATAGTCGGATGAAATTAGATACCAAGGTCCATTATTATTTCCATCCGAAGTTACAGTTACTATTCTTCCCGCCTTAGCATGATTTTCTCCTGTCGAATCAGTCCAAAACGCGGCGGTTAGAATTTGCGCAAAACTAGGAGAAGTATCGCAGCCGTCTTCAAAAAACAGCTGGGTAGATTCTTCTTCTAACTGGGATATTCTTTCTTCAAAATCTGCGGCCCCCTGATCTTCTAGTCTGCTCCTAAATTTACCTGTTTCTGGATCATCTGTGTAACTACTTTTATATATATACCAGACTCCGTTAACATAAACTTCAAAACCTTCGGGAATAGGAACAGTAGAGAAATCCCAAGACTTTAGAGAAGATAAGCTGGTTGCAATACCTTGTCTATCATCAAGGAAATTTTTTTGTCTTAACCGAAATTGGTCAGTAATTATAATAGCCATAATTAATTATAGAATCTGTATGTAAAGTTAGTCACTACAGTTGGAAGAGAAGTCCATCTCCAAACATTGTAGTTAACAGATTGGCCATCCACGGTTCTCGTAAAAGTACCAATCTTAGTAAATGATGAGGTATAATCCATTACTCCACCACCATCTGTCACCTTTGTTATATTTCCCCAAACAACAGGAAGAGCGAAGGTGGAGAGATTTGATAATGTTGTAGTAAAGGCAGCAGAATAGTATGTAGATTTCATAAGAAGATTGGATTGCGTGAGAGAATTAATATCTGTCAGTGTTCCAGAAGTAGCTCCATATAAAAATCTGTAACCAAAATTATAGGAAATATTAGAAGCACTTTTCATTCTTCCATACTCCTCTACGTTACCTCCCTTAAAATTGAAGGTGAGGGTTTTATTTTCTGCTGTTATACCTTCTAATGTTACACTAGAGCCAGTAATCTCATGAAAATCAGACTCTGTGCTTAATTTATAATAAAACTTACAGTTAGAAGTTACATCAATTTCAGGTTCTGTTTCTGGTTTAGGATCAGGAATCAAACCTAACCTTTGAACCTTCTTAGCAGTGAACCCGAATGTAATATTATGACTCGTTCCTGAAGCCCAAGTAGTCGAGGTCGGAGATGCAGAAACAGATACATTAAGAGGAAATGTTACACTATCAAGATCTTTCAACCAGACAGAATCGAACTCTAACTTCTCTTCATGTTCCTGGATAATACGATCTTCTTCATCACACCTTCTCTTAAGTTCTTCAATATCATTTGTAACATTGATCAAATAATTATCTATCTCATCACGAGTATAGAAATCATCATCACGTCTTAAAGAACCTGGATAGTCCGGTGTTCCTGGGAGATTATGTTCAATATAATACCAAACATGTCCATCTTCCAAATTATAATAGGCATAAGGACCACCTGTTATAGGATCAATCCACCTAGTATCATTTGTCAGAGTAACATAATTCCAAACTCCCTCAATCTTAACAATATAAATTTCTCCTCTAACTATTTCTGATACGTCTGGAAGTGTCTCTTTAACGGAAACTATAGCTGTTGCCGTACCATAAGATATTACCTTATAACAATCACTTCCAGTTCCATTTTTTACACCTATCGCGACTAATGTATCAATATCTGTTTGGCTTTCATCACGATAGTATCTGACTTGCCATTGTTGACCCACTATATGAGTCTGAAGATCCAGGAATAAGAGAGCATCCCTTCTTGAATTCTCAATAACCCTATCACGGGCCAGTCTTATAATATCAGCCATAAAATATCTTATGTTTTTATGTTAAAACGAAAGAGAATAGACTTTAAAGTATAATATCACCAAGAACCTTCTATTAAAGTTCTCTCCTTCATTCTCTAAAATCTATTCTCTTATTCTCAATCACATCAATAAGGAATTGGGATCCGTTTTAGCGCATTTTAAAGCTTAACAACACGGAAAGTCTCAACCAATCCCTCAGTCCAATCAATACTAATACGATGATTCTTGTTCATGTAGAAATCGATAGGCTCATCCAAGTAACCAAGATCATAAGACTTACCATCAACATTTACAATAGCAGCTGGATAAGACTCTGCCAGTTGAGGAGATACTGTAATTTGTACCTTAACAACACCCTCAGCATAGCCATACTTATTAGCCTCAATCTTTGAATAAGTAATCTCAGAATCCTCAGCATCTACAATAGTAATAGTAGAAGCATCAATGCCATCACCAGGCTCAAAAGAATACCACAAAGACTCATCATCACCAGTCCATACACCCTTGATGCGATAAACTTGATAAATGGGAGAGGGAACTAAACCTTTACCATACTTACCCCAAGTAATGTCCTCTCCATAGATAATCTCTTCGTTCATATTAATTTATAACTTTTGAATTTATTAAAGCAGTAACTCTCGATAAAAATACCGTAGACGCATCCTGCACTTTCTTAATATCTCTATTCTCATCCTCTTTAGCCCACTCAATAACAATAAGTCCTAAAGGCTGTTTATATCCAGGAATACTTAAGAACATTCTCTGCTTTATGCCATCAGGAGTCTCTTTGAATAATGAATATACTCCAGGAAATTTAGTTTGGAATTCTACATCCTGTTCTCCACCATAATATACAGATTTACCAAACTTTATTTCCTCATAAAGCTCTACAATAAGACCTGAATTAATATCTATCAAGTCCTTATTGGTTACAGGCGCCATTCCATAACGATTACATTGAAGCATAAGATCTAGATACTTGAAAGGAATACCAACTAAGTTCTCTTTAGAATTGTGATATTCAAAATAAAGTATCCTATCTGCTTCACAATATCCACGAAATTCAGAGAGAAGGGGTACTAATTCGCCCATTAACTCATCTCGCTTCACCAGTTTATCATTATGAATTTCTTCCTGTAAATTAGATATTATTTCTATTCCAGACTTTACTACATCTTTAAAATTAAACAATCCAATAATAACGATTAATAATATGGCATATTTTAAAAGACCACTGAAACCAATTGTCTTGTCTAACTTTATTAAGTTATCTGAAATAATTCCTAGATAATCTAAAATTGATTTAAGCATTTTATATTATTATTTATCCTTCTAAAAGAAGGTAGATTAATATGTTAATCACCCTGAGGAGTGATACCTTCTACTACTATATGTTGAGCAAGTTCAGGATTATTAGTCGAGGGATAATCAGGTTCTTGTTCTACATCTATATAAACAGTTCTTATTACAGAATCATCTCTTTCATCTAATAATTCAACTTTAACTTGAGCCGTTCTATAATATGCATTATTTTGATCTGAAGACTGATTACTAGTAACACTAATAGCTATAATATTAGAATCTTGAACTTCTGAACAACTAAACCAAGGTGAATTTATAGGATATTTACTAAATTGTAGTCTGGTTGATTCTGGATGATAACTTACTTGTTTCATCTCAACACCACTACCAAACTTTAATTTATAGCTACTAAGAGTAAATGACATTGGATCTACAGGTTGATTACTTCTTTTCTTATTACCAGAAACTAAGAAGTAATAGTTAATAGACTCTCCACTGTCAGGATCTTTAAGAATTATTCTACAAGATGCATTTATAATCTCATCTTCCCAAACATAATCATCTTTAACTATATAGTTTATTTCTACATAAGGATTATAGTTATGGAAATCAGTATTAGTAACATATTCATTATTGCTATTAAATTTAGGATTTACTTTTGCATCATGATCGTTACTAGAAGTCGCAACATAGGATAATTCACTAGACTCTAAAATCCCTCTTGGTGATATTTGAGCAATAACTGATTTTTCAAATACATCTTTTACGTTTATTACTCTTTCAACATCATCATAATATTCTCTCTTATAAACTTCCATCTTAAATACTCCACGGCCACAAAAATCTGAGCTGTCTAAGTTATCAGAATTAGATTTACAAGGAAGACTACTACTATAATGTGAAACTCTACTGGATCCACTTCCAGTATAATAAAGAAGTATCTGTGATGGATTTAGTCTAGATATACTTGTTGTGGTTTCTGTAATATTTCCTAAAGATGGATTTTTATATGTGAGGGTTAGACTGTAATATCCTTGTTTTACTCTAATAGAACCAATTTCTATTTTATTATTAGAGTTGTCATAATAAGCCTTTATATAACCATCTAAGAAAGTTCTACTTCCATTAGGTCTAAAATCAAACTTTACATACCCCTCATTATAAGATCGTTCTACTTCTTCTAAAACTAAATCATCGGGATAAAAATCACTCTTAGTTGGATAGGTTCCGTGTACTAAATCCCATTTAAAATAAACTTTAGAAAATTCACTCTCATTTAGATTATGAACAAAGTAAAGTTTATCCTCCCCGTTTTCAACACTTCCATCTGAGTAAATATTTATAGCATCCTTAATAAACTTTAATTTATAATCAAGTTTTCCAATATCCTCGCTTCCATTATATAAAGATGGCTGATAGAATATAATATAAAGATTTACAGGACAATATTCATGGGGCTGTGTTACTTGAAGAATATAGGTTTTTTCTCCAACATCATCTCTTACTCTTGGTGGAACGGTTATTATAAGATTTCCACTACCATCCAAGTTTCCATCCTCCCAAGAAATACTTAGGGGTTGATTTTCTCCAACAAACTTATATTCTTTTGGAGCTAACAATGCTTCAGTTTTCCATAGTCCATCCACTGCATAGAAAATTCCGGCATTCATAGCAATAGTTCCCCCACTAGCAGGTAATTCAACTCTCTTGGTGTCTGAATATTGAATAAAGTCATCTGGTAAATAACCTAAACCAACAGACCCATCTATATAAAGACCATAATTACATCCATATTTTGTAAACCAATTATAAAGTGTTGTTGATTCACTACGATTCACCACCATCTTAACTTCATAATTCTTAGAGTCTATATATTGTTTAAGACTACTAATATCATATTTACCTGTACTTGCATTATAGTTTGCAGAATGCCAATTATTTCCTGCTAATACTCTTTCTTCACTTGTAACAGTAACTAGAAAATATTTAGAATCAAAGGTTGAACTAATACTACAAATATCGTCTGCAGGTCTAATACTACAATCAAAACTTGAAATAGTATAAAGATTTCCTATCTCTGGAATAATATAATTAAGAGTAGACCCTATTCCTAAAGTTGAAACACCAGAGAAAATCCTAAAGCAAGACTCATCATTTCCTAATTGAAAAATTCTAAGTCTTAAAGTTTGAATTTTATCAGAAACTATGTAATTATTTATATATTCTTTATCTATTCCTTCTTTTTGTAATATCTCCTCATCTATTTCTATAATATCAGATATAGAATTATTTGTAACATTAGTAATTGCCTTATACTCTAAGTCTCCTAAAAATATATTACCGCCATTATTCTGTATATTACTACTAATCCTAATAGGAATTACATACTCTATCTGTGACCAAATATCTAAGTTTATTTTTTGCTGTGTAGAAATTTTTATATTAGCTTCAAGATCGTTTCTAATGATTTTAAACTCTGTGTCGTCAGGACTTTCGGTTATAAACGTATTATTTCCAATACCATATCTTGAAACTACATAAACATTCTTTTCAGCACCTCCGGTATCTAAAATCAAATCTGTTACTGTCTCTGCTCTACCTTCACTATCTACTTCGGGTTCTATAAGTCCAGAAAAATCTCTAAGATTATCTACACCCCAAATGAAATGTTCCTTTCCTTTCATAAAGAATTGAAACCACAAAGAGGATGGTACTTCTGTATCTGAATAGCTAAGAGAAAGTTCACGGATTCCTCCAAAACTTTTCATGGGATATCTAGAATTACTTAAAGCCCTATAGTTTAAAATAGACATCGAAAGATCACTATTATGATACCTATAACCATATATGAAATCAAATACTGGATTAGTTTCCTCCTCAATTAGTGTTACTCCCATACATTCAAATACTGGAGTAGTTGTAGATTTATATTGAAATCTAGTATTATCAGAAGAATCTGGTATAAAGGATCCGTTTTTGAAGATTCTTATTAAATTTGGTTTTCTTAAATATGGTGAATCTACTAAATAATCATGTGTTGTAATAGGACCATCTACTTTAACACTGACTATCTTTACATATTCACCGCTTTTTACTTCCAAATAAGACTCTTTCATTTCTTCTTCTTTGTCCAATCTGAGAAGAGCAAATTTAATCGTTCTGAGATTAGTATATTCAGAAGTTATATCCAATTCATCTACAAGATAAGGAGGAGCACCTGCCTGACCATTACTTATAGCTATTTTTATATATCCAAAAGCTCGTATTGTATATCTATAATTTGATCTGATATCAAAAGAATAAAGGTTTATAGAATTAACTGGAATTTCTATATCACTATCATCAAAATCAGAAGGAGAAGGTTGACCACCATCTATATAAATATTATCTACCTCACGAAATACCTCTACATCAGAAGCACTACTATCTATAACATCTCTCCAACTGGCGGGATAATATAAAGAATCAGTAACAGACAATATTCCTAGACTTCCAGAATAATCTGATCTGTTGGCAGTAACAATTCTACAATACTTTAATCTATCTGAATTAGATTGGAATTTAATAGTTTGCTCAATACTATTATTAAGAATATGATAAACTACTCCAGAATTTACAGCTTGATAATTATAATCAGTTAAGTAAAATCTATTATAACCAACAAGATCATAATAATACCAAGTTTCAACTGTTGGCATTTCTCCATATGGAACTCTCTTTACTACGATGAAAGACTTAGACTGAACATCAAAAAGTGTTAAACTAGTTTCAGATTGCTTAAATTGACCAGGTGAAACTTCTTCCCAGATTTCCATCTTAGCAGTATCATTAAGCTGAACTGCATATAGAGAAATTCCTGTATCAACTGAGTCTTCTACACTATCATACACTAAGTCTAATTTAAAAGGAAGAACTTCAGTGCCTACTATATTTTGAGGAACCCAATGTCCTTCTTCATTGGCTTTCTGAGCTTGTAAACTAATAATAATAAACTTCCAATTAACTCCATCTATACTAATTTCTCCTGTTCCTTCTTGTACTACATCAAAATATTCTCCAGCCTCAGGATCCATGTCCGCTACAATATAATAATTATCTTTTAACGTGTAGTTTGTCAATACAGTTAAAGTTTTCTTACTATAGTCTTTTGAACCTATGGTATAAATTCCTAATCCATTTTCCTTGTTTATATAATCTGGAGACTCGTAAATCTTCCAAACAATACCAGATCTTTTAATTTTTATTTTATATTCAGATAACAATGGAGATATAGAAATAACATTACCATTAACTTCTATATTATTTTTTATTTCAAGCTGATATGTTTTATATGTTGTAGTAGTTATAGATTCATCTTCAGATTTTACTATTATCTGTCTATTTGCAGAGTCTATTATACTATCTAAATTGCCATCTTCAGATAATATTATATTGAGATTTGGAATGTTATTAATATTATCAAATCCCCTTCCTATCTCATTAATTTCTCCAAGATATTTTTCATATTCAACATACTCTGCATATCCATCTATTTTTATTTCAGACTTTTCTTTGTTTATCCTAGCTACATATGTTTTGTCTGGATTTGGTATATATTCAATAACAGGATCTTCCAATTCCATTATTGTATATACATAATTTATTCTACTGGGACCAAGAGTAGTTATACCATTAAAATGATAGAAAGGAAGCTCTGGAACTTTTATTTCTGCAACCCCACTTTCATCTATTTTACACTTGATTGAAACATAGGGACCGTCAGAATACTCTCGATTAAACATAAATTCAATCTCAGATCCCTCAACACCCCAAACTTTAAATCCTTTCAGATTAGATTGATAAACTATAAATTGATAACAATCTGTATTTCCTATAACAACTTCTCCGGGATTCAGAAAAACTCTAAGATTATTTATATAATTAGAATTTTCATCTAAGTTAACCTCAGCATCTATCATAGGACTATTCCAAACTAAGAAAGATGATCTTGAAACGTTAGAGTATACATCATGTTTCTCTACTTTTGTCTCCTCTATCGTATCTATATCCCAAGTTCTTTTATCAACAATTATCTTCTTATAAGATTTAAATTTTATAGGTCTCTCTTCGAGTCTTCCAGATCTAGTATCCAGAAGTTCTATATCAAAATTATGATTATCTGTTAATCCTTTATCAACTAGGTATTTCTTAAAAGATTCTTTCCAGACTAATGAATCTTCAGAAACTTGGATATCTTTGTATAAACTACTTCCTGGATTTGTTCCTATACCTTCTAATAGTTGAGCGTCTTCTGATAAAAAAGGACACTCTATTTTTGCTTTAGGCTCTTGGGGTAATGTAATTTCAAAAATTGTTCTTTCAGGATTCAACTTTTCTACTCCTGTAATAGTAAAAGCTAGTTCCTCATTATTATAATAAAATTCTAAACTAGCATTATCCCCCTTAGCACCAATTACACAAACTTGCATTAAATTATCATGACATATAACACTAAACTCTACATCCTTTTCTCCAGGTTTTATTACTGGGATTGGAGTTATCTTTAAGTCATTAATCACAATAACTTTATCTATTTTTTCTAGGTCCCTGCTAAAAGAGGGATTAATATCTATTCTCATCATATTATAAATAATTTATCATTGAACCTTTCTTATAAAAGATCAATCCTCCAAAAGATCCTACAATTTCAGGAATTCCATTACTCCCAGGATATATATTTCTTCTATATTTTTTCAGAACAGTTCCTTCTATATTTTCACACTCGTAAATTAAAGAAACTAATCCATTATCTCCGAAATATTCCTCAAAGTGTTTATCATCTTCCTCTGTATTATCTAAAAAACAAAACTTAATTGAATATTTTTTATCACCATTTTGATCTAATTCTAACCAGTCAAGTCTACCGTTTTCAAAATCTGCTCTAGCTCTTTCTGTTATAAGCTCTTTTCCATAGGTGTCATAAACTAAATAATAACCTTCATGATCGTTGTCTCCTTTTTCATGAAGAATTATAGTCTGATCACCAACAAAAATAACATCATTCAGATCTTCTTTAGTCATGTTAATTACAGAAGTGGGAGAAACAGCTTGATAAATTGTATAACCACCACAATCAAGTAATAAAATGAACCAATGACCAATTTTAGAATAAACAGTGACAGGACTAGACTTCAAGTAATTATCCAAGTCGAGGTATATATTATTTATTTCAGGAATATACTTGAATATAGTAGAACTAGAATAAAAGGTTGGTAAATCGTATAAAGTATTGTGAGGATCTAGGTAATCACAAAAAAGAGTATCTTTCTTTTTTTCAACAACATCTCCGTCATCTAAATACTTTAATATATTTTCTTCATCATAAAAATATTTTCCCTCTATTCGTTTTATGTTACAATTTTCCTCTGATGAAATAAACTCTTCACCATTCATAAGATTAAATAACTTATACCTATTCTCTTCCCATGCCGCCAATACCAAGATTCCACTATAGAAACATATATTAAAATGTGAAAATCCTGATCCAACGTCTATATTCTTTTTTACCTTAAGCTTCCAACTTCCTTCCTTTGTGATTAAACCAGAAAAACTAATGATAAAACTGTAGATATCACTTTCTGTTCTTCCAATATCAGAAGTAAAAAGATTTCTGTATCTCTTTTCTTTAACCTCTCCCTGTGTTACATAATTATATAATTCCTTCCCCTGAAATACTCTTCCTGAATTTTTTCCTGATATATTATTTTTAATCTCAACACTTACAAGATCTTTAGAGGTTTCTCTCTCGATCGTTGTCTTAATTTTTAAAGATATACCAGAACCTTGAGTATTTACAAATTCTGTATAACCAATCGGAGCATTAGAGAAATTACTTATATAAACTATAACATTAAATCCATGGGAAAGTGATTTTTTATATTCAAATTCATCCGACACATTTTCTCTGTAAAGTCGAACATAATTCTCGGAAGTTCCAGTCAAGTGCTTAAGGTAAAATTCTTCTAGATTATACAATGAAATCTTATCCGTAAAACTATATTTATTATACAGAATGATTTCTAGACAATTAGAAACTTGATGAACAGATCCAGAGAAATAATTACTATATACTTTATTCATAATACACCAATTGTCAAAGTACAATCATTTATAATTGCTTCATTAACCTCTGAACTAATGGGATATATTTTTAATACATGATCTAGATACTCAATCTGAATATCTCCTAACTCGATGATCATATTCTTCGAGACTAGGTTTCCTTCATATTGAAATGCTTTTATAGTTTGCATTCCACTATAAACTCTGCTTCCCTTACTATACATGTAAGAAATATCAAGTTTTCCAGATATATTATAATACATGCCTCCTTGATTACACTGGCCAGAGTTATAAATCCAATCTTCCAGATTTATTGTATCAGTATAAGTTGTTTCAGAAGTTAATGATACTACTATAGAATTTTCAGATAGATCCGCTGAAAATCCACTTCCAGAATTAGAAACCTCCTTTGAAAGATCTATCTCTGGGTAATCTTCATAATAACCAAAAAGTTCTTTAATTCTTGCATTTATATTTTCTTCTAATACTTCAACTTGTGCACTGTTATTCCAACTATCACAAGCCTTAATACTTCGCACAGAATCTTGGGTTATTATAACTTCAGGATCTAGTAAAAACCCATCTACCTCATCACGAACTAAACCTTGAACCGGAATATTAGGAATAAAATCATTTTCTATATCAAAAAACGAATCATTTTCTTCTATTCCAGGAGTTAATGAATACAAGACAGGATTATAAATACTAGCAATAAACTTGGTTCCTTTTATTAGATCTTTCAGAATAGTTTTAAATCCCTTACAAGTTAATAACTCACATCCTTCTTTTAAGATTTGAACATTATCCTCTGTATCTTTATAATATGCAAGAGATAAAAATTCTCCTTGGCTATCGTTTATAATATAAGGTGTGTTTTTTGTTTCTGGAAGAGTAGATGTAACTAATTTTAACTTCTTCTTCATAATACTTATTCGTTATTAGTTGCATATATATCCCTACCATATATACTTGTAAATCTGGTATAAACACCTTCCTCTAATTCTAACTTAATTTTATCAGAACTAAGAACTAAATGTCCACCTAGTTTGTTGAAGTATATCGAATACTCAGACATTCCAGAAATTAATCTGACAGTGACGGACTCGGTATAATTATTACCGTCTACAGTACCCTCAAGACATACTACATAAACTCCCTCCTCTAATCCAGAAACTATTAACGAATTATTATCTTCATAGTCACTTCCTATATAAAATTCTTTAAACCTGAAAGAATTCCTTAAGGAAGCAACTTTTCTATTAAACTGTTCAGCTAATGTTTCATAATAAGACTGAAGAGATTCAAGTTTACTTTCTATCGCAGAAGAATAACTATAAACACTTCTCCAATTTGATATTGCACTTCCATCAATGGGAAAATCATTATCCTTCCAAGACATGTACCTATAAACAGTAACACCGGAAAGAGGGCTCATTAACTCTTGAATTCGAATATTAATACTATTATCTTGCTTATACGTATACTGAGTAAGGATCAGGTAATAATCAACATCATCAAAAGTTTCTAAATACCCAAAAATAACAGAAAATGGATATTCAGTCTCTTCATTTACAAGAACACCACTAACAATCTGATCTAATTCATGAGATACCCTAACTTTACCACGATTTAATGATTCAGTCAGTATCAAATTATCAAGAGGTCTACTAGTAATAGAGGAAAGTCTTAATGTTGTATCGCCATTTTTATCTATGTAATCTTCTACTACTCCTTCCATGTTATAACCAAATTGATAACTTTGAAGAATTTCCATAATAGCCTTACTAGATACATACCTATCTGCAGTATCTCCGCCTTTCACATATTGTATAAACTCAGAGGCAGATTTTATCATTGACCCAGGATAAGGATAATAGTAATCATTGTGAACATCATTAGCTGGATCAATACCAGAAATAATCTCTGCATCACAAATATAGATACCATCACCAGAAACTACTAGGTCACCTTTAGTAAATTCTATATTATCAGAATCTTCATTGTAAATATAAAGACCCTGAACTTTCTTATTATTTATTAACATGTTTCTTGTGCTTTAACCCACATTCTAGAATAATATGGATGATTTCCTATGTTATTATGACTTAAAGATTCATACTCTATATCACCAATAACAACTCGATCACCAATGGAATATCGTTTACTTCTATTCCACCATTTTCCTCCAGATGCAGAAAATCCTTTTAAGAGATCATATATAGGCCTCTCTTCTATTTTCTCTGTTCCTACTAAAGAATTACTTAGGTTGGAAAACAAGTAGCCATATTTCTCCTGATAACCTTTCCAGTTCTCAGAAAAAGAATCATTCCTTAATACATACTCAGACATCCTTCTAACCGGATTCTTGTCATCTTCATATGCCATCCAACTTAAGTTTATGTTAAAAGGTATCTTCTTTCCCTTTTCTTCTTTAGGCTCAGAATAAGTAGTCATCATAGTTAGAGCTTTAGAACAATCAAGCTCTTCCTGAACTACTCCCTCTTCATTAACTCCAAACTGAATTTCAATCGCTAAATCTCCAGCTACATCATACATTTTAGCCCATCTAATATTTTCTGGAATTAAGATACACATAGTCTCCATACCCGTAGAATCTAAGTTAGAGCTAAAGTATGAAATATTATCATCAGAAGAAGAATCATGAAAAACTATAGTAGGAAACAAAGTTAAATAATATTTCTCAAGATTTCCTACCCCCTCTGACTCCATCGTTTCTTTATCTTGATCTACTAGTTCATCAAGAAGGGAGGGACTCGAAAACTCTAATTTATTCTGAGTATATGTAAAATCAGTCTCTATAAAATCAGAATCACTAAGACCAAATGTACCAACTTTTCTAAGAATGGAATCAGCCTCTTCATTCTCTTGACTATAAAGACGTACCTCATATATATCAGAAAAATTGTTATTTTTAATCGTTACTATCATACTTCCAATTTATATATTTTATACGTCTTTATATCTACTCCACAATAAAAATTCTTAGTTTCTTCTATCTCTAAGTTTAATTCTACTTTATAAGATAAGTTCTCATAATATAAAAGATAATCTAAGAATTCAAGTAGGTATTCATCAAATAAGGAAACATCATACTGTTTAGTCTTGTTAGTAATAGAAAAACTAATGGACTTTGTAGTATAAATAGGATCACCCTCAAATTTAATCCCTAAATATCTCCCCATATATTCTAAAACACGCCTAGTTCCACGTACACTGTAGAATAATCTAGTGACATAATTTAAAATTGCTTGATATTCTTCCTGACTCTGTTTCTCTTCTTTCTCTATACAAAAACTAACAAATCTAAGAACAGGATCAATCTTTAAATAACTCTGATAGTCGGATAAACTATAAGAAGGATCCTCATAATAATCATCATTATATTTTATGATCATTCTCTCTAAGTCACGAAATATACCAAGCTTCTTAAGATGATGCGGTATATAAATATTCATAATCCTTTAATTTATTAATCCGACAGTCTGAATTCTACTGTTTATCAAGTAATCAACTTCAAAATAAGAAGAGTCAAGATTTTCATAGAGATTAGCTACCTCTTCCTCTGTTAATAATTTCCCAGATTCATCCATATACGTAATATAGAAACCAAGAATCTGTCTGACGTTAGAAATCTTATTAATCAAACCACGTATCTCCTCTTCTCTATCCTTCAGATTCATGTTAAAACACTTCTGATAAGGCTTTAATAAACTTTCAACCTCATTAGCAACATTATCACTGTAAAATAATTCTAAGTCAAGGTTGAAAACAGCTTTATACTTAGTGCCAGGAAGAACTATAAGATTTGAAGTTACATAATATCCACTTCTAGTATTCCTAAAATCTGATATCTGTTCATTAGTCAAAATCTTAGTATCATCCTTTGGCACATAATATATCCTTAAACCAGATCCTCTAGTGCCAGTGAAAAATTGATAACTAGTTCCTCCCGTCTCAATGTTCTCGGGATAAGCCTCTTCTAGAATCGTTCCTACATCACTATTAGTTCGCATGATAGAATTTACATATCTATCACGATTAGCCTTGTAATGTATATTGTTTACTGTGTCTCTAGAACTTTCAGGAATTAATACTAAACCTGGCGAAACCTCAGAATAACCCCTAAACTTACCATCATCAAAACCAACAGGAATAGTACCCTTAATTGTCAACTTCTTTAATTCCGCCTGATTGTAACTGGAGAGAAGACTGTAGACATACCATAAAGCCTCTACCGGAACACCAGTCTGAGTCTCTATAACATTCCTCTTATAAGCTCCACTTCTTAATATATCCGCTACATAAAGACGAGATCCAAAACTGGGGAGAGTAAGATCGAAAACTTTAGCCTCTGTAATATGCTCACTGAAATTCCTAGTGACTGGCCAAAAATTATCCTGTACCTTAACCCACATATCACAACTTAAGTTCTCTCCTAAATTCTCAACATAATACGTATTGTCCTCATCCGTAGACCAACTCCCAGTACTCGTCTCCTTAGCTAATAAACCAATCAATGTATAAGTGTCTGTCTTGTTTACCGAAGGAGGAATAACTTTAGGACCATATACAAAATCTTCTAACACAGCCACACTCTCCGTACCATCCATCGTCTTCCCATTACCAGTTTTATCTAAGTAACCAAGATAATAAACCTTAAATCCATTTCCTATTACCAGTTCATCAAAAGGAGTAAGATTGAAATACCTGGTCGGAGTAAAATTGAAAATAACACGAGGACAAGAACCACGAAAAACACTATACATATCATTCATACAATGCTGAATCTTACTGTTCAAAAGAGTGGACTTTTCTAGAGAAGCTTCCTGCATATAAACAACATGCTCTACCTCACTTATGTAAGTCGTCTCTGCTAATAATTGAATCAAAAGTTCAGCACCATCTCCGTAAATACCAAGATCTGTAGTTATCTTACGGTAGATGTTAATATAATCTTGCTTACTATTCATTCTGATATAAATTAACCGTTATTTCATCACTACGTACCCTACCACAAGATACTATAACACTTACTAACGTATCATTAATCAGCTCACAACTCTCAAGATTAAAACTTAACCCTGAAAATCTATTCTGAAATTTTGATACTAAATTCGATATCCTAGTCTTTACCTCACCCTCTAGGTTGGATTTGAATGTACCACGAAGATTAAAATCAAAACCAATCTTGTCAGCTCCAGGTATGTCTCCAGGATAAACACTCAGGTATAATTTAAATAAATCAATCACGTAATATTCCACCTGAGACGTGACTGTATTATCACTCAATAAATATTTCATAACTCAATCCCTATTTTAATATTCCGAAACTATCAGAATAAAAGAAAATAGCAATATCATCACCAGAACTACACTGTAATTCCTAATATCACTATTCTCTTTCTATGTTTTATTACTTGGTTTTTAATCCTAAAATCTCAAATCCATTATCCTTTTTCTTATCTGGATACAATATCTGAACAGGTTTAATATTAAAATATTTTTCCAGATCAGTTGCCTTCGGAGAACCTGATATTCTACAAACATCATAAATCTCTTTAAGCTTTGTCTTAATATATAATTTTGAATATCGATTATTTATCTTAAACTCTTGATGAACCATCTGTAACATTTTTGGTATATCAGAATAAGCCATTTTATCGATTTCATTTTTCATATAAGTAATATTAAACCTACAAGCTTTACATTTTTCTGGTCCTAATAAATTGTAATATTGATCAAATTTTTCAGAAACCTGTTGAGCAATAAATTTCTTTTGTTCTTCATCAAACTCCTCAGTCTCACATAATTCTTTTAACCTATCAGAAATATGTCCAGACTTAGTATCCCTAAGATAATCAATAAATTCATTTATACGATCAAAGGAAAATGCTCCCTTTTTAATTGTATCAAAAACAACAAATCTATTTCTATAATCTATCTGTTGTATATCATAAGCTCTTCTCTCTGAAATTCTAACTAACTCGTTAAATACTGGAGTTAATACACCATTAATATTATTTAATGATATATAATCCTCTGAATATTTAAGACAAGCTATTACTGTTTTAAAATTTGAAATAAGAGCCTCTATTTTTCCAATCTCAGTCTGTTCACTAAATATACCAAGAAGATTGTTTGTTTTCTCAGTCTTCTTCTGTATCTCCAAATCAAACATCTCTTTACTAACCTCTTTTCCAGCTCCTAATGTCTTGAAGAAAAACTCTGCATGATTTTTCCAGGGATTTTCTTCTAATCTTTGTCGTCCCAATATTTGGGGAAGATCCATCGAAATATCTACTGACAAAGAATCAATATTAGCATCAGAGAAGATAAAAGTACGCGCGTTAGTAGAGTAGAAATCTGCCCCTAAGTATACGGTTCGAGTACAGAAAGTAAACATCTTATGTGGTTGTCCTCTTAATGGAACTTTACCAATACTAAATCCTTTTAATTTCTTTTTCATCTTTGCTCTATTCTGTGGGTTATCAGAACAAAGAATATTTACCTGATCTGGGTTTAGTTTTTTTTTACTAACTACCTTGAATATATCGTTAACTGAGTTAAGATAGAATACCGCCTCTTTAGATTCAACACGCTCACCAGTAATCGGATTAGCTAATGCATTAAAATCTCCAGACAAATATTTATCTATAATCTCAGATATATCACTAATAATTGATTTGGTCTTTCTAACCTTCAACTCAGGTTTTTTAACTCTTCCTGAATCTTTCATTTCCCAATCTAGCTCATAGTAATTCATTCCTTTAAAATATGGGATCATTGAAAGATAATCATCAATCATTGGAGTAGCACTAACAAAGCATATATTATTACGTAATGTTTGTAATAAGTTGAAAAATTCAAATTCAGTAGAAGCTTTAAATCTAGAGTCAATAAAAATTGATTGGAACTCATCTACTACAATTTTGAACTTTCCTAAACTACACTCATCTTCCAAAAATTCTTTAACATATTTGAAGGAATCATAAGTAACAATAATCTTACATGGTTTATGATTAGAATAACATTTATTAATGTATTGCCTGAGACTTTCTCTCATAGATTCTTTCTCAGTTAAAGGATCTGAGCTTTCATTTTCAGTTGAAGAGTCAGAATTTACTAAACCTCTTTTATTACCAAATTCTCCATCAACATCAGGATCACGTTCCATTGTATTTTTTGCATAATGAATATCATCCGGATGTTGATCTTTCTTATTACCTAAAAGCATTTTTCTAGGAGATGCTAATATAATATCCTCATCATTGGTTAAACAATACTCAGTAAACCCACAACCGGGTATTTGTTTATCAATAATATAAGGATTATCACCAAAAAGATTAAGACTAAACTCTCTCCATTCACTAATAAACCTAATACCTTCAGGAACAGGAATCTTTCTTTTCCCATTCTCTAATTCAATAATTTCCATAAATCAATAATTATAAAATTATCTTCAATATTCGTCCTGACTTCATAAACTACGTCAGGCCAAAGGAACCCCTCTTCATTTCATTACGAGGTAGTTCCGTCTTTCATGTATTAGGTTTTTAGGCGCTCATGAGCGCCAAATCCTCATTTTCCGTAACTTTCAGGTAATGCGTAAAGATATATTTAATAAACATAAAAATGAGTAATGATCCGAACGAAGTGAGTGATCTTTGAAACTAGATCAAACAACGTTCGCTATTCGCTCACTTAATTGTTATAGGGAATATTTCAATACTAAGAAGAGTCGTTCGAAACGAAAGTGTAGAACGATCTCGCTCTTCTAAAAGAGCGAGGGTCCCCTAGGCGTTTAAAGTCAAGTATTGAAACTAAAGATTCTATTCAATTCTCCCTATAATATAAGGGGATGCGACATTTTTTAGCTGTTTTTGTGGGTCATTATGTTATTTTGGTGAAGGATGCGGTTCCAGTATAAGAAGAATGTGTACCGGAGACAGATGGTGTAGCTTCTTTTATACCTTCTATTATTTGTTCACATACGGCTACCCAAGCTTCTTTCTGTTCAGTTTTTTTACTAGCTGTTATTTCGATGCTAGGTATTACGAAGGCTGATCCGAGTGTAAAATCTGAGGGCCATTCTATTTTCCACTGTGCTGCTTCTGTATTAAGGTCTGCTGATAATTGTTTCAGAGCGGAATCACAGTCAGAAGCTCCACTAGGTTTTAATGATCCGGTAGTTTTTATTTTAGCATTAATTTCTGTAGTAGGATCCGGTACGCCAAGTGGATTAGCTCCGGCCCATGAATATGTTACTTCTGCGTTTTCCTCTACATATTCACACAGAGCTTCATAGAATTTATTCATTGAGTTATCAGCATCGGTCGAATTCTTAACTTTTTCTATTATTGCATCGGCCATATCTTCTGCTATCATTGCCATATATCAGTTCCTCCTTATTACGTTGTTGTTTCACTGCTACTATGTGTGGCTCCTGAGAAGATGCAGTTTTTTATGCAAGTGAATGGTCCTTGTGCATTTGGTGTTGCTTCTCCTTTTACTGTTAATTTTCCTCCGGTTATAGTAACATCTGGGCAATCGATTTTAGATGACCCCCCAACTTTTATATCAGCATTTCCTCCTACTTCAAATTTAGAATCTCCGTCTACTTTTACTTCAGAGTTTCCATTTACAGTGATCTTAGTATTTCCTTTTATTGTTATAGTACATTCAGAATCTCCGTTTACTGTTATATCTTTTGCAGCATGAACAGTTATATTTCCACCGCTATCCATTTCGAGGTGTGCTAATGTGGATGTGTCAGGAGCTTCGGAGTCTTCATATTCTGTACTCTCATCAAAAACTCCCACTATAATTTTGTCATGGTTAATTTGTACCATTTTTCCGTGTGCTCTAAATCCTACAAAATCATCTTCTTTCAGTTTTTCGTATGTACAGTAGGAATTGAAGGCAGGATCCCAAGAACAGACAACCACAAGATCTCCAACTTTAGGTTCATCTAGGTTTGTTCTGGCGGGGAAAGCTAATACATTTTCAAATACTCCCGGAACTGCTACAACCGCTTCATGATATAGTTTATCTTTAGTTAATAATCCGAGAGGGTCATTTTCTACATAGGTTATTGTTCCGATGTAGTAATTAGGTTTATTTTCTACAATCATCGCCGTGTAATTTAAAGTTAGGCGCGGTAATATGAAGAGCGTTAACCTGACTTTGCTTCGCTTATATTACCAACGCATATATTTAATCTCTCTATCTCGCCGCGCCTTTCTTTTCACACGGCATTAGTACTCGGAATCCACATCGAAGGGTAGTAGCATAATAATATCTACATTCCGAGTTATCCTTTTATTCTTCTGGATCTTTACTCCATGTACCCTCATCCAATCCATATAGGTAAGAAGTCCAACTAAATCTTAATCCATTCTCATCCATCTTCCTGTTTGCATCTGCTGAGAAGAATAATTCATTAGATGCTATCAGATATCTTTCCCAGGGTATAGATTTTTCTTGTGATGCTCTTGAATATAATACAACATCCCCAAGTTTATAGTGTGGAATATCTGGTTGTACTATTTTAAGACAAGAATATCCTTTAGACTTTATGAAATTTATATTATTCCAAGCATTTCCTACAAAGTCTGCTGAATCTATTCCCATTACTCTATAATCTTTATAATTCATCATTACCTTACAATTCTTAGACATTACGGAAGAAAAGTCTGTATTTCCTGTAGTAGAATTTTCTGTGTCTTCCCAAGCTGAGAATGAAGATGAGTTTAGGTGTTTATCATATTTAAGATTATAGGTATCTGTTTGTGCTGTAAGTCTATCTGCTTCTAATTTCAGGAATGGTTCAATGTTTCCTTCATGATCAAATTCTCCACACAAATCTTTAATAAGTAATCCATCCCATCCGAAAGCGAAAATGGATTGATCTTTATAAGAATAACATAATCTTCTACAAATCTCATATCCAGTTTCACAAATTTGATATATTACAGTATCATCATTTCCCGAAGGTTCTATTCTAATATTATCTGTTGGCCCTGGATATAAAGATTGAATTGTGGACTTTATACCTCCCTGATGTTCAGTAGTTATACGTTTTATAAAGAAATCCGGATCTTTTATACACACAAATTTTATATTTAGGATATTCTCATAATAGTTTCGATCTGTTATATAAACATCAATATTATAAGAAAATCCATTTTCTTTTTCGTCGACAATAGATATGGTTCCTGTAGTTTGTTCCGTGATCATTTCTTCTGTATCAGGATCATTTCCAAGAATCATATCTATCTCTCCGTTTGGTATTTTTCCTCCAAGTTGCTCTATAATCTGAAGTCTTGTTATTCTACATTTCTGATCAGTCCAGGGTTTAAACTCGAAAGATACCTCTCCAGAATTAGTCAGTTTTCCCATACTATAATGATCTTATCAGTGAATCTAAGCTTGATTTAGGGATTAGCATTAGAGTAGTTCCTTTAACAAAATTAGTCAAGGTTGTTCCTGTTTGAATCATTAATAGGGCCTCATAGCTAGTAGATCCATAATAATCTTTAGCTATAAGATCTGGCCTATATTCATGTGTAGTAACTTCATACTCTTCCCTAGGTAACCCTGGATCTTTTAAACGTTCTATCAGTTTGGAATTATAGACATCAGTTCCGTCAATATAATTAACAAGGTCTTCTATATTAGAGATAACTTTATTACTTTTAGTATACATAATTATATTTATCTGCTATAGGTCTTTCTTCAAGATTGTTTCTTAATGTATCTGAGGTTTCTTTCAGTATTTTAGTACCTCTAGAAAGAATGAATTTCCTTAAAGAATTATCAGAATATTTAGTGGCAGGTCTGAGTTGAAGAGTGACATCACAGTAAAGAGGGCTGATTACATCTTTTTGCTTGAACATTTTACTTCCAGCTTTTGTTTCTTCTTGTGTTGTTTCTTCTGTATTTTCTCCGGGTTGTTTCTTTTCTTTCTCTTTCTTTTTAGCTTCCTCTTTTTGTTGAGCCTCTGCTTCTAGATCAACATCTTGTACTTGTGTAGGATCTTTTGTCATTTGTTTAGAGAAGTTAAAATTAACATTTTCTATTACCAAGTTAGGTATTGTATAAAAAGCACCAACCCTTAACATTAAAGTTCCCTCTTGAATGACATCTACATTTTTATAGTTTGTCTTAAACCCACCAGGAGGTAGCTGCCAACCAATTAGACTATTTATTAATTCTTCTGTTTCGTCTAATTTCTTACCATTTTCATTTGCTTCCTTTTTCCTTTGTTCCTCTTCTTCCTTAGTTTCCCCAGATGCATTAACAAATTTTCCAATACAATAAGGAAGTAGTTCTTCAACCTGTTCTGTTACTGTTATAAATTGATATCCATTTTGGTATTGGTATTCGTATTTTGGGAATAAAGTAAATTTCATTACTAAATTACCAAAGCTTGTTCCAGATCCCGAATAATAAGAGAATCTAGTACCTTGAACAACTAAAGATCTGTTTAGATAATCTACAACATCAATTCCTCCTTTTTCTCCTTTATCTGCTTTTTGTAATGATTCATCAAGTCGAGTTGTGAATTTTGCCATAGCGCTGCTTACTTTAGAGTTTTGTATATTCTGTAGCTTTTGTTGATCTTTTGGATCACTACTTCCAGCCATAGATCTATAATTTTCTGCTGCATTGTGTATTTGACTTTTTATAAAATCAGCATATGGCGCCATAGGTTTTAAAGATTCCCACATTTGACCAATCATATCACCACCAAAATCAGACCAAGAATTAGCTACTGATACGCTAAAATCTTCTGTAACAATAGCTTGACATATAGGAATTTTACGATACTCTGTATAATCTGGATCTGCTTCTTTTAATTCTTTTAAATTTGGGTCCACAGCATTATTAGACTCATAGTCAAAATTAACCCACTTTCCTTTATCATTTAAGATTTTGTTTGGATGGAGGGAAACGCTGGTTAATCTATTGTCTAGCTGAAGATCATAGTACCATCCACTTAATTTATTTGATATCATAATTTATACAAGATTATCTAAACTAGAATCTATTCCTTCTAAACTAGGCATAGGTTTAGTTTGATTTTGTAATTGAGTAGTCATTATTTTAACTGTGTTCTGTGTTGAACTAGTTTGGGCTCTTGTACCCTGATTTACTGCATCAACTACATTAGCTGTTGCATTTGCATTTATAGAATTAATATTAAATATAGCATCTAATTGTGAAGAAATATCTCTAAGATAATAAGTAAGGTCTCCTTCTTTATCTTTCATCTGAAAACGGCCAAAAGCCCCAACAGGTTCTTCGGGAAGTTCTGGAGGAGTAACATCTACTATGTCCATAATAGGCTTGTCTTGGAGAAAAATCCCACTGTCATTAACTCTACTATACCCATCTCCACTCAAAGTAGAATAATCAAGATTATTGGTAGTATAGTTGGGTTCTGTTTCTGAAGAAACTTCATTAGTCGTAGTTATAGTTGGTTTAGTATCGGAAGATTCAGAAAGAAGTACATTTTCTTCTGCTGATTGTTTATTTTCCTCATTCATTCCAAAAAGATCTGCAAGACTATTTAAGAAGCCGCCAAAAAGACCACTGATTTTACCTTTACTACTACTAATGAAAGAACCAGCTTTTCCTAAAAACCCACTTCCACCATTATTATTACTAGAAGAGGATGAAGTTGTTGTGGTAGAAGAAGTATTTGCTGTCATTGTTGAAGTTTCAGCATTTTCATTTATATTTTTTTTGTCTTCTTCTAGATCTGATTCATCTCCTCCTGCAAGTTTATAAACAGTAGATGCAAATTCTATTCTAGTTTTATTTTTTTCACTATTATAGTCTTTAGATATCTCAAAAGTTCGTTCAAATGTATTAGTTGAATCCTGAACCCCCTCAGCCTTTTTCATTACTTCCATTACAGAGACATTTCCTTTAAGTCCATGTGATGTTACATAGTTATTATTATTTGCTGCGGTATGATTTCCAGCTTTACCTTGCATTTCGAGAATTAAATAGTCGAGTTGATTTTCAAAACTAACATCTTCCAAGTTTTGTTTAAAAAATCTTTCAGCATTTTTATATCTATCACCATTCCAGCAAGCAATACCTTTAGAAAGTTTTCCATTAGTGTCTGTGACTACGGTTTCTGGATCTAATCCACTTTCTCTTAGAAGGTTCCCAACTATTCCAGAGGCTTGTTCAAGGGTTAGACCCTCTTTCATAAGACGTTTTATTGCATATTCTGCTCTTTTCTTCTGAATATCCGTTAGTTTTTTAGTACCATATCGGCCATTGGTTTTTTCATAAACTAAATCTTTTATATTTTCTTCAGAAACTGCTGCTCTATCACTTCCGTGTTTTTTATCATATTCTTCTTCTCTCTTTTTAGAACCTTCTTCAATCTTATCTAATTTGTCAAATAATTCAGTATTATTCTCATTTTTTACTGGAGTAACTCCAGGATTAACAGATTTTTTAAGATTTGATTCAAGTGAGTTCAAGAAATTTCTATCTGTAGAGTTTATATTAGCGGGACCAGTTTCTTTTGTAGTACCAGAGGCCTTATTTGCCATTGTCTGAACAACATCAGAACTAATTTCAGGAAGTTTAAGCCCTTGTGTTCCTGCTGTTTTACTATCATCAAATAAAGGAATATCTCCTTTTCTTAGCTGTCTAACATATTCTACACGATAATCATTGGAGACATACTCTTTTATCTTGGTGTTTAAATATTTAAGAGCGGATATAACTTCAGCTGAACTAAGTTTCTCTCCTACTTTTTTTCCAAGGTATGCTCCAACTAAAGCTGCTACAGGACCGCCACCTAAGGCTACTAAACCACCAACAATAGAGCTCCCAGTTAGTATTGAAAGAGTTTCTGGAGAATAGTCTCTTATTCCTGTCAAATCACCAAGTTTTCTATTGATTAAAGTATTTACGAGTACTTCTTCCGCGTTAGTTTTTTCTAATGATTTATCAGTGGCGTCTTTTTTCCTAAGTACTTTAGTATATTTTACATATTTTATTTTCTTTTTTTCAAGAAGATCCGCCTGTTCTTTTTCTCCAAGATATCTATCTAAAAATTTTTGGCTAACAGCTATACCAGTATTTCCTTCAGACTTTTCAAGTTTTGCAGCATTATAGAGTCTTTCAAAGTTTCTAGCTACTTCACCCGGTTTAATTTTACCTTCTTCTTTAGCTTCTTTGTTGAGCCTGAGAATATCGTTACTTACAGCATACCCCCCTTCTGCTCCAAATCTTCTATCTATTTCACCATTTTCGTCAAGAGTGTGGTGAGTAATGCCAACATAATTTCCGTTTTGATCTTCCTCTCGTTTAATATTTTCAAGTCCCTTATCAGCTTTTATTACTCTACCATCTAATGTTTTATAGGTACCTGTAGTTTCAACAACAGATTTAGAATTTTTTATATTCTCTCTACTAGCTTTATCTGCCTCTCCACGGATTTGAGATTTTATTACACCTTTAGCTGCTTCTGCACCTCCAAGAGCTACTTTAATAACATTTCCAAGATATTCAATAATTTTTTTAAGTCCTTCTATAGGATTATCAAGATCTGACCATGCTAGTTCTGGTGTTTTTATTAACTTTATGGCATCTGCACGCTCTTTTCTCAAATTATCAAAATAATCTTTTGCTCGTCCCCATAATCCGTCTTCACCTAGTAAATAGTTTTTTAAAGCTTGAGGAATTGATTCACCATCTTTTGCTCCTAAAGCGTATTTTATATCTTTTGAAAAGGTGTTTTCACCATTTCCTGCAAAATAATCCCAAGTTTTTTTTACCCAGGTTTCTATTCCAGCTACTGTGTCTAGAATATTAGTCCAATTAGAGGAAAGATATCCGAAACCAAAGAGTAAAAGAAGTGTTTTCAGTTGTGATTGCCAAGTAGATCCTATTTTACGAGGGTCCATTCTGCTTCCAATAGTTTCTCCTATTTCCCCTAATTTTTTCATCATTCTATTAGCGGATTTAGTCAAACTACTTTCTCTGTTTCTATACTCCCTATCTCTTTTGTTCCATTCCTCATTTTGTCTTGCGAATGCTTGAGAGATCCAAACTTTGAATTTATTTGTAGAGCTTTGTCCGGGATCTTTCATCTGGATAGGTCTTCCTTGTATAGGTCCTCCAACATTAGCGGGAACTTTAACATCATTTGTAGTATTAGATGTTATGTTATTATTGATTATTATATTTTGTTTTGTTGTTTGCTGAGAATGGGACTGGGACCTTGAAAAATGAGGTTGCCCAGCTCCATATTTACTCAGAATTTGTTGTGTAGCAGGATTTAGGTTAACTTGTCCTCCGGCTTGTGCTGCTTGTTCTGCTTCGGCTGCACTAATTGCCCCCAATTCGGCTGCTTGTGCTAGAGTTTGGTTGTTATCGAAGCTAGCCTTAGATTCTGCTCTTGTTAATGCCAAATTTTGTTGTTGTTCGGCTTGGATCGCTAAGAGTTGTTGTTGAGCTTCTTGATAGGCAGGAAATTCTTTACCCGGCTCTATCCTTCCTCCGCTCAACTTTTTTGTCTTTTTATCCAAAGCTGCTCTTTTGTCCTGTTCCTGTGCCATAATTAATCGTAATTTTTATTTAAATTTCTTAAGAAGTTGAGCGCTCTTTCTTCTACCGTCGTATTTCTAGCATCAACAGTAGAATAGGTTTCTTCTTCCTCTTCATTTTTGGTAAGTGTATGAATATTAGTACCTCCAACTTTTTTACCAATTCCTCCACCAAATACATAAGTTGGGAAATCTGGATCAATACCTTCAGAGTTTTCAATAATTTTTTCATATTCTTTTTTTAGTACCATTAATTCAGAGAAAGTGTAATATTCTATATTATCAACTTTAAGAAATTTATTTAAATACAATTTTAGTCCCATCAAACTTGCTGTTGAGAGTAAGTGATTGAAAAAAGTCGACAATAAGTGAGTTTACGCTTATCGTCATTCCCCTCCTTTCCTTATCACATTTGGGACATAAAACTTTTATTGGTTCAACCCTATCAAAGTAAAGTTCTCTAAGAGCTAATAGTAATGTGATATTTTCTCTAGTAGCTCCAAGGACATCTTTTTCTATTTCTTGACTTCTTATATCGAATTCTTCAAATAAGGATAGGGTTTTCATCATTTTCAAATCATTTACTCGACTATATCTTTTAAAGATGTCGAACACTTTAAGTAGATTTTGAACTGTTGGAACATGGATATCATATTTTTTATTTCCCAACATAATTTGAGCTCCATTCATTATTTTTTCATCTATGTGTTCAAATTTTATATCTTTTTCAAAATCTACTTCTCGTTGTATAACAGTTCCACAACTAGGGCACTGTACGCTTATATTGAGAGTTGTATTTCCAGATACTGATATAAGTTTTTTATAATAGATTAAGAAGTCAAGATCCATTATATAACAATTAAGGATGTTTTTATCTTCATCTATCAGCATTCTTATATCATAAAAATATTTCTCAATTTGACTTAGATCCTTAGTATCTTCCATATATCTGGTCATTTGTAGGAAGTTCATGGGATTAAGTGTTATACTGGGGAAATTATATCCTATTCCAGCACTTGGTAAATAAGAGCTAAGTATTTCCATATTCTCATTCTCTATTTATATTCAAGGAGTGTGGACTAGAAGTATTATTTTCCAGCCCAACTCCAATGAACAATCTCAGTTTATAAGTTAACAAATTCGCGTTCCATGTGTTCGAATGCCATAGAAAGCTGAACATCACTACGATCTGTACCATCTGCATCTGCACCATTCTCATCAAGAGGGGCATCCATTATGATACAGTTATAGAAAGTAAGGTGACGAACATCAATACGACTAGAGTTTGTAATGAACATTTCACAATCACAAACCAAGTCTTCTTTACGGAACGAATATTTGGTATCACGATCTGCAATCTTTTGCTTCCAGTCATCTACAAAATATGAAATAGCCTGATCTTCTTTATCAATGAAAGAAAGAGTAAGCTGACCATTTGTAGACTGTCCTGTTTGCTGACGAATTACATAATTACCGCGCATTCTCTTCTCGAACCCGTTCACACTAGTATCCATACTCAAGTTTACGCTATTAAGACGCTTATGAATGATACTATCGCCAGGGTAATAAACAATCTTTGGGGGATTCATAAAGTCAAACTGCCACATATCACCGCGCAGGAATTCTTTATTATCGTCCCAGTAAGATTCATGATAATCAATAAATTTCATATGGAGCTCAGAACCACGAACGAGCTCTTTAACTGATTGTGCCATAAATATTATTGTTATAATTAACTGTTATGTCTAGGGTAACATTACTTTTTACCTGATCATTTACTATAGTTTCCATAGATATTTTTAATGATTGTCCAGTCTCATCAGGTTCGAATTCTGTTATCCCAATTGAATAAACTATTTGAAAATTTCTTGAGATAGTAGTAAATAAGTCAGATATACCAGACCTTACTATTCCAAGTATTTGTTGTCCTAGCAGTTCTCCACTATTCTTTTGTAATTCTCTGAATATTTTACCCAGAACAAATCTAGTCCATCCTGTTGTAATATATGAACTTCCATCCTGTAGATCTTTGTAGAAGTATGTAAAATTATCACAAACGAGATAATTAGATTTGTATTGTATAAGTTTATTTTCTATCTCTTCATCAACGAATGCATCCTTTGTGGGAGTCCAGTATAGTATGTCTCTTACTGAAATAGCAAAGTCATTCATCAGTACTCCTCTCAAGTAAGCATAGTACCCCGGCCTATCTTCATATCTATAGGTCATTGGTTTAAAGAAGTAAACTAATCTATTTTCCTCTTCTATCAGATTATAAACAAAATCTCCTCCATTATTAACAACATCGTTAAAGAATTTATCTGTTACTATATTACCTTCCCAGTCATAATAGGTATCCTGAACTTTATAATAAGTACCTTTCTCTTTAACTTCAGGCAAACTTTCTACCTCTACTATCTTAAATAATTCATCAGTAGATTTATTTTCTATTAGAAATTGACATCCCACTTCTTTAGCGTAATCTAAGAATAGTTGATATGGATTTTCATTTACAATATCTGAAGTATATTTATACTTATCTGGGATGAAGAAATAGTCTGGATAGGTAGGATCATTATATTCGTCAGAGAGCATCTTTTTAAGAGAATATTTATACATTTCTGGAGTATATGTTTCTCTTACTGCTCCCCTCAAATAATATGTTCCCGGTTTAAGTGTATCTTCGTGAAAATTACATCTAACCAATTTTGATTGTCTAGATATTTTATTATCTAATCTTTCTTCTCCTAGAGTAACATCTAGTGACCCTTCAAAAACTTCTGAGTAGGTATATCTTGAAACTGTTATTCTATATCCATAATTATAGTTCTCTTCAATAACAAATTTAATCAGATCGTCTTCAAAATCTGAACATCTACCTATAGTTTTACTCACAACTTCTACAGCAGGAGTTATTAGTCTAGATATTATTGCTTCTGTTATTTTAGTTTCTGGTATAATTCTTATATTTTTGGAGGAATAGAAATTTGTAACCAGTAATATTGTTTTTGAATAAACATAATAGTGCTCATCGCTGTTTTTTATCACAGAATAACCAAGAGATCTTTTTAGTTTATTTATAAGACCATTAAAATTATTTACCTTAATTGTTTTTCCACTTTCAGTAAACATTACTCTAACATCTTTTGGAATGTTCTCAATATCTCCATAATATAATAATTTCCAGTTATTAGAATCTGTACCGTCTTTATCCCCAGAAACATCAGAAAATACAAAATAATCTCCATCCACTAATTGATTTCCATAAAAGCTAAACATTAGAGTCTGATATCCAGTTGCTACATCCTCCATGTCTATTTTGTCAAGATTGTTAGTAGGATTTTCTAAACTATCTATTAGCTCTTTATTTTGAAATATTCCAAATTCCTCACTCACGCTATTATAATCAAGATAGGTAAATTTTATAAGATTATTTGAGTTTTCGGATTTAGTACTAGATATTATAAGTGTATCTCGGTTATTGGTGGAAGTACTAGTTAGGTTTATATTCTGTGGTAATAATCCAACATCTAAAAATTCTCCCTCCAACTCCCCTTTCTCATTCTCTTCTTCTTTATAAATCCAAAAGTCATCCGAATTATATACATTAAATTTTATTTTATTTCCAGATTTATTAGATTCATAAATATCAGAAATTTGCTCAGGGAGGCCAAACCTTACTACTTCTTCTGTACATAGTTTTCTTTCTTCAATGTTCGTTGTAGTAAGAACAAGTTTATTTCCTTCGACAATAAATCCTCCGAGTCTTATACCATCGTCGTCTTCAGTAACTTCCTCCGTATTATAATAAAATTTATATTTTAAAGGTGATACTATTACTTTACTTATCCAATTTAGTTCTACGTCTCTAAGAATTATATCTTCTCTTTCCTCATACTCATCAAGATCTATATAACTACTATCTCCAGTTGTTTCTTCAGATACAGGTCTATATAGATATAGAACCATTCCCATATTTATTAACTCTTGCATATAGGAATAGTCTTTATAATCTTTACCAAACCATATATCAAGTTCATTAGTAGTTCTTACAAGTATTGGTTTTTCATAGGACATTCCAGAATCTAGAATTTCACCTAATATAATCCAATCATTTGTCTCTTGATAATATTGTAAGTTTATTGATCCTAATTTTATATACATGGTTTAGTTATTTTATTGGTTTATAATAGTCCCATCCTAGAGTTTACAGCACCAGATACTCTTTTTTGTACTTCTAAGACAGCAGTTTTTGCAAGACTTAATCCAGTACCGCCACCCCCTGCAGGTTTTAAATACGGGTTTTTTACAGGATTTTCTCCAACAATAGAAAACGTTACATTAAGATCTGTTCCTCCAGAATCTATTTCTCCAACATACTCTTCTGAATAATCCTTTAGTACACAAAGAAGATCATACTTGTTTATTAAGTTTAATTGTGGATTTAATATGTAGATTTTAATATTAAATGTCACATTTTTATAATAAGCAATACAAATGTTGGTTTTATCTATTTTGGTTAGATCCTTTTCCTTCAGTTTTGCTATCCTATAATGTTGATAGTTGTGTGATTCAGAGTTATATACAGAAACCTCAACACATTTTTCAAAATACCTCTTCCACGATTTCCAAGCATCATCTACAAAGGTAAGTCTAAGTTCGTTGGTATATTCTATTCCAGTAGGATAAAATATTTCACCTTCATAAAGTGGTAAAGATTTTGTAGACATCTTAGATTTCTGAAGTTCAAATCCGTTGATGGGAGCCCAGTTACCGTACCCAGTGTAGACCTCGTGGTAACATTTATTTATAACATTTATCTCACCTATAGCAGGAAGGAATGAATATCCACCATTATTACAGTCTCCCCAGTCATCACAATGTGGTGTTATTGTTACTTCCCAATACATGTTAGTATCAAGAGAGAAAGTATTATAAGATCCTTTGGAGTCCGTTGTAAATTTTCCTGGAGTTGTAATATACGGGCTTGCTTTTAGAAGGGCTTTCAATTCTGATAAACTTACAATAGGTGCCTTTCCAGTAGTAGGACAAAGTTCTTCTAGTGTTGTCTTAAAACTTTTAGAGCTCCAATATCGATCATAGAAAGCAGTTCCGGCCATATTTCCTAACAAACTAAGAGGACTACTTGCTGATTCTGCCCAACTCATACGGTTATTAGCAGCCTGATAAACAGTATCACCAGGACCACCAGGAATAGCTAAGCCATCTGCACTCATAGGTTTATTCATAGGGGCTCTTTCTCCACCAGTACTTCCAGTTAAGGCTCCCATTAAATTTTGTCCTACTCCTGAAAGCATTCCCATAATACTACCATTACCAGGAAGACTTGGCATAGTATCTCCATTATAGTTAACGAGTCTGACTATCATTTCATCTAGTGCAGCTCTTCTAGAGGATCCTACTACACTAGTTCCAATCATTCCTTCGGCTTTGGCATAAGTTGTACCAGAGGATGTATCTACTGGAATTCGCATAGCTATCTGAGAACCAAAGTAACCCATTTCTAAAGAGTTGTTCATGGCATCTCTAAATTCGATAGCTCTTTTTGGAGTTAAGACATCAGAGCTAAGGTAGGAAGACATTAAAGCTTCTATCTTTTGCATCCACCCTTCTGATCCCCCGCTTCCTCCTTCTCCTTCACTAGCCAACTTCATAGCATAGTTATAAAGTTCAGAGTCATTAAGAAGATTTGTATATTGTTGAATTGATTCTATTCCGTCAGTCAATTTTGGAACACCTATATTTTTATTTTCTTCAGCTCTTATAAGTTTTCCAGATAGACTTTTCTCTTTTTTTAATCCTTCTTCTGGTACCCCTATTAAAGAATCATACAGCTCCTCAGGTTCTCCATTTTCATTTTCTGGTACCCCTATTAAAGAATCATATAGTTCTTCAGGTTCTCCATTTTCGTTTCCAGTGATTTCTATACTTTTCTCAACCAAATCAACTGCGGGATCATCTGTGTCTTCGAGTTTCAGTAGTTTGTCAGATAAGTAGTTGTCAGAAGAATTATAGTTATCATCTTCTATCATTTCTACCATCCCCTCCTCCAGTTTTATTTCTTTCTCCTTATCTATTTTCAGATTAAGAATTTTTTTGGAGAGACTAGTTTTGGTATTATCTTTTATTTTAACCTTCTTATCTTCGAGTTTAGGTTTTCTGGTATCCTTTATATCTACTCGTGTTTTTTCTAGTCCAGGTTTTTTGCCGTTATCCTCTAGCTTTACTTTTTCTGTCTCCAGTTCAAGGTCTTCGTCGTTTTTAATTTTCAGAAGCTTGTCGGAGAGTGATACAGAGCTTTCGTCGTTTATCTTTACCTTTTTATTCTCCAGCTCTACCCCTCCTCCATTATTCACCAGATTAACTTTCTTATCTTCGAGTTCAGGATTTTCTTCTCTTTCTATCTTCAGTATTTTTTCTGATAGGTTATTTTCTGAGTCATCCTTAATTTTTACCTTCTTATTCCCAAGACTCTCAACTCCATCTTCAGCGCTTAGACCTACACGTTTATTTTCCAAGGCATTTGTTCCTGCGTCCTGAATATCCAAGCGCTTTTCCCCTAGACTAACTTCACGATCATCTCCTAACTCTACTCTCTTATCTTCCAGTCCTACATCTTTTTTACCTTCCAACTTTATCTGTTCATCTTCCAGATTAACTTCATTGGTATCGGACAGGTTAATGCGCTTGTTAGATAAGGACGCGTCTATTATTGCCTTAAGGTCTAAACGTGTATTTTCAAGCGCTATCTCTTCTCTCTCATCTTCAAGGTCTACTCGTGTTTCTGGTAATTCTTCTTGATCTTGGATGTCCTGAAGTCTTTGTATAACTTCACTAAGCATGACCTCTTCTTCCGTAGTATTTTCTGGAAGATGATTAACTTTTTCTGATAGTCCTAGGTCTTGTTCCCCAGTTATAGGAATATCAATTTTACTATTTTCTAGCTCAACTTCCTCTCCTTGTTTCTCTAGGCCAAGAATTTTATTAGACAAACTAACTTCTTCTCCTTGATTTTCTGGAGCTGTCACTATTTTATTATCTAGGGAATCAATAGTCGGAATCTTACCTGTACTAAATCCCGAGACTCCTATAACCTGATCCTCTAGTCTTGTACTCTCGTCGTATACTTCTTTAACTTTTTTAAGATACTTAGAGAGCTGCCCAATTTCTTCTGGTTTAGTCAATTTTTCAGAACCGGGCAATCTATTACTTTCACTCATTCTCTCTTCCATATCTTATTCGTCTAAAGTTTCTATAATGCTTGAGAGGGTATAAACAAACAGAGTATTAGCATCTTCTGAAAATCCTTGTTTCATACTAATCTTAAATCTATAGGTCCTTTTATTTCTGGTATACTGTAATTCATCTCCTACCTTCAAAGAACCATCAGGACTATAAGATTCAATGGTGTCTCTGTTTCGATTCCATACATCTCTCATATCATTCATGTTTATAATCAATCTTGTACTAAATTGATCATAGTCATTTTCAAGAGTGGTATCAGAAGAATATGTACCTCCAAAGACATTTTTCCATTTTGAATTGTCCTTAGGTCGGAGTACTACAAAATCAGTTCCAAGTAATTTCATTTGTAGAGCCATATTCTTCATTCCAATCGAGTAAAGTTTATTAGCCTTCTCCAACATTCTAGAGGCCATATCTTCTGCATTGTCAGCCATATTATTTATCAATTAATACAATAAATTCACAGATATCGATTATATACTTTATCAACTTGAATAACTGATTTTCATTAAGCTTAGTAGATAAAGTCATAACATAAAGATCTCTGTCCTGTTTTGTCTTAGTTCTGATAAAGCTACCAAAATTATTACGAATGAAGTTATCAATGTCATACTGATTATATTCATAGTCTAAAGGCAGATTTATCTTAAAGTCTCCGGGGTCAGTAGAAATAGAAACTACATCCCCAGGTATTCTAGAGGAGGTGTCATAATCCTGAATCCCCTCTTTATCTAATTTCTCTATTAATCTTTCTAGCATAGGTGTTCTAGAATATGTTTTTGTTCTGAGTACTATCATCTTATTCGAAAATGTTAAACGTTATCCTAGTTTGCATCAACTTTTTCAAGATGAACTCAAACTCCTGTCTACTGTTAATCGTGTATGTAAAAACTAACACCTTTCCAGTATCACATCTATTAAGTTTACTCTTTAAAGAACCCCTGTATAATTTTTCTAACTCTTTTCCTGAGTCTGAGTTCTTTGGAGTAGTTATAATAAATCTTCCTTGAGCTATACTGAAATTGTCTTCTGCATTTTTATCACCAACCGTATAATTAAATCCTTCTATATAGTGTAATTTCTTCAAGGTGTCTTCAAGATAAGAATTCCCAAAGTTTTCACGAGCAGAAGGAGCACCAGATTTTATAAGCTCATCATTAGAAAGCTTTTGTGCAGCTTTTACAAAAATATTCATTATACTATTTGATAAGCTTTTACCCCAAGATGCAGAAATACCACTAATTATCGGGAAAGAAACTGACTTGGATAAAATCTTTGCAAACTCATACTTATTTATTTCTTTAACACTAAAAGACTTCTCATCCCCTTCCTCAAGACGAGCAGATATGAAAGCCTTATTATCTAACAGGTTTATCTTCGTCTCTAGAGAATTTGATAACTCCATAATGAAAGACGAAATAGCCTGATAATTTGTAAAGACGATAGAAACAGAATAAGAATTTAATTTCTGATTTATAATAGCCGATGTATACTCCATTCCAAAAAATTTCTTACAATAATAGTCCAGGATTTTATTAACCTTGTCTAAATCTTCCTGAGTCAAACCATAAGTATACATCGTTATCTGATTGTCTGAAACAGCAAAGTTAAGTTTATAAGAAGTTACATTCCTATCATTAAAACTAAACTTCTCATCTATACTTGCACGCTTATCTATAGTATCTCCTACCGTAATCCCCGAAGCTCTATAAATACCAAACTGACGGCGTATATTCTTATCTACTTCTCTATATTTAACGGAAGTCATGGGATTGTGAAGATAATTAACAAACATCTTCAATAATACGCTCCCTAAGAAACCAAGCTTACCACCAGTTATAATGCCATTAATCGTCTCATCATTAGCTATCTTTCCAATGATTCCACCAAGAACAGCACCACCAACAGTTCCTTTGCCTATAACCTCAACAGCACTAGGAACTTTATCCATATCCTTAGGACCTGTATAATGACCCTCTTGGATAGTAAACTCTTTTTGTCTAAATTTTATCATAACGTTAAAATATTGGCTTGACGATATAATGCTCTTCCTACATTGGCGGCATTTCTATTCACAGTACCTCTCACAAACTCCTTTACTGGCTTTGTAACTCTCCCAACTGTATATCTTCCTATTCCTGCCTTGTTTACTCTATCCCATACTTTCTGTTCATATGGAGCAACAACTAAGGAAGTAGAAGTAGAGCCCGGGATAGGAACTAAGGGCATTGCAGCAGATAATGGAGATCTAGTGGCCCTTTGAATTACTCCTTTATTAATAACCTCTCCTACTGTACCTCCTGGGTCTAGTATGGCAGAATCTCTTAATGCTTTTGCTGATTCTTGTGCACCTCTAACCTGCTGAACCGTTTCCCTATTTATTGCCTGACTTGTTTTTGGTCTAAACCTAAATTTCTTGTATTGTGGAGTTGTTTTTCCTGTAACTGCCTTCTCAATAACTTCTCCAGCTTTAAGACCTGCATTATCAATAGAAGTCATGACCCGATTACCTATACGTTTAGCAGTCCGGATAAGTTTCATTGGTTTAGAGGAATATTCTTTTTGTCTTAATATAATCATAATATCAAAATTAATCTAATAACTCTCCATACCAACCTGACTGGAGAATATAGGTATCGCAACGAGCCCTTAATTCTTGATAGCTCGAATCTACGTTGGCTAAAACATCTACACTCATTGCAGGAAGTGTTACAGATGCTTTTTGCTGTCTAATGTAATCTAGGAGGTGACACATACAAAGATCAATGAAGAAGTTACCCCTGGCCCCTTCCTCAGCATTAAGCCAGTATATAGCTGCCTTCTTGCTACGTTTATTAAATGTTTTGTCCTTTTTGAAATCTGGAATAATTGGACGAGAACATATACCTTTCATATAAAACTGTGACATTGAAGGCATGTCCGCTATAAACAAAAATGGACGTTTATAGTCTGAAAACCATTCATAGGCTCCCGGAACAGGATAACTGCTTACACCTGTCCAGCCACTAGCTAATCTCCATTTTGGCAATGAATTTGGAACAAGTACAATCTGATCTTCTGAAATAATACAATCTAAGTATAAGGTAAAATTAGATTTTATCTCAGCATATCCTGGCATACCATAACAGGTTCCCATTTGCTCCTTGTTTAATTTCATTTCCAGAATTAGTGGACAAGTAATCTCAAACTCTCTTAATGCTTTCTTTATAATTTCAAGTAAGACCTCATCTGCGGACAAGTAATCATTCAGCCCTAAAAGCTCATCAAGAGAGTTCAGAGCGATGAGAGATGAGCGAATGAATAACTTTTTCTTTAGGTCTGTTAATAATACTTTATCCATATTATATATGATTTAAGTGTCTTCAGGGAACGGCTTAGGAGCGAGTTTTAATGATATGTCCTCCCCTGTCTCTATAAAAGTCTTAACAACATTCCCTATATTATCTTTCTTTTCTTTGTAAGTTATTCTCAGTAACTTTATGCCATTTAATTGAAAATATGAGGAGAGTACTAAGCCTTGGAGAGCAAATAATACCCCACTTGCTAGTTACTCCCCTCAAATTACTTTCGTAATATCTAATTTATTTTTATACTGTTACCCCACTACCCCAAGCATCATAGCCAGGATTCTCGATATCCATTCCAGCATCGAAGTAGGTATTAAAAATTTCGATCTCCTTGAGGCTTCTAAAAAATCGTACATTAATTACAACACGAACTTTATTTTGTCTAGCTAACGCAGCATCATCAATATATTTTATATATTTCTATATAAATTTAGACTATATCATCTAGTCTCACATATGTAGTCGTTGAAAAAGATCTGTCATAAAGATCTTTCTGCTGATTAAGTTAATACCTTTCCAGCATTTGGTGAAATTTTTCTCAACTAAAAGTTAAATTGAGCCCCAGATATTGTTTAGGGACAGAAAATGCGATAGCCGTCCACCGTATACGTCATAGGCAAAATAACAGTCTTGAAGAAGTAATCAATAGTGCTCTTAATCTCGTCGCAAGTAACCTGACTAATCTGACGGCCAATGTACTGCCAGAGAAGACGAGGCATGGCTTTTGCAATACGAAGACCAAGGCGGGAATTACACTCTTCCTTCATTATGTTATCCTCAGAGGTTTTTGTAACATTTTCATTCCAATTCCAGGCCTGTGTCTGTATATTCCACTTAACTGTATTAATCCTCTTAGAAAGCAGAAGTTGACGGGTTTTCTTATTAAACTCGGCGGCCGGTCTTTGATACTGAGCCACAGCCGAATTTCCTAGCGTAGCACGAAACTCCTCATTATTCCTACGGTTTCTTGCAACGGTCTCCCAATAAAGAACGGCGGGGCTAGCATAGAACTTCCAACCAAGAGAGCCAGTATCAATATCCCACGGACTTGACATCATAAGTCGATAAGAATCTTGAGGAATTCGATTAGCACTATTACCAATTGTCATATAGTTAGTGCTATTGACCGTTGAAATGTTGAAAAAATATTGATTATTAATTGCGTAATTAGCCATGTAGTTCTGGAAGGATGGCTCAGTATTACCTAAGTCACAAAGACCTTCCGTTACATAAACCTCATCAATTATAATCTGATCAAGAGCTTTCTTCAGGTCAGAGTCAGAAACATTAAGAATCTTGTACCTAATAGGATCAATAGTCAAGTTAGCAAAAAGTTGATCTTCTCCGTTCTTTGAGAACTTATAATATCCAGTAGCATCTTCAGAGCTTGTACCGATACCATAGATAGCACCTTCAACAGCACCATTAATCTGCCAAAGTTCGTCTACGCTTCCTACATATCCTGTAACTTGATCTCCTGGAACTAAAGTATACTCATTCCAAACAAAGTCATCATTACCATATCCATAGTAATTCAGTCCAAGGTCATGTAAGTCATCTGGAAGCTCAAATTGGATCATAGAAATTAGTGAGTTAATCTCAGAAACTTCCATATCACCTCTTCCTAAGATATTACCTACATTGAAGAAGCTAACCTCGCTATTTACTGAAGGATCCCAAACTGCAACCTCAAAGAAGTCACGTGCCTTATTTGCCTCCGATGGTTCTTGTGTTCCATTCTTTGTATAGGTATCAAGAACGCTAGTCAGAACTGTATAAGGAGATTGACCACTAGCAGTAAGTTCATTCTTCTGATTATCTGACAGAGTCTTATTTATTACTGCATCGTGATTGAAACGACGAATACGAGCTCTAAGAGTAGTAGCAGAATTGAACTGGTTTGTAGCATAGTAAGGAACCTCTTCAAAACCAGACCAAGCAGTACCATTAAGGTCGACTACTTTCTGTGTGTCTGCTACGGTTTCCCAATCTGGTAGACAAGGAAGAATATATTGATAGCCAGTTACAGGATATCTTGGATCTGAAGTGTCTAAGAAATATGAACCAAGATAAACTTCATCAAACATAACGGCTATAACACTCTGACGATCCTCGAGTGAAGAGTCAGCATCAATAGTAATCTCGTTAGTGCACTTAGCATCAGTATAATACTTGTAAGCGGGAGAGAAGAACTTTGATGTTTCGTTAAGCTGATCCACTAAGTCAGGGAGGTTATTGATATAATAGTCATATTGTGCTCCATCATCCGTAGTACGATTTCCGAGAACACCAGTACCATTAATAGCAATACCCCATCCATCTTGGTCATGATCTACATTATCTGAATCTACATCTAAGACGAACTTAAACACTCTTTCAGAACCAGGCATCTTCTTCAGTAGTAAACCATCACGAAGAATATAGTCATTTAAGTCACCTTTTACGAGTGGCTTTGAAAAATAGATGTTATTAGCTTTTGATGCGCGACAAACTAACATTGTATTAGAACCTGCCAGACGATAAGCATTAGCCCACATGGTAGAGGGTATTTCTTTATCAGCACCCTCATATAATTTCTTCAGAGAATTGAGATACTCAGGAGAAATATCGCCAGATGCATATGTGGCTAGGAATTCACTCTGTCCGTTGATAAGAGTCGGAACGCTTGGACCCGCATCAGAGATAAGAACAACACCGATAATCAGATCCTCACCCACCGTAGGATTAAGAGGAGCTGACTTTACAATCTCATGAACCAAAATTCTAGGTTCATTTGTCTGTGTCCATTGTGCCATTTTCTATATAATTTAAATTTATTATCCAACTTCAACAAGATATACAGGATATTTGCTTCTAATAAAATATTCTGCTATTCCTGTAACTAATCCGAGGTTAGCTGAGGAATCATATATTGCTGAAACTAAGATATCGTTATATTTATCGGACAGTCTAGTATTTACTGTCGCTGTATTTGGAATATTCTTTGCCATATTTGTTGCCACTGTCTTAAGTTTTGGATCTGCGACAGTATTAACAAGGAGCTGTAGATTTCCTGAGTTTTTAGAGATCACCATACAAACTTTCATTTTAAGATCGTTTGCTGTTTTTGGATCCCTAGTATAATTGATTCCTTCTTTGAAACCATCCTTCTTCAGATTTTCAATTACACCCCGCATTAATCTAGCATCTACAGTTGTGGCTCTATTTATTTTAGTGGAAATACTCTTGGTTAATCCTACGAGAAGACCTAACCCTGCTCCAATAATTGTACCTCCTCCAATGATAGATAATTCTAGTTTCCAATTATCATCTCCTTTTTTCCTGAAGATTTTTCTAAAGTGAGGAAGTTGTGAAGCTAGGGTTCCAACAGTTGCACCAATTGTAGCTCCATTTTTTATGTCAGAAGCTATTCCAAATTGTTTTTGCCTAAATTTTATCATAATTTTTTTGGTCTGAATATTAAATATTTAGGCTTGGAATTCTGTACCTCATTCTTTTTTACTGTATTATCGAGTCCAGTAATAGATTTGGTAAGTTTATCCATAGCTTCAATTTGTTTATCTTGATATTCACGAGCGTTTTTATGTCTACTCATATTTGTAGCAAGGTTAGCTGAAGATACGCCAAGAGCAGTTGTAGTAATAATTCCCTGAGGTGTTTTTATAAATTTTACAACCTCTTTGACTTTCTTACCTGTACCACTAAATGTCTTCAATCTAAACTTAATAGGAGTATCCATCTCGTTGTGTCATATTAGATTTCCAGTCCTTCTTTTCACGTCTCATTGCTTGTCTTTGTGCATAAGCAAGACGTTTATTATAGAAGTTATTATCTTGTGCTTGTTCGTTTCTTTCCTTAAGAGCTTTTCTGCCAAGTAATAAAGCTCCACCAACAGCACCCCATTTACCAAGTTTTGCTGCTTTAGATCCGGCAGTTGCAAGTCTGGCTCCACTTTTTGTAAGACCACTAATACCTCCGGCAGCAGCACCAGCAACACCACCAATAGCAGCACCACCTAAAGATCCAGAAATAACTCTTTCATATCCAGGGGCTTTCTTTTTCTGTTCAGCCAAGATATCAGAGTCTTTCATTCTCTTTAGATTATCCGTTTCATCCCACTTAGTAAATGACTTTCTTTTTAATATATATCTAGCCATATTTTAACTTACTTGTTGATTTTGCTGCTCTTCGTAATCGTAAGCATGTTTATCAAAAGCTTTAAAAGGAGTAGAACCAGCACCCATAATAGTAGTACCGACAGCAAGACTTCCACCACCAGCCATAAGATTTGCAGCTGTTTTATGATCTTGCATGAACTTTCCTACTTTCTGAGATAACTTATTTTCAGAGGCTGCCAGTGTATTAGCCGTATTCTGAACTGCTTTTGTACCTCCCTTGCCATAGAAACCAAAGAATGTTGCGGCTTGGTTTACTCCGCTGGAAATTCGTGCAGGAGTCGTCACTTGCTTAAACTTTCGATTCTCCATAACTTTCATAGCTTGTTCAGAGATTGGTTTTTTCTTTGCAAGTCCTAGAGCATAAGTTTTAGAACCAGATCTTGCAACTTTTTCTCCTGCACCTTTTAAACCAGCGGATCTCATTATGCCGCCTGTATTAGCTATTAAGTTACCTGTGAATCTTTGTGCACGACCTCCTAATACTCCTCTCCTAGCTGCTGCAATAGTTCCTGCTGTTCCTAAAATTCCAGCACCTACCTTTAAAAGTTTCTTCCCAGTTTTTCCTTCTTCCTCAGAATAGGCCCTCTCTGTCTGCTTAATCTGATCTTTAACCTGACCACGCTGACCTAAGTATCCAAGAACAGGTGAACTAATGAAGAAAGTATTAAGGCCTGTTCCCAATTTATCGAGTGTTCCATCTTTGGATCTTTGAATTGGGTTCATAATTTTACCTGCCTTTTCTATTCCTCCCTGAACTACTTGACTTCCTGTTTTTCCGTTAAGCGCTTTTATAGGAGTAGTACCAAGTTTTCCTTTCCGAGCGAGTAGATAAGCAGTACCAACACCAGCACCAACAGCACCAGCCTTTTTTAAGAAACTGGTATTCTTCTTATCATTACCTTCATCATGATCTTTCAAAGAGGTGACTATTCTATTACCAGCATAACCCATAGCACCAAAAGAGAGACTAGTTTTTGCAGCTCTTCCTAGGTTTCCTTTCTGAGTTTTCCATATATCTTTTGCAAAGCCAGTCACATTCTTTACAGTACCTGGGGGAATAGCAGCAAACAATCGAACTCTTTCTTTTCCTTCGCCTGACATTTGCTTTTGTGCTACTACCTGCTGAGCTAGTTCGGGATTATTCTTGGCTTCTTTTGCAATCTTATTTAAAGCTTTTGTTTGACGATCTAGAGCAGCTTTTGTTTCTTCGGCCTGTTTTTCTTGTTCCTTCCCTTGTTTATGAGCTTGTAACATACTTACTCCAGTCGTCCCAACTAGCAAAGCATTTGTACTTGTCAAAAGGGGTGCAAGAAATCCTACGAAGTTTTTTTGTCTAAACCTAATCATAGTATTAATCTGCTTTTACGCTTTCTCCGATCGACTTGAGACCTTTACCAGCAGCACGAGTAGCAGCAGCACCCAAGCCAGCACCAATTAGCCAACCAACAGGGCCAGAAGCAAAACCAAGTGCAGAAGGAAGCATAGCACCTATTTTAGCACCCATTAAAGATCCGCCTGCAACTCCACCAGCAAGTCCACCAATCTTAGTGTCGGCAACATTACCAGCAGTTTCCATAGCACCACCAATCATATTTTGACCTGCTTCTACTATACCAAAGGTCTTTCTTTTTAGAGAGAATACATTTCCCTCTTTCTTATATTCGGCTTTAGTATAACTGAAAGCCTTATGTTTCATTATGAATTTTGCCATTTTCCTAGCCTTCCATTGTTTAATTCTTTATTCAGTTTTCTCATCTCATTACTCAGTGTATCCGGTTTCCCTAGTTCTCGGTGTGATGTTTCCATTCTTCCAAGTCTATCGAGGTCAGTATCATATTTTCTTCCTCTAATAAAACCGGGGGAATTTGTATTGAGAATTTTTGTCCCTGAATAAAGTTTTCTTCTTAGAATAATCATAATGTTATACTAATAAGAATATGTTATAATTAATACCAAAAGGCAGAATATTTAAAGCTTGGATTGCATTATCAATAGACTTGAACTCTAAAACCAACGACCTTTCTTTCTTATCATATTTTACAGCATCCCCAAGTAATTCTCTAACTTCATATGTCAAGTTGAGATTGGGACTTACGTTAGCTGATATCGTTGGAGGAGCGCCTTTCTTCTTGTTATTTCCAAATTCTTTCTGTCTAAATACTACAGATGACATAGTTTTCTGTTGTGGTTTATCTTTATCAGAGTATGGTGAGAAAGAACCAACATTAATATTTAGACTAGCATTTCCAAGTCTCTTATCATATATTCTCTCTGGCAATCTAACTTCATCTGGTAATTTGGCTTTTGCACCAATCTTCAGATAAAGTCTATATCTATCTTTGTGTAGAAAAGATGTAGAGATAACAAATCTTTCTACTACTACATTATTTCCTCTGAGCACAGGAATAAGTGAGTCTCTATCTATAACTTTCCACTTATTACGATCTCCCCTCTTAAGTAGTTCAACGTAAAGAGTTCTCATCGCATCATACTCAGAAAATGTTTTTTGTCTGAACTGTATCATAACTCTTTTATTTTTTATTAACTACTACTGAGAGGTTATACTTTTCTCGAATTACATCAATAATAGCTAAGATAACCCCCTTATGATCACATTCGGCAGTTACAATTCTATCTTTCTTATTGATATCTGTAATTCTCATTCGAAAAATGTCTCTAAGTAATTTTTGTGTGTAGTTATAGAGTTCCTTATCTTGTACTTGTATCTGATAATATCCTGATTCGTTTTTCACAAAGGACACAAGTACCATAGCTTTAGAATTAATTCGTGAAACTCTATCTGCCTCTTCTGGACTAATAATGTTAAAAGGTTTTCCCTCTTCATGATTCAAGTATTCTATTGCTTCAGGCATTAGGTCTTGAACCTGGGATTGTTTCTTCCTGAACGTTATCATTAGTCTCTCCGTTATCTAATGTTAATTGTATATCCTTCAAAAACTTATATCGAGTGTCAAAAACCTCATAGAAATAAAGTTCACATGAGAATTGACATTGATATGAAAAATTAGAGTTATCATCCAACTGATACAAGTGATTAAAGTCTTCTGTTAATTGTCCCCATTTTACAGCAGCAGTTATTCTTTCTCCATATCTATCTCCCGTCTTAAATTCTGTGAAGTTTGTTAAGAGATCTACATTGATATACTTACTCTTAAAATCAAAATAGAGTGGCATATCCGTAGCTCTTAGTGTAAACATGATAGGGAGTTTATAAGAAACAACTCTGGATTCTAATTCATCTCTCCCAGGATGTAAGGTTCGTACGGGAGTTTGATTTATTTGATATAAAACATGAGAAGTTTTTCTTAGTGTTACTTCTTTGTTATACCTTACCAACTCTAGTCCATATCCATCTAGTATTCTTCTAATCTCAGCAAAAAATTGATCTAAGTAATCAGTCTGTCTAATAACATAGTCATCATATCTTCGACGTAACTGAAATACTTCTATATTATTTGAACTGAGAACTAGGGATTTAGACTTGATGGGAATGAATGGAAAGTTAGTAAATTTATAACACTTAGGTTTTGGTCCCACAGGTTTTAAATATAATAGACCCCCAGAATAGAATAAGAAGTTAACAAAATTTTCATCATTCCTATCCTCTTCTGAAACTACTATAGTTGTTCCTCCATAATTTTGAACTACACGTGACTCTGAATCTGCTACTATAACAATTCGAACAATATGGGTGTCTGATGTCATCTTTTTCAACACCAAACCATTTAAGGAAACAGTAACCTCACTAAACATAATTGGTCTTAGGGTAGGTTCCATTTCCATATTCATCCCTACCTTAGGAATGCCAAGGAAATCTGATAAAGACCAAGAAGTAGATCCTTTCACGTAAGTCAGGGTTAATACTCCATCTTTTTCTACCAAAGAGTTTGTACAGCCCTCAACGACATTATAAAATTTACTACCTTTAAGTGATGTTAATGTTAGACCTTTATAGATTACCTCATTTTTACACATAGAATTACTCTTTCTTTCCACCTAACATACTAGCAGCTCCTTTGGCTAATAATCCAGCACCAATAACACCAGCACCAATCATTCCAGCTTTTCCCACTGTTCCTGCTTTGGCGTAAGTATTTTTTATTCCTCCTAAAACACCAACAGAGTTCGCCCCTCTTTGAAAATTTGCTTTTGCTACAGCATTAATAGGGTTTGCTTTGTTTGCCGCCCTTTGTGCAGCTCTAGCAGCCTCTTCTGCTTGAGTTTTTGCTAAATTATCTGCTTTTAATTTTTGAAGGGCTTCTTTTGCCGTTCCTGGGGCAAGGTTTCCTGCTTGACGTTGCTTTAAAATCTGCTGATATTCTTCAGAAAAAGTCTTTCTTTTTAAAACAAATGTACTCATATTCCTTAACTAAACTCCATTTTCTTGGCAGATTTTTCTCCACCGCTGAGTAGATCACCGGCACCCGCTTTATTAACCAAAACACCTGCTCCAACTAATCCAGCACCTCCAATTCCAAGAGCAAGTTTTCCGGCTCCTGTACCTAGAGTCTTTGCTCCATTCCATACAGATTTCCCAACTGCTGCGACATTAAAAGTCTTTCTTTTCAATTTAAACTTTGCCATGTCTCAATAAAATTATAATAAGAGAGGAAAACACTACCCTCGTGAAAAAGACAGTGAATTCCTCTCTATTATTTAAATTCTCTTTCTTAAGGACTACATCTAAGAAATGTAGTCAAGAATTTTTAAATCAGTTTTTAGATGCCGTACTTGAAGGAAACCTTCTGAACGAGCTCCTGAGCCATGTACTTAACGCCCTCCTGATAGTAGATACCAGAAGCCATCTGAGTCGGGTTGTTGTAGTTACCGATCGTCGGAGTATCAGTCAGAGGCATGTAGATACCACGAGCAAGAGGAGCCATCTGACCATCAGCGGTCTTGTGAATAGCATAGAAGGTAGCCTCACCAGTAGCCTCGTCGATATCCGTAGAACGGAGTACGGGGATACCATCATACCAACCAAGCAGGTCGTTGATGTAAGTCATCTTCGTATTCTTCTCGAACTTACCAATCATACCACCCTTCATGAACTGGTTGGAAGCCTGGTTACCAGCTACATAAGCAGTAGTAGTAACACCCTTAACGGCCTTCGTAGCCAGAGCACTCTCAACGTTGATCAGATAAGAGTCGAATACATCAACGCGAGAACGATAGTCGTGGAACTTAGCCTCAATGCCAGTAGAAGTAGCGCTGAGGTCGAGATCATTCAGAGTATTGCCTACATAACCCTCCTCCAGAGTCTTAACCAGCTTGCTGTTGATCAGCTTGGTATAGAGCTCACGAAGCTTGGTGAACAGGAAAGTAGCCATGTCAGAACCAGTGGCCTTCTTCATTGCACCAAGAGCGGCAATGTTATACTCAGCAACGAGCAGGTCAGGTACAGTAGCCAGACCAATCTGCTGCATCTTAGCAATGAAACGCTTGTCATTAGCATGAGCGTTGCTAGCACCTACGGTATTGCAGGGAGTACCAGTCGTATCCTCCTTACCTACAACCAAGATAGACTCAGTAGCAGGAGTACCAGACAGAGCAGTTACCAGAGAGAACTCAACACGACCGTTCAGGTAGTTAATTGTACCTGTGGTAATCTTACCAGCAACAGACATGAAGTTACCCTGGCCGTTATCAATCAGCTCGAAGTTGTCGGTAGCGCTCTTAATCTTAACACGAACGGTGCCGGGGATGATCTTACGACCAATCAGTGCGCTGTAGTCAGTGTTAGCAGTAGGAGTGATCTCCAGGTCAAAGTTACCAAAAGCCTGAATGTCCAGGTTATCAGGACCCAGGTTAGGAATAACAGAACGCATGTCAGTAACACCAAGAACGTCGAACCAGTAGAACAGACCATTAGGCTGATCGAAGTCGCGCTCGATAGACATGAAACCAGCAAAAGAGCTTACATAAGAAGCAACAGATGCATTAAAATACTGTGTGCTCAACAGGGGAGTCTCAGCATAACCAGAGAAAGTCTTCTGAACCAAGCTGGGATTGTTGTTGATACCAAACATTTCCTTCAACTCATCATTACGAGAGAACATCTTTGCATACTCGCGAGAACGAATAGCGGCGTCCTCTGCACTGCGAGAGCTATTTGTCAGAGCCTCCATCATGGCAGGCTGCTGCATCATCGAAAGATAAAATTTATTGTCCATAGTATAAATTATATGTTAAATCTAGGGGAGGAGACTTAAACTTTATATGCCTCCTCTTTTCCCCTAGGTAAGTTATATTAGTTTCGCTTTGTACCGTTCAACCAAGAAACAAGTACGTTATCACCGGAGAATGTCTTCTCCTTTATATCTTCTTTCTCTGAGAAAGTTGCCTCTTGAAGATCAGCCTCCTGATTCTCTACGGGAGCAGCCTTAGCATTAAGGATAGCGGCTTCGGCCTCTGCTGCAGCTGCCTGAATTTGCTGTACTGCTGCAATAGCCTTGTCCTCAATAGCCTCTACAGAAGGAGCGGCTTCGGGTTCAGCATTAGCGGGAGCAATAGGATTACCATTCTCATCTACAACAAACTCAACCGTGGGAGCCTGCTGAGCAACGGGCTGGGCATTAATACCGGCAGCGGGAGCAACAGCTTCTGCAAACCACTTGTCAAGAACAGTACTAGAGAACTTCTTCTCCTCTTTCTCTTCTTCTACCTTCTCCTCAACTTTTTCCTCCTCAGGCTTTTTCTCTTCACCCTCTTTGGGCTCTTCCTTATCCTCAGGCTCTTCTACCTTCTCTTCCTCTTCAGAAACTGAAATATTCTCTAAAAGATTATCGGCATCCTCTTCGCTGATAGGACTAAGATCAATATCTTCCTCAGTCAGAACAGCCTTAGTAAGCTCACCGTCATTCTTCTTGTCTTCGATAATAGCAGTTTCACTATCTACGGGAGTGATCTTGACATCATCATTCTCAATCTGATTACCATTCTCGATAGACTCCTCAATCAGCTCCTCCTTCTCCTCTTCAGAGAAAAGACGGATCATATACTGAGTCATAGGTTCGTTTTCAGAGAAGAACTTAGTCTCAGCCTCATTGGTCCAGATATCAGAGAAGTCCTTTTCTTCATCCTCCTTTTCAATCTCGTCCTCTTCAGCCTGCTCAGCGTCGTCCTCAGCATCCTCTACCAAATCCTCAGCCTGCTCATCCTCATCTACCTCATCCTCGGAAACAGCAATATCTTCCATCAGATCATTAGCCTCATCCTCAGAAATAGAATCGAGCTGCATGTTGTCATCGTCAATAGTAACCTTAGTATACTCACCATTATCCTTATCCTGAACTACAGCCTCGGTAGCAGAAATGGGAGTAACGATCTCTTCCTCAGTCTCAATCTCATCACCATTCTCCAGAGCATCCTCAATCTTAGCCTGAGATGTCTCAATGCCCTGATTAGCCTCAGAGAATAAGCGATCCATGAAACAGGTATTATTAGAGTAGTACTTAGTTACATAAACACCACATTCAAAACCATCTACATCAGAGAAAGTTGCTTCTGTTGGCTCCTCAATATCCTCTACTTCCTGAACACCAAGATTATTCAGCAGTTCAAGAGCATAATCACGAGCTTCAGACTCATCCTCAAAGATTTCAACGGCATCAACACCAGCCTCAGTAAGACGATTAGCAATATCAGCAGCAGCACCCTCATCAAAAACAGAGGTATCTACAAGCTGATGATTACCTGCATCTACACCAACTACGTGAAGGGGCTCAAGCTGCTCCTGACTCTCGACGGGCTGCTCACCTTCCTCAGAAAAATTCTTGTCGGAAAGCTCCTCAACCTCTAACTCATCATCAGAGAGACAAACCTTAGCCTGATCACCAGACTTAGTATCAGAAACGATCAAAGTGTCGTCTCCAACCTTTTCAATCTCAAGATTACCTACTTTAGCAACATCTTCAGTTTCCTCTGCAATAACCTCAGAGAATAACATTTCACAATATTCTTGCTGGCTGAAAATCTTCTGAATCACGGTGTTGTCAGAATATACAGAAAACTCCTTCTGCTCATCTGCCTTCTCCTCAGGACACTCGCCTTCTGCACCTTCAGCAGCGTTCTCTTCGACTGTCTTTTCACAACCAGCTTCGGGATTCTTACCACCACACTCAAGATTAGGAGAAATAACACCCTCTTCAAGATGCTCCTCTACAACGTCCACCGGGTTTGTCTGATTGCCTGGGATTACCTCATCCCCAACTTCAGGATGCAGGAAACCTTCCATCTTTGTGCTCTCCTCAACTACGGCGTCCTCGGGATTGTAAAGATCAAAATTTCCATCCTCACTAACCTCGGCGATAGTGGTTTCATTATTTCCTTTGTCAGTGACCATTACTTGATTGTCACCTACTTTCTCATACTTAAGCTCATCTGTATCAACAGTTTCGCCTTCCTTTGCCTTTTGAATGTCACCAGCTACCTGATTAAGTACTTTCTCTTCCTGTTTCTCGGAAGCTGAAAACATTCTCTCCATAAAACGTGTATTCATAATTTATTTTATGATTTCTAAATTATCCCCGTCTTCTCTGATAATTCCCTTCTCTTTTAGGATAGAAAGGAGATCATCGGGAGCATCTGGGTATCGATCGTCAAGAATAGTCTTAAACTCAGTCTTCGGTTTCATCTGTCCACCAAATTCAAGCTTAAGGTCATTCTTTATTCCGCTATCCGTTATCCAATTCTCTTTAGAGTTAGAATCCGTTCCTACACCATGAATCTTTTTGATTATGGATATACTTTTGGGGCAAAGATCACTAACCTCTTCCAATTTTTCAACACCAACCTCAGGCGCACTCATAGTTACGGCCGGGTCTAATTCAAGAGTCTTAGTTACAGATAGAATAATTTTACTAAAAAGTCTAGACTGCATGAAAGAGTCCTCAGAAATTTTTACAGAACCATTTTCTCCAATCTCTGCAAAATTCTTCTCTTCAAGATCTTCGGCCGTGATTCCTAGTGCGCCGAATTCCTTTTGAAAGTCCTCAGCACTAAGAGACGAACCCGAAAACTCTTTAAGCTTGAGCTCTACTTTATCCTCAGTCTCATTAAATTCTTTTTGAAACAACTCCTCTTCATCACTAAATGTCTTCTCTGTGTTGGAATTACTAGGAATAACATTAAACCTATGACCACCACATTTAGGGCATAATAGATTTGTCGTAGCAGCAGTTGTCTCCATTTTATATCCGCAGTCCTGGCATCGAACCCAATGCGGAAATTCTTGTGAAACTCCCCCTGTATTATCACAAAACAGCTTAATTCTCTCAGAGGAGTCAAGTTTGCTAAATAATTTAATTCTGTCCATCTTTCTCCTCCTCTTCTTCTACTAATTTCTGGGACGTGGGAGTCTCGAAAACATAGTTCAATACAGACTTAACAAACTCAGTATATGCTTCCTGAATCTTCTGATAACGAGCCTTAGATACAAACCCATTGCGAGCTGACTCAAGCATGGCAAGTCGGTATGGAATCTGCAAGCTTTGAGCAGCCTTCCTTACTTCTACTCCAAGACTAGATGCTCCTAAAAGTGCATTGAGATTCTTTCCCTTTATTACTAACGGGGAAATTTCTTGCATAATACCAAGAAGATCTGTTGTAAAGAGAGACTTCATTATTTTTAAAGCCTCTGGTGAAATCTTTTCTATACCACCTTGCGATTTAAGAGCTTGACGATAATCCATAATAAGACGTCTAAAACGAATTCTAGGACTAAGCTTTCCAAGTCTTGTTCTCTCAATAATATGAGCCTGAGAGAACTCCTTCTGCTCTGTTTCCTCATTAATAACCTCTACATCCTCGAAAGTACTATAAGATTTAGCCTTTAAGATTGTAAACTGGTTATTAATTTTTGAAGTCTTTGGCATATTAATATCAAGACCAAGTTCACTAAGATTAGAGAAGGTCTTTACTTTATAACCTTCAAACTTGTTTTCAATCTCACTGTAAGTCTTTTCACGAATTGAGTTTCCTTCATCATCGAGAACATCGGTCACATAACTGCCTGGAAAAGAGGGTGATAGGGTCCAGTCGAATCCCTTTAGTTTTATCATCCTCATTAGTGAATCTACTCCGTTCTTCATTCCGCTCCAAAGGCCTACTACTACCATTGAAATACCAATATTAGAACATTTCAATAGGGATTTAAGTCTTCTAATAGCCTGAACAGTGTTATCGTCAAACCCATCTTCGTCAAAGATATGTGCTTGGGCATAAAGTCCACCATTTTCTATCCAAAGTTTTTCAATATAATGGGTCGGAGCACAGTTACTATCAAGAAGTAGAAGTCCATCATCACGCCCAACAGTTTTCTTTAAAGAATTAGCTACCTCAGATGTATAATTTTCTGCAGAAATATTTCTAACTCTATGTGTTAAAGATCCAATCATTCTATGATTTTCAAGATCCTCCTGTGCTTCTGGACTTTCAATGTATTCTCTAATTACTGACTCTGGGATTTGGCTGCCGTCTGATGCGGTTGAGCCGAATTTTAAAAGTCTAACAATACATTTCATGTTATTCTTCAATTAAATAAAGTTAATCACGCCAGGAAAATATCTCTGGCTAACTAATAATAGTAGTTCCTGTAGTCTTATCGAAAAGTAGACTCCATATCTCAGGGCCGCTACAGGAAAAGAAAGGCAATTTATAAAAATTTGATTATGACAGAAGTCTATATTGCGTCTCTCTTCTCACAATATAAGGAAGAGTGACATTTTTTTATGTTTTTTGTGGGTTTTTTGCTCATTATTCTTCGATTCCAGCGTCTTTTTTGAATAATCTCATAAAATTCTCTACAGCTTCCTTAGATTCTGGGGAGTTTATACTTGAATCATTCTTTTCATCCGCCAGTTTTTGTAAAATAGCCTCTGAGTCTGGTGTTGATGTTTCTTTTACCAGTTCGTCTATGCTGGAAGAATATGATATCAGTTTTTCTATTACGAGAAACATGTCAGGTAAACTTAAGCCATTATTAATATCCAGAAGGCGTTTAGGGTCTAATACATAATCAATACAAATAACAAGTCTCCCAAGTATATGCATCAAGAGAAGTGGTTTTATCGATTTAAACACCTCCGATACATAAAGTTCTAGTACCTTTCTTTGGTCTGGATCTGAAATTGAAACCATAGAATTAGAGATGGAATCCAGATCAAGGCTTATATTAGTTCCATATTTTTCGTTGTAGTTTGTTATTATAGAATTTAGTGCGAGATTAAATTCCTTTGCTTTTGCCTCCTTATCTTTTTTCAGAATTGCCGTTGAGTCTAGGATAATATTTTTCGCAGAACTTGGTAAATCTGGTGCGGAAGCTAACATTTCTTTTACATAATCTGTTTCTTCAATGACCTCTGTTTCTTCTACTCCCTCATCTTGTAGTAATTGTTTCTTTACTTTCGGATCATTGAATGGATTGCTTGATTCTATCATAGTTGTTCTCTGTTTTTAAAAGGTTTGGTCGAGGAGCTGTCTAGGAGATTCGGCTTTACGTTGAGATAGAGAATGAGAGAATAGATATGTGAGTGAAAGAATCTACCTGTTCCTCTCCTCGACTTCCCCTTATAGTATCATACTTAGTACTTGTCCAACTAATCCTGAAGCTATTAAACAAAAAGCTAGATCCATGTTGGCCGTTCCTTCTTTTGCTTTTTCAAAATTATAACCCAGAACAAAAGCAGTAACTGGGCAAATTCCTAAGAGATATCCTGCCACTAAAGCCAAAATTAAACATCCCTTATAGTTTAACCATATATTTTTCATATTATTGTTCTGAGTTTAGGGTTAATGCGCTCTATTCTTTCCCCGCTTGTTTATGTTTCGGGAGGGATTTTTACGCAAGTAAGTAAAATATATAGAATTTTACGGTAGTTTAAGTAGGGTATAAATTTGCTTCGTGTTTCACAATTTTATCCTTGCGTTTTCTTTCCTCCCGGTTTTATTACACTCTTTTTTCTTCCAACGTTTTATTCTTGCGTACGCCTTTTGTTTTTACGTTTGGATTTTCAGAGTGTGAGAGATAATTAAGCGGGTATATTCAGAGCGCGGTGTAGTTAATTTTATATTAACGTAGTTCCCTGTGTCTTATCGAAAAGTAGAGACCATTAAAGACTCGCACAGGGATATTGGATTTTATCTAATTCCAAGTTTCTTTTTCTGCTCCTTAACGGTTTTTTCAGCTTTCTCTAATTTTTCTAGCTCTTTATCATCCTTCTTGTTCTGACGCTCTATCTCTTCCTCCAGCTTTTTCTGGTATTTTTCATTTTGTGCTTTTTGGAATCCTTCTTTAAAATTCTTACCAGCCTTATATGAATGATAACCAGTTCCAGCGGCAGCAAGACCAGCACCAGCAAGAGATAACTTACTCTTTGTCTTCAGAGCATCTTTGGCCATTTTAGTTCCAACATATGCATTAACACCAGCAACAGCAGAGTGTCCTAAACCTTTCTTGTAGTTGGACTTGATATCTTTATTAGTCTTTTCAAACTCTTTCTTGGACATCTTTTCGGCCTCTGCATAAAGCTTCTCAAGATAAGAATCTTCATTTATAATTTCAGTTGTACTGAACAACTTCTCCTCTCCATTTTCATCAATGGCTACGGAGAAAGCCTTTCTACGTATGTACATAATATTATTAATTATTAGTTATTATTTTTCCGCCTTTTTACTCTTATGGCGTCCATATAAGTAAACACCAGTTCCAGCAGCAGCGAGACCGGCTCCAACTGCACCAACTTTACCAGCGCGTTTCAAAACTTTTGCTGTTTTCTTGGCATGTCTCTCATCGAGCTTAGCTGCTTTGTTAGCTGCTTCTTGGGCACCCTCACCGAACTTTATATATTTGGCAGGAGCAGTAATACCATCTCCACCAATATTAATAGTGCCTGTCTTTTCACCGATCTTTATATATTTGGCAGGAGCAGTAATACCATTTCCACCAACATTAATAGTGCCTGTCTTTTCAGCAATCTTTTCAATTGCCTTTTTCCTCTTCATAGCAACTTTTGCTCCTACAACATTAGCACCGGCATAGGTAGCTGCACCAGCACCTGCTATTGCTTTACCAACTGTTTTAGCTTTCTTACCTGTATCCGTTTTCTCTTCAGCCTCAGCATAAAGCTTCTCAAGATAGGACTCTTCATCTATAATTTCAGTTGTGCTGAACAACTTCTCCTCTCCATTTTCATCAATGGCTACGGAGAAAGCTTTTCTACGAATGTACATGTTTTTTCTTGATTTTAGGTTTACGTCTAGGTATAAAACTCTTGATCCCAGAAATTATATTCTTTACCATCTTAGTCTTTTTCTTGACTGGTGGTGCTTGTCCTACTACACTTTGGTCAAGTCCGTTTACAGCATTTTCAGCTTGATCCATAGTGTTGTATAGCTGAGCAGATATATAACCGTTTCCCCCGATTGGAGTTTCACTATATCCGCTAAAGCTTTTTCTTTTAATAATCATAATATTCCTTTTAACGGATTATAGACTTCTTTATCGTCCTCCCAATCTTGTGGGCCATTTTCAACGTTCTTTGTAAACGTTTTCTCTTTTAATATCTCCTCTTTCATATGCTTTATTAAACTTTCATGGGAACTGGTTGAACAGGTTTGGATCTTGTTTTATAAAGTCCAACATTTTTAGCCTCTTCTCGTTGATCTTGTACTTTAGCCGTTTTAATCAAGTTCTTCGTTTCCTCCTGATTCTCCTTATTAGTCTGTTTTTGGGCTTCCTGGAGATTTTTCATAGAGTCTCGTCTTTCTTGTGCGGCTATCTTTTCTCGAAGCCTCTGAGTTTGTAATATCTGTCTCTGCTGCTTCATTTGTTCAATCTGAAGATCCCTTGAAGTTATCATTTGTTGATTAAGACTTTCCTGTTGATCAGTTTCTGCAAATTTCTTAGTCCTTAAAACCCTCATCTTCTTTTGGATTTAATACAGGAGGTTCTACTCCAAGTTGTTCATACTGAGCATTAACTTTTGCTTGCAGCAGGTTCATATACTGTTCAAGCGTATCTTCTGTAATGATTGTCTCAGTATTTGGATCAATACTCTTAATCTGTGTCTGAATGTAAGAGAGATAAGCCTTTCCGTCTATAAGAGGAGCAGCAGTCTCGACGGTTTGGATAGCATTTTGTATTATAGAAGTAACGCCCTGAACCAAACCGTTTATGGATTCAGATTGATTTATTTGATTATTATACTCTACGCTTGTCTTCTCTGAGATATGTAGTTTTATGAGAGCTGGATCTAGTTCTTCATCGTATACTACCTTATAAATATTACAAACTAAGGCTACTACTGAAGATTTAATTCCATTCATAAAACCTGAGACTCTAGAATTAGCACGTTCCGATTGTTGTAAGACCTGCCACTTATTTCCTGACGTAGAATCCATAAGAGTAGTGGGAAGTCCAAGAGGTCCTAGAATATTAGCTTTACAGGCATCTAGAGTTTGCATAATATCTAAGAGTTTATCCGTCAATTTATCAAGAGGAAGCATAGAATTTTTTCCTCCCAAGGTTGAATTATAATCGGGCACAAATTTAGCACTCTGAGTTAGTGTATTCTCAATAAAAGATATAACATCAAACTGAGAACTTAGGAATGAGGCTAACTCGTTTGTATTATTAGCTAATTTTGTAGCACGAGCACATAATTCATTGGCGCTCTCTAGGGGTATCGACTTATCAAATTGAAGCAAGAAAATTTGAACACTTGAAAGATCACGAAGGCTGATGAGAGATACTAAGAGCTCTTTAATCACCAGTTCCTTCACTTTCAGGATAATCGGATATAAGAGAGGCTCAGAAGTCATATAAGATTCTTTTCTCAATACTTTCTGTCTGTTCTCATCTTTATTTTTCTCCCCAGATATTCTATGTTCTGGTTTTTTACTCTTTGATGATTTCCATTCATCTGATAAGTCGTTAATCAAGCGTAAGTTTTGTGATGCTATATAGACAATTTCTTCAGTTGGAATTTCATACATAACTCCATCATCACCACGAGCTAAGTATGTTTCTTCCATCTCCCCCTCTTCATTCTTTTTCTTCTTAGTGATAACACAAACCGGATCATTAATTTCCTCAATTCTAAATTTAAGGTGTCCAGTATCATCTCTAGATTTCTGAAGCATTCCGAAATATTCACCATAGAAAACATAATCCTGAAGATGATCTCTAATCCAGTCTAGTATTTTAAGATCTTTAATCAGGATGTCATTTATTCTTTCGGTAACTGAGCTGTCTATTTTATCACCTTCCTTTTCCATAATAGTTACTAGTTGTTGTCCAGTACCATCAACAAGGAAGTTAGTAATATAATCTGCAAAAAAATTTACTGCAAGTTTTGATATATCTAAGAGCTGATATCCCTTCAACTCTGATATTCTATCTAGGTACCCAGAAATTCTATTACTGGGACTTGCATTACCTAAGAGTGGGGATTTTCTGTCATACGAATCGAAGATACTGTTGGAAGTTCCTCCGATAGGCTGATATCCTCCTCCTGATCGGTATACGTTTGATCTAATAGGCACTCTTGAAGATCCTAATGCAAACGAACCGAACATTTTTTGGGTAATATTTTCTGGTTTCTTCATACTCACAATCTACTTTTAAAAATTAGTCCGTTACATTATATAAGGAAGAGTGACAATTTTTTATTGATTTTATGGGTCTTTTAGGCTTATTTTCCTTGTTTTAGCTTATAATACTCGGTTTTTAGCTTTACACCATAACCATTTTTTGCATAACCCGGGCCATTGTATATTCTAGCCATCCCGTTAAAGTCCTTCGATATCATAAGAGGAACTATACCCTGACTCTTGATAAATTCCACACCCAAAGCAAGTTGAGAAAATTCATCTTTAGACATCTTAGCTACAAAATCTGATACCGACTTTTCACCAGCTAATTTATAATTAGAACCCATAATTTGTAGGAGACCCCAGCTGGTGGATAGGTAAGCTGCATTCTTATTTATTGTGGCTGCCTTATCTAATCTTATCCACTCTTTTTCTCCACCACTATAATTTTTTATCCACTTATCGGTTATAATATCGGGGTATTGTTTTATATATTTGTTGGGATCTATACCTGCCGACTTTAGGTTTTTATAGAATTGATAAGACTCAAAAAGAATAACAGGTCGACGAGAGGGCAAAAAACCTGAACCACTAGACTCTACCTTTACAAAAGCCTTCAACATCTCGGGCTCACAATCTAATAGCCAACCGAAAAGCTTGTAATCTGAATCCACCACCTTACCGTTCTGATTATTTGCATACCGATCCTCAATTAACAACGTTTTCCAAGACTTATATCCAAAAATTCCATCATCAACTAAGCCTCTCGATTTCTGATACTTTTTTATAGCTTCAACCAATTCTTTATCACATGTAGTTCTGGGAGTTAAGCCGAAGAGTGTGGATAATTTCTTAACATCTTCCCCAGACTTTCCTTCTCTGATCGTTGTCATAGTGATTTAATTTTATTTTTAAATTCATTCACTAGTTTTTCTTGTTCTTTTGTAACCTCAATCCAATCTTTATCTAAATTCGATAAAAGAATGTCCTTTAAAGATTTATACTTACCTGGCCCGTCCCAACCATATGTCTTTGAATTTATACTAAAGCACAAGAATCCATCATCACCAGCATCATTATTGGTAGCAAGAAATATCATCTCATCCTTTAAATCATAAGCTTTATCGTTTTCATACCATTCTTTTGCTAGATATGCACCCATAGGAATAGGAAACACCTCCTTAAATTCTACAATATCATAAATCTCTTTAGGATTTCCCTTAGAATACCAAAGATCTAATTTTTTAGACCAAACATTCTTATAGAATTTTACGTATTTTAAAAATTCATCTGGGAAATTAATTTCTTTTTTAAGATTTTCTTTCTCTTTATTCCAATCTATCATAATGTTTATTTTCTTTTATTAGCAAAATATGAACCCAAAGCTTTAGAGGCAGATTCCTTACTATCGTAGTGTGAATCCCAGAACGTAGGAGGATTAGTTTTCATGCTAACAATTCTCCAGGCTCCATTATACTTGTGAATTACTCCCTCACCATTCTCCACCTTCTTGACGATTGAGGCAGGAACTCTTTCACGATCCCCAGGTTTCTTGTTTCCCTTCTTTGGTACTTCTTTATCACCAAATTCCTTCTGCTCTTTTCCGTCGAGGTCTTTTATGGCACCTTCAATGATTTCGATCTCATCCTTGGGAACTTTGATGGTTAGATAGAAAACATCATCTAAACAATCATTCTCAAGTTTAACCACATAAGCATCAGGAAAACGAAGCTCAACCTGATACATAAATTTGGCCAGAGTTTCAAAATAATTACTCCATACCCCTCTTCCATTAAGTCCACCAGAAACACATACAGTATCTCCCTCTGACTTATCTTCCATAACCACAAACTTACCGATCTTCATGGTATCAATGTGGTTTACTATCTTCTCAATCACGCTCTGAAGATTCTCTGAATAAAGCTTTTCCTCATTGGCTGCTTCTTCTGCAATCCCCGGAATCTCACTCTTCATCTCTTCAGCATGATCTAACATCTTTTTTATAATTTTTCCGTCATTATTTCTGTCAGTCTCTTGTGTAACCGACTTAACAGCATCAGAGAGAGATTGATCTAAAACTTGCTCAGCCCCATCCTTAAACCCTTTCACGTAGGCTTCTCTCTCTGTATAGGTTTTTGTTCTCAGTATAATCATGTCGTCTCAAACTTAAATCCTATCTCTTTTATCGTTCCTCCCTCTCTGACTCTTCTCTCTTTTATCTTAACGGGCCTTCTCCAGATTGGCCCTCTTCCTAAGTTTCCTAAATTCTTTTTCATCTCATTACAATTTCTACTAAGTGATCTATTCCCTGTTTAGATTCAGTCACCTTAGGAAATACAAAACATGAGAGAAATAAGAGAGAGGCAGATAAAAATAGATATCCAATTAATCTTGCATTCATCATACCACCCTTATTCTCGCGCCTGGATATGAAGAGTTGGTTTCTTTCCGGGCGTATTATTTGTCCTATTTTTTAAGGATATAGAAAATGGTGGAAAATCTGGGTCTCTCATAAACCACCACAATACTTTCCTCTATTCCTTTTCACGCCCGATTATCTCCAACTCTGATAAAAACAGGCGCATTAATTCTTCTTAGCTTTTTCGTATTTATTCTTATGGTGCAAATAAGAAGCTGCGGTTAATGTGGCAGGAGCAATGATACCAACAGCTTTTCCAATTTTTCCGCCCCTTTTAGTACGTGGGGAATCTATAATTGCTCTTGATATTTTTCTCCCCGTTTCTTTCTGATTTCCTGCCGTTAATTTTGATAAGTTCTCCATTGCTTGTTTATCGCCTTCAGAAGCCTTCCTTGTAATTTCTTCTATTCTTTCTAGTACCTCTTTCTTTTGACGACCCGCAGAAATAACCTTTCCTACATCTTCCCCAGCTTTTCCACCAAGATGACTAAGAACAATGCCTTGAGCTACATACCCTACTTTGCTAGGTTCCTCAGGCTTCTTTTTCTCGCTAAATAATCTCTGTATTATCATATTACACTTACAATTTATAATAATTAAACTGAAATAGATCTTAAGTGCTCTACCTTTTCATTATATAAGGAAAAGTGACATTTTTTTGATGATTTTGTGGGAGAAAATGAATAAAAATAGTGAATCCGGAACTAAATCCTTCATCACTATTCTCTTTTTATCTCTTTCCTAATATCTCAAAGCCGTGTACCCATTTGCCATCTTCCTGTAATTTGATTGCTTTCATAACATACATAACCTCGAGGTCTGTTGCCTTTGCTGTTTTCTTGTAATCTAACTCCTGATATAATTTCTTCAGAGAATCTTTTATTCTGGACTTTGAATACTTATGACCAATCTTGAACATATCTCCCATCCTTGAAATAACTTGTTCATTATAGTCATCTCCTTCAACCTCTTTTCTCCATCTTTTTTTAACTTCGTGTTCAAAACAACTACATGCCTTAATGATTTTCGGCCCGACTATTAAATAATAATCTTTGTATTTTGGTGGTATCATCTCTAAAAATGACATAATATCACTTTCTGTTAATGTTTCATCTTCACTAATCCGAACTAACATCCTAAGTCTCGAAGTAGTATCCCCGTAATGGTTGAATTCCTCTACCATCTCACAAGACTTGATTGTTGCTCCTTCTATACCACTTTGATTAACTGCAGAGAAAACAGTAAATCTGTCTTTATAGTCTATCTGTTGAACTTCGAAAGCTCTCATGTCGGAAATCATCATTAGTTCATTAAATTCTGGAATAAGCTCTTTTATTTCTCCAGTTTCCCAATCCTTAATGACTCTAACAGAGACATAGTCATTCTTATAGTGGGAAACCTTAGTATCAATTAGATATTTTTCTGCTAAAGTCTTTTTGTTTTCTTCCTTAGCATCATTAAAAGTATCTAACAGTTGATTCGTCTTTTTCTTCTTAGTATTCAATTTTATATAATACTCCTTCTCCGTTGTTATATTCTTCTTTGAAAGAGTCCTAATAAAAACTTTAGCATAATCTTTCCAGGGATTAATAAGTAAACGTTGACGGCCTAAGATCTGCTCTAAATCCATTGATATATCTACAGAAAGACAATCTATATTAGCATCTGAGAAAATAAAGGTTCTAGCACAAGTGGAATAAAAGTCAGCTCCTAAGTAAACCGTTCTTGTACAAAAAGTGAACAACTTATGTGGTTCTCCTTTAACTGGAATCTTACCAATAACCTGATCATATTTTGTAAAGTATTTAGGAGTTAATCCTTTCTCCTCAGCTTCCTTCTTGAGAACTGAATTTAATGCCTTCTTTATTGCCTCTTTATTTTTAGAAGTATCAGCACATATAATATTACACTCCTCTAGGTGAAGGTGGTTTGTCCTTATTACTTGACAAATACCTGCTACAGAGTTGAAGAATAGTACCGCTTCCTTAGATTCTATAATCTCTTTAGTATCTGAGTCAATTCGCACATCATATTTTCCATTCTTATAACTTGTAATGACTGACTTAGCTTCTTCATTGAGACTCTTTGTAAATTTAATATCAATTTTAGGTTTCTTAACTCTTCCTGGATCTTCTGTTGTCCAATCTAATTCATAATATGGTAAGTCTTTAAATTCTTTCAACATCTCTAAATAACGATCTAACATTGGAGTAGCACTGACAAAGCATAATTTCTTGCATCCGTCTAACTCCTTGAGAAGGGTTATCTCAGCTTCAGATTTAAATCTAGCATCTATAAAGATCGATTGAAATTCATCCACCACACAGAAAAAATTATCGAACTCCGTTTCAGCCCCTACAATACTGTCCTTGTCCGTATCAAAATATGAAGCACCATCTTTTTTCTTAATATCTTTTAGGACACTCTTGACATGCCTAAAAGAATCGTAAGTAACTAGAATCTTAAAAGGCTTCCCTGGATTATCATGCTTAAATGTCAGGTAAGTATTCCTCAGATTTCTCTTTATTCTATCAAGATTCTCTAGAGTCTTGTTTTTAGACTCTGAGGTTTCTTCCGCTTTCTCCTGAATTGCCTTAAGATCATCCTTATCTACATCTAGCTCAAAGTCGACGGATACTTCATTATCATTTCTGAAATAGTAGACATCTCCTTGGTGTTGTTCTTCCTTATTCTCTAGAAGAAATCTTCTGGGTGATATCAGAATTGTATCCTTATCATTAGTAAGACAATGTTCAGTAAACCCACACCCTGTAAGAGTTTTGTTGATAATATAAGGACCATCATAGTTTTCGAGGCTAAATTCTTTCCAATCACCTATATACCTTATTCCTTTTGGTACAATAATTTTATGTTTTTCCATAATTGTTAATTTTAATATGTCGAAACGATGAGAGCCAGGCTTAACAGCACGGTCTCTCACAAAATCCGCTAAAGCGTATTTTAAACGTATTAGCTCTCTTTGTCCTCTCTTTCTGAAGACAGTAGAATCCCTGGTTTCCACAGTTGAGAAGCCTTTATTAACTACACTCATAAGGCGTTAAGCCTTTATGAGGCGTGTTTTCCTAATTTAGAGATTATAATTTCTGTAAGCTAATCTAAGGGTCTAAAATAGGAAAAAAGGAAATAGGAGAATCTTTCAATTTCTTACCCTGTAACGTAGTGGAAGGGGAATTGAAATTGAGAGGTTAAGGGTTCGACAAAGTTTAGCTGAAAT
>Ga0247611_10000374_pt1 | contig 92307 bp, 112 predicted proteins | sample 177DNAGHGhighgp2_FD_192422 | JGI IMG/M metagenome (GOLD analysis project Ga0247611, IMG submission 192422) | Sheep rumen microbial communities from Palmerston North, Manawatu-Wanganui, New Zealand - 1770 DNA GHGhigh gp2 | ecosystem: Host-associated > Mammals > Digestive system > Stomach >...
GTCTTGCGTGTGAATGTGGGGCATCGGGTTTTTGTCTGAGGGACGTGTTGCCTAAAAATCAACAACTTACGTTTTTGCATCGGCTATGGTCTTTGGGCTATTTTGCCGAGTATGGTCGTAAAATGCCTATAATTATGTCTTTTTTACAGGGAGAGCCGTGCCGTTTGGCTTTCTAAAGATGATTATCACATTTATCATATTTGGTACTGCAGAAATGTTTTCTAGAAAATTGTTAATTTAATATGTTGTGTTATTAAATTAAAAAGTTTTTTATATCTTTGCAGAAGAAAATCATCGAAATTTATGGAAAAGAAGAAATTTTCTTGGGAAAAGGTTGCTGTTTGTTTGCTTGATGCGCTGATAACGATGACAGTTATAGGAGTGGTGTACTTGATGCTGACGAGTTGCTCTTCGCCAAAGGCTTTGGAGGAACGCCATCACTACAACAGCGAGTTTGACTCGATTGCTGTAAAATCCGTTGTGGACAAACGGCTGGACGAGGTAAAAGAGCAGATGATTCGTGAGGTGACTAACAAGATATCAACTCAACAGACGGAGCAGAACAGCACCGAGCAGGAGCAGGAGCGCATTACAGAAACAGTTACAACGTGGGTTGATTCGCTTGGCAGAGCTTTCCGCCAAGAGCAAAGGACTACCGAACGCGACATTTCACGACAACAGCAGCTGCGTGAAGAACGAATGCAGCAGGAATATGAGCAAAGGCTGATGACTGCTGTGGATAGTTTGAGTGCAGCCTGGAAGGAGCGATTTGACTCGGTATCGTTTCACAAGGAAGAGGCTGACAGCAGTTTTGTATCTAAAACACCGACTGCAGACGACAATCGGCCTTGGTGGAAACAAGTTTTGGACGCAGCAAAATGGATGTTTGTCGGAGCAATAGTTTTCGCAGTGATTTGGTTTACGAGAAAGCTATGGAGCCCTCTGTTGAAATTTTTCTCGTGATAGAAGAAAGAATGGTGCGGTAAAAAATTGAATTATATATAAAGGTCATGGCGATAGTAAAATTCCATTATTACAAATTCAGCACTACAACCGAACTTGGTAAGGCTTTCAAAAAGTTGTGGAATAAGTGCAATAAAGCAGAGAAAGCGGCGGATAAGTTTGCGGCAAACGTTGGTGCCATAACGTACTACCCTACCGACTCTGCTTTTGCAGGAGGTGTGGCTTGTGTCGCTTTCAAGGACAATATATGCCCAAAGCCAAACCTATGGAAAAGCATAGGCAAGGATGCAGACGGGTTTGAACAATGGGTGCCGAATGTGAAGAAACGCATGTGCGAGCTGGCTCTGCCAAACGCAAACGTCAAACCAAGCGACGCGGCGAATCGTATATACAACAAGCAGCCAATAATGAAATCTTCTGGACAGATTGTGCTACCGTATGTGGAACTATACCGCGACGATATTCAGGTCAACAAGAAGCACCCCGAACGTAAGTTGCCATATTATGTAAGGGAGTCCATTCGCATAGAGAAGGCAAGGATGAAACTTCCAGAAGTAAGTGTCATTTCGATACTGACACTGCTTCAGGCAGACATTACGAACGGTAAGGATAACAATGGAAAACTGAACATAATAAAGCCGGTGACACCAACATTCTTCCAATATTCCAAGCAAATTTATGTAGGATGCGCCTATCCGTGCAAGGCCAATGGGCTAACGGAAATCAGCATGGGCGACTATGTGGAAATGGAAAAGGAAGTCAGGGCTATGATGAGGGATTTGAAAAAAATGAAAAGTTGAGGAAATGGAAATATTTGACCTTCACAAAACGCAGGAAATGCAGAAGGACAAGATAGAGGTCCTTCATAAGCAGCAGCAAAAGCAGGAGTTCAAACTGATAGGTCGAGTCAGAAGAGTTCCAGGTCTCACCATGTACAGTTACAACTTGAAGATAGGAGAAATTAAGGTTGCGGAAATTGAGCAATGTAAAAGCATCGACTATACAACAAGAAAGCCTTTGACCAATGCAAAGATCTTGATAGAAAAAGATTGCATTTACCGCCAAGCCTTAAACATAAGAAACTTCGTTAAACGATTGGTCCGCGAAGGTGTGCCTGTCAAAGTAAATTCAAATTGATTTCTCGATTTACAATTTGTCTAGAAGATATGGCTAACATATATTTAAAAGTACCGACTTATGTGGCACAATGGTACAGGGGACGGGTTGTACCTTCACCACCGCTGACGGAGTTTCAACCTGTGGAGTTCTCACGATTTCAGGAAGAATATGCAATGATGGATTCGTGGTTGACGTTTGTCGCAGAACAGGATATGAACCATACTGTTTGTTTCTCTGAGCGCATGTGGAAGAATATGCTTAATGGGAAGAAGCCGCAAGGTGGGAAGGTGATACTGAAGCGCGATCCTAAGACGTGGCTGACGACGGACGAGATAAACTTCCTGACCGGCACGAAGCGCAACAGGAAGTCCGACGGCTTCGACTACCTCTGCATCGCCGCCCCGAGGGTGATGGTCATCGGCGGGTGCTACAAGCAGGTGACTGGTTCGTTCACACTGCTCTTTGAACAGGCCAACGCGATGACCCGACAACTCAGGCGGGAGTTCCTGCGCTTCTTCCTGCACTGGATATGCGAGGAGCTGTTTGTCTGCGACAAGCGGGGCATCCGTTTCGACTCTAAAATCGGTAGGGACGTGGTGATGTGCATTGAGCACTTCTTCTACCATTATAATATGTGTCTTGGTACGAATGCAACAGACCGTGATTCTATGCGAAGGATGGCAAAGAGATGGTTATGGGAGGCCAAGATGCTGCCAAGTGACATCACAGACGAAGAAGTATTGTTTTTCTACGAAAAGGAGGAACGACGTCGTGGGAAAAACATAGACGAGTTAATAGATGGCACGAGAAAAGTCAATCGTATGAATTATAATAAATGTAAAAACGTTACTTAACAAACCTTAAAAAACACAAGAAAAAGACTAATTTATTGTCCAAGTCTAAAAAAGATAGAAAATAATCATAAACCAACCCCAAACCATTAGAAGTATGACACAGAATGAAGAATGTTTGGAATTATTGATGCAGGACGTTGTTCGCATAGACATTATGCCATACACTGCTCTGAAAGTGAATACTCCGTTCAACGTGCAAAACATCACAGAAACAGATGTGACGATGCTTGACGGTTCGGAGATAACCGACGCCTACCTACATCTCGACTCGCTTCTCAGCCTGAACCTTAGCGGTGATGACACGGCTGATGCAGAGATGAAGGAAAGTCTTCAGCACAAGGTTGTTGAGAAAAGGGATATATCGGGAATTGTCAGAACGCATACGTTACAAATTCCGATAGAAAGTGGATTTCAAGTTGTTAGAGCAAAACAGCCATATCTAAAATATACAGATTTCCATATTGTACTAACCACTTATGATGGCAAACGATACCTGGCATACGGACTGCCAAACACCAGTCAGTTCACTATCGAGGAACAGATGGGGCAGTCTTCACAGATGAGCATTAAGGTCACTTTAATGTCAATGAGCGGCTTCATCCGCATAAGCAATATCTGAACTATGTATAATATAATATAATAATAATGTAAAAAAAAGGAAGTTGATATTCAGTCATGTTTTGCGGCAGGTGGTCCGAGAGGATAGCCTGCCTTTTTTTGTTTGGTTTTAGAAAATCTTCAACGTCGGTTTTGCCCGTTTTTCTGGCGAAACCGCTGTTTTTTATCCACTTCATGCCCATTCATTTGTTGAATTTTGCAAACAGAAATTTCAAACACAAATATTTATGAATGGACTTTTTGAAATACTCAGCAACAAGGAGTGGATGATTCAGCAGAAGTTTCTGCACAGCATCCTGCCTACGCTGCAGTACAACATCACCAATCACGCCACACTCGGCATCGAGCGCGAGAAGAAGTCGCCCATGGCCATCGGTCAGAAGGGACAGGACTTCATTCGCGAGTATCAGGTGACACAGGATGGTAAGACGCACGGTCGTTATGGCTGGCGCGGCGACAGCCTGTCAGAGTTGAATGAACCTTTCGTCAATGTCATGCCTGTTGACGGACCTATTACCCGCAATGGCGGCGCCTGCAGCTACGGGTCGATGGAAATCCGCGACTGGATGATGGAGGCTGCTAACAATCCCGCTTGTCAGGGTCACGTATTGAACATCAACACCCCTGGCGGCAGTGCTTGGGCCAAGAACGACTTCCAGCAGGGCATCGACTATGCCCACGCCCGTGGCCAGCGCGTCATCGCCTTCATCGACGGCCTTTGCGCTTCGGCAGGTATGTATCTCGCTGCGCTCTGCGACGAGGTGTATGTAATGAACCCGAAAGACAAGCTGGGCTGCGTCGGCGTGATGGCTGCATTCTGCACCATGAAGAGCGGAGATAAGTTTATGTCGGGCGAGACTTACCGCGAATACTACGCCACCAAGAGCATCAACAAGAATAAGAATATGCGCGACATCGCCGAGAACGACGATGCTAAGCTGCTTATCGAAGAGCTCGACAAGCTGGAGGCAGAGTTCCGTGCCGACATGAAGGCCGCTTTCCCCAATGCCAAGGACGAGCATCTGGACGGCAAGGTATTCGATGCCAAGGACGTGATGGGCATCCTGTGCGACGGTCAGATGATGCTCGGTCAGGTAATCAGCCGCGTGTTCAACCTCGCCAACGGCACAGAGCAGCCCATCGAGCGCACTGCAGGCCGCAAGATGGGCGAGATGCAGAAGCCGTCTGCAAAGAAGGAACCGATGCAGCAGGCTCTCGCTGCTGGCGAGAAGACCGCTGATGAAATTGACAACATTTTGTCTAACAAAAATACTGTAAACATGAAAGAACAATTCCCCGCAGTGTTTGCACTTCTCGAAGTAGAGGAGATGCAGGTTTCGGAGGAGGGCACATTCTTCAACAAGGACCTGCTCGCCACTCTGAACGCAAACATCGAGGCGGCACAGAAGGAATCTGCTGATGCAAAGGCATTGGTGGAGAGCCTGACCGCCGAGAAGAACGAGTTGACCGCTAAGGTCGAGGAACTGACAGCGCAAGCTGAGACTAAGGAGGCAGAGCACGCCAAGGCCATCGAAGACCTGAACGCCGCTCACGCTACCGCTATCGAAGAGAAGGACAATGCCATCGCTGCACTGGAGCAGGAGAAGGCTGACCTGCAAGGCGAGGTCAATGCAAAGGCTGAAAACATCGAGGCCATGCAGACTGAGATGAACGGCACAAAGGAAAGCCTCGCGCAAGCAGAGGGCATCATCGCCGAGCGCGACCAGCAGATTGCCGACCTGAACGCACAGGTTTCCGAGTTGCAGAACACCCCAGGCGAAGGCGCTCAGGCTGGTGCTGCTCCCGCAAACAACGGAACTGGTGCAGAGGCGGCAGGCGTTGCCATCAGCACACAATACGTCATGGACCCCAGCAAGTCCTATGAAGAGAACATGAAGGCCAAGAAGGAGTGGGAAGAAGCTCACAAGTAAGCCTTCGACGAACACGGAAAACCTTTTTAATTAACTCAATTTATTCACCATCAATTCATTAAAAACTATGGCATTTATCGGAATTGACAATTTGACCCATGTGAAGGACCGTCTTCAAACTAACATAATCATGGGTCCTGCGTATTACAGCGCAGACGAGTTGAAGCGCATGGCCATCAAGGTCATCACTGGTGTGGAGTTCAAGGACACCGCTACCATCTTCAACCGCAAGGGTGGCACCGCTCGCCGCAAGGTGGTAGGTCAGTCACAGAACTCTGCACTTGGTTATCTGACCGAGCGCGTACTCGAAGCCCACATTGTGTGGGATCACTACACAGCCAACGAGGACGACTTCCAAGAAAAGCCCGTGATGATTACCATCAACGGTTCTGCTCAGGCTTCCTTCCCCAAGACAGAGGATTTCGTCAACCAGATTGGCATTGCGTTCAACGACAACGTATTCCCCTGCATCTGGCATGGCGACGAGAACAGCGCAAAGGCCGAAATGGCTCTGTTCAACGGTCTGCACGCCAACCTCGACAAGGACATCGCCAATGGCGAAGTTTCCGAGGCTGCAGGCAACCTGATTCCCTGCGCAGCTCTCGATTCTCCTGCATCAGAGGGCGACAGCTCTGCATGGGAAGAGTTCGTGAAGTGGTACAACAAGTGGCATCCTGCATTGAAGCGCCGCGAAACTGTTGTCTATATGAGCACCGCTTATGGCAACTATCTCGCAGATGCTTACGAGCAGAAGCATCGTAGCCACCTTGCCGTGAACTTCATCCCCGACGCAAACGGCAACTTCAAGGTACGCGAGTACCCGAAGATTACGTTCTGCCCCAGCGACGACTTCGGCGAAGGCACACGTATGATTGCCACCATCCCTGGCAACATGGAGTTTGGTGTAAACAACGAGGGCGATCAGTCATTCGTTAGCATCATGCACGGCGACCCCACTCCTGGCGGCGACCACAAGACCATCACGTTCCAGATTCAGGGCGTGTTCGGCACCCGCATCCTCCGCATCAATGCTGCCTGCTTCGTTACCAACGGCGGCACCATCGAGGACAAGTATTGGTCTGGCGACTACCAGAAGGACAGCTTCACCGTTGTTGCCAACAATGCAGAATACGGTGACGTAAGCGTTTCTCCCGCTCCAGTGAACGGCGAGTATGCTAAGGGTACGACCCTGACCATTACCGCTACTCCGAAGGCTGGCTACAAGTTCGTGAAGTGGGCAGGCGCAAGCAACGCTACCACCGCTACGGCTAACGTCGTAACGAAGGGTCAGCCTGAAAGCGCAGTCGCTATCTTCGAGGCCGACGGCGGTTCCAGTGACGCCGGTTCCAGTGACTAAACTCTAGCAAGGGGGTAAGGGCGGCAGTGCTATATCGCCCACTGTGCCTGCCCTCCCCTTTTTCTCCTGTCAACACAAAAACTAATTTAAAAAAAAGATTATGCCACAAGAAAATTGCCCAACACTGATGCACTACAGCGCAGCTGAGGAGTGCATGGAGAACCTGGCTGGTCTCGGCGAAGTGGTCTATATCGGTCTTCGAGGTGACTTGAAAACTCCAATGGCCGCCACAGACAACCTCTATGCGACCCCTTCTTTTAAGGACACCAAAGGGTTGTACAAGTTCGACCTGAAAGAGGAAGCTCAAAAGATTGCAGGCGAAAGTCAAGGAAAGCGCAAGGGCTACAACATCACAGGTACTATGGTATTTGACGGTGTTGATGCCAAAGTCTCAAAGATTCTTCGCGCCCTGAACAACCTTGACTGGTTTGCCATCTTCCCAGACCCAACCGGCGATGCCCAAATCATTTACGACCCCAACAAAAAGGTTCGCATTGACAGCGGCGGCGCCACCACTGACACGGGTGCAGCAGCAGCTGACGATCGTATTTCGACTGTGAATTTCATTCTCGGTCCAGTGAAATACCCCAACCTTTTTGTCAGTGCTCCAGCAGACGGATGGGATTCGCTGCTTGAAGGCGTTTCTTCATCCGACTAAAAGTCCATCTCTGTTGAAAGTCACGACCCTCGTTGATAGTATCATCGGGGGTCGTTTCGTGTCCGCATCAATGATGAGATTTCGGTAATTTTGAAACAAAAAACAGTCGAAGTATGACAATAGACTATGTAGTACCGATGGTTTTCCCACAAGATTTAATGTGGCGTCACGACTATTTGTCGGCGAATGGAATGTGGTGTGACGATAAAAGCACGCTCACCAACCAGCGCTACCGGACATGGGGGACAGAAGAGATACTTATACGTCTGATAAGGAAGAATTTGCCTTGGATTAGACGAATACATATCCTTTTGGCGAGGCCGACACAGGTGCAGGATTGGATGAAGCCACTCCTTTCTGATGGCAAGCATCCTGATGTGAGAGTTGTATTTCATAAGTCCTTTATGCCTAAAGAGAAGTTGCCGACGTTTAACAGTCGCGCAATCGAGATGTATTTGCACCGCATTCCTGACCTTGCTCCGATGTTTCTTTATGGAAACGATGACATGTTTCCACTAAGCCCAATGCCAGTGGATGATTTCTTCCGCAACGGTCTTCCCTGTTTGCATTTGAAGACGAAAGATTTCCCCTCACAACCAGGACAATATCACAAAGCTTGCCTCGGAGGTTTAAATTTCGTCGCGAGAAACTTCGGGAAGCACTATTGCACCACATGGCTTCACACAGGGCATAGCATTGCGCCGATGCTCCGTGCAACGATAGAAATGTTCTGGCAAAGATGGCCTGAAGATATGGAACGTAGTGTGACGACCTTCCGTCAGTCTTGGAATTTTAACCAGTATATCTACCTGTGGTGGCAATATCTATCAGGGCAGTACATAGATCATCACCCCGAGCGTGACTACGTGGCTACTAACCGACATTCTCCAGACGAGATTCGCAAGGCAATCGCAACAACAAATGGCATCCTCTGCATCAATGACCACGACGGTGCAGACGATTTGGAGCCATACGCACGAGTAGCAAGAGAAGGGCTGCGGTTTTGTCTCTCTAAATAAGAAATCAACATGACACATATTACAGTCCTTACCGTCCACTTCAATACCCCTCGCATGATGGAGGCGTGCATCCGCTCTTTGGCCAAGCAAACGCCAGGCTGTCGTGTAGTTGTGATAGACAATAGCGACAAACAGCCTTTCAATGCTAAAAGATGTAAGGGCGTAGTCGCAAAAATTGAAGTGATAGACAATACCCGTGGTCAGCTCATCAACTTCGACCAGTGGCTACAACAATTCCCAGACCGAAAGCCAGCCAGCAGCAACTACGGCTCGCCAAAGCATTGCAAGACCATCGACCTTTGTTTCGACATGCTGCCCGACGGCTTTATACTCATGGACTCCGACGTCCTCTTCAAGCGCGACATCACCCCGCTATGGGACGAGACAAAGGCGTGGGTGGGCGAGCCGTTCCTCGACACGCCGAAGGGTGTTCACGTCATGCGCCTGCTGCCTTTCTTGTGCTACGTCAATGTGCCGATATGCCGCGAGCACGGCATCCGCTATTTCAATGCCGAGTGGATGTGGCACCTCACGGCGCTCAGCCCGCAGAAATGGCACGACACAGGCGCATGGTTCTACAAGGACTGCATGGCCAAGCAGATGCCATACACAGCTGTCAAGACCGCCGACTACATAGAACATTATTTTCACGGCAGTCACGCCAACCTGAACGGCGGCATGTCGGAGTGGCTGCGCAAGTATAGACATCTTTGGATATGAAAGTAGAAGTTTTCACCCTTTGTTGGAATGAGATTGACGTGCTGCCGTGGGTCGTTGACTACTGGCAGAAGTATGCAACCCACGTGACGGTGTTCGACAACGGCTCGACCGACGGCAGCACGTGGTATCTTAGCAAGTTCGACTGGATAACGGTCAAGGAGTTTCTTACCGAGGGCATGAACGATGCTGTGCAGGCCGACATCAAGAACAAGTGCTGGAAAGGCTCTGATGCCGACTTCGTGGTGGTGTGCGACATGGACGAGATGCTCCTTGCGCCCGACATTCTGAAATCGCTGGAGAACATGAAGGCCAGCGGAGCCACCATCTGCAAGCCTGTGTGGTACGAGCTACAGGCTGAGGAGCGACCGAAATACGAAACTGGAAAGATGCTCCACGAGACGTCGCCGATGGCACGCCCGTTCCAGGACTTCTCGAAAGCCATCATCTTCGACCCCAAGGCCATCACTAATATCGGCTACTCCGTCGGTGCCCATAAGTGCGACCCGCAAGGCAACGTGAAGTGGTACGAGGGGCAGGATATCTATGCCCTGCACATCAACCACAACCTTTCCTTTGACTACAAGATTCAGCGTTACCGCTCGATGAACGCCAACCTCAGTCAGAAGAACAAGAACCAGCGATGGGGCATACACTACGGCTTCGACGAAGGGCTGCTGCGCCGAGCATGGGAAGAGGATGCCAAAAAACTTGTGGACTTCTGCCAGATAATGAAAGGATGCGGCAATGGGTAGAGTGGCGGCAATGGCCCTGTGTCGGCTGGGCAATCAGATGTTCATAGCGGCGGCAGCACGTACCTTCGCCAGTCGCACAGGACGTGAGTTCTACGGCTTGGTATATACCGATGTAGCGAGCGACTTCCCCCGTGAGCAGCAGGAGCGCATCATGCGGAACATCCGCTACATGCGCCCCGAAGAGGTGCGCGGGTATTACCACGTGCCGCACGGCAAATATCTCTGCAACGGCTTCCCTGAGACCGACGCCGCCGACGTGCTGTTGGCCGACTTCTTCCAGGATGCCACCTGCATTGACCGCGACATTGCCTACGACCTCTTTGCACCATACGACAGCATCCTCACGGAGATTCGCAGTCTCTATGGCGATGTAAGCGACCGCGTGTGCATCAACGTGCGGCGCGGCGACTACCTCTTGCGCGGCAACCCCGAACTGGGATTCCGCACGCTGTCGCAGGAAGACATCTGCGCCATCCTCGACGAGCACTTCCCGCACGACAAGGTGCTGTTTGTCTCTGATGATATAGAATGGTGTAAGGCGCATTTCACCGGTCCGCGCTTCGCCTTTGCCGACAAGCCCTGCCAGTACAAACCTGAGATGGACCTCTACCTGCAGACCCAATGTAAGGCCAACGTCATCAGCAACTCCACCTTCTCGTGGTGGGGTGCCTACCTGAATGCCCGTTCCGAAAAGGTGGTCTGCCCCTGGCCGTGGTTCAACGGTGACAAAATCAGCCCAATGACCAACATCCTCCCGCCGTCATGGATAAAATGGAAAAAATAACCGTCTGCATCGTCAACTACAACACGCCCGAGCTGACTGCCGCAGCCGTCCGCTCGCTGTGGAAGCATCACCCAAACTGTCGCATTGTCGTCTTCGATAATAGCGACAGACTTCCTTCCGGTGGGCTTAATAGGTTTAATAGGCAGATTGAAATTGTTGACAACACCAAAGGGCAAATTATTGACTTCGATAGTTACCTTCAGCAGTTTCCTAATAAAGAGACAGGTTCTGTCAACAAGAGCAACTATGGTTCCACCAAACACGCACTAAGCGTGCAGTGGATGATAGACAATACTGATGAGCCGTTTGTTCTGATGGACAGTGATGTGCTCGTTTTTCAGTCAATCAACTGCTTTTGCAATCCTCGTTACGCATTCGTTGCGCATATCGGATGTAATACATATAGACGGTTTGGTCTTGAAATCTACCGCGCAGAGCCATTGCTTTGCTATATCAATGCCCCAATGCTCCGTAAGTACGGCATCCGCTACTTCAATCCCGATTATATGTGGGCGCTCAGTAATGTCAGTCCAAACAATAGATACGACACTGGCGCATGGCTCCTGAAGGACGTGCAGGAACATAATTTGCCATATCTCGACGTAGATACCAGTCATTATATCCTGCACTTTGGTCATGGTTCATGGAAGGAGAAGGACTATCGCCAATGGCTTGAATGGTATCGTGATTTATGGCAATAAGTGTCCGTTGTATTATTTTTCGATGCGCTATCTTTGTTGCAGACAAAACCAAACATAAAATAAGACAATGTATATCGAACCCTGTTGTGCCGAAAGACAACTCGGCCATCTTTTTAGAGAAGAGCGTGGTCATGTCATAGCATTTCAGACGAGCGGCGATGTGACTTTTGAACATTGGATGAAAGCCGTTATGCTCATGTCTGGCGACCGCCCGAGAACACTCGCCCTTGCCGTACCTATCTTAACAGGCGCAATGATGCGACCACTGGCAAGGTATATGCGATTGGAGTGGATAGCAAAGTTAAGGCTAATGACCACCGACCCGATAGCGTATAATGTCATTTCGGATTTTGCAGGCATGGTCGGATGTGATGTCAATGTACTATTGGAGCGCATTGAACTTGCCTCAGACTCCAGCATTCCAGACGGGATGATAGCTTTCAGCGGACCCGATGGCACGGTGGCCATTCAGGGTCGGATCTATGATGAAGTAACGCCAGGGCTGTCTCTCTATGCCGGTGTGTTTGGCAGAACCGACAGCTCAGGTGTCCGTACTATAATGGATGCCTGGAACGCCAATTTCAAGGCACGGCGGTATGAAGTAGCATTACTTTCGCAACAAACAGAACAGCCAAAGAAGAAAAAGACAACCCGTAAAAAGAACAAGAACAATGAAACTAAACCTATGGAAACGATGGCAGGAACATCGCAAAAAAAAGAAACAAGAGAAGCAAAATAGAAGTTTGATGCGGACTTGGATCTGGTTGGAAAAGATTTTCGAGAGCGGAATGCTATCGTTCGACCATAAATCCCACAGACTCTTCATCTCCCAACCAGTTGCAGTGCTTCTGATGGCAAATGGTGCAGATGGCTGGACTAAAAGCATTCATGCCATCTATCAATACACCTACTTTCGTCTGTTGCAGCAGGCATGGGAGGACTTCATGCAAAAAGAAGAACTTGCTGCAGTTCGTAATGCCATGAGCAGTCCAGCAGGTGACAAGATAACTAGGGATGACATCGAGCGCATCAAGCGTTCACGCCGTTCTGAAATTGCCGTCGGTGACATGGAGCCTCCAAAGATTGAGCCATTTGAATTTTTCATTTTGCCTGACAGTACGGAGGCAAAAGTGGAACCTTTAGGCATCGGATATTACGACCCTAACAAAAGAGAGATGGAAGTGGCCACCTGGGAAGACGTGAAAAGTCTTATTAAAACGCAATAAAGTTATGGGCACGATATGTCTTGATAGCGGATGAAAAGACACAATGAGACCTGCGAGAAAAAAATAGTGGGTCTCGGCTCCTTCATACTCTCTACTTTATTACTACGGCACATCTGCACCTCACCGAGACCCACAAATGGGACTTCTTGTGTGTGCAGATGTGCTATTTTTTAATTGTGTAATAAAGTAGAGATTGCAAATATACTAATAAGTGTGTGAACAACAAAAAGAAAAATCAATTTTCTTTCCTTTTCCGAACAAAATTATATTTCACGACAGCATAATTAGTTTAAGTTTTAATATTATGAGTATGAAACGAGCAGATTTAATTCTATTTAATGAGGAAATGATGAGGAAACTGCGAAAAGCAGGTGTACGCCCTGATGATTATAAGTACGCAGACCTATATCGCGAATATCAGAGGCTCGTCCTTACAGATAGTAGCCGCAAAGCCATTATCCTTTCATTGGCGCAAAGGTATGGTTATACTGACAGGCAGGTGTATAATATCATCAAACACATGGAAAAGAATGTCGATTAGGAAAAATAGCGGAGGTGCTGTCTCAGCTGCTCCGCTACCAAACAATCTTATTAACCATATAAACATCTTTATGTTTCAACTTCCTTTTTCGATAGGATTACCGTTCTTGTCATAGTTCTGCGTGAACTTGGCGACAAAAGCCATTCCTGCAGGTATGCCGAGCAGGTATGGATATATGTCATTCCACCATTCGTGTGTTGTGCCACCGCCAGCTGTGATAGCTGTATTCACCGCAAGTGCAGTGCCGCTGATCAATGCGCATACCCAGCAAATACGCGAGAAGAATTTCGGCATGGCGTTTCGCCATCTGGAGTGCAGTGTATTGATAAACTTCTTCATGTTATTTCGAACGATTAACGCTGTCTGTAATAGCGAGAAGGTTGTTCAGGTTCTTGACATCCGATGCCAGCGAACCGATGCTGGCACCCATCTGTCCCATTTGTTTGACAAGATCGACCTTCATGTCGTTTAGCGTGTCAAAAATTTCATCCTGCTTCTTTGAATGAGCATCAAGGCGTTTAGTCATGTTGTCTATGATTTTTTGTTGGTTCTCGACGGTTTTATGCAGGACGGCGACATCAACGATGAGTTTTCTGATGTACCCTGCATACAGTCCTATTGCCGTGATAAATGCCCCTAAAATGGACTGCCAGATGTCTGTTACTATTGTTTCCATTTTTTTATTTTTATTTTTCTTGATACAAAGGTACAACCGAAATGAATTGGAACACGGACAATAAAAAGCGGGCAGCCTGCATAGCGCTGACTGCCCAAACCATTCACGGCGATATGAACGGCAGATTATTTTCTCGCGAACAACTTGCTTATAAGCCAGAAGACCGATGTGGTGAAGACATTGGCTGCGACATCACTTCCGAAAGCCTTGTACCATTGGTCTCGGTCAGCGTGCTCAACGAGATGCTTCAGGTCACGCTGATTCTGCTGTATCGCCTGCAAGATTTTATCGTTGTTCGTGTTATTTGCCGATATCATGACAAAGAGCCGCTTTTCCTCGTCACTCATCTTGTTGTAGATGCGTTCGAGAAGCATTCTGCGAGCGATGGCACGGTTCATTTTTGCTGGGTTGGTACATCAAAATCGCAAGACAAACTTCTAAAGCCCGAAATAAGAGCGGATATCGTACACGCCATCCTTATCCTTCAGTACGTCAAGTGCCATGGCATGAATACCGGGAACGATTTGATCTGCCTGTATCTCGTTAAGTGGTTTCTTTAGAATTTTATCGGCGATTGTCTGGGCATGGTCAGTGTACTGCTTGTTCATTTCTGCCCATAGTGCGCACCGGTTGTAGAAAGGTGCTTCGTCTGTAGGAATACCCATGCTCTGCATTGCATTGTTCCACACCTCTCGTGTCCAAGGTGCCTTTGGTTGCATCTTGGCAACGATAGCTTCTGCTTCTTTGGGCGTGAGGTACTGCTGCCAGCGGATAGATTCGAGCTTTTGGATCATCTCCTCTGCTTCTGCCGGCATCTTCTGGAGCATAGCGTCCATCATTTCGGTCATTACGTGTCCGAAAGCCTTCATGTTTTTCGGATCACGGCTCTGAACCATGTAGTCGTAGAGCATGTCGTACTGCTCTTTCAGTTCTTGTGGGGTCATAATCTTATTTTCCTTTAAAGTGAAACATTAAGCCGATTTCGACATCCTTATTTGCATAATACAAGAGGAAATAAGCAGTAATCGGCGATTTATACTTCTTGTTTTCCGCTCAGCATCCTGGGCAACGAGCCGTAGGGATTCTGGGTGTGTATTGAACAGGTACACGGCGGACGGCTGGCGCCTTGCGCCTGGCCACAGAGACAGACATTGCCGGTTTTTCATTCGTTTTCGGTTCTGTCTTTGCCGCAGTCTTCTTTGCCGATGTTTTCGATGATGCCATATATTTTATTATATAAAGTGTCGATTGCATACATAGTTAGTTCAAGCCAGATGGCGGTGTAGGAGCAAAGGAGGGATATTGCAAGCAAGCCCGGCAGTGCAGCGGCAATGGCCATTGGAGAATAGAACGGCAGAGTGGCTATCCCGTATGCCATTACACTCCAACATGTCAGACATCGCGGACAGTTTATGATTGGTAAAGGGTGCCTTATAATGCGCTCGATAGTACCTATCAATCCGAGATGATTGACCGCCGTGCAGACGAAGACGATTGCTGCGATATCCCTCCAGTCCATAGTTTATGCACCTGTTGCGACTGTGAAGGCAAACTCCACGTTTGCGACATTGGTGGACGGACAGCCGCATGATACTCCAACGGGCGTTGCACTCACGCCAATAGCTGTTACAACGGGCACATCTGCTGATGGGCATGGGACACACTTTGTCACAATGACCTTCTCTGTCTGCAGACAGTTGTTGGGACAGCCATTTCCGCAGCGGTACACCTGCTGATAGGTGAGGTCACAGATGCAGCGGATGTCGCAGCAATACTGGTCTCCAACTGGTCTTGGTACACCAAGCACCTGAATGTCGAAGTTACTTGCCATGGGGAATCCGTCGGCAGTTACACACATCTGACGATTGCCGCAAGTGTAGTGCGTGCAGTCCATCAGATAACTGGTAGATGCGGGGGTTCCACCGGGGTACGGAGTCAGACTGTTGTAGTAAGTCTTTCCATTCTGATTACAATTCATAGTTTTATGTATTTATGGGTTTATTTATACGAGGACCTATTCTCTGCACCGTCCTCCTCCTGTGCGTTTGGGTTATTTTGTAATCTTTTCCGCATTGGGTTTTTCAGCGAACTCCTTTGGGAACAACTCAGACTCGACATTTGGCGCAAAGACTGTGGCTTCGCTGTTCTGAATAGCCTCTATCTTTTCAGCCATCTCCTGAACAGTGCCTTGCATAGCGGCCATGTCCTCCTGCATCTTGCTTAGCACTTCCATCATTTTGTCGAGCACCTTCATATTTGAGTAAGCATGTTGCGAAGCGCAGTATGCACGCTGTGCCGGTGCGCAGTTCAGACAGTTGCCTGAGCATTGAAATTTCTGATTATTGTCTGCCATAGGTTTTATTGTTTGAAGTGATTGATGATTTTCGATTTCACAAAGGCATTCTCGTCCCAATGCGATATGCCGTCGGCTATTTTACTTCCGGTGACGGGTATTCCGAGTGCGCCCATATCGTTGACAAACTGGCCGAGAGCGTGTTGGGCGTGTTGTGCCTCCTGCTCGTCTTCAGCATAGATTTTGATTGTGATAGGATATACATTCATAATGCCGTGAATTAGTTAATAGGTGGGAGCGGGCTATCGACGGGTGGTGTGTCTGGAACCGCTCCGCGCTTCTTGATGATGCCCTGGATAAAGTCGTAGGCCTGTGCCAATGTACCTTGGTTCTCTTTAAGCCAACCCATGATGCCGTTGACGGTTTGGGCTGTGTTCTGCTGCCATGTCAGTGGTACAGGATCATAGTCTGGCAAGTCGGGCATGTCGCCTGCAAAGAAGTCATAGAGTTCCTTCGCTTCTTTCAAGTCACCTTTTGCACAAAAGAGACATTGCAGTTTCAGACTGCTCTTACTCGTTGCTCTTATACCTTGCTGTACCATCTGCATACGTCGTTTCTTTTTTCCATAACCAAACATATTGCCGTGAATTAGAGTTTAGGGATGAAGGGCAGCGTTCTTGAAATAGAAAGTCGCCGCCCTTCAAGGCCATTTAGCCGTTGCAACCGCAGCCAGGGCAAGGACAGGGCTGTGGAGCCGAGTAGATGCTCACTGGAGTGGGGTTCAGGCTAGCGCGACCCGTCACGAAATCCTCGTAGGTTTTCGTCATCACGCTGTTCACAGCGCTCAATTCTGCTGCTTGCTGCGCAGTGAGAGTGCCTTGCTGACTGCCGCTTACGGTGTCAGTGATGGTCTGCGTGATAGTCTGGTCGCCGTTGATACGTTCTGCACGCTCTGCAGCAAACAGACTGGTCAACTGGTCGAGCTGGCGTTGGGTAGCGCCGTTCTGCAGTGCGGCAATCTCCTTAGCGGCAATAGCCACCTCCTTTGCCTGGTTAGCCTTGGCGTTGCCGTACATAGGACCGAAGATCCATGCACCAACACCGATGGCAGTGCCGACGGTGCCGAGAACAAGTCCAGCCACACCGATGCCGCTTGTGTGGTGGCGGTTCTGCATGTAGCCCACCTTCACCTGCTCGTAAGGTGACATGCTGCCTTCGCCTCCCATAGACTTCAAGGCCATCAAGTCTTGCATTTCAAGTGCCATAGTTTTGAAGTTTTTTGATGTGAATAAATTTGGTTTTGTTGGTCGAGCCGCAAGAATTGACGGCTTCCACAAGCAAAATTACCCCAAACATTGCACAAAAAACAAGATACTGCCAGATACTACATGAAGTCCGCTTTTCAACCCGACAAAACACATTTCAATCCTTTTTATTACAATGAATTATAGTCAAAAGAAATTCAATGAAATGTGCAAATAGATGTCTTTTATTGCTATATAAACACAAAAAATAGCGGCTTCCATTTCAATTTTTGAAAGCCGCTATGAGTTAAAATTTCTTTAAAACGGTTATCCGCCGTAGCGAGACATGAACTTCATGCCAGATTTGACCTCTTCTATGAGACCGCCCGTGCCATATTTTTTAATGTGTGCAGGTATTCCGTTCTGCTGAAGTTTCGTGACGGTCTGTGTGAAAACGCTGATGGCTGATGTAAGAGCACGTGCATCCTCACTGCTCAGGCCTAAGTTAGAGCCGTCAGGCATAGTGGCTGCAACCTGCTCTACGTTTCCGCTATCAAATGGACTATAGCCCTTTCCGCCATACTTTTCGTAGTTTGCAAGATATTTGATAAGTTCAGGTTCATTCATCATAATGGCCTGTGTTGTCTTTCGACCTACCACTATTTCAGGTCCGTTTTCAGCTACAAGTGCAGGTTGTCCTTGCACAGTGGTGGCAATGGGATGCGTTACGAGTCCGTCCTTGGGTTGTGCCTCCTCAGTAGCGGTATATACTTTACCGTCCTGGCCGATGAAGCGCTTTACGTTACCCTCGTCATAGGTAAGCATCCCAGATGCAAGTTTAACCTTCGGTGTGTTAGTGGCCTTTGACGATTCCGTACCTGCAGTGCTTTTTGCACTACTGAGCAATCCCATTAGCAATGCTGTGATTACGCCGATAAGAGGAATACCCCACCAACCAAGTGTTCCAATAATCTTAGACGCTCCCTCGCTGATGCCGAACATGGTCATAATCGTCGCCTTACCACCTTCCTGCGTCACCTCGGCTGCATCCTGTGCGGATTTTACGCCAAGGGCAGTTGCGCCGATTCCTGTTTGGGCAGAAATCCGACCCATTTCTCCTGATATTTGGATATTGGTCATCTCGACCTGATGCTTCATTTCTTCCATCTCCATCTGCTTGTAGAAAAGATTCTGTTGGAGTTTCTTCATCAGGTTCTCGCTGGCCATCTTCAACGTCAGCTTGGCGTACTCGATGCCCATATTCTTCGCCATCTGCCCGAATGTGAGCTTCCCTTCCCTGCTGATACCCTGCCACATCTCGCCAAGCATTGTTCCGACTTCCTCTCCCCATTCATTGAGCGGTTCGCTCAGGGTCTGTATTTTTTCCATGCGCTCTGCGACTTCTGCGCTCACTTTCTCGGCCAATGCAGCGGCCTCTTTCAGCATCTCGTTCTGCTTCTCCATTATGAGTTCCTCGCTGGCATTACGTGCCTGCAAGTCTTCCAATTCGCGAGCTCGCCACTCCATTCGGTTTTTGATTCTGGCAATTTCAGGGTCATCGGCTATTTCATCTATAAAGCCATACGTCTGTCCAAACGTTTCGCCCTGTCCGCTGATTTTACGCAGACTGTCTTGCGTCTCGAAGGCTGTGTTATCTTGTTTCTCCTGGGCCTCCCACCCCATCGCCTGCCATCGTTCGCCGAACTCGCGCTTCTCCTGCTCATAGTTGCGTTTCAGAGCTGCGTAGTAGTCCGAGTCCATATCAATCATCGTCTTGTAGAATGCCTGCATCTGCTCCTTATACTGCTCTGGCTTCTCCATCCACTCATCCAGTCTTGGGAACATGGAAGCAAATGACTCGCGGATTTTGTTGCCATCTGCATCAACTGTGTTCATCAGGGCATCAATCATGTTACGGAGTTCCAGTACATCGTCTTCATCTACGCCATAGAACTTCTTTGTGTCCATCTTCACTACCTTGCTGGCAAGAGCCTGCACGTCCTTCGTATTGGCTACTATCTCGGTACCGTCTGCCAACTGTTTAACCACCTTGTCGTAGCCGTCCGTAATGAGTCCCAACTTCACAAGTTTGTCACCGAACGTGCGCTGTGCCTGCTCCACATACTCATACTGCATCAGTATCTTGTCAACCTCCTGTTGAATGGCAGCCTGACGTCGTTGGATGTTCAGTTCATTCTGGGCAGCGTTCTTTCGGACATCGTTCAACCAGGCATTGCTGTCAAGTCCGAAGACTGAATCCGAGCCGTCATACTTGCGCAGTACGGCTCCCTTCTTTGCGGGGTCTGCCTGTTGTATGCGACCAATAGCGGCACGACTGACTGCATCGTCACGCTTTACGAGGTCCTGCTCGAGTTTTTTGCGTTCGTTCTCAAACTCATTCGGATCTCCGGCAATAGCGCGACGTGCTTCGAGAAGCATCTTGTCCTTGCGGTCCTGAATGTGCTTAACCAGCATTTCAAAATCACTACCCTTCAACTGTCCGTTTGCGGCCAGTTCGTTGGCAGCAGCCTCCTGTAAGCGGTAAAACTCCTCAATGGAACCGATGATCGCTTTGGTGGACTTTTCTGCCTCCTTCTTTTCTTCAACCATCCACTCTGGGGCTTTGGCCTTATTATCAGTCTTGTTGGTGTCAGAAACATTGCCACCGCCTCCACCTCCGTCATCGCTCTCAGGTTCTGGTTTTATGCTGAGACTATCAATCCTATCCTTCAGCTTGTCCATATCCTTATCAATATCGGAAATGGTTTTATCAATGTTTGTGATAGAACGCTCTGTACCCTCATACTCGTCAATAATACCCGGCTTCATAGCGGCAGCTCCGCGTTGCGCTATACCCGCCTCTTGGAATCCACCAGCACTTCTTGTCGCCTCGCTGACAAAATCTTTCTGCTCCTGATATGCCTTTTTGTTCTTCTCATATTTGTCTTTATTTTCTTTTTTCCATTGTTCCTTTTCCTCCTTTTCGTCCTCCAAAGCCATACGCTTATTCTCCAACTCGGTAATCTTGTTGGCATAAGCACGTGCACGGGCTGATTTGATTATTTCGTCGGTCAAGTCTCTGTAAGCATTGGCGGCAAGATTGGCAATGGTTTTCTCATTGGCCAACTTCTCGTAATATTCCTTATATCTTGCATCGCCAACCATGTCGCGCAAGGCCTTTTTACGTTCTTCGATACTCTTTGTCTGATCTTGTGTGGCATCGTAAAGTTTCTTCAACTCTACACGCTGGCGGATGCTTTCCTCCTTTGCCTCCTTTTCTGCCTCTTCCAATATGTCAAGACTGTTGGCGGCGTCTTTTGATGCTTTTGCCATGTCACAGATATATGATACAGCAAAAGCAATGGCAGTTGCACCAAGTACCCACACATTAGATTTCATGAAAGCTGAGAGTCGAGCCATACCGGTACTTGCGGTTGTGATTGCAGCATTCAGTGCTGTGAACTCAACCCATAGTTTCCTGATAGCCTGTGCAGCGCCATAGAACATGAATGCTCTTATGAGTGTGGGCAGTAATTTCATCAAAATGCCGATGACCGAAGCGATAGAATAAAGCGAATTTTTGACGCTTGTCATCCATGTATCACTCTCGGTCAATTCCTTTGACAAATCATACCACTCTTCTGCCAATTTCTTGACCGTATCAACGCCTTCAGGATTGACGAATGCTTTCTCCCAGATATTGTTAGCCCTTTCGAGAACAGCGGCAGCGCTGGCATTTTGCAATTCATATTCGTTGATGACAGCCGTGCCTTCAATGAAAGCATCGGTAGATGTCTTCAAGTGTGTGCGAAGCATATCCACGTTATTGGCCATAGCGGTCATTACCGTTGTCATACGGGCGCCCTCAGAACCAAGTAACTTGAATATTTCCGGATATTTGTTCAAGTTGCCCAAACCCTGCATCTTGTCAAAGACCATTACCATAGCCTGCATAGCCTGATTTTGGTCGTACATGGAACGGATGGTGCCCTGATCAATATTGAGGAACTTTTCTATCGCATCCGCGTTCTTATATATAGCAGGGAACATCTTTGCAAATGCCGTAGAAGCCTTTTCTGCTTCCAAGCCACTTGACTCTGTAGCAGAAGCGAGGCCTAACAACTCGTCAGTTGTCACATTAGCGGACTTTGCAACAGGCATAAGACGTTTCGCGAAGTCAACAATACCAGTACCTGTAGAAACGCTGGATGTATAAAGTTGGAAGATGGCGCTGGCTGTCTTCTGCATAGCCTCTTCTACGCCATACTTGCGTATTAGGTCCATATTCTCCGTCAACTTTGCCATTGCGGGAAGTGCCTCTTCGCCCATTTCTTCGCCAAGTGCCATCTGGACTTGCTCTGCAGCCTTCACAAACCCAGTCAGGCCCTCCACACCATAGTTGCCGATACCAAGTTTACCGCCTTGGTACGCCAAATCCATCAGTGTGTTGACAGTGTTGCGGGTATCTATCTTAGTCAGATTCTGATATAACTGATTGACGTCTTCAACGGCTAATCCGCTCACCTTACGCACGTTCATAATGGCATCGGAAAGCTCGTAGTTCTTCCTAACCATCTCCGTCATCTTATTCCTGACGAAGTTGAAAGCGGCAAACACGCCCATGTAAGCGGTGATATTACGAACGGCAGTTTGCCATACGGTATTATGCGTAGCCCCGAACTTGTTTGTTTCGCCGGTAAGCCTTGCCATTTGGTTTTGGATTTTTCTCAAATCATCAACCAGCTGCTTGCGCTTGGGGTCACGCTCTGACATATTGTTGAGTGCCGCCTTACCCTCCTGAAGGGCTTTCTTCAAGTCCTTCAGTTTGGCACCTGCAAGGTCTTTCATCACTTCGCCAAGCTTCTTCTGTTCGTCGCGGTTCTTCTGAATGTTGGTGCGCATAGCGTCCATCGCCCTTTCCAAGTCTTTCAGACGCTTTTTCTCATCGTTTTCTGCATAGCCGCGCTGCTTGATAACGTTCAGCAGATTCTCCTCTTCTCTTGCAAGAGCGGCCATACCACGTTCTAAGCCCTCAATGACAGCCTTGACGTTTGTGGCGTTACAAGTGATGATGACTTCTTTCTTCTTAGCCATAGCTTATATCTTATTGAAAATTGAGAATTGAAATTGAAAATTAGCCCACATAGAGCGTAAGATCTTGGAAGGTGTCAAGCATCCTAAACTCGTACTTCTTGCCATAGAAGTCGCTGACGTAATCCTCCAATCTGGTAAGCAGATGGTTCAACTCAGGCTGTATTACAGGACGGTGTGTTTGACCACCAGAAGGTTTCCACTGTGTGTAGCGGTTACGATAGCGCACCTTTCGGCTACGCTCAACGTCTTCTGCCTTTGCCCAAGTACCCACGCCGATGTCCACATACTGCATATAGTCATTGTAGCGGAAGGCCATCGTCACTATACCCGTCTGCTCATCTGCTTCGATGACCTCTCCATCGAATGACTTTGCGCCCTCACCGGTCGATACCCATCCTCCAAGCGTCTTTCGTCGCTCGTTACGCACTCTGTAGCCAGGATATACCTCGTAAGGCCAGACACGCTGCGTCATCATGTTGATTTGCAGCCGCTGCAGCGTCTGTTGCTTGAACAATTCGGCGATGTATTGCATCGCAAACAGTTCCCTACCCTCTTGTGCTACGATTGTTGCCATGTCATAATGCCGTTAAATGTATCTCTCTTGGTTGATGCACAACAATCTTGGGGCATTCTGTTCGATGATTAGGCTGCAAACTTGCCAGCCTGATATTTTAGCAGGTATTGTTCCCCAGTTTGATTTTTCAAGTTGGAGACCGCGCAATCCTTCACGGTACTGAGCATCAGATGCAGTCTGTTGGATGAACTGTTGAACCTCGACCGGAAGGGCACTGGTTTGTTCCGCCTGGAGCGACTTGCCGCCAACGATACCCTTCATTGCCCAGAGCACGGCGAGCAAGTCCTGCACCATTTCGTCGGTCAGGAAGCGGGCTTCGGTTGCAGCGTCCTCGTCCGTGACGTCTGTCTTATCCTGCGCGTTCTGCTGCTTGCTCAGGAAGTAAATCACATGGCGGTAGTTGATAGCCTTCGGGTTCTGTTGTGCAAGTTCGGCGTCGATATGTGTGGCGTATGCCAAAGCAACGCCGTCCATCATGTTGTAGTTGCGGATGAAGTAACTTTGCGCATCAATCATCGAGATGCGGAAGAATTTCTTCGATTCAACACTGTGCGACAGGGGTTTGTAAAGTTCTGCCCAGCGTTCGAGGATGTTATCTAGTCTAAACATATCGCGAGTTGTTTTTAGGAAAGTAAAGCTGCAACAAGTGATGTATAACAAATGCACTCTGACAAGAACACACCCTTGCCTTTAAGGGACTTGCCAAGCCATCCTTCTGGCTGAACACGAGTGCTGCCAATAAGAAACAACCATAGCATCCAAACGGCAAGCCACTGAGCGTTTAAAGCAAGTACGCAAACCTGCGATAGGATGCCAGCGGAGATTCCGAAGATATTGTGCAACTTGCGCATGTCCTGTTGTACGAGCGGTGTGACAGCAGTTCCAAAGAGACAGACGACAGTAAGGAATGCTATGAAGGACAGACTGTCTGGCATTGATTCCAACATCGGCGGAAGAAGTAGCCCTCCGATTGTGAAGAGCCATGCACCCCATAGCCACTGACCTGCATTAGGCAGTAGATATACCATTGCGGAAACCGAATCGGGCATCTGCCGTTTACTCCAGATGACTGCGCCAACATAGAGCACAGCAAAAACAGAAGATATAATAATAAGGAATGTCATAATGTTCAAGTGTTGTGTGTTACAGCAGCGGCATTGTGACATGCAGAGCCATGTCGGAATTATTGAAATCAGAGGGGGAACATTGACCATTGACCATTGACGACTGACCATTGGTGTCAGGCTCAGGTTGTGGTTTGATGTAAAGCGGACTGTTGTGGTATGCTTCTGCATTATCGCCTAGGGCTGTAATAATACTGTCCTGGTGCTGTCGGCAATAGTCGCAGAACGAACCGAGGAGGCGCACACCTTCGTCGTGGGCGTCTATCTTGCGCTGCTTATCCACATTGATGACGGATGTGCGACTTTCAAGCAGTGTGGCCATAATCTTGCGGAGTTTGTGCAGGATTCGACGCATCATCGGGTCTATGTTGGCATCGTCAGCCAGCGACTTCGGACTTGAAGCGTAGGCAGCGGTGGCATCGCGCTTGGTTCCTCCTGATATCTGCATACCGACAATGGCCTCTGTGAAGTCCTCCCCGATAGCCGGCGCTATCTGTTCCTCCTGAATGAAGTGGAGGTCTGGCAGCATCTGTATGAACTTCTCGCGGCTGTCATAGATATTCAGATACTCCTGCAGCACCACGGAGCTTGGAATCAGTAACTGTGCGCAGAGATAGAAATATCGGCTGCTGCGCCAGAAATTGACAATCTCGTAGAGGTCGTAATCGTTGTTCTTTTTCGACTTTTCATGTGGAACAGGTTCCACATCCTCTGCATCCGGACAGATGGACGTCCATTGTTCGAGTGTATAGAGCAGGCGGTTCAGTGAGCTGTGCGCTTCTTTGATATAAGAGAGTTTTGCTCTGGCGATGGCATCGCTATCTGCAGGTTTGTAGTCTTCGGCAAGGCTCATGTTTATGCCCGCATTGTTCATGGATATCGACTGCTGATCTATCGAACGACTCATTGCATCGAAGGCCACACAGCGCTGTGCCATGAGTAAAAGTCTGTTGTAGTAGCCCAAATCATTGCCGTAAGACTTAACGTATGACTCTTTTTGTTCTTCGTACCACTGGCAGAGTTTTTCATACAGTGGCTGACCAAGCGGGTTCAAGAGAAACTCATGCTCTGAGTTCTCAATAAAGCCACTAAATGCCTCGATATGGTCGATAGCATGTGTGGGGAAATAGAGCCGAAGCTCTTGGATGGTGGTGATAAGCATAGCTGTTATTCCGTTATTTCGTTATTACGATGAGTCAGCTTAGTTATTTTCGGCCTCGGTCAGGCCTGTCTTGCTGTTGTCGAGGGTAGTGAGCACTTCCTTCTTGATCTGCCATGTCAGGTGAGTGTCCCATTTATTGCGCGTATTGACAACATTGAGGCTATTCATCACAAGCGACTGCATGGTGCTCATGTTGATTTGCTTCAAGAGGTAGCGTTCGCGCAGGTCGGTACCGCCGCTTCGTGTGGTGGTGCCTGGCGTGTTGCCAATGAGTTGGCTATCGACGCCCCATGCAAAAAGGATGATGCTGGAGATTTCAGCCAGTTCCTCCTTGTTGGCCTCTGCCTGCGACTTGTTATTCTCCTCCACCTCGACGATTTCCCATGACTTGTACACCTTTCCGTCGGCATCCTTGAAGGTATAGGCTAGCAGCGGTTCGCCCATATTGTCGCGGTTCTTCAAGAACTGGTTGATGGAGGAAATGACCTCATTGAAGAGTTTCTTCTTGTCCTCGTCGGTTGTGCAGGCCCGCTGATGGTAGAGGCGCTGCATGTACTCGTCGTTCAGGTACAGAATCCTGCCTATCACATTGGCGTTGTCGCGGCGCTTCTTGCGGTCGGCAATGAGTAGCGACGCATAGGTATAGACATCTCCGCTGAACACCGAGTACCAGGCAGGAACTGGATAATAAGGATGGCCGTACTCGTTGTAGATGACGGGCATCACTACATGAGTAGGTCTGGCGTCCTTTGTTGCATTAGTGGCTCGGGCGTTTCGAGCAAGTCGCTCCATGTCGGCTGCTGGTGATTGATAACTAAGCGCGGGAAGCGCATCGACCTTGAAATCACTATCCTTCGTGATGACGGTCTGTTCAGGCGATGAAAGCCAGCGGTTGCTGATGAATACATGTTCTATGCGGTTTTGTTGGTTAAGTTGTTCCAGTCGCATTGTCTTGGCGTTGCGCCATTTCAGTCCTACAATCTTTGGCGACCATTGCGAGTCAGGCACAGGAATCTTGACTGAATTGCCCTGCGCGTTGGTTGAATCCACTTGGTAGGTCTGCTGCAACTCGAACTCTGGGAAGCAGATGTTGTACTGCAGCATATCCGAGTAGAGATGCTGGAAGGTCTGCAACAGATTGTTTTTTTCCAGGAAGGCCTTTACCTCGGCGTTGGTCCGCTCCCATGCGGCGAGTTCCTCTTGAAGTTTTTGTATTTGTTCGCGAATGTCCTCGGCAAGGGAGTTATCACCACCTGCGGAACCAGTGATAGCACTGACACCAGCCTCCAGACCGCTGCCTTCGCCTGCTGGAGGTGTGGTGGCATTGAGGCCGCTCAGTTCCCGCTTCAGGTCTCTGATCCAACCTTTGATCAGGACACCGGCATCCTCATAGGGAACGGCTTTATGGGTGATATTCCCGCCAACGTACTGCGAATAGGAGTACATAGGACGGGGACCCATGCCGCAGCACATGTCGATATTGAACTTCAGGGCGGCTGCCGTATAAGGCAGCAGGGAACAGAAGAAGCTGACAACGTTGGGCGTCTTGTTGCCTGCGCCCCATGACATCATATTGCCCTCGTAGCCATTCTGCGCCTTGATGGGAATAGCTCCGCCGCTCGACATGGGCAGTATCGGAAGTCTGACTTTTCCTTTTTCACCTGCGTTCTGTTCACATGCCAGTGAAGCGCTGATATAATCACCGTAGTCTGCACTGATCTCGCCGCCATTTCCGCCGCTTAGTCTGACAGGAATTTCAATAAAGCCTGCATTACGAAGTCGCTGCGCCTCCTTCTCGAACTCCCGACGGCTATGAACCGTCGTTACTGGACTGCCAAGCGCTGTCGCGTTTGTTTTCTTTTTGTTTGCCATATCAACGTATGTTAATGTTTTTATAGCACAAAGGTAGCGCACATCTTTTTATATATACGGACATAAGGTGCAGACGGACAGAGGTGAATCAGGCATGTTTTATGTCCGTATGCTTTTGCTTCAATGCGCTAACTTTGTCGCAGAAACCAATAATATTTTACACTATGGCACAGAAATTTTATCAGGACATGACCGCCGAGGAACAGACACGGTGGGTGAAGGAATTTGCAACTATCGTCGAAGAACATGGCGAGCAGATTACGCAGTTCGGTAAAGGGAAAGAGCAGATGACCGCAGAGGACCTTCCTTGGGTGAAAGGTCTTTTCGATATACTTTGCGCATTCCCGTTTGCACAGGACTTTTGCGAGAAGGCAATGCGATACGGCGACTTTTCGTCACGTGTAAGCCGTCTGTCAATATATGTGGATAAGGTAAAGGACACGCTTGCTGACGGACTGGTGATGACAGATACAAGCGGCAGGGCTGTGGCTTTTGTATCGCCATCTTCGCCATTACGACGCCGTGGAAGACCAACCAAGGAAGAAGTCGCTGCAAGATTGCGCGGCGAAACATTGGTTCTGCCAGACAACTCGCCTGAGAACGAAAAGCGTCGCCGTATCGCGAAGCTGCTCGGACTGGAAGTGGTGATAAATGGTGAAGCACCCCGCGAGAAGAATAATGCGGAATTGAAAGCAGAACGTGAAGAAAAACGCCGCAAGGAAGAAGCAATGAATCCGTCGCTTTTTACCGATGAAAAGCATGATAACGAAGTCATTAAGGAATCCCAGGATAAAGAAGCTCCCGCATTACAACAGTCGCCAACGATGTCAATGGGCGACATCTATCAGGACCGCATCGAGAATGACCGTATGCACCTGAGCGATATCGCATGGTTGTGCTCGAAAGAGTTGCAGAATAGAATCGCATTGGTGCGTAATCAGCGTACAGCATTCGGTGATGCAGCACAAACGGCCAAGGTGCTTGCAGAACGTGGAGGAGCCCAGGAAGAGATTGCGGCCTACGCCAAGCAAGCCGAAGAAGCACGCGAAGCTTACGAGAGCACCTACAAGGCAGTAGATAACGAACTGGCAGTCCTGCACAAACGGCTCATGATTGATATCCCATACACAGGTAAATTCAAGAACAAATTCAAAGGTGTAGATGTTGAAAAGGTTTTGCACATCACACGTCCTTACTATGAAAAAATCCGTAAGGAAGACCCGACAATCGACGAGCGAATTAAAACGCTCATCGAGCAGGACAGTCCTGAATATGCCGCAAAAATGAAGGCCGACGAAGAAAAGAAGCAGGAAGTTACCGAACTGCTCCGCTATCTGAAACGTAAGGACAAGCCAAACGTGAAGCAACGCATTGAAACAATGGAAAAGCGCTATGCCAGATTGGTTGAACTTCTTGGAGAAGAAGCAAAGGTGTATCGCCCCATTGTTGATGCCGCCATTCAGGACTACGATAAGAACTACAAGAAACTCGACGTAGAACCAACAGATACGGCTAACAAGAAACTTGAAAAGGTTGCCGCAACAGGCAATGCCGCTGCTATGGAAAAGAAACCGGCAAAGCAAGAAAACAAGAAAGCAACAAATCAAGTAAGCAAGAAACCTGCGAAGCAACAAATCCAAAAGACAAGAAAGGAGAATAAATAATGAGCCAACCGTCGGATAGGTACATCCAAAAAGTCGTTGACTGGACATACGGAAGGATTAACCTTGCGCGAATAAACATGTCATTGCCAGGCCAGTTCAGGGCTCGGCTTGCCTTGGAGTGCTATATGCTGTGGCAGCAGAACAAGACGAGCAACGTGCGGCGCATGGTGAAGAGCATAGCGGCACGCGACTATCAGACGCTGATGGCCAATGCCGAACTCGGCAACGAGGAAGCACAGGCGATGGTGGCCGCTCTAGGCATACGGCGGGACGATAATGGCGTGGTCAATTTCAGGAAGGAAACGGAAATCGCTAACGACATCTATGTCGTCAACCAGCTTGTAGGCCGTCTGGCTGTATCGAAAAACAACATCCAGCGGGCGATGTACGAGGACAACATCGAGTGGCTGATTCAGTTCGGCAGAAAAACGGGCAATGTGACTGCGATGCGAGAGGCGCAGCGAAACTTGGAGAAGATAAACAACGACTTCAAGGACGAAACAAATCCCGCAGACGTTTTGAAGCCAGGCGCAGAGCGCAACATCGTTGGCGACATCAGTATCATCAAGAGCAACCGCAAGAACTACACAGAAGAAGAGATGAAAGACTTCGCCAAGAAAGTCGGCGCCAAGCTGGAGGATGTGCAGGAGTTCATCGAAGGAGAAGACGGTGTGTTCGTGGCTGCAGATTCTGATGAAGAAGAGGAAGTCCCCGCCGCCGTGCCTGTCGCATCTCCGGCTGGTCCCACTCCCACCGACGAGCCAGATACTTACGACCCATTTAATGTATGAACAGATGTATATAGTAAAGAAGAAAGACCCTTGGGGAAACTTTGTGGATATGTTTCACGCCCACCACGGCTATATAGCTTTCAACTTCTACAAGTTATTAGAAAAACGCGAAGGGAAAAACAATGTAATAATCGTTCAAAAATGAAACATGCAAATACCCTGTTGCAGCAGACAGTTGGATGATTTTAACCACGAATTACACGAATTACACGAATGGCAAAGGATTGGAAAGGAAACGGCAATAGCATCTATAAGACGCTGGGCGCATCGAACCATACGAACGAAGAGCGAGAGGTGGATGATTTCTACGCTACTTCGCCAAAAGCCATTGATATTCTTGTTGGCTATCCGCACATTTCTTTGCCAAAGTACATCTGGGAACCTTCGTGCGGCAGCGGTTGCCTGTCGAAAAGACTGGAGCAGAAAGGTCATGTCGTGACATCTACTGACCTTATTGACCGTGGCTACGGACAGGGGGGGGTAAACTTCTTCGAGCAGTCAAAAATGCCAGACGGCTGTACTGCTATCGTAACAAATCCACCTTACAAATACGCTACAGAATACGTTCTGCACGCTCTCAGGCTGCTGTCAGAAGGCGGTATTCTATGCCTATTCCTGAAAACGACATTCGCAGAGGGAAAGGAACGCTACTACAAAATCTTCGGTCCTCAACGGCCACAGTTCGTTCTTCAATGCTCAGAGCGCATACTATGTGCCAAGAATGCCGATTTCGACTACATGCAAGCTCATGGCGGCTCAGCGGTAAGCTATGCCTGGTGGATATGGCGCAAGGGCTACAAGGGTGCCACAACACTCGACTGGATTAACCACTCGAATACAGAATATGTGGAACAGTTGTTGCTCTTCTGATTTTCGCTTCAATTTAAAACTACAAAATAAAAATAAGCTTTATGACACCACAACAACGCAAAGCCATCGAGATACTGAATGGCATTAGAAACAATTTAGGCGAGAATTATGAACCTGTAATCAACGAAGACGATTATTTCTTTCTGCTGTCGTTCATCATTGACAAGCCGCAGGAGATAAGTGTACCGACACCGTATTATCCAGTTATTCAGCCGTGGCAACCACCAACGATTCAGCCATACTATTATCAGCGATGGGAAGTTACTTGTAAAATTGATGACAATTTTCAAAAATCTGAAGTGTAAACTCGGCTTTCACGAGCCTATACGATATCATCAGACGTTCAAGCTCAAATGCCGCACCACGAACAAAGGACGCAGCAAAAAGCGATGGATGACTTTGGCAAGAGAAATCGTCAATATAACTTACTGCGGAAGATGCGGGAAGACACTTGAAACGAAACGACGCTGGCGGTGGAGATAATTGTTTTATAGATTATTATAATAATATGGCAAAGCGAAAGAAAAAACGTTACTGGGACGATTGGGACGACGAACCCAACGTGGATGGCGGACTTCCTGAGCCGGATGTGGAAAATATTAGCCTGCGCGACTTTATTGTTCCACAAAAAGTCTCGGCCTTTGTACACGAATATGAACATTGCAACGAGGGCGATCCTGGCTATGAACAGTTCGATGACGGACGCCTGCGAGAGGTGTTCAAGGCTTATGTGTGTGCTCTTGGCGACCCGCTAAAGTTATATCTCGATGACCTCATGATGGCAGGCTTCATAATGAACATCAGTATGGCGACAGGAGAACCGTGTATCTTCGCAAGACGAAAAAATTGAACATTTAACAATATGGCAGACAGCGTAGATATCTACATGAACCGACCGCAAAGGATGAACCACATCATCAAGGCGCACGATGTCAGAGGTGTAGCCTCTCGTCGTGTCGGTAAGACGGAAAGCATTGGAGATCGCGTGTTTCAGGTCGCTAAAAGTATGCCGCAAGGCTTGGGAGCATGGGGAGGCATCAGCAGAGCACAGTTGTACTGCAAACTGATTCCTGGCGCTTTGAGTGCAATGAGCCGTTTCTACGGTCTGACAGAGGGTACGCACTATGGCGCAGGCAAACCGCCGTCGTGGGTACCGAAACCTATTGCAAACATGCGCAACTACTCCGACTCCATTTGGTTTGCTAATGGGTTTATATGGCAAATGATCAGCATGGCGCAGGTGGCCAGCGCCAACTCCTACACTTTCAACCACGGTCTCTTCGACGAGTGTCGTTTCGCCAAGAAACAGAAAATATACGAGGAACTGATGCCAGCAATCAGCGGACAGACACATCCGTTCGGCGACAAGGCATTCAGCCGTGAGAACCCCTTCTACTGCGGCACCTACTTTGTAAGCGATGCTGCACTGACGTTGAAGCAGTCGTGGCTGGAGCAGGAAGAGGACAAGTTGGAGGAACATCCGCAGATTGGTCCGTTCACGGATATGACATATAGACAGATACAGGACGAATTGGAGGAGTTCGCAAAAAAAGTCATTAAGTACAACGACCTTATCTACTATGCGAAGAAGGAAGGCAGGAGAATTATAGAGGTAACGCCTGAGAAGAAGCGCTCGATTAAGGCGCTCTACGATGCGATTGAAAAGCGCGAAGGCGGTTTCAAGATTATCCCCAAACATCAACACGCCGACTCGAAGGGTACATTGCAGATGCTTGTATCATATAAGTTGGTGACAGAGGAAGATGCCGAACTGCTCTATTCCCACTCATACCTTATCACCAAGGATGACCAGTTTGAGATGATGAAGCTGAACATCCCGAACAACACCTACCTGAAACGCATTCAGCAGTTGCGTTCATGGGCATTCTACTGTTGGAGGGCATCGACGCTTGACAATGCCGATGTCGTAGGCTTCGAGTACATCGCACAGATGAAGCGTGACCTGTCACCTGGTTTGTTCTCCGTGTCTATCCTTAATGAGAAGAAAACCAAGGCCAACGAAGGTTTCTATACCAACCTCGACATAGAAAACGTACATGGCTACATTCCCGATGACGCGCCCTGCATAGACAAGAGCATACATATTGCCAGCAGCGAGTATGTGAAAAGCGGCATGAAGTACAAAGAAGACTACGAAACCTACGACTTCACAAGGCTCGGGAAGGTGGACGATTGCACTCAGGATGGCGACGTGATAGATGCGCTGCCGCTGCACATTGCCTTTGACTACAATGCCAATATCACGACCGTAGTGACAGGTCAGGTGCAGCGGCGCGACGGTGTGGAATGTCTGTGTGTGCTTGGCTCCATGTACGCCCTCTATGAGCGTAAGATACACGCACTCGTAGAGGACTGGAACCGCTATTATGCGCCGCACAGGGGCAAAAACCGCACCGTATATTATTACTACGACTCAACGGCCAAGTTCCGTGGCTATGCCATCGAGAAGAGCGATGACTTCAAGGACACAATCATCAAGGACCTGCGTCGCTACGGTTGGGATGTCGTTGGTATAGACATGGGAACGCCTATGCTGCATCACGACAAATGGCGAATCATCAACGAAGCACTCGGCGGCTTCTCATCTCCTGCTATCCGCATCAACCAGGTGAACAACGAGGAACTCATCATCGCCATGCAGATGACTGAAATTCGCGAGCGCTACAACGGTACACAGAAGACCATCAGCAAGGACAAATCCGGCGAGAAACGGGCTGACACAGAAGATGGCGTGCCACTTCAGAACCGCACTGACATCACAGATGCTTTTGACTCGCTTTTCATCGGTGTGAAGATGTTCAGGTTCAGGACAAGTCTGCTGATGATGCCTAACGGGAAGTGATTGGTTCCTCTACGTATTCGGCAACTCGTACTTGCTCCAGTCGATGTTGTCCTTCTGCTGCCATCCTTCGCCAAGGCATTGCTGGATGAAGGCGACGGCAGAGAGGTAGAAGCCAGTCAGCTCTTCTGTCGTGGTGAACTCGTGGTACACGGGCTGTCCGTCCGCGTCCTCCCCGAGCTTGAACGTCACGGGAAGGCTCAGGCCGTTTGTCATAAGCGCCACGCGCTGCGCCTCCGAGAAGTTGCGCTGGTTCTCGGAGGACAGCCACACGTTGATGCCGTTCCACACGAAGCCCGACAGAATGCGCTCGTCTGTCTTGGCGTTGATGTAGTCCAGGACAGCCTTCTTTATCTCTGAGAAGTCAAGATTTGGTTCATGATGGTTCAATACCACTTCGTCGCATTCCCATCCGTTTTCCGTTTCTTCAATGTCGAATCGCAAGGCGGTTGTGACTAAGCCAACCGAAATGACCTCTTCTATAATAGGAGGCTTTTCTGTATAAATCACTCTTTCCATTTGAATAACCAGTTGGGGGTTTAAAATTGTACTTTACGGAACGAATCTGAATGTTGTAAAAGGCCGCACTATGTAATTGTAATTCTTTACTGTGCCGTTTACTAAGGCATTTCCAAAATTCACGTAGCACCCATAAGTGCTATGAAACTCTGTAGAACACCAATATACAGAATTGGCACTGACGGCACTTAACCAATGATGTCCGCTTGAAACATAAGGATAAACTACATCACGACCACGCGCAATAGCGTTTGCGAACAATGGCAGTTGCGCTTCCAATTCTATATTCTCATTGGCATAGTTCTCCGATACTGCACCATAATTCGTGTTATATCCGCTTTTGCTGTTACCAAAAAAGTTGTACACTCTTGCCATTATTCCGGTTGAAGGAAGCATCCAATTTCCGCGTTTATAGTTTTCGTGCAATTTGCTTTCGTCAATCATGGCGCCATCAATGTCGGCAGGACACCATACATTGCATCTTCTTGCGGCCATGAACATAAACAGTCTGTACCTGGCAGGTCTGGTGGCATTATATGGAGGTTCGCTTGCCTTCTGTACAACAAGGTCTGCAATTCCGCGAAGTCCTTGTGTGGTAAGAGGTATGCCTTCGCTGTCACAGCCGCCGCTCAAACGTATGTCATTATAGTCCTCTTGTGAAATTCCAAGATATTGGAATATGGCTTTCAACATGGCGTTGGCGTATGATATGAGCACCGCATTTTCTTCCTTCATGTCGAAATTATTGATCTCGGCGTTTGCCGAAGCTGCATAGCCGTCTGCCCCGTTCACATCCTGCATGGCATAGCCGCTTCCTGCCGCAGACACAGCAGCGGCATCCTTTCTGATAACAATGTACCCCCCCCAATTTCTTAGTGGTGTATCAAATATCTCTGTCTTGAAGTTGTTGCTTATAGCATACGCAACATCACTTGGTTTGGTCCATGACTGAAGTGCCTGGCGAATCGCTTCAAGAAGGCTGTCGTTGTAAGCTCCGTTTGTTTTTGCGCTGGAAAATCCTCCAGTTTGAGCACTGTCTGCAAATAATCCCCAAGTATCTTCGTAGCCAGTAGCTACAAGACTTGTCGGGAACGTGGTGTCGGCAGAAGAGATAATGTCCAAATCATATACAGTGCTCCCATCAACTTCCACTGCAGTCTTGCGGATTACCAATCCTGCAAGCTTCTTAGAAACGTCATTCTGATTGTCAAATTCTCCGTCAGTCCACGCAAAGTCGCCTACTTCAGGGATGCGCCTCCATAAGCCAACCTTACTAACTACACTTACAGTGCTGTTATCAAGATTTGTTATAGTCACCCTGACATTTATCGACGGCCTGGATCCACTTGGGATAACACTGAGTATCGAAATCACAGGGCTGTACATGTTGGTGAACTCTGCATACGAAGATGTGGTAGCCACCCATTCGCCGTCCTGGAGTTCCACCAGTTCCCATTTTACATTCGGCACCACTTTGCCACTGGCATCCGTCGTCACTCCGACATCGTTCCCGTTTCCACTCACGGAAACAGAAAGGCCATTGTAGTTCATGTTTTCATCAAGGTCGTAAGTCGGGCTGCTCGGATTGGTGTTGATGTACTTCTTACCCTCGATATTGACGCTTCCGCTATCAATGTTATAGGTTCTGAAACTGATATACAAACCGTTTTGCTCGGAACGTATATCGCCGAAATGGTCAATGAGGCGTTTTACATCCTCAAACGTGATGACATTCGCTATGCCGCTGTCAACGTAAATATCCGGAACAACACTCACTTCTCCCGTGTGGTCGTGCCCAACCAATTCGCATACGGCATTGTCTGCCAAATCCAAAAGCCAGCGTATCGCACTTGCCTGCACGGGATTTGAAGCGGGCCACTTGATATGGGCAAGACGCAGCAGACTGAGTTGCGCACCGGCCTCCCTTGTGCTTAACACGATATTCTCCATGACACTTCCGCCGACCAGAGGGCTTCCCGTAATGACAAGCTGCGTCAATGCCGCATATCCCTGCATGGTGAGCGACGACAAATTGGCCTGCGCAGTCAATGACAATGCAGTGAGCGAAGCAGGCAGTTTCAAGGTCTGCAGAGTGGAAGTCTCGGGCACCCTTACCTGCGATATGCCCGTGTCACGGAGGTCAATGCTCTCGCACACGGTCAAGGCAGAAAGGTTGAGTGTACCGGTTCCGATGACAGCACCCTTTACGTTGAACTCCTTCAGACGGGTTGCCGTGCCGATGATGATGTTGTTCACTCGGAAAGCAGGAAGTTGCTGGTCTGTATAGAACAGCGTAGGCTCGCAGACGAACTTCGTCAGCCTGCGTCCGTTGAGTGTGAAGTTCGCCTGTCCGTTGTTGGCCACCATGTCGCCGACATTGCCGATTTCCCGATAATAGTTTAAGCCAAGAATCGTACAGCCTTGGTCACTCGTCTCTCCGACAGATATATCAAGAGGGAAATATCCATTCGGCATGTTAGTGGCGCCTGGGGCGACACGCACATGGGGGTCTTCGAGGTTGTTCGTCTGTCTGCTACCAGTCGGATAAATCCACTGGTGCGGCACAAGGTGGAACACGTAGGTCGAAGGCGACGAGCTGCCTGGCAGGGGATATGGTGTCATGCCGAATCCTTCCGATGCGCCTTCAAGACCAGTCAGGCTGCCGCCTCTCAATCCGACTGCAGTGAACTCTCCGAATGCGGCATACGAAGCCATATAGACAAGTCTGCGCTTCATGAACTGCATTTCCGATTGGAGTTGGTCGCCAAGGCTCTGCTTGATTGGGCGGACTCGTCTTACGTCCGACAAGAAGCCGATAAGCTCTGGAAGCTCATAACGTATTCTCGCGGCTTCGTTGTAAACCGTCTCTGGGAAGTACCTCTGAATGTCGAAGAGGTATCTGTTGAGCGAACGCCAGACACCATTCAAGGCATTCGACTCTTCCGAACCGACACCGCCCGTGAGCGAAGCCATCGTTGAGAGTATAGTTCTCATCATGGACTGCAATTCTCCGGTCGGCTCATACATCAGCTCGATAAGGTCGAACAGCACATTGTAATAGCCTTCATACAGAATCCTCTCGTTGTCTATGTCGCCAGTCATGGCCACATCCGCAGCCTTGTCTCCGGCATACGGGTGCATTCTGTCGATGTAGTAAGGCTTCGACTGCAAGCCGCTGTTGTCGGTAGCAAGTGTCGTGTCAACGTCGTCCTGGTGCAGCTCAAACAAATGTGTCGCTGGGTCGAGGACGTAATACGTGTTCTTCGAGCAGTTGTCCGTTCCTGCTATGAAATGGTTCTGGAAACAGTAGTGGAATTTCAGTGAGTTCACTTTGAAATAGCTGCCGATGTTCGCACGGGCGTCTGCGACAACCGCATCGACGAAAACGCTGTTCACCAGTTCGGACTGGTTCTTCTCCGATGCCGTCAGCGCATTCCATGCAGATGCCGTCATTGCGTCTGTGCGCATGTCAATCTGCGCATACTGGGTGCCGTTCCAGAGACCTGCGTCCACCCACTCTCCGTCCGTGTAGTCGTAGCGCTTCAGAATGTAGTCTCCAGTTGACGTCACGCCCTCCTTGCGGCACCAATACTTGTTTGCCGTGTTCACTCTTGAACGTGCAAGCTCGATGCGCTCACGTTCTTCTTGCGTAGTGTCTGCCGTGATTTCAAGTTTGGCGTAGTCGGCATCGACCATGAACTCTGCCAGACTTCCGTTGTAGTGGCGTATTCTCGGTGCGTGCAGATAAAGGAAATTCCATGCAGCCTTGATATACCCTACGATGGCTGAAGACGGATAGCCTGCATCGTCCGTCTTGCCTCCGTCGAAGTCAAGACACTTCTCGGTACTGCCTCCTGCAATGCGATAATAGAACGCCTCTTCTTCGGGGTCGTAGAACACCTTTGCAGGGCTGTTTCCGTGCGCTTCATCATCCCAAGGCACACGCATGTCAGTCAGCTGCTTGTCGTTGTCCGCTCCCTCTATCATGCAGAAATCGGGGTGCGCTGACTTCACATAGCCCCAAGAGGGCTTGTCCATCTTGCCTGCGCCGAAAGCGCAAGGGCCACGGAACACCGCTCTGTTGGAGCCTTCCGCCTGCGTGAAGAAGAGGAACGGCTCGGTATGCTTTGCAACGACTGCTCCAGGAACGTCCAGCTGCATCTTGTTCTTGCCGACAATGGCCGTATGCAGTTCGTTGTACAGCCAGTTGATGCCGATAAGGTGCGACTGCATGGAGCTTGCATAGTTGATTTTATTGACAAGCTTCTGTGCCATAGGAATACCCTCTGCCACTTGGTAGCCTTGACCACGATACTTGCCATTGCCGTCTATCCAACCATCGGGAACCACGATTGAAGACTCCGTGCCGTGATAGGGCTGTGCAGACTCCGTAGAGAGAGGGAAGTTCTTGCCGAGGAAACCGCCTTTCAGCATCCATGCGCCCGTCTCTCCGGTCGGGTTGTCGTCGCCATCCTTCCAGACATAAGCCGCATTCCATGTCGCAGTAATGGAGCTGTGCAGGTCAGACGGGGCAATCGTGATTGTGGCCGTCACATCTTTGATACTGACTTGGATATTATGGTAATAGTACGTCTTTGCCGTTGTACCCTGCGCTTTTTGAGGAACACTCTTTGTCTGTTCGCATATCTTGCCAGACAACTCTGGAAGATAGTTGCCCTCGCTGTCATAGCGACGCATTTCGAGCCATCCTGTCTCGCCCTTGTAGGCATTCTCGTGATACGGCTCGTTGCCGTGCCAGATAAGGACGTTCTTCTTGATGCCCGTCACGGAACCTTCGCCAGTTATGTAGTCCAAGCCAATCAGACCAGTGTTCGGGTCTATGATGCTGTTCACGGCCTTCAAGCGACGTTTCTTGTCGCTGTTGGGGATAGTGGAGATGTAGTCCTGCAGCACCTGCTCTGGCGTGAGCGCAGTGCCCTCCCATATCCTTATGCCGTATATGTCGATGTCTGCACCGTCCTGCCCGAACACCATTCCACCGTTGCTCATAGCACCCGTGCAGAACTCGGAGGAATTGGGCGAATAGACGAACTCCCTGTTGATGATGCCGTTGATGAACACCCTCACAAGGGAGAATGAGCCTTGCGACTGAGACACCTTGTCTGCCGTCACCAGCGCATCACCATGCGCATTCGGATAGACGGCATTCACGATGTTGATTGCAATGTGCGTCCTGACATCCTCCTGCCAACGGAAATCACTTTCCTCTATTGAGTTCCAGCTCTCCGTTGTCATGTAGCCGACCATCGGCAGAAGGCGCAATCCTTGCCAGACACCGCCGACCTGCTCTGCAAGCTTCAATATCGGGTCGTCCTCGTTCGTCACATTCCTGATGCAGACGTCAAACTCCATGTTCAAGGACGAGTTGGGCGACCGGTACAGCAGCGCCAACGGATTGTACTGAATATTCAACAGCCTGCCTGCTGGCACACGGAGGCACGACTCGCCGTTGTCGTCTTTGACATAGCCGTCCTCGAGGCCGAGACGGAAGTTCTGCCATGTGCTTTGCACAACCGCATTGTTGTTCTTGGCGTTCAAGATAGTCTTCGGGTTCGCCTCGTCATTGTTCCTCTGCTTCGGGTTAAGTAAGAATGTGGAGCCTGCAGTCGGCTGGAAGCCTCCCGTATTGTCAACACTGACGAAGATATTGCCGCTTCCTGTACTTTCCTCCAAGAAATCCTTTGTCACGCCATTGTCGTCGCGAGTGGCGTGCAGGAAAGCAGAAAGCGTGTCGCCCTCCTGCTCAATCTCGACAGTCATGTCCAGATAATACTTAGTGCCTGGAACTGGATTGACAAACAAACTCGAATAGATAGTCTGCTGAGAGGACAAGATGTTGTTCGCAGAGTTGGTCAGCAGGAACGTCATAGGAACGGACGGGCCAGAGTTTACAATATCTCCGTCATTATTCACAACGGGCGAATAAACGGCATACGCAAGAAGCCTTGTCTGAACAAAGTTCTCCACTACCTCCTTCATTTCCGAAATGAGAAGCATCGGTTGCATGACATTCTCGGCCGAGGACTTGACGACCATGATGTTCACGACAAGATGCTCGCTTTCCAGCTCGCCGGTCGTCGAATTGCCTGCCGTAAGCCACGCCTCCAGCTTCTTGATGCCGTGCGTGAGGAATCCGTATGCAGACTGCTCCAACAGATTGAACGCGACAGATGTCTGCGCAGCCGTAATCGGTTGTGTCGTTTCGTACGTACCTGCGCTGCCAGTGACCTCCAAGTGAAATTCCCTTGCCACCATGCCACGTACCGTATATGTGAACGCCAGCGAAGACGGATCGACCTGCGTCTCCTGCCATGCAGTAGCCATCTCGAGTGTCAGCGTCACGCTATTGATACTGAGAATGAGCGGCGTTGTGCCGAGTGTCTTGTGCTCGCCTTCGTTATTCGTGTAATCGAATGTGGCACGAAGCCTTATGTAATTCATGCTGCCTTCAAGCAGAAGACCTTTGAGGTCAAGAGTGACCGGATAGCCCGTTGTCTCGCTGCTTGCGGGAATGGTCATTGTGCGTATCTGCGCCCAACCGGAAGTTCCGTTCGGACTGCGCTCAACTATGAGAGTGCCGTTGCCAGACATCGGCTCTTGGGTGGATGTCGCAGCAATGATATGCGTGGCATTGAATCGAAGAGGTATCTCGAACGAATCCCCGTCATTGACAAGGTATTGGATTGCCGTCGAGCGACTGGTTGACAACGTGCCGATGAAGCTGTCAACTGATGCTGTGGAAATGGGGATTGTGAGGTCTTTAATTACAAGTTCCAATCCTGCTATCGGGTCTTCGTCATAGACGGCTGCATCGCTTGCACTCGCGAAGCAGAGGATGTGGACAAAGTTGTTCTCGTCCGGCTCCGTTGTACGGAAATCACCGAACTTGCCTCTAAACTGGGATTTAATGAAGCGCTCTACCTCACCCCTATTCATACCCCACTCCGATCCAGCAGGAACAGATGTACCATACACATTAACGGCACCACCAGTCTCGTTCTTTCCTCCCCAATCATCAGAAAGGCTGTTGAGTTTGTTGCTACCTTCGATAGTTACTTTCTTTGCCATATTATCTTGTCTTTAATTTTTTACCACGATTCACTTCTAAACCAACCCTCACTACGGAACCAAGCAGACACATATTCTGCAACGGCTGCGGCCATCATCATCAGCCTTCTTCTGAATGTACTCATAACGTCCTTTCTGCCTTGCGTGCGGCTGCATAAAGAGTTTTGCTGATATTTGCGAGCTTTGCCTTTATCTTCTGGCGGCTTATGTCGCTCCACTTGTTAGGCCCTTGTAGATGCTGATAGCCTATCTTATCGGCAACGACATTGGGATTGTGCATAGGAACGAGTGTCACTGCATTGTAGCCTCTGCTCATGTAGGAAAGATTCACCTGCTCCAAGATGAAGTCAAACAGAAGGCATGCGCCTTTGTCTTTCTTTCTGTACTCTTCGAAACATTGTTTCGTGTAGATATTCAGAGCAGCAAAATAGTTGTCGAAATACTCACACGCAAGCGACGGGTTATTGAAACCTATCGTTCCAGTATTGATACTACCCCTCCATTCGGGATATGTTGAAGCTGGATAGCCGATTGCACGCATTGCTTGTATCTTATCTTTATGATTGCAAAGATGCCCATAGTCTTCTTCCTGCTGACATAACACATCTATACTCTTGTCTTCATAGAACTTATCAATGACACCAGGCTTCTTCAAGAACACGTCTATGTCAATGTGAACCTTACCGACTCTGCCTTCTTCTCGCATGGCAAAGAACTTGCCTGCTGCAAATAAATCAGACGGAACGCTGTCTGGTATCATATCCAAAGTGGTCAAAAGCTTGTCATATCCGTAATTCTTCAACAACTTCGCTCCGTACGAGTCTGTGTGCATGTGTACCTTATAGCCACTTCTGTGGGCATAAGCAAGGCTGAGGGCTGCGAGATATAGTGTATCACGCATCCTATGTTTCTTTTCAAGTGAAGCTGTATTGCCATAACCTACGGAACAATCGACCTGCTCCATTATAGGCTTCGTCCAAAGGCTTTGAATGACCACATACTTCTTCGCTTCTGCAGGAGTAGAATCACCTGCTCCAAAATTGCCGATAGTTCCATAATAATACGGACTGGCTGCATACTCATTCTTGTGTTCTGACATATCTTTTCAATTTTAATCGTCCCAATTTCCAATTTCGTTATAGTAGTTTACCTCATCATCGTCAATATCTGGTTCTGTCGGAGTTTCAATAATCTCCGCTTCGCCCTCCCACCTTGCTGCAATAGCAAGATTGTTCACGATGCTCACTTGGTAAGTATATCCTTCCTCCCACTCCAATTCTTCTACCCAAATGACACCATTCGGAAGTGTAATGGAGAAGCCACTATCGGCCACCATAAACTGTAGCAGGAACTCGTTTACCTTGCCACTCGCTGCACCCGTAAACGATGTGATTTCAAGCGAGTCAATACCCTCCCACACATGAAGTACGTTCGGGTTTATGGAAAGCTCTGTGTCTGACGAAGCGTGTAGAACTATCGGCATCGCAATATCAGCACCAGTAATATGACGTGCAGCTGCAATCGCCAACGCCCTCACTCTTGCTTGGAAGAAGGAAGTAGGAACACCATTCGACAGACGGGCCATAGGAATAGAGGCATTATCAGCATCAAGTGCGCTGTCTTCAATCAATGGAACATCGCCATCGGGACCATTGTCTTCAATAGCCGCACCATAGTTTTGCATATAGCTCATTACAGCTTGCGATATCGCCTCCGCGGTTATATTCCCCAAACGCTCTGCGATGTGCGCATCCATGTAGTCGCTGATATACTCGTCCAGTTCTTCTGTTGTCGTTGGAAAATCTGCCATAGTAATACTTGTTTTTAAGAAATGCCGTTATCATTGCCAGCGAGTAATGCGTTCAAGTGACGCTTTACAGCTGCGATATAGTTGCACTCGTTGATAACCCTCAACATAGGCTGAACATACTGGTCTGGAACCTCAACTATGCCATCAGAGAAATAGATTTTACGCGCCAATTCCTCAAACCCTATATCCATAATCACAGATCCGTTATACATCATGTCATTGCCGAGTACCTTTGCGATATTCAGCACTCTCTTCGTACCATCAAAACTGACCTGTACTTCCATTTTCGTAAAGTCTATTTTCTTCATTGCTATCTGTTTTATTGTTTCTATTCTAAAGTATCTATCTCTTGAATATAGTAGTTAGTGCCGTCATAGCATAGGCAAACTATGGCCACATCACCTTGGTTCATACTCCAATCATTGCTTCCCCATTGGCTAATGTCATGGTCGTATATTGGCGACGAAGCTGTTATATAAAATTTTGCAGTACCTTTACATGCAATTATTGTTAGTCGAACGCAAAAATGTTCTTCACTTCCCAAACCTAATTGCTGCTGAACATCTGACAACTCGGGCATGTAGAAAGTACCACTTGCAGTACATTTTACTAAAAAGGTTGTTCCAAGAGTTAAATTAAAAGTGTTGACATTATATGGTTCGACTCCAGTATAATACAAATATCTCCCTTTTTCTATCACTCCACCATGCGCTTGCAACGCTCCGTCTAATCGCAAAGCGACATTAGCAAAGCCGACGTTATCGGAATGTATTCTTACGGCAGGTTTATACATGTCATGGTCTTTGCTTGATGCCATTCTACGATATATGTACATTGCGCTGTCACATAAATAATCACTTCTGTTTTCGTATGGGTCTGAATCTTTTCCAATAAATACTTTCAGACTTGCAATTTCATTGCCAGAATAGCTAATTCTCTGTCCAAGACGGAAAGACGATTCATGAAGGTAAGCAAAGTTGTTACTTGAAGTTTTCCAGTTGTCTATAATGCCACAATACAAGCCATCATCACCGATATGGAACGGCCCAATTATCCCTTGATTGGCTGTAATCTTTCCTTCTATGTCAACATTCTGTGCCCTTAGACCATTTATATAAGCATTCTGCGCTGTCAAACCATTTATGGTCGCATTTGTTATGACGGCATCATCTGCGTGAAGCGCTCCAGAAGTTGATTCAATCCAAATCTTTGGGCTCTGCAATGTACCAGCAGAATTTTGGAACGTTACTTTATCTCCACGTAGTTCTATGCTACGATTGTCACCGCTTATGTTTATACCAGTCTCTCCAAGCTTGTTTATGATAGCCAAGGATATGTCGTCTGCAGTCTGCAAGATAAGACTCAACGACTGATCAAGGATAGGAGCATCAAACTCTGTGACAGACGTACCTTTCTCCAACTGAGGGAAACGTATCTTTGGAGCTATCACATACAACGTGTAGTTTCCACTTAAAGCTTCGGTTATCTGAATAACCGCAGCACATTCCCTACGTTCCGCTCCGCTGTTTGTGGTTATGGGTATCGAGTTTGAAGAATTTTTCAAATAGCATGTAATCGAGGGATAGTCAACAGCAGGCGTTCCAGTCTCTGATACTGCAATAGAATGCAAAGACAGCATATACGATTCAGCTGCAAGAGAAATACCTTCTAAAGCAAAGCAATTATCATCTGGCGAGTTTTTGATAAACCAACTATCTTCGTCAACTGATATATCGCCAGACGGAGTAAAAGTGCCATTATCCCAAACACCACTCTTCCAACCATTACCAGTCAACACACCATTGAGTATGTTTCTCGCCAAGGTGTTTTGGGAAACCATAGACATCAATCCTGCAGCAGTCTGTATCAGTTGTGATATGTTACCCTCTGCATCACTGACACGGGTTTCAATGCCGTTTATATCAACCTTCAAAGTTGACTTCGACTCATCATTCAAGCCTCTGTCTTCCCATCCTGTCTGTGTAGCGACGAACCGATGCCCATTCGACTGATTGATATAGTAATCGCCTGGATCCGCCTTATACGAAGTCCATGTGATGCCACCTCCGGAAGGAATGCCTGTAATTGGATTTATGACAGCAGGCTCCACGTGACATATTTTGAGTGCATTGTCAGTTGCGATATTGTTATACACAAGTAGCACAATAGCGCCATCCGTAGCCATCCCGGTTGACTGGCCTGGAATGTTGTCATACCTATAGGCCAATCCTTTGTATCTCTCGTTATAAAGTTCTTCTCCAGTCATTCCGTTGTCAGTTGTAACAACAAAAGACGGGGCAACAAACTTGTTACCTGCGACTGGACTGATTCTTGTGCGCTCCTTGCCGTTTAGACTCCAATCAATAGATGTGCCATCCGTATAGCCGACACCGAGCATTTCTCTGATGCAAGGTGCGTCACTACCAACAGTCTCTATCGTAATGAGGTTAGACAAACTTCTGTCTAACCAGTCTCCATAGCATACGATATTGTCAAGTGCCTCTGGTCTGTCGCTACCCGTGAGATAAAGCTGAACATCGTTTTCGTCTGTGTAGTTCGCAAGGTCGATGTAGTTATGCGTCAGTCCGTCTTCGAGGATATGGTTCGGCTTGGTATAGTCTTGTTTTGTCACAGCCGTTTCGGTTGCAGTCACAGCCCTCCAATACAATTTGTTCGTGACGTTCATTCCGTACCATGTGCCAGACTGGGTGCCGCTACCTTGTGACTGATCGAATGTCTGACATCTTGCCAACATGCCGACTCTCCATGTGTTGATTGTCCTTGTAGTGCCATCATCGGCCTTTATCCAGCATCGGAATATATCTACCTTATCCCAATCTTCTGCGCTCATTGTGGAGCGAACCATTTTTTTTCTGCTGAGTATCTTGCCTACTAACGACAATGGAACAAGTCGAAGAACCCAAGGCACTTTGATATACTCATACCCGAGCACCTCCTCTCCGACAATCTCATCTCCATCTTTTATGAGGTGTATATAGTCCACTTCCTCGATGATGCTTGCAGCAGGCGAGAACACATAGTTTCCTGCCATTGCAACGAACTTGCGGACTTCAAGTTCATTGAAAACGGCCTTCATTCTGACAAACAGATTATCGACAACCAACCTTGAATTGCCGTTGCCATCATCATCAGTAAGCTGCCAGCCAGTACCGAACATTGAATCTCCACCGCTAAAGTTAAGACTCTGCAATGTCTTTGTAAGAATGTTCTTTGCCACACGGAGAATGCCGCCTATGACACCACTTTCTGACACCTCCAATCCAAGATTCTTGCGTGTCGCATTGTCAATATCCGTTGTCGTGGCACCGCTAGTTCCCAGAGCCTTCAATGAACGTGCAACAATGTCACCATCCTCAGAAAAACCGAACAGTCCTGATGCCTTAACCCACAGGCCTTTCACAAAACCTATCAGCCCCGTTGCTTGGTCGTCAGCATCCTTGCGAAGATAGTGTTGTGTGACGAAATTAGGAGTGGCGACCAATGTGTCGCTGTCAACATTATCAGTAGAGGCTGTTGCGACGCCTTTAAGTTCGTGGTCGCCAAGGAAAAGATTCTCGAAGAATGAGCCTGCATTCATCACAATCTTTTTCAGGAACGTCACAGTGTTACTCACCTTCGAGTATGAGTACCAGTCGGTTTCGGACATATTCATTATGTCCTCGTATGTACCAAGAGAACCCCATGTGATTTCCTGCGTCCATTCGCGCTTCAAAACCCCGCTATTGATGACTGGCGCACTGATGATGCCCTGCAGCCATATATAAAAATAATCACTGGAGCCTATCTGCTCGTCATTGGCGTTCACACCATAGATGTCTATCTTTTCACTTGGAAAGACAATAACGGCTTGTGTGCTGAAACTAGACCTGCGAGGGATAGCTGCATAGACATACTTTTGGGTATCGCTATTGAAATACGTCGGGGATATGACAAGCGGCCATCGTTTCGGATTTCTCCCATTGTCAAGTCCAAGCCCATCGCCATTTGCACCACCCGGTGTAACCGACTCTATATAGCAGGATATGACAGCTCCGCTTGCTACGCTTCCCTGTATGCGATTTTCGTTGCCAAGCGCATTCAAAGTTATGTTGACAGCGTTTGGCGCTATCCAGTAATTATTTATTTTGGCTTCAATTCCCATTAGATTTCTCCGTTATTATCGTTTGCCCGATTTCATTATTACGTTTGCCGTTATAATGACGGTCCATATATATCGAGTTGGACTTTGAACTCTATTGACATCATTGACGCTTTTACTTTGTCAATCAACATGGTTGTTTCTTCTGGAAGGACATGGCAAGGAACCCATATCGTTTGGGAGTTTTTGATTATTCCAATCCACATCAACTTAGCCATTAGGAACTCATGGATATACCATGACGCCCACGCTTCATCGAGCGGTCCGCTGGCGAGCGACCACGTTTCGTGATTTTCCGATTTTACAGCCAAAACACGACTGAACTTTTTCAGCGTTTCCTGACGGGCAATGGTGTATGACTCTGTATTGATGTCCACTTCTTTCTTGACAAGCGAAGTTACGCATACACTTTCCAGACATCCCATGCTGTTGACGAAGCGCAGATCGTAGCCGTTTGTTGGACGCTCCACAACATATATTTCATGACCACCCACTGTCATCGCACCTTCTTCGGAAAGTGTCTGACTAACAGATTTCGGTCCGTCACTTGCGGCTAGTCCCTCTTCCCAACCAGTCAAAGTGGCGATATAGACTTTCCCGTCATACTGGCTAAGATAAGCATCATCGAGATTAGCCTTATACGAAGTCCAAGTGATGCCACCTCCGGAAGGAATGCCTGTAATTGGATTTATGATAGTCGGCTCAACATGGCATATTTTGAGCGCATTGTCTGTCTCGATATTGTTATACACAAGTAGCACAATAGCGCCATCCGTAGCCATCCCGGTTGACTGGCCAGGAATGTTGTCGTACCTGTAGGCTGTGTTTACTTCCGTATCATAAGTGGGTTCGGCGCTAACAAAAACGGGATTAGCATCATCCGACATGTGATCAACTTCCATTCCGCGATTGATTGCCGAAGGATAGACAAATTCGATGTCTTTAAAAACAATCTCTGGAGAAGTGTTCGGCTTTCGCGACAGATATGTAACGTCAAGATACTCCATTCCGCTTTGGTCAACAGGCGCAGTCATTCTTTCTATGTCATTGAATGCGCCCTGAAAGGCATAGCAGTAGAAATGGTCGTCACCTACCGGTAATGATGGCCATGCCACCACGCCTTGATTGGACGACACATTCCCGTCCACCATCCACTCATCCCATGCTTCTATGCGGAACTTGATATATGGATAATGCTCTGGCGGTTCTGGGGTGTACTCATACTTTTCTGCAATCGCCTGCAATGCAGAACTGATATCAAACAGAGATGGCTGGGTGACATACGACTGTCCGTTCTGCTTTACTTCTGCAGGATGCGAGAAATCAAACGTCGTAAAGTCTTCATCGGTTTCAAGACCTGCATAGACACGTACAATAATGCGATGGAATGTGCGGTTAGCACTATACGCCGCAGGCGACACCCTGAAAACGATGGGATTGCCTATGAGTGGTGAACCGCTGATTAGTGATATTCCTTGTGCCATAACTTGATTTGTTTCTGCAACAAAGGTACGGCAAAGTGAAAATAACAGACGGACATTGTGTTTTATGAAAACTTATTCGTACCTTTGCAGCAGAAAGTCAAACTTAAAACAAATGGTGATATGAAAACTACTAAGATTTTATTTGTAATGCTGCTAATGCTCGTAATGACAGGCTGCAGCAAGGATGACGACCAACAGAATCCGCCAAAGATTGACAATCCTGCACTGCTTGGCGTATGGACTAACGGGGATATCAAGACCACGAAAAATCTATCAGAGGCCGCTTACTTTGAGCAGAACAGTGTGCTTTTTCTCTACGAAGGAGCTTGGTATCATGGTAATTACTCTATTCTGGATGCCAATCACTTCACGGCCAAAGTCTGCAAGGTGACAAGAATGGATTTTACGTGGTTCGACAATTACAAAGCATTCTCCACAGACCCTTATTACTACGATTGGGTATTCATCTACAAAATCACTGGCGACAATCTCTACTTAGAACGAGGCGGCAGGAGTATGAATCTTGTAAAATACCAGTAAGTCATACAAATTGATGATGCGCACCAAACAAGTCGTTTGTGCGCATCATTTCGTTTATTCCTCATTAAATGATATAGAAGTCTATCGTTACTTCGCCCAAATTCTTGTCAACGGCAAGTTGGTACTGCACTTTGTCAATAAAGCCTGTCATGTCACCAATCCGCCATAACTGCCTCCAGTGATTCGGAATATCCGCCAGCTGCGCAACTGTTGTGGATGCCTTGATGCGCACTTTCTTGCGATGAAGCAGGAAGAAGCATAGCGCGGCCATAAAAGTGTCATACAGTCCGCGAGTACGAATTTTCGTTTCCACCTTGCCTGTAACCTGATTAACGACATCCGGGTCACATGGCACAAGCCATGATGAATCGTCAACCCATTCTTTCGGTTCGGTCGATATCTTCAACTGGCCGTTAACGTACTTATAACGGAAGGGCTTGTAGGCGGCAATCTTCAATGAAAAACGCTCGCCTTCTCCGATGCCTGATGCCGTACCGTTATAATCGAACTCGTTGCCTATCTGGTCCATAGTGTCGCTCGTCAGAGCATATTCGCCACTGACAGTCCGCCACTTGTCATTGTTGAAGCCGTCGTAATCGTGGCTGTAATTCTGCACAGTCATATTTGTTCCACCACCGCGCATCATGGCGACAGACAGTCCCCAGTCAATCTCCTGCAATGGTGAGTTGCCGTCATCCGTATCGCAAGGGTCATAGCTTTCAACCAGATTCAGAAACTCCGTAAGATATAAATCCACCAAGTCGTTAGACAGCACGTTGTTTATCCTGTAATCCACAAACTCGTGCTTGAAATCCTCGTCAACGTATGCAACGAGCATCGGCTGGCCACCGGATTGTATATCTTTAAAGATATACGTGTTCCCCTGCGTGTCCGTAGCTGTACGCTCTTTGTTCAATCCCAGCACAGAAATGGTGTTTACATCGTTGAAAGCCATCGGCTGAAAGTCGCTGATGTACTCGCGGATGGTGCCGCGCTTATCGGCTACTGCAGAGCAGTCGCCAAGTTCTACTCCGTGAAACTGCCCAACCTCGAAAAGCCGTGCGTCGGCCATTGTCTCACCATTTACCTTGTATCTGTAGGCATCGCCTGTGGTCAGGTCAACGTAAACCTTGGCGTTTGTGGCGCTTGCTTGCTTGGCAATGTCAATAAAAGTCTCGTCAATTAAGACGCGCCCTTCAGGATATTCTTTGTAGTCGAAATCGGTATCGTAATCGCTCTTCTTCCTACGGATATACTGTTCTTGCTCCTTTGGGGTGTTCTCAGCAGAATACTTCATGCGGAAGCCCGTAATCTTTTCAGTGAGTTTATACACGCGATGCACTTTGCCGTTGAAATTGACGGTCTGCAGTCGTGTGCCGTCCGGCATGACCTGTCGGAACACATCGCGAAGCAGATATGCAGTTACCTTATTCTTTTCGTAGTCATAGTGGAAGCGGATGCCAAACGATGCTTCAAGCGAGTCGAGTATGCTCTTTACGCTCGAGTCTGGAAAGTTATCGCTGTTGGCCCACATCTTGCAGACGTTACAGGAGAAAATGACTTTTCCAAGAGTCGCTGTGACAGTGATGGTCTGCACATCGTTCTTTCCTACTTCAACGTGTTCCCAGTTACCGCTATTCTTCTTGTAGTTGAACTCCTGTATCTGCTTCGGCTCAGGGTCTTCAACGCCAAGTTTACCTCCGCAACCACGAGAGTTGAGCCATTTATTCGCATCTTCAATGCTATAAAAAGAATGTTCCTCGTCGGTCATTGGTTCAACGTCATACTTACAGTGAGTGGTGAAGAAACACAAATGTTTGAAATCTTCCACTGCAAGTAGCGCACTCTTGTCGAAATCCACGCCAAGGTGAGCAAACAGGCAGTCCAGGAAATAAAGCACATAGAAGCAGATGCCAGACTGCGGTCTGTCTGCATCCAGAACCCAATAAGGATATTTGCCTTCATACACATCTTCCGTGTCCTTCCGCTTGATAACGTCATCGCTGCTGGTTCCGTCATCTTTGAGCCCCTTGTGCAGATAGCATACACGTGCATTGCAATACTTGGCGCCTCCTGCACCCCAGTGTTCGCTATTCTCACCGTATGCGTCCGTCACATTGATAAAGGTGGAGTTGGCATAATCATCCACCTCCCGAGGTATATTCACCGTCTGACCTTCAGGATAGGTCTTTATCGTTTTAAGAACCGCCTGTTGTTTGTCTCCGGTGACAGCACAAATGCCAGGATATGAGAATCCGAGTGCCTGCGGCTCGAAATCTCCTTCAACAGTATCGTTGTCATAAGTATAGTTGCTCCACTCGTCCTTCTTTCCTGACTGGAAATGGATATCCACCTTATAACTGTACGATACCTGTACGTGGATGTTGCCAATCTTCTCGCCAATCTGAATGCGGTCTTTCATCGGTACATCCTGACACTGCAAATCGCCTATCAAATCATCAAACGACTGTTTAGATGCGTCAATGTTCAGGCTCATGCTTCCTGCAAGTTCTTCTTCCTCCTGCACAACTGTAATGCCTGAATGCAATGGCAACCCTTCGCCATATACAACAGCAGGAAGACCGTCCATAGTCATAGGACTGACATCGCTCTGTACGTTGTCAATATTCTTCATCAAGTGCCTGTTCTGCTCAAATGGTGGATTGAACGGCAGGGAAAACATCTCTGTATCGTTAAAAAGGGGGTTGGCCAGTTCGAAGTCAATGGTCTGATCGGGACGTAAGGTCATCTCCTTTCCCGTTACTTTTATGGCGAGGTGGCTTTTCATAGGACTACTGATTATGTGTTAGTATCATTTTATGCCTTATCGAATTGAGAGCCTGAAAGTGGATATAGTCTGCTCTGTCCACCCAATTCGATGCCTTTTGTAACATCACTGTAAACCTTCGTACCACCGTATGCTGCTATCCGACGATGGCCATGGTCGTACAGGGTACCGTTCGCTATCACCACCTCGGCTGCATTATAAGTATGACACTGCATGTCACCATCTGCGTGAGCAAAGTTATGTACAGACACAATCGTATCACGACTTTCACAATGACAATAAGCGTGTCCTCGCAAGGTTATTTTCGAGCCAGGCGCACGACAATAAACCTGAGCATTGTCGGTGGCAGATACCTCGGCACTTGTAAAGATATAAGCCTTAGCAGTTCCAGAAACATTGACTAACTTGTCCGGATTGCTTATAATGACATATCCTTCATCTCGGTTCTCGTTGACATAGACGCCGCCATTGCGGAACTCTTCAATCATCGGTTGGCCAACAACAGACAACTGCTTGACCATAATGTCGGCATACCGCGAACGGTACACATCGTCCCAGTTTTCTTTCCACACCTGCATAATCTGCACGATGTTTTCCGTCTTCATCAGTGCTTCAAAACCATGCCTACAGGCATTTCGCTCGTGACAAGCCACGCGGCATATCTCTTTGAGTTGTTCGAAGTTGTTCATACTATTATCATTATTTCTTTTTGCTGATGCGTTCCATCTCTGCTGCTTTATCGGCCATGTTCTGCAGTTTCTGTAAAGTTACACTGTAAGTCTCGTCGCGCTGGTCTTTCTCGCTGGTCTTGTATTCGTCAGCAAGTGTTGCGGTTACATGGTTGTAGAAGTCCCAAGGGGATTCCTGACGCTGACCACGCTTCACGGGTCGTGCTTTGAAAACTTTTGGGAACTTTTGCGCAAGCTGCTGCATCAAAGCACTCCACCAGAAGAGAATGACCTGCCACTTGACAGGCGAAAAGTTCTCGAATGTATTTGGGTTTACGGGTGATCCGTCTGACGAGCGAAACAGGACAGCAAGGAACTGGCGTTGTGCTTCGCCTGCATCAAGTCTTGCATTGTTGTTACGAACGTATATCTGCATCCAGTCACTGAGCAGGCGGTAATCGTTCCATGAATAGCCGTCAAGCAATGGCGATGCGCCTTGCAAAGTGACGTTGCCGATAATCAGCTTCGGATAAGGAAAGTTGAACAGTGGGCGGGCTTTTTCGTCAGTAAGCCATGAAAGTTGTTTGCACAGAGAGACAAGTTGCCCCACGTTAATAGGCCAAGCCTCTTCGTCCTGCGTGCGTTTTACTAGCCACTCTTGTCCGTCTCTCACTTCTTCATTTTGAGATGGCACTATGGAGATGCCATTAACGGCAAGGACGATTTTCAACTTTACCTTGTCCCAATCAAACTGGTGATAACGTCCAACAAGCAGTTGCTCGCTGATGATTTCTGCAGCAATGTACTCCAGTTCATCAGTTGTGCAGCGGTTCCAGGCATTTGGAAGGTGCAGATGTATATGTCGTTGTTCGTTCATCGTTTCTTTATTCCGTCAACTCTCACTTGTTTTACAGACGCAAAGTTAAAAAAAGCCCGCCCAAGTGGACGGACATTGCCTTCTTCACACACATTCTTGATATGTAAAGACGGCTTTTTCATTTTTGTGCTTAATGCAGTCTTCTTTTAGTTTACTTGCATTGGCATTTGAAGTATCAGGCGACTGCTGTGAGCATCATCAGGGCGATATAGCACGGGGCGTCTTGGCTCACTGAGGAACAACACCACGCTCTCAGTCTGTATGCGGTCCAGTATGCCGACTGCTGTGCTAATTTTCAAGCCGATTGCGAAGCCTTCTGGCAGGAAAGCATCTTGGTCTGTTATCGCTACGCGCTCCTGACCGCTGCGACCATTATCCATATTTGCTGCACATACAATGAAGGCATCACCATCGCGCCGCAATTCTACCATATTTGTCTGCTCGTTAGCTGACAGCTGAACGCGGCGCAATGCCATCCGAAATGATTCGCGGTCTGCTGACACACGGTACTGGCTGTCATTCGGAATGACACTATCGTAGTTTGGATAGTTGCCCTCGATGAGTCTTGCAACAATGCGAGCGCCCTTTGTGCAGAACTCACATCGCTGTCTGTCTGCAGTAACTGTAATCTGTCCGTCGCTTACGACTGATGACAACGCTTTACGAGCCTTCTTTGTGATTAGCAGTTTCGCAGAACCTGGCTGTTGTGTTTTGGGATCGAAAGCAGGAAACGTCGCATAATCAAGCCATCCGCTGCCGACGCCAGTCTCTATGACATCCTTGAACAACTCGCGGCCGTTTGTTCCAACAACAATCAACTTGTCATTATACACATCCAGACAAACACCGTTCAATACCATCCTGAGTTCATCATCTGCACTACTTTCTATGGCTGCGGCCATAAGTGGCAGTAGTTTGGAGGCATCGAGTGTGAATCGGCATAATGCACCTTCCTTGTCTTTTTCAGCGACAGGCAAAGGCAAAGGGAATGTATCACAGTCTTCCCAACCCATCTCGAACTCACCGATTCCATAGTTTACCTTCATCAAGTGGTCCGTGGTGAACCATACCTGCAACAGCTGTGCGCTTGGCAGTAGGCTTACAGCCTCTTTTAGCGCAGAAAAAGAAATGGCCACCTCTTTGAACTTGTCCTTCTGGTCGTCTTCAATCATGCGCATCCATTGCTGTCCGTCACTGTCCACGCAGTCGAGTGTAATCCATGTCTCGCTGTCCGATGCGGTCATAGTAAACACATCTCGACCTTCGTCATACTTCAACACTACACTTCCCAAAATAGGCAGAGCATTCTTGGCGTTAATAACAGGAGCAATTTGTGCGAGCGCTTTTCTCCAATAGTTCACGTCAACCGTTAATTTTGTCTTCATTTTTTAAACTTGATATTTATGAAATTTTCTTTTCTATAATCTCGTAAATGTCACCTACTGTTTTAATAGCAACGGTTTCCTCGTCGGTGATTTTGATTTGAAACTCGCTTTCGCACTGCATCAGTATCTCCATACAGTCAAGCGAATCTGCACCGATATCTCCATCCAATGCTGCATTTTCCTTTAGCATTTTGACATCAACGCCGAGGATGTTTACAATAATCTCGTTTACTTTCTCAATAATTTCTTGTCTGTTCATAATTGTGATGATTTAATTGTGAAACAATGTTTATTAAATGTAATTTGATGATGATTTTTACCACCTACGTGGACCGAAGTAGCAGTGACGGCAACGATTGCAATTCCTCTTCTCTGACTTGATACTACATTCGTAGCCGTAGGCACAATCTGATCCGAATCCTTTGCGGTCGGTCTTACGACAATACTTACAATCCTTGATGATGTCGCTCTTGTCTCTTTGGATGTAGATTCCGAGATGGTGGTCCATATATCAACTTGTCCTCCTTTATTTGTTAGATGTCACTGAATCTTCAATTATTATTCTGACTCGTCGATGGCTGGCTTGTTCCTCTCATATCTTTTCCTTTGAACTCCACGATCTTGACGATTGAGCGGAGGCGGCTGAGCACTAAGTCGCCGTAGCGGTCCTCGATGCTAGGGATGATGTTACCCTGCTTGTCAACCCCATGAGTGGTTCGCAGGTTGGCGGTCATCATCAGCAGTATGCCTCGCTTCTCCGCTGCATCGCACAGTTTCAGAAAAGGGGTCGAGCGTTCGCCGAAGTCGAACTTCACAGCAGGCTCAGTCCCAATGTCATCCACAACTACAAGATTGCGCTTCACAATATCTTGTATGCGGTCGTTCATCTCTTGTGCAGAGTAACTGCTGACAATACGCTGATACTTCATGTGAATAAGGACTGGTAGAATGTTCTGTACTATAAGTGTTTTACCCAATCCGCACGGACCGAGACAAAGCAAACCTCGACCACGGTTGTCTGAGAGCCACGCCGCCACCTGGTCGTAACACGGCAACCACTTCGCGTCATCACCAAGGTAGTAGCGCAGCCCAGAAGACAACAATTCACGAGCCTGCGGAATCTGCATATGTAGGCACTTCGGATATGGATTAAAGCCAGAGTCTCGCATCAACTCCACACTTTTACTAAATATGTCTATTTGCTTCTGTTCCATGACTTACGGTTTTAAAATAGAGTTAATTGTTGTTGTTCTAATTTAATTCTCTTGCAGGCTTTGTCGAAGTATTCCTTGTTCAGCTCGAAGCCTATGAAGTGGCGATGCTCCCTGATACAGGCGATTGCGGTTGTGCCAGAGCCTATTGTAGCGTCCAAAATTACCCCCCATGTTGCTGTATGTAAGAACCAGGTAGCGGAGCAAATCGACTGGCTTCTCTGTCGGATGGTACGATTTTCCGTTTATGTGCTCCTTGGCGAAGTTAATAATGCTTGACGGATATTTCTCGTCGCTGATAATTGTCGGTGTCTCAACAAACTTTCCATAGCAACGGTTCTGTGTTGGCTTTGCCATATTGCCTTTTGAATGGTTGCGCTTATGTGGCGGTACTTTAACCATCTGCGGATTGTACGTTGGCAATTCCTTGTAGAACACAGCAATGTCCTCATGCTGACGGAGTGGCATACGATTAGCATTAAGAAATCCGCTTTTGAGCGACTTGTCCCATATCAGATTGTACCTCCACATCTTCGGCTGCGACATCATCAGCTTTGCCGTAAACATACCCTGGCAGAACAGAACGATAGCCGAATTTGGTTTGGTCACTCGCTTAAACTGCTCCCACATTGGCTCAAGTGGTATTATACTATCCCAAGAACCGCCTTCGCTCTCTGCATTTAGCACTCCATAAGGAAGATCTGTAATGATGCAGTCTATGCTGTTGTTATCAATACGCTTCATGCCTTCAAGACAATCCTCATTATATATTCTGTCTATTTCAATCATAGTGAAATAATATTACCATGTTTCCTGGCCGGCAAAGTTATCTTCATCAACATGCTTTGGAATCTCTTCTGAACGTCGTGGTTGAGACCGATGTACTTTCGGCTGAGATACGGCAATTTCGTTCTCGCTGATAATCTCATCCTCCCATGAGCGGTGACGCAGGAATGTAGTCGGGTCCTTACGGAAACGTTTTGTGGGCTGGGCTCTCTTATATAATGGAATATAGGCCATAATAGCTTCCCTGTCTGACTGTTTCAACGCATTCCACAACTTTTCGCTTGCCACACGGTCGCGTTTCTTGTCGTAAGCATCCCAGAACTCGTCAAACGTAAGTGAAGTTTCTGTGGGGCTTTTTGGGGGCATTGCGGGGCTGTCATCGCGTTTTTCCCCCTCTGGTGGTATAGATGTACCCTCGCGGGATTTTTTTTGCTCTAAACCGCCTTTCTCGACCTTGACAGATTTTTTCGGGTTATTGTTTTGCGTTTTTGAATCGTCGGCCTCGTTTTTCCCCATACCCCTTTTCCTTATACTTTCATTATTTGTTTTATTTATATTATTATCTCTAACTCCAACTCTCTTTGATTGGGCGTGCGCGTCACCTGCGCCTGCGCGAGGATTTTTTATATCTTTTTTGCCATCTTTTTCTGCACTAAAATCATCACTTTTTTGCATTCTTACGCGCTCTGCATCTTGGTCGCTTGTGGCATCGTCCGGTGAACCTACTACGGTCACACCATCGTCTGTCAAAAGGCGCGGATTGCCCTCTTCGTCGGTCAACTCAAAGCCGTTGTCCAGATACATTCGAGGCTGTATCATCGTGTCTCCCTCAATGATAATCATACCTCTTAAATATAGTTCCTGCAGACCATGTATTAAACCAGGTCTAGGACCACTTGCGCCACTCACTGCTATGGCTTCTGCAAAATACACAATAGACTGATATTCACCCACTTTTGCTTTCTTCTGACATTGGAGGCAGCGGAATGTAAGCGAGCGTTCGTTCTTTGGTCGAAGATCGAAATCCCGCAGACATATTGACCCTGGATTGGGCTGCAATGCCAGCACGTTCAACAAGTCACAGTACACGCCCTTGGCATTCCAAGAGCAACGTCTGTAGCGTTGCGACGAGAGCAAGTCTCGCGAGAACATATAGAAGCCTTTTCTCGTCGAGTTCTTGGTAGAGACTCTGCCGTTTTTCTTATTTGTTTTCATACACAAAACCCTATTAAAATACCCCGTCATTTTGCTCGCAATTTGCAAAGCATTTTGCAACACAAATTGCTAACAAATTGCACGGCAAATTGTACGGCATTTGTTGTACAAATTGTGAAGCAAAACAGCGCACGTTCTGCACAAAACAAGCACGATTTTGCATTGTATTTTGTATAACGAGGGATAAAAGGATGTTTTTTATTATCATATCGCCATCATTTGTTATATGCTCAACGTTCTGCTGACATTTCTCCATTATTGTATGCCCAGCGTTTTGCCTTCGGCCACATGTGAGGCTCGTGAATTAAGGCATACGTTTCCTTGGTGAGCATAACGGACCATATCATCTTGTCGTCGGTTAGAAACACATCCACACGCCGTTTTCCACTCCTACCAAAATTAGGAGATTCCGTGATGGGATGCCATTCAAGTTCTTTCCAGTTAATCATGTTATATCGCCTAATAAAAAGTTATTCGCCATTTGTATCTGTCGCAAATGTATGAATTTTGTATTTTATCGAGTGGACAAACTAAGCGTTAAGGAACTTCTCGAAATTGTCGAAATATGTCACTGTATAGTGTGTTTCCTTCTGTAACATGTGTATTATCATATTCGCCAATTCTTTCTCGGATAGAATGTCAGTATCAGCTTTCGTTCTGACAAAAACGCTTCTCTGGCATTTCCCATTTGTGATGTTGTGTAGTAATGAGTCCGTCGTTATTTGACAGTCCCCACAGAATTGCGTTAATCTGTCGAACAAATTACCTATGACTTGTTTTGTTGCTCCATGAAAGGCGAAACACAGTTGTCCGTCGCGCCATTCCTTTGCAAAAGAAATAGTCTGGTGTATTGACAGAAGTTTTCTATTATTTTGCATATCTATCTGTTTAATCGAAGTCGGATTCTTCGGTGTCAATGAACATCTTTTTGAAAATGTGAAAGAGAACATCCAATTCGTTGATGGTGCTCTTCCTCGTCCAAAACTGTCATGACAGCAACCGTAATGCCGTCGCAGGCGCTGAAGGTGTTGGCAAAGCCCTGCTTGGACTTCCACGTCATGCTGTCATACCCCATCAGCCTCAATCCTTCGACGACCCGCATCATTAAACGGGCGTCAAAGATCTGGTCTTCCAGCCCGAACGTGGAGTGCTCAGGCAATAACATGCGGCCTGTCTCCACAAGCTCAAAGTCGTCACGCATACCAGTTCCGAGACAGATAGGACATTCACCGTAAATGTAGTGTTCGTTCATGTCGCTGTCCTCATACATATATTCAACCTCTCCTGACCCGTCGCACTCCGGGCATTCGCATGGTTTGCCGTCCTTGCTCACCTTTTCGGGTATAAGGGGGAAGAGGTTGAAAGCTGCTTCGATGTCCGCGAAGCGGATTGTCTTGTCGATGTCACACCGCTCGTAGTCTAAATTCGGAAGACGCTGCTCGAAATGCGGGTACTTGCAGCGGATGAGCTTGGGGTCAACGAGAACCATGACCTGACCGTCTGTCGCCATCAGTCGGCCATTGTCCATGTCATTGATAAATGGATTGCTGTGACGCTTTATGAAACTGCTTTCGTTGCAGAACATCCGCAACGCTTTTTTCTCATTCTTGATTTTCATGCTACTTGCCCTCCTTCTTTTCCAATATCTTTTTCGCAATATCTTGCATCTCCCTCTGCGTAACCTCAAAAATGACCCTGATGCCCTTCGGATTCTTCTTCACCTTGCACTCTACCGTAAACGGGTGTGTGCGCAACAAGTCTGCAATACCTTGTATTATTTTGCGCTCTCTTATTACTTCGTCATTCATAGTTTGTTCTCCTTCCCTTTTCCTAAATAAATTGCTCGATTTAACCACGCAATAAATACGCATCTATACTCGATATCCATTCCTATTGTTGGAATGAACAAAAACATTTTGTTTAATTTGTGAATTTCAATTCTCATAGTTTATTCTCCTTTCATGTATTTTATAAAGTCCTTAATCATACCCTTTCTAAGAACAATTTGTCCATCTACAATCGAAATGTAGCCATTACCCTTGTCTTTCAAAAACTCACAAGCCTTGTCAATAAAGGCATCAGTACGGGTGTATTCAATATCATTTTTAAAGATTTTATCCTTCCACCAAGTAACAGTGTCTTCCAAATCCTCAAACTTACAGTTCTCGCAGTCATTGCCGTTACAATCGCCACATATCTGCAAATAAATCTTATCTGGTGCTTTCATAACTTATTTTCCTTTCAGTCTTTCTTTTAATGATTTGAGCCAATCAATACACTTTCCAACTTTGCCATAATCCTTACCATACAAATCTTTAAGTTCCGTAAGATTACTAAGTGTATCATACATCAAATCTCTATCCTCTTCACTCCAAGCAGGTGTCTTCTCACCTTGCTTTTCAAGCCAAGCAATAGCACGCTGTTTGTCTTTTGTGCCACCAACAACCATATCACCTTTTACGGCTTCAATTAGTTTCTTTCTTATCCTCTCATCCTCTGACTCTGACTCTTTGAGTTCAGGGGAAGTTGAATCCATAGTTGCCGAGTGAACTCGGTCGGCATCTTCAACATTGTAGCCTTTGAATATAAGGTCTATTCCCCACCATAGCCAGCCGATAAACAGCTTACGGCCCTCATAGTCGTACCAAAAATTTATGTTCGGTATTGACATGAAGCACTTGTAATCGTTGTTAATCTTGATTTTCATAATTTTCATAATTCGTGTCAATTCGTTAAATACTCTTTAATCTTGTTGATGTATTCGGGGAAGTCTGGGATGGGATATTCGTCACGTTCCAGTTGTGCAATCTGCTGCTGCACTTCGCCGATACGCTTTGCGTGGTCTGCCTGTGCAAAGCCGAACAGGTCGCCGTCGGGGGTGGTGCGTTGCAACTGATTCAATTTGATATTGCGCGATTTCAGCATAGCCTGCCGTCTGTGCTCGTGCCACTCTTGCCCCAGCATAATGTCGGCTGGGCCGTGATATATCTCTACACGTCGGCGCGGATTGGCCACTTTTACTCTTGCGCCCAAATATTCAAAGAACCACATCCATCGCGCCACGAAGTCGGGCGACATACCGCTGCGATAATATACCACATCGTCAATATGGGTGTAGTTCTCGGCTGTGCTGACTGCTATCTTTACAACACACTGCTTCATAAATTCGTTTTATTCGTTTAATTCGTGGAAATTAGTGAAATTAGTGGTTCGCTTATTCCTTTACTATCTTGCCATAGTGCTCCAACATGCGGTGGTCGCCATTGCCCATGCCCCACCAGCGGCCCTCGGTGTCCTGCAGCAGCCAGCCGCCGGTCTCGACTGTCGTGTGTCGGTCGTTGAGCCAAATGCTGATGGTCGGGTCGTGGCTTACGTCATACGACATCTCCAAAACGACTCCTTCTTTCAACAATTTGTGTATCTTGTCGAAGTTTCGCACCATGACCTGAAACTCCTGTTTGATGTGCATCATAGGGTGCTGCTTGTACCGTTCCAGCTGCTTCTCGCGCCGCCAGTGCTCCTCGATGGTGCGGAAGGCATCGAGTGCATACGCCTGGCTCTTGGTGTCGGCCCCGTTGAACGGCACCATCCTGCCCGGCTCGTCCATCGGCTCGATGCTGCACACGGCAAACGCCCCGTTGTATTCGATTTCGATTTTCATTGTCTCAGTTCTCTTTTGTTCAGAATAATAACTATACTGGTACTGCATTGTCCAATTCCTCAGAACGATCAATCTCGTAATGAAGACAAAACCTTCCGTCGGAGTACCGTGCGCAAAAGCCACCGTAGCGAATCTCCAGTTCTTCCCTCTTGCTTTTGACGAAGTTCTCAACGGCTTCGTCCTTCTTTGCTGAAGAAATAAACATGTTGTTCATACGCAGTCCTCTCCGTGTCGTTTGATATAGTTCTCGCGTCGGCGGTTCCACTCCTTGTCGAAGCCCTTCACGAACTGGTCCACCGTCTTCTTGAAGTCGGACAAAAGCTCGTTGTTCTTGTTCGCAGGGTAGAACTGATGCAAGTTCCAACTCTTCTGATAGTCCTCCTGCCCGAACACATCCATCACCGTAATGCTGATACTGATTTGGGGTTCTCGCACCACGCCACCGAATATCGCGCCGTGGTCGTTCAGTAGATCCAAAGCTACCGTTATCTTTCCTGCGGCCTTCCTCTGAAATTCATGCACCTTCGTCAGATAGTCCAGCATTTGCTCGCGAGTACAATCGCCGTACTCATTCTCGATGTCTTTCCTTGTCATATCGCCTAAATTTTAATTAAAACTTCCGTTTTGATTTTGCTCCCGCTCGGCTGTCATCAAGCCAGTTTGTGACCGCTCTCACTTAATCGCAAAATTCGTTTAATTCATTTTATCAGTGTTCATAAAAATCAGTTCGCTTCGTCGCAGTCTTCGTGGTGGTGGTTAATACGTCAGATGCTCTTCGGGATAACTCGTCGTCTTCGGACCGATGGGATTGTGCGCACGGCTCATTTCCATCAGTTCGTTGAACATCGTCTCTGCCTGCCCGATAAGCCTGTCCCACTCTTTCGGATAAGTCCACGGCTCGCCCAGACGCTGACCTTCGTAGCGGTGATAGAACATCATCCCCTGTAGGGTGCCGACTAAATAGCTGGCCTTTTTCATAAACTCGTCCTTTTCTTTCTTGACAGGCTCGTCGCAAGGTTCGACACATTCGGGCAGTTCCTTTCTATCCTCAAAAGCCTCGTAAGCCTGATAGAGCTTACCGATGGCCGAGAACAGCCCGAAGTCGTCACGGCTCTCGCCAACGATGCCGTCGCCGTATTCGTCAAAGACACACACTATGTCAGCCGTGGTTTGAATAGTCATATACAGCTCGCGGTCAGTAGTCCTGTAGCCGCCGAAGATTTCGTCAGTGTCCTCGCACTTGACCTTGAAATTGATTGCGCTCATAAAAAATCCCTATAATTACGTTGTTCATTCACATAAATTGCTAATACTATGCCTTGCGGCGGTTGTTATTACTTAGTCAATAAATCCTTTTCGCTTTGGCTTCACGTAGAGATTCCACACGCCCACTTTCTCTTCAGCATTGGCACCGTAGATGCGCCGTGTCACCTCGTAGTGATGGTGTTCTCCTTTATCCCAGAGTATTATCTGTTCGCCGATGTCAGGCACGCTTGTCGTCCACAGGTCGCAGATGATGTCACCCGCTTCCTCGTCTTTGAAGATATAGACGTGCTGGTTCTCGTTCTGACGCAGAGCAAACATTGCCATCCGCAGTGCGTCGGTCAGTTCGTTTGCGCCGTACTCGAATAGTTCCTCGGAGCGGATATGCCCGTCGGCGTTCAGAAACGCAAACTCGATGATTTGTGATGCTTGTTGCTTATCCATAGGTCAGTCCTCCTTATCTGATTGTATCAAACACTTCGCCTGCGATGTACTCCACCCTGCTGCCGGGCTTCACCTCGGGAAACAGCAGCGGGTTCAGTTCCACTTGGTTCGGGCTGCGGAAGTTGTTGATGTCGCCCCAATGCGGATAGGCAAAGTGCAGGAGCAGTTTGCCGTCAACGTCGCGGCTGACGTACAGCTTCGTCTTGTGGTCGGGGTCGTAACGGAACTCGTTGCAGGCATCGGCCAGCTCGTTGCCGTCGGGACAGAAGCGGCGCAGCATCGCCATCGTCAGCCCCGCCGACATGCCGCTGTGACCTGCATCGTTGAAAATCTTGTAAGCCTTGCGCAGTCGCCCTATGCGGCTTAGCGTCTCGTCGCGCATCACCCTGGCGCAGTCGAGCACCTGGTCAAGCTCCATGCCACGGTAGAGGTCGCCGAGACGGATGGGCACTATCTCGTCCCAATACTCCAGTTCGCCCTCAATGATTACGCCGCGAGCCGCCTTGCGGTAGTGTTCCGTCAGCTCGGGGATGCGTGCCTCGTGTTCCTCGCGCTGGCGCTTCAGCTCATCGAGCCTCTTCTGCACAAGTGCATCATGCTCCGCTTTCGTCTTGCCCGTCACCTTCATATAGGCTTCGTCCAAACTATCGCTCGAAAGCAGTTTCTCCCCGTTAAACTCTCCGCAGCAAAGCTCTCCCGATTCATCGGCTTCCTGCTGCAGCATGTGCCACGCTTTCTCTACGTTGCACGCTCCGTAAAATGTAATTTGCTTCATACTTCAATAGTTTATTTGCGTTTCATAAGCCCATACACTTGAATAGCCCGTACCATGCCCGCCCTCCGTGATGTATGAAAAAGCAGAACCCAACATAAAGCCAAGTTCATTCGTGTGTGGCACACATCTCTTTTTGTAGATGTGCTTCGCGCGGCCTGCCGAAAACAGATACACAGCGCAAACAATCAAAATAATCCATTTCATTATTCAATCATTTTATATTCACCGATATTAAATGCTGCTTCAGTAAGATTAAGGTCTTCCCATTCCTCTTCGTGGACATATCCTTCAAAAGAATGGCATTCGACCCTAAGTTTGTTTAATGGTCTGTCAATACTGAGCACCTTGAACCACATCGGCCTCTTGCATCCTTCCCATGCCTGCCGGAAGAGGTCGCCTACCTTCAATGTTACTTTTCTCTGTGCCATAATCTATTTTTCCTTGAAATATACACACCCGTTGGCAGGTGTCTGTTTGCTTACATGGTGTTTCACTTGTTTGCAATATGTGCCACCCATGTAGAAGTAGCAGTCTTTGCAAGTACGTTTAGGCAGTGGCGGATCATCTGGCATGACGGCACTCGCGCCAAGCATCATCATGGCCATTGCCTCCATTGTCGATTCTTTCAGTGGCTTGTGCATACGTCAGTCCTCCAAATACCAAAGCATGATTTCATCGTCGCTGTATCGGAACATTCCCTTGTTGTCGAAGATATTGCCGACAACCTCCACGTTCTCCATCTGCAAGTCGTAGAACGATTTGTTGGTGAAGTTGCTGATGCCGCGCCTTTCCGATTCCTTGGTGACGTACAGCATCACATAGAACTCGCCAATAGCGTCGTGTGTGTCGCATGACACGATGCCCAGATAGTTCGTTTTGCCCTCATCCATGAATGGGTAGTCGGTAGATTTGATGATGTCGCCCTCGTAGATTTCCTTGCCGTTCTTATCATTCAGCCCTGTGAACTGGCCGACGGTTTCGGATGAAACTTGTGCGGCGGATAAACTTCCATCTTTGCTAATGAGCATTTGGTCCTCCGGAATAATCCACAGCGCACCATCCTTTTCTTTCACAAGAGAACCATACTCCCATCGGTTATTAAAGGTATTCTTTCCTCTAAATTTGATTGTTCTCATAGTCATTCCTCCTTTTCATCAAAGTCCATACCTCGTATGGCATAACGGAAATTTTTATAATGGTTAAACTATTGAAGTATTTTGAGTAACTGTTTAGCGCGTTCAAGTGTGTCAAAACCTTTGACATCCACCCATTTGTTTAAAAACATACCTTCTTTCAGCCTTTGAACAAAATATCCTGTAAATGGGATGCAACCATTATAACACGGGTATTTGGCTACAATACGATATCTTGCCATAGTTATTCCTCCATTGCTTTTTCTGTTCCATTTCCAACACCTTGGCAAGTCGGACGACATGGTTCTCAAGGACGAGGATTGCATCCGGGATTGATATCTGATAAATCCTCGCACCGTTACAATGACGGTCTTCTGCCCTAAGAAAGTTTTCGGGAATAGCCAACTCAATAGACTGATAACTTCCCCACCCGTTACGAATTATGTCTATCCCCTCGTTGTTCTTTTCGTACCTATCCTTGCATTTCTTCAGGATTTCAACGAGTTCATTACTTTTTTCAATCTGGGAATACAGATTGTAGATTTGCCTTGCATTTTCTTTTGTTACCATAATATTAAGAAATTTTCAAATTTTTGATTTCACACACTGCCGCACTATCTGTTCGGTTATGATGTCGTCATTAGCCTTTGCCATCTGGTCGAGTTTCTCCACGTCGAACTCCTCGGCAGAGAACTTGAACTGAATCCAGTTCGGTTCAAACTCACGGTAGTCGAGGAACGTCTCCGGTTCGTCCGTCTCGAGAATGTACTTCACCATACGCAGCAGCCGATCGCCTGCCGGCTTCGACGCCACGAAGCCGCTGACATCATAGGAGCTGGCTCCACGGCTTTTCCAATACTCGCCGCCACCTTCAGGACGTTTGTCCTTCGGGTCGAAACGTACGATGTCGCTGTCAAAATACTCAATACGCACAGATGCGCCTTTATTCCCAAATCCGAGGCTTCCTGCGAACGGACGATACCTGCGGTTCTTGTTCTCGATATAAAATGGCACGTCTTTAGGATTGATATCGTTTAGAGAGCATGTCCGAATCCAATCTTCAACCCATTCGACCAGGTCGTGAAGGGTAATTACTTCTTGTTCGTTCATAATTTTATTCCTCCTTGTATTTTCCGACATATCGCACAATCGGGTTAATCCAATCGCCGTCATACAACCAATCACTGTACCTTGACTCATTCTTAAAGCCGACGATCTCATACAGGTAGCGTCTGCCTTTGTTGTTGTAAATGACTGTGCCGCCGATTCCGGGGCAGTTGATATAACAGTTGTTCTTGTCGAAGATCTCGATAAAGGACTTTTCGGCAAGTTCATCTTTCGGCAGCATTGCCCGGTAGTTGTACCACATGCGCTTTTCGTAGGGTACACCCTCGCGCTTCGCTTCGCGCCTCCTCATGAGGCTCCTGAAATAACTGATGATTTTTCTCATTGTGTAGATTTTGTTATTAGTCTTCAAATTCAATTTCATCGCACCAATATGCTTCACCTTTAACATCTATGACTTTAAGCAGGTCTTCGGCACCTGGATTACCAGCCATGCAGTACACGTACTCCAAATCATCCGTTGACAGTCTTCCTACCTCCTGGTGAGAAGACAATAAAACTGCTGTCTTTGCCATATTATTTGCAATTCAGTCTTTAACGTCATTGTAATGGTAGCTCCTGCAGGCAAGCATGGCGAATAACCTGACAATGCCGTCAAGCCTGTACATGGTGGTAGCGCACAGGACTTTCAGCACTTGGCGGTTGTACACCTTGCAGCAGTAGTCGGTACGCTCCACCTTGTTCTCCGGTTTCAGGTCCTCAATCGGGTCGAGGTCAGGGTTGCGGTACATGGCTTTGTATTCGCGCATGTAACCAGACGGTACATCGAATGTGACGAGCACGTCTGTGCAGCACGCACCCTGAAGCCAGTGTACAGCCTTGTCAGGTTCCTCGCTGAAGAAGCAGAACCCTACGGCATCCGAGTCTCTGCCCATGTCTCTGTGGACGGTGCGGTTCTCCAGTGTCTCGCCGGCCATCAGGCGCTCGTACTCCAGCTCACCCATGAATCTGTGAAGTATCATAAATCCTGTCCGTTAATCGTTACATTTCCTTTCGCCTTGCGGCTCTTGTTGCGGCGGCCTTCTCCGCCTTCCTCTTCGCTTCGATGGGATGGTCCCTGTACCACTTCCTCATGTTTTCGGCCTTCCTAGCTTTCTGCTCTTCAGTGAGCGTGTGCCCCGGCCTGAACTCCGTGCCCGGACTCACCCGCTCGCCCTTTATGAAGCGCCCGGGATATCCGAGCCTCTTGCTTATGATGTGCGCCAGCTTCCGGTTCTCGTCGAACACGCCTGAGAGCCATCTGGCGTCCTTCTCCAGCCCGAGCTCCCTGGCCTTCCTGACCAGTGTCCGGTAGCTGACGCCGAGACATCCTGCAAGCTCCTCGTTAAGGGTAGTGGGGAAGTGCCTGCGCAGGTAGTCGAGCATGTCCTTACTCCAGAAGATACGCGTGGAGTAGCCGCGATGCTCGACGACCCTGCCGTGCTTTTGGCTGAAAAATACGCCGTCCTCGATCCTTCTGTACATCAGCTGATGAATAATTAGTGATAATTCGTGTTTACAATTCAATCCGCTTCCCATCCATATCCACGGTGTGCGAGAGGAAGGCTTCGTAGGCACCAGGCTGGAAGTATTGTTGCAGCAGTCGGCGGGTGCTCTCCTTCAGGTAGACGGTCTTGCCGAAGTTTTCCACCGTCCGCACGATGCGCTCGATGGCAGCACCGCTCTTGGCGATGTCGTAGTAGTCCTTCTTCACGCCGCTGCGAAGGCCTATCTTGTAGTGGTCGCAATAGGCGAAGCTCCTGCGGATGACAGCCTCGGCGGAGTCCCAGTCGATGACCGGCTCAATGCTTGCCCATGTGCTGAAGCCCATGAGGTGCATCCGTTGCATCGCCATGATGCGGTGGTCGTTGATGCTCGCACGCGGTTCCATCTCGTCGTGTCCTGTGAGCGTGAATCCGAAGTGGATGTCCTGACGCTTCCCCGGTTCGATTGTTTCCAGATACGCAAGGATAGTGGCGTCATAGATAAAAGTGGAATCCTTGGTCAGCACCCATACGGGGATGTCTCTCTGGATGGCACCGTAAATTGCAGAGACGGTCATGTCCCTTGTCTCTTCCAGCATGGGGTCCGTGGTGAAGCTGAGGAAGATGCCGTATTTGCGGCACGGCTCTATCCACCTGTCCATTTCCCGTTGCAGGATGTCGGCGGCATGGAACTCATTCTTGAAGCACTTCTTCAGCCGCACCTTATTCCCACCCAGCTGCTTCGATGGCGCACCACGCTTCAGGTAACAGTACGTGCATTCGTGCGGACAGCCGGTGTAGAAGTTGCAACCGATTCGTCCGTATTCCCGTGCGGCGCCCTTCGTCGTGTAGAGCGCCTTGCCGTTGATGGTGAAGTCCTGTGTTGCCATACGCTTACATTACACTAATTCAAACTCGTATGCGAACACCCACGGATTGCGCTGCCATGTGCCACGTCCGCTGATGCGGTCGATAAGGTCTGCAAATAACATACGAGGGTCTGCGGAAAGATGAATCTTCCCGTTCTCATCAAATCGGTATGGCATACCTTCTTCCATTTTCTTTATTCCCTCTCTCAGACAATCCTCTTCGCTGATGTCTTGCAACCGCTCCACGCGGATGTCGGTGATTCGGATGCGGTGGGGCATAAGGTCGGCGCGGACAAACATCTTGTTCGTCCAGCCGGGAGTGTAACGGAACTGCTTGACGTAGTAGTTGCCATAATCGTTGTCAGGGTCTTGCTTAACGATAGACTTATACGACTGCGCCACTGCCACACCTTCGCCGATGCGGTAGATCGATTTTAAAGTTCCTGCATATTGGGAAGCCTCGAAAACATCCCCTGTCAATCGGTCATCAATGTCAAAATGCGAATCTATTTTTTCAACATTTCCTATGATGCGCCGCGTCATGGTCTTTCTCCCGTCAAGCACGGCCTGCGTGAGCCCAAACCGATCATTGAACATTATCTTCTTCATCGCCAAATGATTTATTTATTTTTTTTGCAGTAGCACTATTTCTTGTTTCAACGTGTAGAGCTCCTTGTCGTTAAAGGAGAAGTCTTGTGTGGTCATACGCTTAGTCCTAGTTCCTCCAAGTCCTCCGTGCTGGTGTATTTCTTGGCTATATCAATGTTCATTTCGATGGCTTTCTTGCCGATTCGGTTGAGGAGATCCGCATCTGACAATTTACGGGATAGTACGGTTGCAGCGAGGCGGAGATTTGCGTCTTGATTTAGGTCAATAACTTCGTTCATATCGTCTGTTTTTGCATGGATGTCGCAGAGCCGCTTCCACGTCTGAAGGGGTTGAGTGTACCGGCCTTTTATAAATATTGGTGCATAATCGACTCCAAACTTTGCCTTAATGTCACGCATCAGTGAATCATATTGCCCTACTGCTAGTTCTGCACAAATCAGCCCACACTCCAATCGTGCCTTCAGTTCTGTATTTGTTTGGTGACGCTTGTCAAGCACCATCTTTACGGCATTATAGACGTTGAATATGTGTCTGCGGTATTCCTGCTCAGTTCCGTCGAGGTAGTCGAGCCACAGACTGAGCCTTTCGCCAAAGTTTGAGTTATGGACGGATTCGTACTCTTCCTGCCTTCTCACTGTTTCTTTGCAGAGCTGCTTTGTTTTCTGTTTGTAAAGTCCAGCCTTTTTAATGGCTTCTATTCCATCGCTTATGGCAAGTCTTGCAACCTCATTAGCTATGCCAATCAAGGTGTTTACCATCGTATTTGTGTGGTCGAATCCCTGAATAAAACGCTCCTCTGTTATTGTAGGGCAGTTCTGCATAACTTGCCTTGCGTACTGCTTCGAGTAGTATATCGGATTTGCAGACATTTTATTTTGAGATTATGGGTTTGCTATTTATTGCATTATATATTTTCTCAACAATATGTTGGCATGATGGTTCTTCCCAAAGCCGTGCTACATTCCATGAAATAGATTTTTTGGGAATCCAGTTTTCCAACTTTATAGAGTGGTGAGAAAGACGACCTTCCGTAGGTTTCAGTCCAAGGTCGTGAAGTTCACACAACCCATCGTGGAAAAACGTACACCATCCGCCATCAATGCGAGCCTGTACCATTTGCACAATATGAGTTGTACATCCCATAATAACGCCAGCTGCCCACTCGGTAGTAGTCAGTCTGTCGCCATAGCCAGCATCAATGAGACGCAAGATATCTTGTGGTGTGCCTAAGCAAGGGGCGTGGCATTGTGTTTGACACAATTTGCATTTGCACTGTACAGGCTTACGTCCTGTCTTGCGTACTACATATTGTAATTGGCTTTCGCCGACTTTACATATCATAATTTTGTGATTTAGAATGAGTTTTTGCACTTTGTGGAGCCTTTGGCCCGCCACTGCAGGCCATGCGACTGCTTTTAATGTGGATTGTTTGAGACGCCGCATTTTTCAGGCTCCAGAAAGTGCTTTATCAGAAGCATTCCATATATGAATCTGATACGGGTCTTTGGTCTTTAAGCGTGAGTGTATATAGACGTGTAGGATTTGATCTATCCAGTATTTAGGGCATATTCTACTTTGATTTCTTCATAGGGTCAAACAAATCGCGTTCTTTTTCATCGCATTTGTCAATCCAAACGTACTTTTTACTGTTGTTTTGCAGGTAAATGTTCTGGCCGTCAAGGTACCGCTTGCAGTTCGAGCGAAGAAGACAATGGTTCCCGTTGCAGTAAGGGCTGTATGATTTAGCCATATTGCTTTGTCTTTAGAGAAGGAATAATCTAAGTGCTTGCCAAGTAAACCATGATGAACGCACGCAGTCGTAGAGTGCATCATGTGCATTTCGGCCAAATGACTCTGGCAGCTGCGGCAGGAGTTTGTAGGCCAACGTTGGATCTTTCAGCAAGTCTAACTTCGTATAAGGATGGTCCACATCGTCGCGTTCTAACCATTTAGCCGTGCATTCATAAATTGCAGTGCGACAGTCGCGGAAATACTTATGGTGAAGTGCCATTGGCAGAAGCTTGTTGCATTTTGTACGCTCTGCGGCATAGCGCAGGATGGGGATATCAAAGTCTGTTCCTTGGCACCAAATGCAGAAGTTCTCTGCATCGTGTTCTTTTAGTTGTCCACGAATCCATAAGTCTAAATTTTCGAGAGCATCGTTAAGTAACTCCTGGCTTTTCAACTCTGTCAATGCTGGATGATTAGAGACTGTAATATCATCCGCAACGGCGTGTTTTGCTTCGCGGCTCTGTTTTCCCCACCAGCCAGAAGTGTTCTGGTCGAAGTCCCATAGCCCCTCAACAAACTGAGAGTTCAGGTCAATGGTGTTGGCGAAGTGACATGTATCTTCCGGCACAGCAGCCTCATTGAAGAACATCTGACTTTCGTTCTTTGAAAGTCTGTCCCAAGCCACAGCCGCAATCTGCAGAATCGCTGCGTGTGAGGAAAGTGAACATGTTTCCAAATCCAATGTAATATCCAATAGTCTCATAGTATATACATTTTATAATTATACATAGTCATGTTCGGTCTTGTTGGTGATGTCCTTCAGGCGAAGTGAAGAAATCAGCGTCTTGATTTCGGACATAGAGTAAAGCACAACTGCATTTTGAGCAACACCCGTCTTGACAGGTGTCAACAGATGTGCGTTAACCCACCGCTGCAACATCGCAGGCTTGTAGCCCATTTTGGCGATGTATCGCTTCGCCTCGCCTTGCTTGATGTAGTCAGCATTCGGCTCGATGCTCTTGATATACGCCTGTACACCTGCATCAACCGCACGGCTTACTAAATCGAGCAAGTCCTTCATTTCGATGTTCATCTCCTACAAGTTTAGAACCTTTTCGTCGCCCTCACGCAGTGCGTGAATTAACAGAATGTTTTTGCCGAAAAATTTTTGGCTCTCGTAGTCCGATACTCCATCCGGCATACCTGTTCGCTTCATTTGCGAAAGAAGTGATACAGCAGAGTGCATCTTGGCTGCATCCTCACACAGAAAAGGCTCGAATGCACCAGGCTTGATGTTCTTAATGTCTTCCTTTGTTACGTTCATTTGAGCTTGTTTGATTGATTGACTTTAGAATATTTTTAGCGCAAAGTTTGGTCGGTTCGGGATTTTTCCTTACCTTTGCATTGCTGATACTTAGGGCGATAGGCTAAAACCGTCGCCAACCTCTCTTTTGCGCCGTTCTTTATTGATTGATTGACGGTGCAAAATTAGAAAATATCCATTGATTACGCAAGAAAATCGTGGAAAAATTTTATTTTTTGATATAAATTTAATATTTGCACCATGAACGCAACAACAAGATTTAAGGCATATCTCGATGCTAAAGGCATCAGAAACGCACAAGCAGAAAGGGATTGCGGACTGTCTAACGGACTTTTGGCAAGTGCCCTTCATAAGAACACTGCATTAGGCGGTGACAAATTAGAACAAATTCTAAATACCTACTCTGACCTTTCCGCAGAATGGCTACTGCGCGGAACTGGGGAAATGCTCATCGCAGACGGCATCAATCAGGAACAAATTTTTAGAGCTCTAAACATGCCGACAAACAGCGACCAGATAATAGAGATATGGAAGGAGTTTATGGAATGCACTAAGAGGATGCAAGATCTATATAAACAATCCATGTAGTCAATAAAAGTATAAATTATTCCGCGAAATTTCCGTCAAACGCGGATAACAGAAATATTGAATATATAGTAAACAAAGGGAAACTGGCAAATATTACGGCATAGTTTCCGGTTCGGTAGCGTCCGAATTGGGAAACATCAAAAAAAAGAAACAGGAAAAACGCCGATGCGCCCGTAGTTTAATGGATAGAATAAAGGATTCCGGTTCCTTTGATAAGGGTTCGATTCCCTTCGGGCGTACTTCACTTTTGGATGTAATTTCCACTTTTGAGCCTGTAAATTTCCGTCAGATTTCCGTCAAATCTAAGGATTATGGCAACAATTACGATAGAGATTGGAAAAAAGAACAAGAAAAGGGTGCATCCCGTGTCTTTCCTGATATGCGAAGGGAGGACTAAGAAGCGCATCCCTACCGGAATTACCGTGTCGGACTCTGAGCTTACCACGAACGGAAAGAAGATTCGTGAGCCAGAAAAGGCGAAGCAGATAGAGAGGAAACGCCAAGAACTGCAGGAGCGCCTTGATAGATTATCGTTGGAGATAATCGGGCAGAAGGAGATAGATGCAGGTGAAATTGTTGAACGGATTACCGAAAGTAAGGAAGAACTTGATTTCTTCATTTTTTCGGAAGAATGGATTGCGAAGTCACCTGTTAAAGACAAGAAGAATTACTTCTGCATGTTAAATTCACTGGAGCGTCATCTGGGATGTAGAGCGCTCCCATTCAATAAGATTACCTATAAGCTGTTAGATGACTATGGACTGACTTTGAGATGTAAACCACGCGCTCAGTCCCTATATCTTGGTCTCATACGCCACATTTATCGAGAAGCAATGCGGCGCTACAACACAGACTTTGATACAGTTATACCCAATGACCCTTTTTTGCGGTACAGAGTACCAAAGCAGCAAATTAAAAAAGGGGTCCGAGCGCTGACCTTAGAACAGTTGATTTCCATCTATAACTATAAAGGCAAGGCTCATAGTCGTGCGCAACTTGCCCGAGACTGCTTCGTTCTTTCGTTCTGCCTGATGGGGATGAATAGCGTTGATATGTACGAGGCAAAGTGCATAAAAAACAATGTAATCAAGTATAATCGTGCAAAAACGCAGGACAGAAGAAGCGACAATGCCTATATCGAAGTGAAAGTCCATCCTGTTATAAGCGGCCTGATGAAATTATATAAAGGAAGAAGCAGAGTGTTTTCATTCTGTGAGCGATATGCTGATGCACCAGCATTTAATAAATCAATCAATATCGGGCTGAAAGAAATAGGCAAAGATATAGGTATTGACTGTCTTCAGTTTTACCAGGCACGCCACACATTTGCTACGTTGTCCCGTAACATGATGCACTTCTCCAAGAGCGACGTTGATGAAGCCTTAAATCACGTTGGATCCTATGACATTGCTGATATCTACATTGCAAAGGACTTTACAATTATCAACGAAAATAACTTCAAGCTGCTCGACAGGGTATTTGAAACAAAAAACAAGGAGGTGTAAAATGCTCGAATACAATTACAACTTCCTACGAGAATGGATAGAACAGACCAGAACTACATATAAGGAAGTGATGCAGGCTGTTGGCAATAGTAGCAGTAGTAATCTACATGACTGGATTGGCGACGGACCTGCGCAAAAGAGGCAGGCGGATAAGGGAGAGCGAGTACGTCCTGTAGCAATGAACGTGGAGTCAATGATACGTTTCTGTAACCATTTTAAATTGCCGATCGGCGTGTTTTTTCTGAAAGATGGCAAACCTCTGTCAGAAACAACCGAAAAGACTTGGCAACAACTCGACATGCGGCTCCGTGTCATAGAGGAATTATTGAAGATATAGGCTCAGGGCGTTTCGGCACACTATACATCCAAGTGATATTATTGCCAAAGTGCTTCGTGAGCGTTGGCCTTACTAGTTCTCCAGACACATGCGGCTGCACAATCCATTGGTAGTCCTCGTAGCTATTCATCCGGAGCATAAGTGTATGCGTACTATCTTCCCACGACTCGAATGAAAGCGATGATATGACGTGAATGCTGTAATCGCGAGTGCATTTCCCAAGCATATCGGCCTTGCATTGTTCCCAGCGATCAGCTGCTTCTTGCTTGCGAATAATAGTTTGCTTTGCCATGTCTTTAGCCTCTCCTGTTGCAGGTGTGTCTTTCTTTGTAAGTAGAGAATATCCGATGCCGAGGTCGGTGCTCATAATCGTAAACTCTATGAAGTCAGGGTCGCCGCGCCTTCGTCCGTTCAGATAGACAGGCTCATACGAAAATGTGATGTCTGTATGGTTATCACGCGCCATCTGGTCGAGGTCGTCCTTCACGGCATCCAGCACCTTCGTCTTGAAGTGGGCGAACTTCTGATATGGTACCACCCACTCGCCCGTCGCATCATCCTTGAACGTTTCAAAGCCGAGAAAGTTCTTAATCTCCTGCACCGTCAGGCGGACGCGGGTGTGCCGCTCCCTACCCATCAGCTCTTGTAACTTGAAGTAGAGCCTTGGTGTGCTCCGCTTCGTGGCATATCGGGCAATCAGCTTCGGGTGATTGGCGTAGCCTTGACTCATGTCGAAGGCATACTGCGCCACGTCTTTGTTAATCTCCACTTCGATGTAACCGCTATGCCTCGCAGACTCCACGATAATCTCGCCCTGCTCGTCGCGCTTGCGGTAGTAGTCGCCCGTCCTCGGCACGCGGAACTTGGTGAACACAGGCGAGAAGATGGTATGTCCCGTCGGCTTGCCGTTCTCATCGAACTCCTGGTGCTCCACAAGCAGGTTCATTTCCTCTATGGCCTTACGCACCACCTTGTAATTGGCGGGGTCAATGTCCATATCTGCCAGGTTGATGCGGAACGGCGGGATGCCATGCTCCAAAAGATACTTCGTAAAGAGTGCCCTTGGTTTCGCCTCTGTGCTGTTCAGGTTCAGGTCGAAGAAGTTCTTCACATACTGCTGCAGGTGGTCCGACACCATAAGCATCGTGTCCTGTTGGAACAAAGTTAGCTTCGGCCCGAGCTTGATGTACGAGAACGGTGTCTTGATCCACACCTCCTGCCGTGCGCACTCCATCAACTGTTGCTTGTTTTCTTCCATAACTATTGAAATCTTCAATTCTGTTGTGCAAAATGCACGATTCTACTATAACATTGTTCACCTCGACACACCGCAAACCCTTTGTTTATCGCATTTTTCGCATTCTGTACTATACTCAACCATACCCTTTTTAATTCTCTATATAAAGAGTAATTCTATATATAGTATATAAATAAGGTGTCCAAACATATAGTTGTATTCACCTTCTTATATAGTTTGTGGTGTCGGATATTATAGTTTACCTTTAGGTGTCCATTTATATAGTTTCGGACACTTCATTGCCCATCAGCAGACGTACTGCGGCTTCTTTTGATATGGGCTGACCATAGTAGTGCCACGTCTTCTTATTGCTGTGCATAATGCGATCTGTGATGCGTTCAATGAGCATCCTCCGTTCATCATCTGTAGGCGTGTAGTAGCCCTGGTATTCGTCCGGCACACCATAGACAAAGTTCTCCTCATAGTCTTTCACATTGAAGTGACGCAAATGACACTCAACATAGATACTTCGATACCGCAGCCTACAGAACAGCATCTTGTTCAGGAAGAACTTCACATGTCCATTGCCCAGCACGAACTTATTAGGTATCTGCTTAACACTTCCTGTCCTGATAGCTTCATACAAGCAGAACGGCAGCCTCTTAATTTCCCGATGCTCTGCAACCAAGTGTTCATCAGTTAGGCATCGTACATGAATGGCACTGTTAATTCTGGTCATAACTTTAACTTTCAATTTTCTTTTTGCCCTCTTGTACGTCTAGCCACATATCTATGGCCTGCGCAACCAATGCAGCTATATTCTCTCCCCTTGTGAGCTTAATATCGTTCAAACGTCTGTATTGCGACATAGGTATATAGGTCTGTACACCCTTGGTCTGTTCTGTTGGCTTATCAACTATCGGTGGTTCATTTAGAGCATGTTTCTGCTCTTTTTTCTCGATGGCCTCGTAGCCATTTTCGATTTTTTCCTCTGTCTGCTTAATCAGCGGTGAGTTTCCGAAATTGAAAGGAGCCTTGTGATTGTTTTCGTTTGCCATAATATTATTATTTTAAGTTATTAAGTAGTTATTAAGTAGTTATTAGGTAAATAGTTCCATACATAATTTTTCATAGTCTATACCTGGCGCAGAGTAGGGCCTGTACTGATAGATGTCCTTTGTCATTGTCTGCGATTCGTTCATCTTCACACTTCGCCTTATCTTTGTCCTGCATACATATCCTTTGTATGATCGCTCCAAATAATCAATGAATCCGCGAGCTATTTTTGGCCTTGCATCCACCATTGTCGGGAGCAAACCGCGAAGCTGCAGATTTTTGTTTAGTTCCGACTGAACTTCGCGCATGGCAAGGATAATATTCCCGAGCCCATTAACGCTAAGCCCTTCCATCTGAACAGGCACCAACAAACCAGTAGCAACAGCCATAGCGTTGTATGTTGATTGGCTCAATGCGGGTGGGCAGTCTATCAGTACATAATCAAAACTTTCGATGATGTCTGTCAGTCCGATGCCCGTGTGGTCGTCTAACGGCAGGCAAAAGCACTTCTGTAACACCTTTTTCGGGTTCATCTGTCGGAACAAATCACTATCCACATCCTGCATCTCCATATCTCCTGGGACAAGATATACGCCTTCTCGATTAGTCTTATATACAGGCAAGTTAGTTCCTGTACGCATAGCGCTGTAAATGGTTGGTGTGGTAAAAAAATCATCGGACTGATTCCATCCGTGTAGAATACTTAGGTGCATCTGAGGATCGAGGTCTATAACCAAAACACGCCATTCTTGGTGCTCGCGAACCATCGCAGCAGCTAGGTTCTGGACGGTAGTAGTCTTCCCTACCCCACCTTTGTTATTCACTATTGCCAACACTTCTTTCAGTCTTGTTTTGCTTGTTTCCATATTTCTTCAATTATTGGTTTATTTGATGATTCCTGCCATCACAAGCCCTATAAGTCCAAGTGGAATGAGCAATCCAGTCTGCCAGACAACAACAAGCGCAACTGACATCGCAGCCGCTAGACCCGCAGCTTTCATTATTTGATGACTATTATCTTTCTGCACGTTGGGTTCTTCTTGATTACTTTGAATGCTCGAATTATCCGGAATGTTTTTCGTTTCAACGGCAGCGCCATCAACGACACCGTAAATCTTTGGGGTAACATCATTACTCAGACCAACTTCAACAAGACACCCCGCTGTTACGCCCATTTCTGTCATTTTGTTCTCTGAGTATAATGATACCTGCTTTACTTCCCTGCCCATAATCATCACGGGCTCTAGATAAGCGACAGGTGTGCGCTTGCCTGTTTTGCCTACACTGATCTCAATGCGCAGCACACGAGTAACTGTCTTCTTGGCCGAGAATTTATAGGCAATGTTGCCATTCTGGTGATGCTCTGTGCAGCCAAGAGATGCGGCAATCTGCTTTTGGTCAATCTTGATGACCACACCATCCGTAGGATAAGGCAGCGATTCCCGAAGCTCGCTATATTCGTCAAGCACCTTGCAGATGCCCTCACCGTCACACGTCCTGACATCACACAAGAACCCCTGCTGCTGTGCGGCCACGATGCTCGCGCTCTCCGTGCCAAACGGCTGATTGTCGCTATCCATCTGCCAGGCAATAAACACAAGGTGCTTCATGTCGTCCGATGGTACAACTTGATTGGTCAGTGCAGCAGCAGCCGTGCGGCAGTCCTTATAACCCAACCCTTGCAATTCTTTCTTAGGACAGACAATCTCTCCGCGTACTTCTACGCGACCTGTCATTTTTATTGCCTTCGGTACTGATGGTATTGCCATCACATGAGCAAACAGATCCTGGCCTTTATATTTGTCACCGCGTGTGGCAGCTGATACAAGTATGCCGTCCTGATAGACAAGGGAGCAGCTGATGCCGTCGTATTTCCATTCCAGTGCATACGTTACGCCAATGCCATTCAAAGCCTTATTGACCTTGCTGAGCCACTTCGTTACTGCATCCATAGTTTGAGCTTTCTGACAGCTCAGCATACGTGTGCGATGACGAATTAACCTGCGTCCATTATCTTGGAGGTCGCTACCAACAATCTGCGTCGGACTATCGGCAAGCGTCCATTCTGGATGCTCTGCCTCTGCCTGTTCAATGTCATTCACCATCGCGTCAAACTGTGAATCGCTTACAGTAGGCTGTGCGAGCACATAATACTCGTAACTAAATCTTTTTGCCCTGTCAACGAGTGCTATATATTCTTTCTGTGTCATAATATATTATATATTTTAAATTATTGGTTATGCAAACAGAAACGCCTCAATGATAATTCCGACACCCATCAGCCAAAGAACAGCGTCAGTAGTTGCCGGATGATTTTCTATAAATTGTGCAATGTAGTTGATCATGCGCAGCTGATTGCGATAGATACGTGGCATCGACAATGCTCTGAAAGCATTTAATACACTTTTTTTTACTGATTGCAATGTTCCATTGATGTTTGCATTCATTGTTTCAATCTTGATTGCAATGTTTGTTGCTTGGTTGTCTGCTTGAATTGTCGCTTTCATAATTGTAATGTTTATTGGTTTCTTGAAATGTTGTTTTATTGTTTGATTGATTTCTTGGTGCAAAATTACAACAAATATATTGTATCACCAAACAAATTACGCCAAAAATACAATATATACATTAAATTTAACAATATTTTACAACTACAATGTATGTATTTACAATAATTTACAAAAACAATATATATATTTATAAATTCCCGAAAAGTTTGGTAGTTTACAAAGAAAGTGCTAAATTTGCAACCGAAAACTTATCAAGATATATATTGTATGCCAGATATAAAGAAGAAAATCAAGGAACTCGGTTTTACTTCGCAGCAAATCGCCGAGAAGTTAAACATCAGTCAGCAGGCAGTAAGTCAGGCCATCAACGGCAACCCGACCTTATCACGCCTCAATGATATTGCAGGAGCTATTGGTATTACTGTATCGGAACTTGTCAGCGATGAACCTCAGACACAAGAAAACGAAGCCGTCTTCACAATTCCAAAAGACGTGAAGAAGGTTACAATAAAAATAGAGCAACAATAAGCGAAAACTGCTTTCATTTTGGTGCGGCAAAATGGAACATTTACGAACATAATATGTTGTCAAAACATGTTTAGTGTTGATTGATGGCGCTTATGTACCAATTTATCAATCCAATGGTAGGTATATAAAACCAAAGTCTTCCCGTTCTTCGCACTCAAACAAAAGTGCGGCGAGCCTCACGGCCAGCCGCACTTCCTCTTGATGAACAAGATTTTAAGAACTCATTCTTTTACTATTCGTGTTTAGGGCCATTCGCCCAAAGGTCCGTTTGTGTTAGGATTGGGAAAAGCCGGACACCAGTTTGTCACTTCGCCCGTTACAGCATCAACGAAAATAACATCGACAACATTGCCGATTACCCATTGTGCGTTGCATTTTCTTGGGCCTAGCGGACAGCGTAGCGTCATGCCTTCTGATGGTGGAATAAGTCCGTTGTACTCCTTCAGCCGCTGCAAAACGTCATCCACATTAAGTTTGATTTCCAGCTCGCCCATATCGCAGTCCTCTATCCAAATGTCCGGTATGGAAGGCGGAATGATTGTGCCCTTCTCGGCATTTGTCGAGATATACTGGCATTCTGCAGGGTTGAACGTCTGGAAGATGTCAGTCACATCTACGACATTCAGATTGTCAAGCGTTTCGTAGCAGATGTTTTCATTGAACAACACACGTGTTTCATACCAAGCATACCTTTTCCCTTCGTAGAGGGAGAACATCGTCTGTCGATGCAGCGCCTGGATATGGCTCACGCCCGCCGTGAAGTCAGGCATTACACCGTCATAGTCGTTACCATTGATTACCATTTGCTCCTGTTGAGCATCCTGCTTATTCTCGGACTTGCAGGAATTACAGCCCGTGGCCATGATGCTGACTATCGCCAGCAAAAAGCCGAAAAAAAGAAATTTCTTCATGTTGGAAATAATTTAGTTAAACAAATGTGTTTATTTCTTACCTTTTAAGCAGGTTGTTAATCACCTGCTTTCTGTTCTTGCCGTCAGGACGGAAGCTCACATGAACCCAATAACTGCCTTTCACATTGTGCTCCCAAATAAGCTGGTCAAAGACACAATGCGCCTTGATCCAGTTGAACCACCGCTTGCCTTTCGCCATGTCGCCGTCAATGCAGAGATCCACAGCCTGCCCAAGCATGTGCTGCGAGTTGCTCACGCCGCCTACGGCCTTGTTTAGTGCAGAATTTCGGTAGCCTGAGCCAATCTTGATAGGTTCCCCCATCGCATCGCGAAGCGGTTGCAAAATGTTATTCACAAGTGCGCACAGAGCGCACACCTCTGTAGTACCTGGAACGTTGCGAATGCCCTTTGCCTTCGCCGTTTCACTTGCCAGAAGTTCATCCAGCGTGAAATTTTTGGAAATTTGAGTTGCCATAATATAATAAATTAGTTTAGAAAATGTATGAGTGCGCATACAATGGCGATAATTCCGAGGATTGCGAATACAACAATAAGATATATGATGCAAATGTGTTTAATTTCATTGTCTGTCAGTTTTTTACAATGTTTGGGTTCTAACCAACCATGCGAGTCGTAGTCGAACAAGTACATATAATATAATTTTTAAAGTTCAGTGAGTAATTACTCTGACGCCGTTCACTTCTATTACTAAGTAATCTCTTATTCTTCTTATCTCGCCGCTGGCGGTAAAGCGCACCATTCGCTGCCTACATTCCAGAAACACCTTCAGGCAGATGGCTTCGCCGCTTATGACTTCTCCTTTGCTAGTGATGGCTCGGAAGTAGAACGGTTTTTGCCTCCTGTATTTAGCTTTATCAGGCGGATTAAATCCTGTCACTTCGCAGCCAGTACGCGGGTCCTGCCACGTCCATTGCTCCATGTAGTTGCGGAGCTGCTGCCACGATATAGTAGGTTGTTGTTTTGGCATGACATTGGCAAAGGTAGGACATTTTCAAATTTTAGGTCGGACATAAAAAGAGCCTGCGACCTTCACAGGCGGCAGGCTGGCTCGCGGAAAACGGCTCGGCACGGTGGCGTTATGTCCGCTCGTTTATTATATATGCCGTAGTTTTGCAGTGTAAAACAATGGCGATATGATTTCAGAGGTTTTCAATCAGGACTGCATAGCGTATATGCGCACCTTGCCGGACGGGTTCTTTAATCTGGCTGTGGCAGATCCGCCGTATGGGTTTGGCGATAGCTATGTGCCTCACGACCCACGCGGACGCTTTGGAGGGCGTTTCGACAAGTACAGAGATACCAGCGTGACCACACCAACGGAGTGGGACACTGCCCCCGATGCTGCTTTCTTCGCGGAGCTGGCTCGCGTCTCTCAGCATCAAATCATTTGGGGGGCCAACTTCTTTCCAGATATGCCTCCGTGCAAGTGCTTCCTGACATGGGTCAAGACGAACATCCCCGACGGCTTTTCGATGGCGCAGGCCGAGTATGCTTGGACCAGCCTGACGTGCAATGCCCGCGTGTGGCAAGGCAGTAGTGCCCGCTCGAAGGATAGCGACCACTTCCACCCGACGGAGAAGCCTGTCGGTCTCTACCGCTGGCTGATGCGGGTCTGGATGGAGTCGGTGCAGGTCACGCCAGCCGATACTCCAAAGGTATTCGACCCGATGATGGGGAGCCAGTCGTCGCGCATCGCTGCCTACAGCCTTGGACTTGACTATTACGGCTGCGAACTGGATACCGAGTATTTTCGACGCGGCTGTCTGCGTTATGAAAAAGAAACCGCCGGACTGATTGCTCAATCCGGCGGTCAAACCATACGTCAATTAAGTTTATTCTGATTTCCTTACAATCACCAACCGTTCTCCGTCAGGATATTGCAGCGCAGTCTTGAAGAGCTTCTGACACCTGTGAGGACAGTTAGCCCAAGTGTGGTGCCACTCGTCCCACATCGTGCAGTGGCACTTTCCGCCCGTTCCGCCTCCAGATGGCAGAAAGCTGGGAGCATCCTTGCCTGGTATGAACAGAAACGGACACGTGCCGCACGATGTCGGTTCGTCGTAGAATGTTTTATCGTTGATGTAAAACATAAGGAGTCGGTAGTAAATTCTTCACTCTTCGTTATTCACTGCTTAATCAGTCTGTACGCTGCCACGTTTGCGCAAGCCTGCTGTGCCAGTCGTGCAAGCGCATCCTTGTCGAGCGTTTCGCCCCTGTCTATCGCATCTTGTTTCAGAAGTTGATACTCCTCCTTTTCTGCATCTGTCATTGTATGCTTCGGGAAAGGCATGGGCCGGCGGCTTTCATCCACGTGGTCGAAGCCGATGCCGCGCTGTTCAGGACGCCGGAAGTACTCCTCCGCATCAAAGTCCTCCTGCCAGTCGTCACGCGGCTGCCAGTCGCCCATCCGTGAGCCGCAGTCGCGCTGCTCCTTCTTCGGCATAGTGGCTCGCACGAAGTACGCCATGCGGTTCAGTGCCGTAGCCGCTGCCGCGTCGATCATGCGGTCGAAAGGCTGTCGGATAGTCACCCCTGCCGAGTCCTGATGCTCCTGTGCCCAATACTGCTCGCCATCCACGTCCTGCGGTCCCATCGTGCCCAGCAGTTCCAGATAGGCGTTCAGTCCTGGCACCTTGGCAATCATGCGGGGCTCGTCCAGTTCCTCGTCGTAGTGTTCGCCGCACAGCTCGCGCATCGTCAGCCCCTTCTTTGCCGCCTCCTGTGCCGTACCGTAGGCGTTCATCCTTCCCGTCAGCCACTGGCAGCGTTCCTGCTCGTTACGTTCGCTGACCTCCACGCGCTTGTCCTGCGTCTTGAACATACGCAGACGTGCCACGAAGTAAGGCGTGCGCAGCTGCACCACGCACAGCCCCAGGTCGCATCGCTGCATATAGTTGGCGTTAGTCACTAAGAACTCTGAATGTTCGCTCATGCCGTAGCGCACTGAGTGCAGCTTACACGGCTTCTGTAAAAGTTTCAATGTGTGCATAATCTTGTTTTGTTTTAATTGTGAATAATGTCGTTTAATTCGTATATAATTCGTTGTTTCACTTCAGCAGCGTACCGCAGCACGGGCAGCGTTCGCCGTCACGCTCCTTGATAGCCTCCATCGTCACGCGGTCTTCCTGCATCGCTTGCAGTGTCAGTCCCTCGTCCATCGCCTTGATCGTCGCCTTGCGCATGTTGTCCGAGTAGTCCTCCTTGTCGTTCCAGTCGTAGGTCACGGCCTTCTGCTCAGTGCCCACGGGAAAAGTTATCTTCAGTTTCATAGTTTCACTGATTTTTAGGTTCTTTATAATAAGTAATAACTCTCACACCCAGTCTTACAAAGTATTTTTGCAAGGTGAGGCATTGCTTGTAGTAGAGGTTCAGCTTTGCTGTCTTGATGTCGGCAAAGAATTTTGGGTCGTTCTTCACGATGCGCTTCAGATGCAGCTCGTCGCCAAGGAACCACGCCAGCTGATACTTCTCTTTGTCGCCTTCCTTATACTCGTAGAGTGACACACATAGGCAGTTGCCCTGATAGATGTTCTCCTTGTAGGTTTGGGTCGTTCCGTCCTTGCGCTTTGTTCGGCAAGTCACCTCGCCCATCTTGTCTTTCCAATTCCATGTAAGTGGCATATTCTTCTAATTTTTAATGTTTGTTATAACGGATAATTATTTTATCTCGGTCACTTCATACTTCTCGATGTCGGGAGCATTCAGCCCGTAGAAGTCTATAACCTGCTGTCTGTTCAGGTTTCCATGATGTTCGGAAGTAAGGGGGCGTTTGCACCCCTTCTCCCACATAGTCACTTTCCAGTTTGCCATAGTCACTAATTTTTCACAGGTTCTATAATAAGGGTTACTTGCGCCCATTGGGGCACTTGATCTGCACGTCGTAAGGCTCGCCGTCTGGAGTCGTTGGCGCATCCTCCACCCAGTGCATACGGATATTCTTCTGCGGGTTGTGTCCGCGCTTCACCGCTTCCTCGAAAGCGGCGCAGCTCTGTTCCCATCCGCTCTTCGTGCTGTCGGCCTCGAACGTGAATGTCGTCAGTTCGTAGCGGTCGCGCTCGCCGATGCCGCTAACCTTCTTTGGGAATGTCACTTCAATCTTTGCCATAGTCACTAATAATTTATAATAATTTAGAGGTTCTATATAAAGGGGTTAATCACTTCGCAGCATCCAGCGTCTTGCTGATAATCATCTTCGCCTGTGACTCGGTGCGGATAGGCTTGCCGTCACGCTGAGCCTGCTCCAAAAGCTGCTGCAGCTGCTTGGCCGAGTCTTTGTCCCTTGGCTCGCACACCAGGTTCACGCCAGCCTCCGGCACTTCAATCGTCAGCCGTCGCCACACCTGCCAGCCCATATCGAGAGCCACACGCAGCGGATCCGTCACGGGTGCCATCACCTGCTCGTCGGTGTCGGCGGGGTTCGGCACAGGCTGCCACGTCACGAAACGCTCCGTATAGTGCTTGCCCATTATGTCCACAGCATCGTACTTCACCACCACCTTCAGCCCGTCTTCCGCATCGTCCTCCAGCCATTTCACAGCCGAAATATAGTTGCAGATCACTTCGGGCCACTGCTGCTCCTTCACATACTTGCACAGTTCGCTAATCACATCCTGCTCCGTACCCCCGTCCATCGCCTTGATGATAGGGTCGCACATGTCGGGCCAAGTCTCTGCATACTGCATCAGCTCCAGATAAAAGTCGTTGGCCACATACTTCACGCCGCTTTTGCGGTCAAGAATCAAATCTATAATCATAATCCTAATCTTTTTAATGCCCTATACAGGGCGGTTAAACACTAATTTTTCCGATACGCTATAATTGTGTGGGGTGCTTACTTCATGCACCCCGTCTGTTCGTCTATTTCAGTCCATACACCGAGCAAGTAGTTGTCGGTGCCCTTCTCATAGTGAGTATATTGGCAGTAGGTAGTGCCGCGCTCGTCGTCGCCGTCGTCGATAGTCCAGTCGGCGCAGGGCATCAGCGTTATCAGTCTGTCATATACAGGAGCGTTGCGGTTCACAATCCCGATGTTTGTGATGTTGGCGTCGAAGTCTTTGGAGTAGATTACCATGCAGTCGTTGCCAACGTGAGCCGTGATAGAGAGAATATACTTTGCAATGATACTGATTTCCTCGGCAAAGACTTCTTCGTTCTGATACTCGAAGCCGTCTGGCCTGCGTTGCATTTCGTCGTACTTCACGATGTAAGTTGTTTTCCCTTCGTCTGTGCCAAAGTCCGTGATTGTTCCTTTTGCGCCCGTTGCGTTGTTCTTCACGCGGTCGCCTATTTGGTAATTATTTTTTCTATTCATAATAATAAAAGTTGAAAAAGTTGAAATCTCTAATTTTTACGATATGCTATAATTAATATAATGTTATGCGGCCTTGCGGTTTTCGCGTTCATAGACTTCATCAACGATGTCGCCCGCAGCCAGCCAGACCAGATAAAGCTCCAAGATGTTACGCGGCACTTCGCGCCCTTCGTACTCTTCAAATTGCACACCGTACTCGCGGACAGCCACTTCAATCTGCTTGTTGGTCAGTTGGTCAAGCTGCTGGCGCATATAGGGCAGTTGCATCACTCCCTCGCAGTCGTAGTCGCATGGGCCTGGGTGACAACACGCCTTCGCGTCGCCGTACTTCATCATCAATTCAAAACATGGTTCCTTGTCGAAGCTCGTATCAAAATACGCCCACTCCTTTTGATTTTTCCTTGCCATAGTCGTAAATGTTTTAATGCTAATTTCTCAGCGGTTCTATAATAATATATAATATAATATATAGTAGATAATATTCGCCCTATATAATTGCGTTCTCCCTAAATTCGCGGGTAAGGCCGTAACGCCTGCCGAGTTTTTCAAAATGTTCTGTAGCGAATGCGAGCCCTTCGTAGGAAATATTGTTCTCATAGAGCCATTCCTGAAATTCGATTGCTTGCTCACGTGCTGCCTCTTTGCGTGCAGCATAGGTCATTGTCTGTGCCATAACTTTTAATTTTTATTGCCCCTTTCGGGGCGGGTTATACTTAATTGTTGTTTTCTGCTGCAAAGTTACAACAAAATGTTGAAACTGCCAAACATTTTTGCAATTATTTTCAATAAAAAGCAAAAAAATCGCGTTTTTCTTTGTTCTTTATTGAAAAAGCCCGTATTTTGCACCCGATTTAAGTATATTATAATATAAATATAGATTATTAAAACATAAACACGCAAAACCATGACAGAAGAAGAAATCGCCCTGCAAGAAGAATTGATCCTGCAAGAAGCAAGCCAAGCGGCACCGCAAGACCGCCCCGCCAAACTCACCGCCCTGCTGAAAGACCTGATGCAGCAACGCTCCATGTCCCCCACGCAGCTCGCCACCGCCCTTGACCTGAACCCCAGCAACGTCACCGGCTTCCTGAAAGGACAGAAGAACCCCACGCTCTCCACCATCGACCGAATTGCCGCAGCCCTGGATGTTCCCGCCTGGATGTTGCTCAACACTCCCGCCGAAGTCATCGCCGACCTCCGCGCCGCCGGACAGTTGCCACCAGAACCCGCCGCTATACCAGAACCTGCCGCCGTGCCGAGCGTTTCTTCCGCGAGAAAAGAAGAAAGGGAAGAAACCCGCACCAGCGGCCTCCCTTACGACCTGCTGACCATTGACCCCATGACGGGCGAAACCCGCCGCTACAGGCTTGTAAACGACTAATTTTTCACACCGACTATAATAGAGCGAAAAGGGCCGCGTCATCACGACGCAGCCCTTTTCTATCAAAGTATTATGAATAAATTTGAAAAACCTAATTTCGCAGACTTTCTATAATATATAATATATAATTCTTAATTCTTCATTCTTCATTTTTCATTTTTCATTTTGTATGTACCACTCCCTCGGATGGGCCGAGACGTGCTGATGCTTCACATGCAGAGTCACCACGCGGTCCACTGCGAACCCTTCGCAACAACTTTCGCCCGTTCTGATTGTTACATGCACGTTGAAATGCACATCGCGAATTGTCGCCTCCTTTTGTTCTTCGGGCGGTAGGTGCCTGTTCTTTTCGTGTTGCGCCATAAAAGCACCCTGCACGCGGTCTCTGTCCGCCTTCAAGCAGCGAAGCGAAACACACTCCACATTAAACCGATTTCGCGGAAGCTCTATAACGATACCCCGCCAAGGCTTGTGGCCGTGCCTCAAGGCTTGCAGATACGCCCCAAGGACCTGCCTGCGCAGTGTGAGCCGCGCGTCCGCCTGATATGTCGCCTCAATCTCGTACTCGTCCTCCTGCGTGTCAAGTGCGTGCTCCGTGCTGTGCATCGTCACGTAGGTCCCGTATGTCAGAGGGTTGCTCTGTTCGGGGTCATCATTCAGCCAGCTTGCTGCAGCCACATAGTGCAGCGCAAGCGGATAAAGCTGATGCCGAGTAAAGTAGTCCGATATGGCACGTTTCACGTTTGCCTCACAAGCTGAGTCGATTGCGTCCAAGATAGGCTCCGCGTCAGCCTTCGGAAGGTTCTCGCTCACCCACCAATAGAACTCCGGTGCTCCGTACTTCGCGCCATTCATACGGCCAACAATATAATTTAATAACAAGTCCATAACAATAAATTATAATTCAAAATTCAAAATCTGTAATTTCTCCTATGTCCTATAATATATATTAATATGTAAGGCTCAGCCGCTTTATATTTGGCCGTGTGCGAAGCATGTCCGCCTATGGTCCTGCCAAGTCCGCTCCTATCAACGTACCCGTACCGCCAAAACCAAACAAAGTGAGGCTTGTCGGCATACCGCTCAACAAAATAGGTTGTATTGTTGATTTTATATTCCCTATGATTTTTAACGATGGTCATAACAATAAAAGTTGAAAAGGTTAAAATGTGAAAAGTTGAAAATCTCTAATTTCGCAGATGGCCTATAAATAGACCACCTGCGCTCCGTGCTCCTTTGCGTAGGCAAGTTCAGGATAACTTGCCTTTATTTGAGCATCATACTCCTCCTTTGTCTTGTCGCCCGTTTCCACGAGGCGGTCTATAAGCGAGCCAAGTCCGTCGCAATATACCTCCTCGTGGCGGCTGCCTTCGATGGCGAAAAATTGCTCGTCCGCCAATTCCACCTCGTACACGTCCGCCCCTTCATTCAGGCTGACGATCACCCACCCGTCATGCTCATAGCCATGCACACGCAGCGCGATGGCGGGCATCTCGCGCCAGCGGATCACTCGGTGAACAATCTTCCCCTCAATCGTCACGCAGCCCCAGGAACTGATGACTCCAACCCAGTGATCCTTGCCGAAGTCCTCCGCAAGGCTGCCGAAGATTTGCCGCAGGGCCGTGGCCGCGATGTTCTTTGCATAGTCGCGGCTCTCCCAATACCGCTCGGGGTCCTTGTTGTTGAAAGGTGTTACAAAACTTTGGCTCATGCCGTTGCCGTTCTCGTTTGCGATCTTTGTCGCATTCATTTTAATTGTTGCCATAATCTATAATTTTTTTAATGCCCTATAAAGGGCGGTTAATTATTTTGTGATTTCCTTAATTTCCTATAATGTGTATAACGTATAATATATTATATATGTGTGTGCCTGTTCCTTTGGCGGTCATCCGTGGGCGTGCGGTCATCCGTGCCCGTGTGCCTGTTCCTGTGGCGGTCATCCGTGGGCGGTTGGTCATCCATTGGCCGTGTGCGGTCATCTGTGGGGCGGTTTGCCCCTGTGTTTGTGTCTGTGTCATATCGTGGGCGGTTGGGACACGCTCCCCTGTTGGCCTGTTCCTGTTTGCCATACCCCCGTGCCCCGTTTGGGCGTGTGCGGTCATCCGTTGGCCGTGTGCCTGTTCCTGTTCCTGTTCCTGTGGCGGTCATCTGTGGGCGGGCGGTCATCCGTGCCCCCATCTGTGCCCGTGTGCCTGTGCCTGTTCCTGTGGCGGTCATCTGTGGGCGGGCGGTCATCCGTTGGGCGGTTTGCCCCTGTGTTTGTGTCTGTGTCATATCGTGGGCGGTTGGGGTCATGCTCCCCGTGTTGGCCTGTTCCTGTTTGCCATACCCCCGTGCCCCTGTTGGGGCGGTGCGGTCATCTGTTGGGGCGGTGCGGTCATCTGTGCCCCATCTGTGCCCCGTGGCGGGCGCAAACAGGGCGGGGCGGTCATCCGTACCCCTTTGCCCTGTTTGGCCGCCTGTTGGCGTGTTATTTTACATTTTCCAATATCTTTGCAACCAATTGGGCGGGGTTTGTGCCGTGTGTGTCTTCATAATCCAAATATGAGTCATATTTGACGTTTGCACCTTTTAATAATTCTTTCGCCCGTGCCCCGTGTACGCTCGTGCCGTAACCGCTCACCCATCTTTTTTCTGTGAGCCCCTGTGTTATTTCTGTTATCCTGAATATATGACGGCGCAAAAATGACGGGTTGGCAATAGGATATGCAATTTGCATAATGTTAAGCGGTTGGCAATCTGTTTTAATACGTACAACAGTCACGAGGGCCTCTTTGTCCTGTGCACGGGACACCTCGGCGGCGTATAAATTAACCCGTACCCCGTTGGCCTCTATTTGGTTAATGGCGGCCAAAAGGTTTGCACCCGCTTTTGCCATATCATCCGCCTTTATGTCACAATTGACGGAGGTGTTATAAATAATAGTTACAACACGGGCGCGGGTTTTTCGGTTTTTCTTTGCCAACATGCAAACAGGATCGCCCGCAAGAAAAGCTCCGACAATTGGGGTATGTCCAACAATAGCGGGCACGGGGCGGGGGCGGTTTTGTTTTGTCCGTGCAATAATGTTTGTATATTCTTTTTTTACTTTATCTGCGCTCTTTTGGTCCCCGTTACGGAGTAAATCGTTGGCGGTTGCAAAATCCTTTGTCCCTGTAAATTTGGGGTCCCCCAAATCGGAGTACAAAGATTCATTTTCAAATAATTTTGATACGGGGGCCGTGTTGCAAAATTCTGCAAAACTATAGATATTGTTGAATTTGTGTGTGTACGTGTTCATTTTCTTTGTTTTATTGTGTTTGTGTCTGTGTTCCTGTTCCCTGTGGCGGTCATAACAGGGCGGGGCGGTCAGCTGTGCCCCTGTGCCCTGTTTGCCCATCCTGTTTGTTATGCGGCCTCACGTATTAACTTATTGTGTGCTTTTGCCCATACATTTTCTTTGTGGTCTAAATTCATATATAACGTGTTTAATATGTCACGTTGCAAACCGCTGAGTGTGGCGGTTTTGAGGGTCTGTGCGAGGTCCCCGTTGGTTAATTGGCGTATTCTAGCGGCGCGGCGCATGTCACGGGGGGATATAGGCAAAGTTACGCCGCACGTTGCAACCGCTTTTTTAAGGTCTGTATAATACTCCAACAAAGCGGCGTCCCCGCCACAATTGGCGAGCTCTATGTTTGGATCTGCAAATACCTCAACCCGTGCCAATCCGTTAACAAAACTTATATCCTGTTCGTTGCGATCGTACCCGTCCGAGGCACCCATGCCGATCGTATTGTCTGCACAGATAAGGCGGAAATTTTCATGTGGGTAAATAAGCTCGCCCGCAAATTCGACGGGGTCCCCGTCCCTCATGCCGTTAATGGCGAGGAGGGCCTGTGGGTCACTTGCAAATACCTCGTCAAGCAATAACACGCCGCCGTTTTTATAGGCACGGGCGGCGGGGGTCAATACCCTTTGCCCGTTTGCGTCAACATACCCCGTATAATCGTATTTTGTGCCTGCAAATCCCTGTTTGTAAAAATCCAAACCGAGGGCCTGTGCAATCTGTTTTGCGAGCGTGGTTTTGCCTGTTCCGGCGGGGCCGTATAACAGGACGGGTATATTATTATTAACGAGGTTAAGGATTAAACCAAAATCCCTGTGCGTTTGTCCCTCTATGGCGTGTGTGCCTGTGGCGGTTTTTACCTCAATAACGCGGGCGGTCTGTTGGTTTGCCTGTGCCGCCTGTGCGGTCATCTGTTCAATAAGTGGCGTTAATTCTGTTAAGACTCTATTATATATATCTGTGGCCAAAAAATTAGACAAACCCGCGAGTATATTTGTGGGGTCTGTGGCGGGTGCGGTCTGTGCCTGTGGGCGTGGGGTTGGTTTGGGGGTTGGTGCGGGTTTGGGGGTTGGTACGGGGGCGGGTTGCTCCTGTTCCTGTTCCTGTGCGGGGGCGGGTTGGTCATCCGTTGGCACGGGTGCGGGTTGCTCGCGTACCTCTATACTATTAACAGGCTCACCAATAGCGGCGGCTATAGCGGT